>Ga0182024_10022604_pt1 | contig 11327 bp, 8 predicted proteins | sample P32metaG_FD_120480 | JGI IMG/M metagenome (GOLD analysis project Ga0182024, IMG submission 120480) | Permafrost microbial communities from Stordalen Mire, Sweden - P3-2 metaG (Illumina Assembly) | ecosystem: Environmental > Terrestrial > Soil > Wetlands > Permafrost | place: Sweden: Stordalen... | reverse complement strand
CGCAGGGGGTTCGATGTACGGACCGTTCAGCACTGGATGGGCCACAAGTCCCTGGAGACCACGATGCGCTACGTGGCGCCGGCCACCGATGTTCACGACGAGTTGGATCTAGTGACTATTCCGTCCGTCGGGAAGGCCGATCCGGCGCCGCGAAGGGCGTCGGCGCGCGAGACGGGCCAATCTCGAAAAGGACGGACTGCACAGTTGGCTGCCGAGGTGCGCAGAGCCGAGAGAGTCGTGCCTTGAGATAATAAGCTGAAGGGCATCGCCATGCGGATCACGTTGGAACTGCCGGAAGACATCGCACAAGGACTCGGGTCCAGGTGGAAGGACCTGCCTCGCGCCGCGCTGGAAAGCCTCGCACTTGAGGCATACCGGTCCCATGCTCTTACGGCCTCTCAGCTTCGCAGATTGCTCGGTTTCGAAACCCGCATGCAAGTGGACACTTTTTAAAGGAGCACGAAGTCTACGACTTCACTGTGGAGGATTTTAAGCAGGATTGCGAAACGCTCCGTCAGGTTCGGGCAAGGGAGCTCAGCATCGAGTCGGCCCCTGTGCGTAGTTCGTGGCGAAGCAAAATGCCATCCGGTTGATCGGCCATCCTCGGCTGATCATTGGCCGGTAGTCGGATTTCGCCGGGCAAGACAGCTAATATGAGTGGGTGATTGGTCAGACGCCCCTCCGATTCGCGAGTCCTCAAGCCAGTGGTTCAGGACCCCCTGGCCCAACATCTCAATGATTTGCAACCTTCCAACTCGATCCTTCCCAGGAGCAACTGCATGAGGGATCTCCTGGTCGACACGCAGGCGGTCCTTGTCGGTCCCGGCATGGATTCGAACCCACGAACTTGACGAGATTTTGAAGTCTCGTAACTTATTGATTACACAAAGTCGCTAAAGTCGTCAAAAGCATTAAAAGCAAGCCATCGGTACAAAATCGGTACAATTTTGCTTGAGCAATAACACTGGTGCCCCAACGTGGTCCCTTTCTACTCCGTGACATTCAGGCGAGAGTAGCGTTCGGATCGCGGACAGCCTTGTACGCTCCACACACACGCCAATCCAGAAACGCCCAGAAGGCCAAAGGTCTTCTTTTTGGCGGTCTAGCTGCATTCTGCCTGATCGGGAGCGCCCGCCTGAATGCGACTTCTGCTGTCCTTGATTCTGAGCCTTGCCGCTCTTGCCGCCGACTACCATAAGATCTCCGGCGTCGTGACCGACCAAACCGGCTCGCCCATTTCGGATGCGACCGTCGAAATCAGCGAGGGGAATCAGCCCAAGCGGCTTCAATCCGATACGACCGGCAAATTCGTGAGCATGCCGCTACCGCCTGGAAACTATACGATCAATGTGACCAGAAGCGGCTTCGCCCCTCAGCGCCTGGCGGTCACCTTGTCGGATAGGGATAGCGCGGTGAAAATCGTCCTTCCGCTCGCAACGCAAGCTTACTCCGTCACGGTGAAAGGCCGGACCTTGTCGGTCGACACGTCATCTGCCGCGCACCAGGATGCTTTCGTTCTCGAACCGCAAATGCTTGCCGATCTGCCCGTTAAGGACGGCGATGTCCTGAGCGCTCTCAGTTCCTTCGTCAACCCCGCCGGCGGTGCCGCGCCCACCGTCATCGTGGACGGCATGGAGCGAACGGACACCGAACTTCCGCTTTCATCGATTCAACAGGTCCGTGTTAATAACAACGCTTATTCCGCGGAGTTTCCCAAGCCGGGCAAGGACCGCATCGAGATCGACACGAAGGGCGGCGACGACGGCTTCCATGGCGGTTTTATCGTCCGAGCGCGCAATTCCATATTCGATGCGCGCAATCCGATGGCAGACGAGAAACCGCCGTTTTCGCGATACGGCTACGAGGCCGATCTCAGCGGTCCTGTTCTGCGCAAGCGGCTGTGGTTTTTCCTCGACGCTAACAAGGAACTGCAGCAGCAAAGCCAGGCTGTCTTCGCTTTTCTCCCGTCCGGGGTTGTTCAGACGGCCGTTCTGTCTCCAGTCACGCGCGACAGCCTCCTTGGAAGGCTCGATTGGCAGGCCACGAAAGCGCAACGGATCAGTCTCAAGTACGAGCTCCATATCGACAAGACACAAAACGGCGGCATTGGAGGATTCTCCCTGCCGGACCTCGCGACATCCTTTTATCACCACGACTACCGCGTCGAAATCTCCGATCAATTCGTTCTCTCGCCCGATCTCCTCAACAGCTTTCGTATCGCGCTCGGAACAAACACCACGCGGGTGAGCTCCGCGAATGATCAGCCGCTCGTCATCGTGCAGGGCGCCTTCTCAAGCGGCGGCGCGGAAGTGAACGAGTGGCGCGAGGAGCCGCGTACAGACATGCAAGATACGCTCTCACTCTCCAAAGGCAAGAACGAATGGAAGTTCGGCGTCACCGCGAATTTGCATCCCTTCCGCACTTACAACGCCGACAATTTCGGGGGGACCTATACCTTCGCCTCGCTCGCCGCCTACGAGGCCGGGCAGCCCGAGCAGTTCACCATCACGACTGGCAATCCGATGCTGAACTTCCAGCAAAACGATTACGCCTGGTTCGCGCAGTACGAGCGGAAAATCGGCAACGTCAGCCTGTTCGCCGGCGTTCGGGACGAGTTTCAATCGGGCCTCTCGCATTACTTGAACCTCGCGCCGCGCCTGGCGGCGGCGTTCGAGCCCGGCAAGGATCACCGTACCGTCATCCGGATCGGCGGCGGCGTCTTCTACGACCGGCGTCCTCCGCCCGTGCTTGAACAGACCCTCCGCTACGACGGCGTGCAGACGCAGCAATACGTCGTCACCGATCCTGCGTATCCGGTCGTCTCTCCGCCACTTCCGAATTCTCTCGCGGCGGTGACGCTGTGGCGTACAGATCCAGACATGACGCTGCCGCGAGTCTACCAGGCAAGTGCGACCATAGAGCGCCAGCTTCCGTTCGGCTTCATGCTCGTTTCGGACTACACCTATCAGCGCGGAACGCATCTCCTTCGCGCCCCCGACATCAACGCCCCGCTGCCCACGACCGGCCTGCGGCCTAACCCCGAGGCCGGAAACATCGACCAGATCGAGTCATCGGCCTCATCGCGCGGCAACATTCTGACCTCGACGCTTAAAAGCCCTCCGATGCGGAGGTTCCAGTTTTTCGCACAATACACGCTGTCGCGTCTCTACGACGATACAGGCGCTGCGTTCCCGCCGCCGCCCGGCGTGATGGCTTCTGCCGCAGGGCTATTCGCGGCGCTTCTTCCGGCCAATAGCTACGATCTGAAGTCCGAATGGGGCCGGGCCAATAACGACGCCCGCAATCGCTTCGGCCTGTCTGGCAGCATTCAGCTTCCGTGGAAATTAACCCTCGGAACCATGACCAGTATCCGCTCGGGTCTGCCGTTCGACATAACCACAGGCCAAGTCAATCCCGAAGGTGTAGCCAATGTTCGCCCGCCAGGTGTTGCGCGCAACGCCGGCGAGGGACCGGGACAGGCGTCGGTGGATGTCCATCTCGGCCGCAAGATCCCGCTTCATTTTGGCGAGCGCAAGATCGACGCCGAGGTCGGCGTTGACTCCTTCAACGCTCTGAACCACACGAACCTCGACAACTACATTGGCGTGATTACTTCGCCGCTATTCGGAGGCGAACGCCGCATCGGACGGGCGGCAGATGCAGTTCACGCTGCAGGTGCACTTTTGAGGAGAAATGAAAGCCACCATCAGGTTAAGCTCTGCCAGATTGAACGCTGCCAACTTCTTTCAGGCAGAAGTGGTCGCGTCTTCCGCCGGGGTTCAATGTATTCCTCCAGAACACCGTACGGGTTTATGCGGGCTCACGCTGGTGCAAAGCGTCGGCACCGTCACATTTGTCGGAATCGCCGGCACCGCGGCTCTGACGACCACGCTGTTGCTCGACCAATTCGAATGGTTTAACGTATCGGCACATGCCATAAGTGCCTGACACGTACTGGACGGCGTAATTATTCTAGTAGTTGGTACTCAAAGAACCTTGGATCGCCAAATGATGGAACAGACGGGATTGTCCCTGATATCCCGAAGGAGTTGAAGGCTGTCAGTCGGGACTCCGCCTGAAGTCTGCTGCGCCACTTGTCCAGGTTCGTGATCTCTGGCTCATTAATAGGTGTCATCTTCTTCGATGAAAGCGTCCCATGCATCACGGTCATCCGGAGGAATTACGCCATCAGCACCCAACTCCGGTTCATTCACGAAAGCATCCTTCACCATCTCCAAGAGCACGGCGTGAACAAGGTGCTAGGTGACGACTCTGCCCTTCCGACGATTCATGCCGAGGATCAAGAATCATAAAGGAGTGGTTGCCGAGGGCAATGGCGGCCGGACTGAAGGCCACGGCTAACAAACAGCCTTTATCTCATTTCGGAAAAGTTTCCGTCGGTAATGTTCAGGCCGGACTTCCAGCCGGGCTCGTCAACAGGTCGTTCGACAGGCTCGAAGAAGCAAGGGCGTGGTTACACGGCGTGAACCTGTTATCGTGAGCATTGGCTCCTGACAATTTCGTACCGAAGCCAGGCGTGTCTTTTCCAGACGCTCAATGGCGCAGGAGGCGGAACGACAGATTTCCGGGACAGGCTGGATGGAGCCTTGGCGCTCTGGCGCTTAAGGAAGGCTTTTTTAGGAATAAAAAAAATGCCTCCGGATCGATCAAAGGCAATCAACCTGTGAGTCAAACGAACGATATTTGTTCGATATGCGAACGGCGTTAACGCGTCTAGCAGGAACACCGTTGAATTCGCTCATCTCTTGTTCGGTCATTCAAGTGCGGATAACCAGGCGTGAAGAAAGCCGAAACTATTCAATCCCTGAACGTTAGCCCCAAAGGGAGGCCTGCCGCTAAAATCGTGGTGGATGTCGAGGAACCTCGCAGCCCACCCGGGCGTAAGGTCTTCAGGACGGTAAGCATGACCAGGTGAGGCTATGGCAGATCAAAAGAAGCTCAGCCTCCGCGGACTCGATTGGGTCAATTTCTTCATGGCCGACGTCAATACGGGGATCGGCCCTTTCCTCGCAATCTACCTGACCGCTACGCGGCACTGGGACCCGGCCAGCGTCGGCATGGTCGTCGCGGCGCAGAGCATCGCAAGCGTCGTGGCGCAGGCCCCGGCGGGCTGGCTCGTCGATAATTCAACCAAGAAAAAATGGCTCGTTATTTTCGGCGCACTGTTCGTCGCGGGAGGATGTGTCGGCATTGTTCTTGCCCCCAGCGTTTCGACCGAAATCGGCGTTCAGATCCTTATCGGGTTGACGGCCGCGATTTTCCCTCCCGCGATCGCCGCGATCGCCTTGGGGATCGTCGGCAAGCCCAAATTATCGATGCGGGCTGGCCGCAACGAGGGATTCAACCACGCGGGGAATGTGGTCTTCGCCCTCGCTGCAGGAGGGATCGGCGCGGCGCTCGGTCAGCAATGGATCTTCTATGCCTCGGCCATGTTCGCTACTGGCACGGTTATTTCCGCTTGGGTGATTAAGGACGACGATATCGACAACGAAGTCGCGCGCGCGGCCGATGACGGTGGCGAACCAGATCAGAAAAACGGGAAAAGCGCCAAGGCTCCCCATCTGGCGAGTTTTTCCGAATTGCTGCATGATCGCCGCATAATGATCTTCACCGCCTCCGTCCTCCTTTTTCATTTCGCGAATGCCGCCATGCTTCCACTTGTGGGCGAGCTGCTGTCGAAAGGGAAAGATGGTGCGTCGTCACTATATATGTCCGCCTGCATCGTGGCCGCACAGTTCGTAATGATCCCGGTGGCGATACTGACAGGAAAGCTCGCCGATCCATGGGGACGAAAGCCGCTCTTTCTGATCGGCTTTGGCGTACTAGCGCTGCGCGGCGTCCTTTACACGCTTGGCCACGGCGCTGTTTACCTCATAGCCGTACAAAGTCTGGATGGCGTGGGCGCCGCCATCTTCGGCGTCTTGTGGGTCATCATCATCTCCGACCTTGCGAAAGGAACCGGGCGTTTCAACCTGCTGCAAGGCGCGATCCAGTCGGCGCTCGGAGTGGGTGCCTTCCTGAGCAATTTCCTTTCAGGCTTTGTGGTGAAACATCTGGGCCACAACGCGGGATTCCTGGGACTAGCCGGGATTGCCGTTGCCGGACTGGTGTTCTTCGCGCTCTTTATGCCGGAAACGAAAGATCAGAGTGCGCCCACAAAAGCCCCGAAGGCGCCGCTCCGCGCGACGCCGGCACCCGCCTAGAGGTCTTCGCGGGACGGATCTTCCGGCATCAAGCCGAATTCCCGCAGCTTTTCGTAAAGAAAGCGCCGGTGAATGCCAAGCAGTTCCGCGGCCTTGGATTTATTGCCCCCGGCAAGGATCATTGCGCGTTCAATCAGCGACCTCTCCACGGCCGATAAGCACTTTTTCCATCCCTCTTCGAGCGGCACGCCATCGGCCCACCGAGGGGCCGCGCCTTCGGGCCGTTGCTGCAAGTGGATTTCAGCGTCATCGATGATTCCGCCTGGCGCGAGCACACGCGCTCTCTCGACAGTGTTCTCCAGTTCCCGCACGTTGCCCGGCCAATGGTACCCGCATAATTTTTGAAGAGCGCCTGGCGTTATAGTCACGGGCCGTCCGCTACGATGCAGGAAGAAATCGACCAGCAACGGAATATCCTGTCGGCGCTCGCGCAACGGCGGCAGCGTGATCGTCACCACGTTCAGGCGATAGTAAAGATCCTCCCGGAAGCGCCCCTCGCTGACGGCTTCTTCCAGATTTCGCGCCGTCGCGGTGATGAGCCGGAGATCCACTTTGATCGGAACGTTGCTGCCAAGCCGTTCTATTGTTCTTTCCTGGACCGCGCGCAGCAACTTGGCCTGCAACGCGGGGGCGAGTTCGCCGACTTCATCGAGGAACAAGGTCCCATGGTTTGCTTCTTCAAAGCGTCCTACCCTTCGGAACAGAGCATTCGTGAAGGCTCCCTTCTCATGTCCGAACAATTCGGACTCAAGAAGAGTTTCTGGAATAGACGCGCAGTTGACCTGGATCAGCGGCCCTCGGGCGCGCGAACTATTGTGATGGATCGCATTGACCACGAGTTCCTTTCCCGTACCGGATTCGCCACGCACAAGAACCGTCGCTTCGCTGGAGGCGACCTGCCCGATGCGTTTGTAGACATCCTGCATGGCCGGACTGTGGCCGATCATTGCGGGAGCCGGGGGCGCGGGGTTGATGCTTTCGCGGGCGTCGCGGGCGGCGCTTTGCGCCAGCTTGCGATGCTCTATCGCCCGGCGAAGCTGGGGCAGCAGTGCATCGAAATCGATAGGCTTGGCGACATAATCGAACGCACCTAATTTCATCGCTTCGATGGCGGCGCTGCTGTCGCCATGCGCGGTCATGATTATGACCGCCGTATCGGAGCCTCCCTCGCGCGCCTTGCGGAGCACTTCGAGACCGTCCAGCCCCGGCATTCGAATATCAAGCAGGGCCGCGTCCGGCTCTTCCCGGAGCAGAAGCGAAAGCGCGGTCTTGCCGTCCTCCGCAGAGATGACGCCGAGGCCCGCCGCTTCGAGCAGCGCCGTCAGGGATAGGCGTGCCGTACGTTCGTCTTCGGCCACGAGCACATGTTTCATTTCTTAGCTTCTCCGTCCGGCAGGTGAATGACGAAGGTCGCGCCGGTTCCATCATCCCGGTATTCGAGCGCCCCACCCATGCCGCTGACGAGTTCACGCGAAACCGCCAAGCCCAAGCCGATCCCCTCATCGCGCGTGGTGTAGAACGGCTCGAAAAGATGCTCACGCAATTCCGGCGCCACGCCCGGACCGCTATCGTGGACATCGATGGAGAAGCCTTTGCCCTTGCGGCTCAGACGCACGTCGATGGTTCCTTTTTCTGGAACGGCGGTCAGGGCGTTGAGGACCAGATTGGTGAGGACCTGGGTGAGCTGTTTTTCGTCCACGGCCGCCGAGGCTTCCGGATCGTCCACTTGAATGTGCATCCCGACATCTCGCTCCTGCGCCTGCAGCCGCAGCAGATCGACGCAACGCTCCAATATAGGCAAGAGCTTCTGCGCTTCCAGCGAGGGTTTCCGGGCTTCCCGAAACGCCAAAAGATCGCTGAGCAGCGCGTTCAACCTGTCCACCTCTCCGATGACGAGGTCGAGGTCGCCTGGCTGAATGGCATTGGCCCCGAGCTTTTGTTTCAGCATCTGCATCGTCAGGCGGATGCCGTTGAGCGGATTGCGAATTTCATGGGCCATGTTTGCGGCCATACGGCCGACCGCGCGCAGCCGGTCCGCCCGGCGCAGCTCCGCTTCGAGGCTTCTCCGCGTGCCCGCCACCCGATTAACAGAACGGCTGATGCTCCCAAGTTCTCCTCCGCTGACGGGAAGGTCAAAAGCAAAATCGGTTTCCAGCCTGGAGAGCCCGGTTTGAATTTCCGCAATCCCCTTGCGCAACCCGATGACCGTGGCGAGCGTTCCGATGACGCTGGCAAGGGCCGCGATAACCAGTCCAACGAGTAAAGCGCTTCGCCGTTTCTCTCCGGCATCGGTAATCCCGGAGAGCCGCTTCATGGTCCAGCTCACGTGATCGCCTTGCGAGACGGCGTCGATCAGCACAATGTCGCGGGAGCCGCGCAGGATGCGCTCTCCTTTCCCCGCCTTCTCCGCTTGCCGGATCGTGCCTTCAATCTCCGGCCTTTCCGCCTCGGGAACATCCACCTTGAGATTCCCCGAGCCGTGCGTCGGATAGGAATAGCCGAGAAATTGCGATCCCGCGTAGAAGCCTCCCTCGACGCCCGGATAGGACCGAAGCGTAATCTGGGAAATCGCGCGCAGCGAGATATCACGGGCGGAAGCCGGAAGCTGGTCCCAGCCGGAATCAGAGCTGACGCGATAGGAGTACTGCAGGGCCAGCTCCGCGTCGGCGGCATCGAGGGTCCGGCGGGTGTCTCCAACCACAACCCGCTCCGCGCCGCGAATGGCGCTGGCGATCAGCACCGCACTCAAGATCGTCACCAGGATCGCGGCGACCAGCACGAAGACCAATTGGAGCTGCAGACGTCTCATGGCTTCTCCCGCCCCGGCTTCGGTGGCGGCGGCGCGGTAGATTGGGCGAGGCTTTCGAGGGCGCGCATAAGCTCTTCCGTGGATTTCGCGCATTCATCGGCAGTGCGCAGATCAGCGCCCGCACGCAGGGCTTCCTGATAGTAGCGGCGGGCAAAGCCAGCGATGGTTTCGGCGTTGGGATCGACACTCTGTTTTACGAAATAGTCGGCCTGTTGCAGACGGAAATAAACGCGTTCGAGGTGGCGCGTGAGTTCGGCGCGGTCAGGCGGCGGGGGTCCGCCCTTCTGAAGAAGGTGTTGTTGATGTTCGACGGCTTGGCTCAACGCATCCGCCGCAACGAGGAAGCGCGTCGCGGCAAAGGGAGAGCTTCTCTCCTGTTCACTGCGCGCCAGATAAACCTTGGCAAGCGCGAGTATGTTTTTCCCCGTGGCGTCTGCCGGTTTGGCGTCAGCCAGCCGCCTCTGCACGGCTTCCCTTCCGCCCGGCGGGGGCGGGCCCCCGGGTGGAGGCGCGGGACCGGGACCACGACCAGGCGGCGGAGGCTGTGCGGCGAGAGCGAGCGCGGTCAGCAGCACGAAGATGGGTGTTCGAACGTTCACGTTTTCAATAACAAAGGCACGTACTGAACCACCGCCAGCCCCGTTCGTTCCATCGTCTTTTCGAGGCCCGTTGTTCGATCTCGTCGCAACCACTGACCGCTTTCTGTACAGGCTTGAACTTTGTTCGATTGCAGTAGTTGGACTTTTAATTGGATACCTGCCTGCATTCCAATTATCGAGGTTTGAATTATGAAATGGACATCAGTTCCTCTCAGCGTGCTCGCCGTAACCCTTGCAATGGGCATCGCTAGCATGCAACAAGTCAACGCCCAACAGCCGCCGCCCCCTCCACCGGGAGGTCCGCCACCGCCCCAGATGACGGCCCCGCCGCCTGATCGGAATGCCCCTCCGCCTCCACCTTCTGTGAACGGGCCAATTGTCGGACCGGGCCAAGCCGCGCCCCTCGCTGAAACAATGTATTCGCGCCGGGGCACCATCAAGGCTTTCAATTCCGGCCCGAACGGCGAAACGAACGGCTTCATCCTGAGCGACGGAACGGCGATCCTGTTTCCTGCCGAGATGGGAGATCAGTTCCGTTCCACAGTTAGGGAAGGCGCGCGCATCTCTGTAACCGGAATGAGCCGGGCCGGAGTCTCCGGGAGAATGGTGGTCAACGCGCAGACGATCACCGCGAACGGTCAGACTTTCACGGTTCCCGTGCCGCCGCCGGTACCGCCCGGCGGTCCTGGCGCTCAAGCGGGTTCGCCACCGCCGCCACCGGATGGACCTCCGCCTCCAGGAGGCCGCGGTGGCAGAGGGCCGCGCCCCGGACCCCCGCCGCCTCCGGCCGGTGGACCACCGCCGCCCCCGCCGCCGGGACGTGGCCCGGTACCTCCGGATGCTTTTTGATGGTTAGGAGAATCTCATGAACGCGAGTTGGATTTACCCTTTCATCATTCTGGGCGGGGTGCTGCAGACCTGCGGGGCCGCATTGAATGCGCAGCTCTTTCATTCTCTGGAAAACAGGTGGCTCGCCAGCGCGGTTTCTTTCGCGTTAATCACCGCCTTTTTCTTGTGCCTGTTCGCCATGTTCCCGAGTCCCCTTCCCACAGCAAGGGGACTCGCGGACATGCCGTGGTGGGCGGCTTTGGGCGGACTGGTCGGGGCCGTTCAGGTCTATGGAGGGCTCACGCTGGTGAATAAAGTCGGGGCCGGACCGTTCGTCGGGATCACCGTCACGGCGGCACTTGTGATGTCGCTCCTGCTGGATCATTACGGCTGGTTCCACATGCCGACGCATGCTATCAATGCCGGAAGGGTGCTGGGGGCCGCGCTGATGATCGGCGGCGTCGTCCTGATAGCCAAAAACTAATAAGGATACGTCATGCAACAGACTGTTTCCTGGATTCATTTCGGGGATCTCCACATCAGCAACCCTGGAGATCAAAACCACTGCGATTTTCTTGAGCTGATAGAAGAGGCCAATCTCTTCATGCGCCCGGGGATCGCGTTCGTCCTCTTGCCCGGCGACAACGCCGACGACGGCGAAGCCGACCAGTACGAGCTGGTGGGAAAAGCTGTTTCCCTCTGCCGGTTTCCGGTCTATGCGATACCGGGAGATCATGATACGGCAAGAGGGAACCTCGATCTGTTCAGAAAATGTTTTCCGGACGCTTTGCCCCGGAGCGTCGAAATCGGGAGCGGTCACTTCGTTTTTCTGAACAGCGTCTCCAACTGGCGGCCGCCTGCCTTCGG
>Ga0182024_10022603_pt1 | contig 11327 bp, 5 predicted proteins | sample P32metaG_FD_120480 | JGI IMG/M metagenome (GOLD analysis project Ga0182024, IMG submission 120480) | Permafrost microbial communities from Stordalen Mire, Sweden - P3-2 metaG (Illumina Assembly) | ecosystem: Environmental > Terrestrial > Soil > Wetlands > Permafrost | place: Sweden: Stordalen... | reverse complement strand
TGATCGACGGCGGCGACGCCCTGCGCGACAGGTCGCTGCCGATCTACGGCAACCACTACAACGAGACCAATTTTCGCCACTACCCGGACGAAGCGAACACGATGCAGCTCGCGTTCAGCCGGCACAAGAAGGATTCGTGGGTGCCCTGGCCGATCGGCGACGACAAGCCGCTTTTCCTGGGTGAGAGCTTCTTCGCGAACGGTTCCCCGCCGGCGGCCTACGCGGCCCTGGTCGGCGAGCAGGCGTTCCTGGGCCGCAACCAGGCCGAGCCCGGCGTCCACCTGTTCGCCCGCATGCTGGCCGAGGGCTATCGCTGGCACGGCATCGCCGGCTTCCACTTCTGGTTCGACGCCAACCGCCCCGACGCGGCCCACTACCGGGCGTTTCAGCCCGTCTGCGTCTTTTGCCGTGAATGGAACGGCACGTTCGGACCCCAACAGACGGTGACGCGTACGCTCAAGGTTTTCAACGATACTCGGTTCGACGACCCGATTGACGTCGAATGGTCGTTTCGCGTCGGCGGCAAGGCATACGCGGAGGGGGCGGAAACCTTTGCGCTCAAGCCCGGCACCGCGAAGGAGTTTAGCATCAAGTTCCGCACTCCGTTGGTAGCCAAACGGTCCGAAGGCGAACTCGTGCTGACCTGCCACCGCGGCGGCGAGCAAGTCTTTCGCGACGTTAAGAAATGCTTCGTTCTCGGCGAGATGCACATGGTGCCGCAGCTGAGCATCAAGCAAATTACAGTCTACGACCCGAAGGGCATCGTGCAGCCCTGGCTGAAGGAGCATGATTACCCCTTCCGCGAGGTCGCCTCCCTGGACAAGCTGCCGGAACAGGTCAACGTGCTGATCGTCGGTCCCGATGCCCTGACGCCGCGCGAGGCCACCGACCCGCGCTGGGTGGCTCTGGCGGCGCGCGGCACCCGAGTGCTCGTGTTGGACCAGGCCAACCCGTTGCACTTTCAGGCCGTGCCCGCCGATCTGACGCCGACCGATTACGTCGGCCGGATCGCCTTTCCGGAGAATCTCGAACATCCTGCCTTCCGCGGGCTGGGCAAGGAGGATTTCTTTTGCTGGTCCGGTGATCACATCGTTTATCGCAATGCCTACAAGAAATCCTCGCACGGCGCCCGTTCGCTGCTCCAGTGCGATGATGAGCTGGCGTGCACGGCCCTGGTCGAGTGTCCCGTGCAGAACGGTGTCCTCATGCTGGCCCAGACCGCCTTCAGCAGCAAGCTCGGTAGCGATCCGGTCGCCGACCGCTTGCTCGACAACCTGATCGATTATTGCCTTGGCTACCGACTGCCCGCGAAGACCTCGGTTACCGTTTTCCCCGACGGCGACTTACGCCTCAAGCTCCTCAATTCGACAGGGCTCAAGCACATAAAGGCTGCCGGCGTGCTGGAAGCGATTGCCGACGCGACGGCCGAGATCGTCGTCGCCGACGCCTCGCCGGCCAATCTCGCCAAGCTTGCCGACGCTCCGAAGGCACTCAAGGCGTTCACCGACCGCGGCGGCTACCTGATGCTCTGGGGCCTGACGCCCGAAGGCCTGGCGAGCTACAACCAGATCGTCGGTTTCAACCACGTCATCCGCCCGTTCGGCATGGAGCGCGTCACCATGCCTGCACAGCGCGACCCGATCCTGGCCGGCCTCACCAACCGCGACGTCGCCCAGGAAGGCACGGAGGCGATCTATCCGTGGGCGGGCGACCGCTACCCCGCCAAGGACACCTTCACGCACGTCATCGACCTCGATGACATCGCCCCGTTCGCGAAGTCGGCTAAATACGCACACGGCTGGTCGCAGATGACCAACGGCCTCACCTCAGCCGATAGCTGGAAGTTTATCTTCTACCACGAGCTGAAGAACGATTCGCACCCGAAATGGTCGGCCGAGCTGCCGAAGGAGGAAGAGGTCGTTCGCTTTGCGATCGTGCTGAACACGCACTACCAGGTGATTCGCAAGCTACGGCTCACCTTCGATGACAACCCGGCCACCGCGCTGACGCTTGAGCTCAAGGGCGTTCCAGAACTCAAGGAGGAGTTCGCGATCGATGCACGCCGCTGCAAGAAGATCACGCTGGAGCCGGTGGAAATGGATACGCGCGGCAAGCAGCCGACCACCGGCGTGGACAACATCTGGATCACGGTCCGTCGCGGCGAGGACTACCAGCAGCGCGTGGTGCCGCTGTTGAACATGGGCGCCCTGGTGAAGTATCGCATGGGTAAGGGCGGCGTGGTGCTCAACCAGCTGCGTGTGCTGCCGAGCGAGCCGAACCCGGTCAACGGGCCGAAGAAGCAAAACATCGTGGCGACGCTGCTGCGTAATCTCGGGGCCACGTTCGCTGCCGAGCGGCTGATCATCGCGGGCGGCAACATGGATTACACGCCGGTGCCGCTGGGCGAAAAATGCACCCAGTTTCTGACGGCCGAGCGCGGCTGGTTCGACAGCAAGCTCGACCTGGCCCATCTGCCGATCGGCGAGCAGAAGCTGGCCGGTGTTGAATATGTGATCCGCGATTTCAAGACTTCGCCGCTGCCGGCCTGCATCATGCTGGACGGCCCTGGTCTCAAGAGCAAGATGCCGCGCTCGGTCGATGGCATCCCCGTCGGGCGCAAGGCGGATGCGCTGTTCTTCCTGCACACGTTCCATCGCGTCAAGGAGTGGAAGCCGCAGGGAGATCAGAAACAGCCGCCGGTGCTGTTCAAGTACGTTGTGCATTACGCCGATGGCCAGAAGGTCGAGGCGCCGGTGCTCTACGGTCGCGGCGCTGACGACTGGGTCTCGGAGCAACCGCAGGGTCTGCCGGAGGCCGCGGTCGCCTGGGCGGCGCCGTTTCCGAAGGACGGCCAGCGGCAGGCGGTGGTTTATCAGATGACGTGGGCCAACCCGCGGCCGGGCGTGGAGATCCGCAGCATCGACGTGGTGGCCGGCGCGGGCCATGGCGTGCCAGTGGTGCTGGCGATCACGGCGGGGGTGACTCGAAAATGAAGTGGGCCCGATTTTTCGTTTAGCGTTCGCCGGAGAGGGCGGGCGACGCCGGTCCTCTCTGGCGAACGCTAAACAAAAAATGCCTTACGACATGATGCATTGAATGATCACTTCGCGTTTTTTCCTGCATTTAGGGCAATAATAGCCTGTCTTTGTCGTTTTCGTGGTGATCGGAATCGATTGGCAGCCGCCATCCTTGTGCCCGCACTCCGTGCATTTCCGGCGATACTTGGCCTGGGTGCCGTCCTGACTGACAATATCCGCCCCCTTGAGCGCGATGGCTCGCCCTTTGCGCGCCGGTTTCGGTGCAACCGTCGATCGGGTTGGCGTGGACGGGGACTTGCTCTCCGAAATTACCGAAGTTGCCAGGACAGTCTCAGAGTCAACTTGGCCAGGCGGCGGCACGGCTTCCGGCGGCGGTGACGAAGTTGGCTCGACATCCGGTACCGACTTTTCCGCCGCCGGCGGCATCGGCGAAAAGACGGGCATCTCCGCCAAGGACACGCTGACAATGACGGCGGGCAGTGCGAACAGGTACTTGACCCTGCTGGCCAATACTCCTTTTTCCACGCCCTGCTTCCAGACGGTATCGCTCGGGATGATGTCGCCCACAATCGCCAGGTTCTTCAATTGCTGTCCTGAGAATGGACCCAGCCGGGTTGCGTCATGTGCGTAGTACCATTCGTCAGCCATGTTCGTGTGTCCATGAGGAATCGATCGGACGAACGCTTGGCCGAAAAAAAAAGCCGATGTGGGGAAACACTTGAGATGCGTTCCCACGTCGGCTTTCTTTTCCAGCGAACTTCCGGCCTGAGCCGGGTAGCCTTCCGACCAATTCTATCTCCACTGTACGTCGGCAAACGCGGGAACGCAAATCGAGTGCAGTCCTCACGCTCCGCGTGAGGAAAGGGCGCAGCCCTCAATAACCAGTATGCTGTCCGGCTGAAGGGGTTCCCTCCTGTGCCATGATCTTCGGCATTTCGAGAGAACCATGGAGACGGTAAGGCGGTATTGCTCCTTTTGCAGCGCGAAAATCGTCTATAATGTTAGAGTTCATCGTCATGCGTTTCTCGGCACGAGGACCTTCTCATGGCCACGGATCTGAAACCCCAGCAGCAAGTCCCGAGCCAGGCCCCCCGGCACGAACAGTTTGTCGAACGGCAGCTCGCCCGCGCCGTCCGGCGCATTCATGCCCTGGACGTTGGCCGCACTGTCCTCTGGCTGCTGGCGGCGACGCTCTTTTTCGCCCTGGCCATGGCGATTCTCGATCCCGTACTTAGCAAGCTCGAAGGTCGCTGGTCGGCCGTGATCGAGTGGGTTCGCATCGGCGCCTGGGGAGTCTACCTCGTCGTTGCCGTAGTCCTTGCCGGGTTGCTGGCGATGCGGCTCGCTCGCCGGATCAACCCTTACTACGCGGCCCGGCAAATGGAAGAAGCTCTGCCCGATGCCAAAAACAGCGTCGTCAACTGGCTCGACCTGCGCGATGAAAAGCTGCCGCCCGCGATCAAGACCGCCCTGGGCCTTAGGGCCGCGCACGATCTCAAGGATGCCGATCCCGAGCAGGTCGGCACCCGGCATTCCTGGCTGCTCGTGGTCTTCACCGCGTTCCTGGTGCTCGGCCTGGCCGTGCTGCTGGTCAAGTCGGGGCCCGAGCATTTCACATCCCTCATGCGGCGCGCTTTTCTGCCGATCCACCGGGCCGCGGTCGTCAGTCCCACGCAAATCGCCCTGTTGCCGCCCACGCAGGGAGACGCCGTCGTCGCCCCTCAGCAGAACATCGACTTCCGGGCGACCATCAGCGGCACCGTTCCACAAGTCAACGCGCCTGACGCCCCGACGTTGCACTATCGCTATCTGGACAAGGATAGGTGGGCGACGCTGCCGCTGGTGCCGGACCTCGACGGCGCCTGGACCGTCACCATGCGCTCCGACCTCGTCCAGAACGGCTTCTTCTACAAGCTGTCCGCGGCCAACGCCGAGACGAACCAATTTGAGGTGAAGGTCCGTTCACTGCTCCAGGCGAAGAAATTCGAGGTGAAATACCACTTCCAGCCTTATCTTCGGCTGCCCGACATGAGCATGGTCGCCCTGTCCCCCAGGATCAAGGCTCATCGCGGCACGGAAGTCACCCTCGTGGTTCACGCCAATCATCCTCTCCGCGAAGGAGCCGTCGAAATTCAACCGGATGGCGAGCCGGTGCAGTCGATCCCCGGCGAGATAGACGCCAACGATCCGAGCATCTACCAGGTCAAGTTCATGCTGGACAAGTCCGGCTCTCTGCGCGTGCTCTTCACGTCCAGCGCCGGCGAGGAGAACAACGATCGTTCGCCGCATCCGTTTCAGGTCCTCAGCGATCTCGGCCCCAGCGTCGTCCTGACCAAGCCGGGCAAGGACGTCTCCCTGCCCGCCAACGGCACTCTGCAACTGGAAGGCAGCGCCAACGACGACTTCGGCGTCAAGAACATGACCCTGCGCATGAAGATCGTGCAGGGCCAGGACGAAGTGGACCTCGCCTCGAAGCCCTATCGGCCCGGCGCCTCGCTCCAGTTCGCCGACGGCTCCTTCCCCGATTATCTCGAGTACAAGGACTTCGTCGCCCTCGATCAGCTCAAATCAGCCACCGGCGAGAGCACGCCCCTGGCCCAGGGAACCGTCCTGGCCTACTGGCTCGAGGCCACCGACAACAGCGAGTTCCCCTCCAAGACGGGCAACATCGGCAAGAGCTCTGTATATCGTGTGACCATCGCCGATCCTCAGGAGGAAAAGAAGCAGCAGGAAGAACGCAACCAGGCCGGGCAGGAGCAGAAACGCCACGAAAAGGATCAGGACCAGGACGTCAAGCAGCAAGAACAGGATCGCCAGGACAACCGGCAGCGAACTCCCCAGGAACGCCGCAACGAACGGGAGGCGCGCGAGAAGACGGATCGCCTGCAAGAGGAAATCAAGAAGCAAAAGCAGGCTCAAGAGGACCAAGGTCAGCAGAACGGCAACGAAGGCAACGACGCGGCCGCCCAGAAAACGACCATGAAGGACGTGGAAGATCTGAAAAACAAGCTGCAGCAAAACGGCCCCGAGGCCGGCGACGCCGCGGAGAAGCTCGAACAGGCTGCGGAAAAGGCCAAGGATGAAAAGGTGCGCCAGGCCGCTGAGAAAGCGCTGAAAGACAACGGTTTCGACCAGCAACCGCCCGCCAAGGACCTGAAGCCCAAGGACGTCGAGAAACTCAAGGAGCAGCTCAAACAGGACGGCCCCCAAGGTGAGGCCGCCGAACGCAAACTGAGCAAGGCCGCGGAACAGGCCACCGATAACAAGGCTCGTGAGGACGCCAAGCAGGCGCTCAAGGACGCCATCAAGAATATGACCGAAAAGGACGTCGAAAACCTCACGGAGAAGATGAAGCAAAAAGGCCCGCAAGCCGATCGCGCCGAAGACAAGCTGAGCAAGGCCGCGGAAGGTGCCGAAGATCAGAAAGCCCGCGACGCCGCCAAGCAAGCCTTGAAGGACGCGATCAAGGACCTGAGCGAGAAGGATATCAAGGACCTGAACGAGAAGCTCAAGCAAAAAGGCCCGCAAGCCGACCGCGCTGAAGACAAGCTGAGCAAGGCTGCGGAAGGCGCGGAGGATAAAAAGGCTCGTGACGCCGCCGGGCAGGCCTTGAAGGACGCCATCAAGAACATGACGGAGAAGGATGTCAAGAACCTTCAGGAGAAGCTCAAACATAAGGGCTCACAAGCCGAGCGCGCCGAGGACAAGCTGGCCAAGGCCGCGGAGGAGGCCAGGGATCCGAAGGCCCGTGAAGCCGCCGAACAGGCGTTCAAGGATCTCGTCAAGGACCTGAACGAGAAGGATATCAAGGACCTCCAGGACAAGATGAAGCAGAACGGTCCGCAAGCCGGCGCCGCCGAAAAGAAACTGGAAAAGGCCGCCGAGTCGGCGAAGGATGAGAAGACGCGTGAGGCCGCGGGCAAGGCATTGGCGGACGCCATCAAGAACCTGACCGAGAAAGATATCAAAGACCTCCAGGAGAAGATGAAGCAGAACGACGCCCAGTCGGGCGCCGCTGAGAAAAAACTGGAAAAGGCCGCGGAGAGCGCCGAGGACAAGAAAGCTCGTGACGCCGCCGGGCAGGCGCTCAAGGACGCCATCAAACATCTGAACGAGAAGGATATCAAGGACCTTGCGGAGAAGCTGAAGCAAGGCGGCCAGCAAGCCGACGCCGCCGAGGACAAGCTGGCCAAGGCCGCCGAGGGCGCGGAGGACAAGAACGTTCGCGACGCCGCCGATCAAACCTTGAAGGCCGCTCGTCAAGGCAAGGAATTGACGCCGAAGGACCTCGACGATTTGCAAAAGCAGCTCAAGCAAAAGGGCCCCGCCGGCAATGCGGCCGCGCGCGAACTGGCGAAGGCGGCCGAGCAGACGAAGGACCCGAAGATGCGCAAGGCGCTCGAAGATGCGCTCAAGGAAGCGGGACATGAAGCGGCGCCGTCGGGTTCAGAGGCCGGGCCCAAGGACATCGAAAAGCTCAGTGAAGCGCTCAAGCAGAAAGGCCCCGCCGCACAAGCCGCGGCCCGCGAGCTCGCCAAGCAAGCTCAGCAGGCGAAGGACCCTGCGCTCAAGAAAGCCTCGGAAGACGCGCTGCGGGAGGCGGGCTTCGACAAGAATGCCGTCAAGCAGCCGGACGCCAAGGACATTGAAAAGCTCGCCAGGCAGGCCGAGGAGAAGGGCCCGCTCGCCGACGCCGCCGTTCGCGATTTGGCCAAGGCCGCGGAGAACGCGAGCGACCCGGCCGTGAAGAGGGCCGCTCAGGAAGCTTTGGAGAAACTTAAACGCGATCCGAAAGATGCCAAAGAACCGACGCGCAAGGATGTTCGCGATTTGAAAGAGCTGCTCAAGCAGAAAGGCCAGGCCGCGGAAGATGCCGCCCGCGCCCTGGCGAAGATCGCCCAGGACGCCACGGACCCCGCCGTCAAGAAGGACGCCGCGAACGCTCTCAAGGAAAAGGGCCGCGATCCACAATCCGCCCAGGAGCCGACGTTGGACGACGTCGCCCAGCTCAAGGAGATGCTCGACAGGAAGGGCCTGATCGGCGAACTCGCGGCCAAGGAACTGGAGAAGCTGGCCGGTATCGCCAAGGATCCGCAGGTGAAAAAAGCCGTCGAGGACCTCCTCAAAAATCGTGCGCCCCGCACTCCGGAACGTACGCCCGAGGACGTCGCCTTTCTCAAGCACTTGCTTGAGCAGAAGGGCCCGCTTAGTGATTTTGCCCGGCAAGAACTGGCCAAGATGGCCGAGGATGACCGCAACCCCGACGTCCAAAAGCTCGCCAAGAATGCTCTGCGCAGCGACCCGCCCGATCCGCCGAAGACCAGCGACCCGGACCCGGCCGCGTCAAAGCGGGCCACCGATCTGCGCTATGAAGATCTCAAGAACCTGCCTGCCGAGGCCTGGAAGAACGCCGGTTTCACGGAAAAAGAATGGCAGCAATATCTCAAGGATGTCCAGGCGGAAGAAGCTCGACGTCGCGCCCAGGACGCCGCCGCCAAGGACGATCCGCTCCGGAAGGGCGACCCGACCAAGATGTCCAGCGTCGGTCCGCAACAGGTCAACCCATCCGCCAATCCGACGCTCACTCCGACGCAAAGCGGCCGCGGCCAACCGCCGCCGGGTTATCGCGAACTATACCAGAGATGGACGACGCGTCCGCCGTCGCCGCCGCAGGAAAAGCAGTAATGGCCTAATTACAGCACTTCAAAATTGGGGGTCCGAATTCGTGGGGCAGGTTGCCAACCTGCCTGGAGAACGGCAGGTTGGCAACCTGCCCCACGAATTGAGACCCCCTTTCGCTAAGTTTCTCACCCGCCTTCCTTCGGCAGCACGATTTGGCAGCAGCCGAGATCGAGCGCCTCCCTGGGAATTCCCGCCTCGACGACTTCGTGCAGGACGCCTTCGCACAGGGAGTAGAGGACGAAGCGCCCTTGCTTCTCGCCCTGGATGAGACCAGCGTTCTTGAGCACGGTCAGGTGATGGGACACGTTGAGTGGAGCGATCTTCAAAGCTTCGATGATTTGCGTCACGTTGTGCGGACCGCCGGCCAGCAAGCGAACAATTTGCAATCGTTCCGGAGCGGCGAGCGCACTGAGCAATTCGGCGCAGCGGCGCGGCTGAAGCGGGTCTTTGTTCATCGGCGCAATTCCTCCCATCCTTGTTTCATCCCTTGACAATCATCTTACCAAGCATGCTTGAGAAAAAAACAGGACCTGAGTGGTTGCCGTCCGCCGTCCGTCGTGATAACATATTGACGATTGGGCAGATGTTAAGGCGTAAGCGACGTGATCGAACAACCTTGACGGAGGACGCCATGCGACGGCGAAGTGGATTTACGCTCATTGAACTGCTGGTGGTGATCGCCATCATCGCGGTGCTGATTGCGCTGCTGGTACCGGCCGTGCAGAAGGTTCGCGAAGCGGCTGCACGCACGCAGTGTGTCAACAACCTCAAGCAGATCGGGCTTTCTTCACATAACTACGAATCGACTTACAAGTGCCTGCCGCCGGGCTTCCGGGGCCAGCAGTTTTCCGTTCCAGCGTGGGGACCGGGGGCCATGTCCCCGGACTATTTCGACACCTGGGGCGCGTTGGCGTTGCTGACGCCCTATCTCGAACAAACGGCTGTGTACAATTCCATCAATCTGTCGCTCACGGTTTACGACCTCAACACGTTCAACCTCACGGCGCCCGCGGCGGCCCAGGCGGTGGTGCCGATTTTTTTGTGCCCGAGCGACTCGATGCAGTCGGTTTGCGGACCACCGTCGCCAAGCGCGTATGGGGTTCCCGGGCCTCTGGCTTCGACCAACTACGCCTTTTGTCTTGGAACCGGCACGACCACGGGACAGACCGGCTGGCTCGGCTCCCCGTACAACGCCGACGGCGTTTTCTACGCCCAATCAAAAACGCGCATGACGGACATTTTGGATGGCACCAGCAACACGGCCGGCGCCTCCGAGCGCATCCTCGGAAAGGGCCAGGAAAAAGGCCCGGCTGGGTCCGCAGTGATCGACCCGCAGACCATGTACATATCCCCGGGCGCCGACACGCCCACGCAACCGACCGTGACCGGCCCGAGTGCGACCTGTTCGGTTGCCAATACCACGAGCTACAACTATGACAATCGCCGCATGTATAGCTGGCTGGTCGGCGAACCGCGTTGCACAAGTTATAACCACTTCTATCTGCCGAACGACACCGTCAATCCGGACTGCGTTGTGAACTATCCGGGTCTCGGCACGAACTACGACTACACGGGGCACGGCCTGAGCACAGCGCGCAGCCGGCATCCCGGCGGCGTCAACGTTTGGATGTGCGACGGCAGCGTCCGCTTCATCAGCAACGGCGTCAGCCTGCAAACCTGGCAGGGGATCGCCACGCGTGCCGGTCAGGAGTTGCTCGGTGCTTTCTAACGTAGACGAACGAACTGCGGCCAGGCCCAAATCGCTGTCGGATGCGGGCATCGCCTTCTACCGCGCCGAAGGCTATCTCGTCGTGCGCGGTCTGTTCGCCGCAGAGGAGGTTGAGCGTCTGGCAGCCGACGTGGATCGGGTCTGCCGGGAGCGGACTGATCTGATCGACGCCAACAATATGCGCGTTCGTTACAAGAATCACCATGAAACGAACGAGATTCTGTTCGAGGTCTTCGATCCGATCTCCGACCTTTCTCCGGTGGCGTCGGCGATTGCCCACGATCGACGCATTCTGGACCGTCTGCACGATCTCTACGGCGAGCCGGCGGAACTGTTCAAGGACAAGCTGATCTACAAGCCGGCCGGAGCGATCGGGGCAACGCTGCACCAGGATTGGATCGCCTGGCCGGGCTTTCCGGAGTCGTTCGTGACGGTGCTGCTCGCCATCGACGCGTTCACGGCCCAGAGCGGGGCTACGGAGGTTTTTCCACGCTGTCATCAAGATGGCTACTTGTCGCCGAAGGACGGGCAGCATCACTATGTCGAGCTGGACGGCCTGCCGACGGAGCCGGTGCCGCTGCTGCTGGAACCGGGCGATATGGCCATTTTCACCTGCTTTACGCCGCACCGTTCGGGGCCGAACGCGTCGCAAACGGCGCGGCGAGGGTATTTCATCAGCTACAATGCACGTTCGGATGGCGGCCAGCAGCACGCCAAGCATTACCGCGAGTTCCACGATTGGCTGCGCAGCAAGGCGCCGGAGGATCGGCGCAAGATGATGTTTTTCCGATAGCCACGCCGCGGGGTGAGGTACTCCGAACCCCGCGGGTCACACAAACGGAATCTTGATCCTGACACGCTGACCCGCGGGGTTCGGA
>Ga0182024_10022602_pt1 | contig 11327 bp, 8 predicted proteins | sample P32metaG_FD_120480 | JGI IMG/M metagenome (GOLD analysis project Ga0182024, IMG submission 120480) | Permafrost microbial communities from Stordalen Mire, Sweden - P3-2 metaG (Illumina Assembly) | ecosystem: Environmental > Terrestrial > Soil > Wetlands > Permafrost | place: Sweden: Stordalen... | reverse complement strand
TGGGGGTGGAGCTGGTGGTTCAGCTTCCGATCATCCAGGCGCCGTTCCGCGTCTACTATGCGTATAATCCGCTGCGCCTCTCGAACACCATCTCGGCGCCGCGAGGGGCGTACAATCTTACCGATCAGACGCAGCGGTATTTGCAGGGCATTGGAGTTCTGAATACGCAGGTGATTCCGGAATTGAATACACTACTGACGAACGACATTCAGAAATTCCCGACCGGGCTGGTGGAAGCCAAGAGCACTTTCCGGTTCACGATTAACACTACGTTCTAATGATGTTCCGGCGCCGCGCGAAGCGGATGGTCACGAGGATCGTGCGGGTTTGGGCGGTCGAAATGGAAAAGGAGTCGGTGGCATGAGGTTTGGCCAAGCAAGAAAGACGAGTTTGTGGTTGGCGGTGTTGGCGTCATTTGCGATCGCCGGATGTGCATCGGCGACCAAGGCGCTGGTGACGGTCACTCCCAGTGCGCCAACGGTGTTGATTGGCACCAGCGTGCAGTTTACGGTGTCGGTGACCGGAGTGTCGTCCACCGGGGTTACCTGGGGAGTGAGTCAAGGCAACGCCTTGCCGATCGTCGGCGGGAACAGCACGATTGGAACGATCAATACCAATGGCTTGTACACCGCGCCGCCCACCGTTCCCAGCCCGAAGACGGTAATAATCACCGCCACCAGCACCGCGAACATCAACGATAGCGGAACCGCTACGGTAACCGTCGATTCCGGCGTACGCGTGCGCGTGATTCCGTCCACTTATACTTGCACCACCACCGCCGCGATTCCCTCCACCGTTACCATGCAGGAATCGGAAGTCTTCCAATTCACCGCGTGCGTCACCGGATCCACCAACACCGCTGTGACCTGGTCGGTGAACGGCATGGCCGGCGGAAACACCACCACCGGGATCATCTCGGGATCAGGATTGTTCACGGCTCCGGGCACTGCGGAATCGGCGGTGACGATTACGGCTACCTCGGCTGCGGATGCTAACGAATCGGGCACCTATACGGTGGACGTGGCCGCAGCTACCACTCCCACCGTGACCAGCGTCGCGCCGGCCATGGTGCCGCAAGGCTCGATGCAGCAGGACATTTATTTGATCGGCAAGGATTTCTTTACCACCAGCATGGTAGTGCTGAACGGAGCGCCGAGTAGCTACGTCACCACCACGTACCTGACCAGTTCTCTGCTGCGCGCGCGGATCGCCGCGCCGGCTCTTTCCGCCGCCACGATATTGTCCCTGAGCGTACAGAGCCAGGATGGCGACAACTCGGCCGCCACCAATCTGACGGTATACGCGGTGAAGCCCGCGGTGGTCTCGATTACGCCCGATACGCTGGCCCGCTCCACCACTCCGTCCTCGCCGCTGATTACGTTGACCGGCGGATTTTTCACCTCGTCCACGGTCGCGACCTTTGACGGTAAATCGGTACTCGCCACCGTTCAGACCAGCGATCCGCGCCATCTGAGTGTGGGATTGACCGGTCCGGAACTGAGCCTCGCGGGGCTGTATTCGATCGTGGCCCGCAATCTGGGAATCGTCACCACTTCTTCCTCGGAAGCCGCGATCAATGTGGCCGTTTCCAATTTGACGTCGGATATTCCGACTGCCGCCACCGCCACCGTGCCATTGATAAGTGACGCAGCGGCTACGGCCATCGCCATCAATCCGGCCACTGCCACCGCGGTGGTAGTGAATACCGGCGACAATTCCATTTCGCTGGTCAACCTGGACGCTTTGCCCACCAGCGCCCCAGCTGCCATCGCCGTGGGAAATCATCCCACCGGCGTGGCCGTGGACGATATTTTGAATCTGGCGCTGGTGGTGAACAGCGCAGACAACACCGTTTCGGTCGTGAATATGGCCACGGCCAGCGTACAATCCACGTTGTCTCTGACCGGGTTTACGCCGGTGAGTACTCAGTCCGGCGTCACCATCTTGCCCTTTTCGATCGGCATCAATCCGCTGACCCATCGCGGCATCGTGGTCAATTCAACCACCAACACCGCCACCATCATCGACCTGGTCACTCCCAACCCCAATAGTTCGCCGGCTTGCACCACCCCGCCGTGCGCGTTGACCACCGTCGGCGGCTCGCTACCTTCGGTGAGCACCGGCCTATATCCGGAAGTAGCGATTGATCCCACCCTGAACTGGGCGATCGTCACTCCGGGCGGAGCCGGCGCGGTCACCATAGTGGATTTGGGCCGGCCCGCGACGTCAGGAGACGGCGGCAAGCTTCCCACGGTTATCGGCACGATGTCGGTGTCAACGACGGTGCAAGGCGTGGCCGTGGATTCGCAGAACCACGAAGTTTTGATCACCGACCCCGACAACACTACGTCCACCATTTTCAGCGCGCTCGACTTTACCACCCAGACTTACACCCGAACCACAACCGAAGTCGCTGCCGCCGTGAATCCGTTCACCAACACTGGCGTCACCGTGAATGCCTTCAGCGGCGCAGCGCACATCGCCAGCCTCTCCACTGGACTGGTGTTGCAGACCGTCCCGGTCGGTGCGAATCCACAAGCCGTAGCCATCGACGCCGCAAGCAATCAGGCGGTGGTTGTGAATCAAGGCAATGGCGCAGGGACCAGTTCGTTGTCGGTTCTTTCGTTAGGGCCGCTGCGGCCGTTGCAGATTCTCGAGTCCAGCCCGGACATTACCTTTTCATCGGCAACGCCCGTCACCCTCACGGTCACCGGCCATGGATTCGCTGCCGGTTCAGCTATCCGCTTGGACGGCACGGCGCTGCCCACGTCCACGCTGCCATCGCCCTGCGGCGCCGATTGCCGCCAATTGACCGCTACGGTCCCAGTCACCATGCTCGGATTCCCGCGGCGCTACGTGGTGGATGTGCAGAATGCGGATTCGAGCGTCTCGAACGCTGCGCATCTGACGGTGATCGAGCCGATTGCGGTAGCCACCGGGCCCACTTCGGTAGCGGTTGACACTGGCCGCGAGTTGGCGGTCGTTGCTAGCCAAGGCGATTGCACTCAACCCGGCAGCGTTTCGATCATCAATCTCATCACCGGCGCGACCAACGCCACCCTCACCATAGGAACTTGTCCGCAGTCAGTGGCCATGCTCCCGAGTCTCGGCCTGGCGGCGGTAACGACCACCAGCGACAACAACGTTTCCATCGTGGATTACGTGAACCAGGTGGTGCTGCAATCCGTGCCAACTTGCACCGGTTGCACCCAGCCGATGGGTGTGTCGATGAATCCCGATGCCCAGACGGCGGTGATCGCCAACTTTGGCACCAACAACATCAGCTCCATTTTGATGGCCAACGGAGCGGCCGGCGGCGAAGTGGGCGTCGATCAGCAGCCAATCGCCGTAGGTGTGGACTATGTGGACGACATCGCGGTGGTATCTGTCACCCTGCCGCCAGAAGCATTCGATTTCGTGGATCTGGCCACCTCCAGCCTGGCGGGACGTTTTGCTGGAGTTTCTGGACCGGCTGCGTCGGTCTATGATCCAGTGTCGGATCAGGTGCTGGCAGCGGAGAGCGATTCGAATCGCATTGATATCGTCGTCCCGCTCACCCAGCAGATCACCACGATACGCGCGGGGATCGATCCGACGTCTGTCGATTACAACCCGCAGACCGGCACCCTGGTTACCGTCAATCCGGCCAGCAACACGATCTCCGTGATCGATTTTCAGGGCCAGCGGGTAACCTACGCGCTGGGATTGGGCGGATCGCCGAATTTTTCGGTGGCCATCGATCCTTCAACGAACATCGCGGTGCTCGCCGACCTGAACAATAATCGCGTTCTGTTGATTCCTCTGCCGCAGTAGCAAGCTGCGGAATTGCCGCGCGGCAGGGTCTTAGGGCCTGGTACACGGCCCCGATCACCGCACTTTGTCAGAACGGGCGAGGGCGAGAAACGAAAACGCGCTTTCGGCCGTCTAATATTGAGACGGCGGAAATGTGATTGACCCGCCACGAAACCCGCGGCTATAATCCGTGATTCGCAATCTTAAGGAAATCTTCCAAGGAGTCAGAATGAAGATTCGGTTCCAGTTTGGTTGGGCGGCTCTCGCGGCGCTGATGATGATCCCCTCCGCTTGGGCGCAAGGCGGTGCCGCAGGCCCGCAAAAGATTGGTATTTTGAATCTGCAGATCGCCGTCACCAGCACTGCGGAAGGAAAGGAAGCCGCCAGACAGTTGCAAGCGCAAATCGCCCCGCGTCAGGGGGAGATGGAAAACATGCGCAAGCAGATTGAAGACATTCAGACCCGCCTGCGCAACGGTGCATCCACCCTGAGCGACGACGAGAAACAGCGGCTGATCCGCGAGAACGACGCGCTGACCCGTGGTTTCCAGCGCAAGCAGCAGGATTACAGCGACGACGCGACCGAATCGCAGCACGAAGCCTTCGATCCCATCGGACGCCGGCTGATCGAAGTGATCGACAAGTACGCCCACGACAACGGCTACGCCGTAATCCTGGACGGTTCATCACAGAATTCTCCGGTCATTTACGCTGATAACGCGATCGACATCTCCCAGGACATTATTCGCTTGTTCGACCAGGCCTATCCGGTGAAGGCGGGCAGCACCGCTCCCAAGCCCGCCGCCCAGCGTCCCGCAGCCGCCAAGCCCGCGACTACGGAACCTCCTAAGTAGGGATCCAGGTGAAGAGCCCTCCCGGCCAGTCTGCCGGACAAGGGTCCTTTGTTCGTCGTTCGAAGCGCCCCATCCGGGGATGCCCGTAGGGTTGTCTTCGCCTTGCGTTTCCGAGGCCTGCTGAGTATACTCAAGGCTTTCCAGCTAGGTCGAACGACCCAAGTGGGCGAGAGCCCACTTTTTTGTTGGCTAAATAAATTACGGTCGTGGCTGGGTCGAGCCGGGCCACGGGCGTCGAGTACGGGTGTCCCGGAGCCGGTATAAATGCATTTGGAGAAAGTCCGCGGGGCGGCAGAGCGGGTAGCCCGGTCGTTCGGCATGGAAGTGATGGACGTCGAGTGGCTGGTTGGCAGGCAGCGGGTGCTGCGGATATATCTGGATCGAGCTCCCAGCGAGGCAAATCCGCAGGGCGGCAAGATAACCCATACCGACTGCGAGAACGTAAGCACCCAGTTGAGCGTGCTGCTGGATGTGGAAGATCTGGTCCCCGGCCCCCCATACACGCTGGAAGTTAGCTCCCCGGGCATGGATCGGAAGCTGCTGAAAGCCGAGGATTACGCACGGTTCTCGGGGCGGTTGGCGAAGATATGGTTGAGCCAGCCGGTGGAAGGCGCCCAGTACCTGGAGGCCAGGCTGGCGGGCTACGCGGATGGAATGGTGAAGGTGCAGCATCGGAATCGCGAGTTGACGTTACCGTTTATGGCGATCCGCAAAGCGAATTTGGTAGTCGAGATTTAGATCGCATGGAGATACGGGTATGGCAAGTCTCCTATTTCAGACAATCGAGCAGATCAGCCGGGAGAAACATATCGAGCCCGAGGTGATCGTAGCGGCCATTGAAGACGCGATGGTGGTTGCCGCACGGAAATATTACAAGACCGATGAAGATATACGGTCGAGATTCAATCCAGATACCGGGCACGTGGATGTGTTTACGGTGCGCACTGTAGTGGACGAGGTGGCCGACCCGCTGCGCGAAATCTCCGTTGCGGATGCGCGCCGCCAGGCCCCGGGAATTGAAGTGGGCGGCGAAATAACTCAGCCCAAGCCAACCGAAGTGCTGGGACGCATCGCGGCGCAAACCGCCAAGCAAGTGATTCTGCAGAAAGTGCGCGAAGCCGAGCGCGACACGATTTATAACGAGTACCACACCCGCGTCGGCGAACTCATCAACAGCATTGTGAAGCGCACCGAAGGCCCGGACCTGATCGTGGACCTGGGGCGCACCGAAGCGCGCTTACCGAAGCGCGAACAGTCTAGGCTGGAAGCGTACAACGTGGGCGACCGCCTGCGGGTAACCATTCGAGCGGTGGAGCGAGCGGCCAAAGGGCCGCAAGTGATTGTGTCACGCGCCGATCCCGCGCTGGTGCAGCGATTGTTTGAAATGGAAGTGCCGGAAATTTACGACGGCACGGTGCAGATTCGCGCGGTGGCTCGCGAAGCCGGCGAGCGCGCCAAGATTGCCGTGGAAAGCCGCGATAAGGACGTCGATCCGGTGGGTGCATGCGTGGGAATGAAAGGCATGCGCGTGCAATCGATTATCCGCGAATTGCGCGGCGAGAAAATCGACATCATCCCCTGGAATGAGGAAACCCTGGCCTTCGCCCAAAAAGCGCTGAGCCCGGCGAAAGTCACCCGGGTGCAGGTGGTTGACGCCGAAGAGAAGCGGCTGGAAGTAATCGTCGAGGATACCCAGCTATCGCTAGCCATCGGCAAGAAGGGCCAAAACGTTCGCTTGGCCAGCAAGCTGATTGGCTGGAATATCGATATCAAGAGCGAGGAAGAGAAGCGCCGCGAGATTGAGGAGAAAATGAACGCCCTCACCGCTCCCACGACGCCGCTCTCCGCGTTGCTGGGTGTCGGGCCAAAAACGATCGAAAAGCTTGAAGCCCATGGAATCGCTTCGGTGGAGCGCCTGGCCGATATGACTCCCGAACAGTTGCTGGAAATTCCGGGAATCGGCGACAAGATGGTCGAGAAGATCCGGCAATCGGTGGCCGGGCACTTTGAGGCTATCGAGGCTGGTCTTTCCGCGCCGCCCGCCGAAGCCGCAGCGGTAGAGGGCGAAGTGGCCGAGGAACAATCCGAACTGGCGGCCGGGACCGAGACGGCCGAACGCGAATCCGCAGTGGAAACCGCCGGCGCTGAGGATGTGGAAGCGAGCGCCACCGAGATACCGTCCGGCGAAGTTGCGCCGGAGGAAGCGTCCGCGAAGACGCCAAGCGGCGAAGCCGCCGCGAATGGCGAAGAAGTGGCCGGGATCCCAGAGGAAAGCTCGACGCACGTAGACACCGAGAGCGAGATTGCAAGCGAACAGCCAGAGTCGGATTCACCCGACCAGGAAAAGGAAAACCATAGTTAGCTAATGACAGAACCAGGTCAAATTCGAATTAACGAACTGGCACGCGAGCTTGAGATTAAAGCCAGAGTGCTGATTGAGTATTTGCCGGAAATTGGCGTCACCGAGAAAAAGACGCATTCCAGCTCGCTCGAAAATTCCTTCGCTGATCTTGCCCGAAAGCATTTCCGCCAGTTGGCCGACGCCGAAGCCGCTGAAGAAGCCCAAACCAAAGCGTCTGCCGCCGCCGCAAAAGCGAAACCGAAGTCTGCTGCTGCCCCGCCCGCACCTCCGGCGGCTGCCACCGCGAAACCTGTTGCGGCGCCAGCGGCTCCCAGCGTTGTCGCTCCTTCGGTTGCCGCTACACCTACGACTGTTGCGCCGGCTGCTGCTGTTCCGGTGGCTCCGGCTGCCACCAAACCGGTTCCCGCGCCTGCGGCGGTCGCCGTGACGCTTGCTCCGCCCGTAGCGGCAAGACCCGCTGCGGGGGCGCCAACCTCTAAACCGGCTGCGCTTCCTGCGGCCGCTGGCACGCCTAAGCCGGCTCCGCCGGTGCAAGGCGCAGGGCGCCCCATGCCGGTGCAAGGTGCCGGTCGTCCCACGCCGCCCGCCCAAGGTGCAGGCAAACCCATTCCCGTGCAGGGCGCAGGGCGCCCCACGCCACCGGTCCAAGGTGCTGGCCGCCCGATCCCGGTGCAAGGTGCCGGGCGCCCGGTCCCAGCGGTACAGGGCGCAGGCCGTCCCATGCACGCACAGGGGGCGGGCAGGCCGATACCCTCAACGGCGCCCCGGCCCGGAACCACTCCCGGAAATACTCCGATTCGCCCCACCAGGCCCGGCGGGTACCCATCAAGTTCCCAACGGCCTGCTGCAGGTGGGCCGTCGTCCATGCGGTCAGCTCCCTCCGGCGCGCCTTCCAGCCGTCCTGGAGCGCCGCCCTCCTCGCGTTACCCGTCGCGGCCGGGTGGAACGGGTGGACGTCCTGGAATGCCACCGCGGCCGGGTCAGCAAGGACCAATCGGCACGCAGCGCCCTGGCGCGTCTGGCGCACCAGGCGCGAAAGCAGAACCCGGAAAACCGCTGTACGCGCGCAAGCCTGCCGCCGCGAGAGGCGGACGCCCGCTCATCGAAAAGAGATTCGCCGAAGGAGAGCGCAAGCTCCATCCCGTTCGGTCGCGTCCCGGCGCTGGTCCGGGCCGGTCGACGATGGCCGAGCCTGCCGCGCCTCCGGTTCAGCGCGAGCCGCGCGACGTTACGGTTACCGAAGGAATCACGGTTCGCGAGCTGGCCGAAAAGCTGGACGTTCGCGCCAAGGATTTGTTGAAAACCCTGCTCGACCGCGGCGTCTTCGCCAGCATCAACCAGGCGCTGGACGTGCCCACGGCCACCTCGCTGGCGGAAGCGTTTAACGGCGTAGTGCGCACGGTCAGCTTTGAAGAGCAATTGGTTCAGGAAGAAGAGAAGAAGGAAGACACCACCGGAAACACCGTAGCGCGCGCGCCAGTAGTCACTGTGATGGGGCATGTGGACCACGGGAAGACCAGCTTGCTGGACGCGATCCGCACCACCGACGTGGCTGGCGGCGAATCCGGAGGCATCACCCAGCACATCGGGGCATACGAAGCGCACGCCGGGGCGAAGCGCATCGTCTTCATCGACACCCCGGGTCACGAAGCCTTTACCCGCATGCGCGCACGCGGCGCAAAAGTAACCGACATCGTAGTGCTGGTGGTTGGTGCGGACGACGGTGTGATGCCGCAGACCCAGGAAGCCATCGATCACGCGCGTGCCGCCAAAGTTCCGATCATCGTCGCGCTCAATAAAGTCGACAAGCCCGACGCCGATCCCGAGCGCGTCAAGCGCCAACTGGCCGACCGCGGACTGATGCCCGAAGAATGGGGCGGCGACACGGTAATGGTGGAAGTCTCCGCCAAGACCAAAAAGAATATCGACAAGCTGCTGGAAATGATTTTGCTGGTCGCCGATATGCGTGAGCTGAAAGCCAATCCCGATGCTCAGGCTAGCGGCACCGTCCTTGAATCGCGAGTCGACAAGGGCCGCGGTCCGGTGGCGACGTTGTTGGTACAAAACGGCACGCTGCACGTCGGCGACTTCTTCGTGGTCGGCTCGGTGTACGGCAAGGTCCGCGCCATGTTCAACGATCATGGCCAGCCGGTGAAGGAAGCGGGTCCGGCAACGCCGGTCGAAGTGCTCGGCTTGCAGGGCTTGCCCGAAGCCGGAGATCAACTCTCGGTGGCGGACGAAGCCAAGGCACGCCACATCGTCGAATACCGGCAGTCCAAGCAGCGCGAAGCGTCGCTGGCGAAATCAGCCACCGGCCGCTTGACACTCGATCAATTGCACGAACAATTGCTGGCCGGCGAAGTGAAAGAACTGGCCATCGTGGTGAAGGCTGACGTGCAAGGTTCGGTGGAAGTGCTCAGCGAAATGATTCCCAAGCTCTCCACCGATCAGGTGAAGCTCAAGATCATCCATGCCAGCGCGGGAGCGGTGAACGAGCGCGATGTTTTGCTCGCGTCCACTTCCGGAGCGATCATCATCGCCTTCAACGTGCGTCCCGAACGCAAAGCCAGCGAGTTGGCGGCGCTTCAGAACGTGGACGTTCGCTCGCACACCATCATTTACGAATTGCTGGACGAGCTGAAGAAGGCCATGACCGGCTTGCTCTCGCCGGTGATCAAGGAAGTGGTTCTGGGTCACGCGGAGGTCCGCAATACTTTCCGCGTGAAGGGTGTGGGAACGATCGCCGGTTGCTCGGTGCAGGATGGAATCATCCGCCGTGACGCCGACGTGCGCGTGCTGCGCGATAACGCGGTGATCTACACCGGTAAAGTACAGTCGTTGCGGCGCTTCAAAGACGACGCCACGGAAGTGCGAACCGGCTTTGAGTGCGGCATCGGCGTATCGAATTTCAGCGACGTGAAAGTGGGCGACACGCTCGAATGCTTCGTGATCGAGCGCGTCGCGCCCATCGCCGCCACCGCCTAAATTTTTTCGGCGCTGCGGCGCTTTCGGGGATTGCCAACATGCCGATCGGCCTTCTCACGCTGGAAATTTACATTCCCGACGCACAGTCTCTGAAAGACAAACGTCAGGTTCTCCGCAGCCTTAAGGATCGTCTGCGCGGACACTTCAACGTGGCCGTTGCCGAGCTGGAGCATCAGGAATTATGGCAGCGTTCGGTGGTCGGCGTAGTGAGCATTTCCTCCGATCAAAAGCACCTGGAGGAATCGATGTCCGCGGTGGCTCTGGAATCCGAGAAGCTGCTGGGCCGCGATCTGCTGGGACAGGAAATCGAATTCTTCTGAGAGAACAGAATGCCCGTCGAAGGACATCGTCCAGGACATCGCCCCGAACGCGTGGCCGAAGAAATCCGGAACGAAGTCTGCCTGATGCTGGCCGGTGACCTGAAAGACCCGCGCCTGGCGGCTGGATTGGACGTCACCGAAGTGCGCGTGTCGCCCAACCTGAAGCAAGTCCGGGTGTTCGTCCGCGTGCTTGGCGATGCGCGCGAGAAAAAACTGGCGCTGGATGGCTTGAACCATTCCACCGGATACGTCCGGCACGAACTGCTGCGCCGGCTGCGTTTGCGGCGCGCACCCGATATTTTCTTTATGAATGACGAATCCGAATCCTACGGGCAGCACATCGAGGATTTGCTCCGGAAGTCAAAAAACTCGGGCGACCGCGGATAGCTAGCAGCCCGCCGGGCGCCGCGATCGAGATTCTAGTTTTACAGCACCTGGGACACAGCACCGCTTCTGCGGAAAGCCGGACTCCAACTCAGCCCATGTCTCGACCTCCCCAACCTCCGCCGATCGACGGCGCGCTGGTCATCCACAAACCGCAAGGGAAGACGTCGCACGACATCGTCGAAAGCGTTAGGCGGATTGCCGGCTTTCGTCAAATTGGACACCTGGGCACACTCGATCCTCTGGCCACCGGCGTGCTCGTTTTGGTGCTGGGCCGAGCCACCCGCCTCGCTCGATTTTATGCCGGGCGTCGCAAACGATACACCTGCGCCATCCGTTTTGGTTTTGCCACCGATTCTTACGATGCCGACGGCGAGGCGCAAGGACCAGACACCGCTCCGGCGCTGGACGCGGCGCAATTGATCCAGCTCGCGGTGCCATTTGTGGGCCGGATCCAGCAAGTGCCTCCGGCATTTTCCGCCAAGAAGATCCATGGGCGTCCGGCGCACGAACTCGCGCGGAAAAAGAAAGCGGTAGTGCTCGAGGCGGCCGAGGTGGAGGTCTACGAGTTTCATTTGACCTCGGTCAGCGGCTCGATGGCGCGCTTCAACGTGGAGTGCGGCTCGGGAAC
>Ga0182024_10022601_pt1 | contig 11328 bp, 7 predicted proteins | sample P32metaG_FD_120480 | JGI IMG/M metagenome (GOLD analysis project Ga0182024, IMG submission 120480) | Permafrost microbial communities from Stordalen Mire, Sweden - P3-2 metaG (Illumina Assembly) | ecosystem: Environmental > Terrestrial > Soil > Wetlands > Permafrost | place: Sweden: Stordalen... | reverse complement strand
TTCCAGCGTTCGAGCCGGGTCAGCGGCTTGACGATGAGCGGGAACGAAAGCCCGATGTCTTCCGGCTCCGCGGCGACGGGATGAAACGGCTGCGCGGCCGGCACCGGCAGCCCGTGACGATCCGCCAGGACCTGAAAGCGCGCCTTGTCGACGAGGTTTTCGACCAGCGTCGCTTCGGCAATGACGAAGCGGAACGTCTGCGCCAAGCGTTCGCGATGGCGCGAGACGAACAAAAGCTGCGCATCCTCCTGATAGAACAGCACGGGGCGCTCGCCTTGGTTCGCGTCTTGGTTCGCGCCTTGGACTTCGCCGAAGCTTGCCAGCGCGGCAAGGAGCGCGTCGGGGTCGCTCGAAAAATCGTCCCACGGCAGCCGCGCCGCCGTGAAGCGCGAATAGAGCGAGGGAACGCCCGGGCGCGTCACCACTGCGCAAGCGATGCCGGCCGCGACAAGCGGCTGCAACAAATCCATGTCGCCCATGACGCAGGCGGTCGGCGCCGTCGCGGGCGCCGCGTTTTGGATTTTCCGGGCCGACTGCGGCCTGATCTCTTTGGGCAGCGATCGCGTGCCGAGCGCGGTGCGCAGAACCGAGACCAGGCGCCAGGTCAGCGGCGTCTGCTTGATGAAGCGTTTGAGCCGGCGTCGCGCCGTCGACGACCAGCTCGCCGGCCAGCCGCGCCAGGTCGCCGCGCTGCTGTAATCGTACAATTTCAGGTACGTGTCCGACCATTCCAGCTTGTACGGCTCGTCGCCGATGGTGAAATCGAAGCGCCGCAGGCCGCGCTTGATGGCGTAGGCAAGCAGCTCGCGCAGATGCAGCGCGCCGGGCCCGTAATGCGCGATGGCCGTGCTGTCGTCGTCGTAGCTCGCCAGCACGTGGTAATAGCAATCGCCGAACACCAACGCCAAATTGGCCGCGACCCATTGGCTGCCGACTTCGATCCGGCTGATATGCAGCAGGCCGCGCAGTTTTGCGTTGGTGGCGAGGTCGAGAAAGAATTCGCGCAATCCGGGCCGGGCGAACATGTCGGGAATGCCGCGGTGGGCGAAGGCGCGGCTTTTTTGATCCATCAGGGTCGCCAGCGTGCGCCGGGCGTCATCGCCGCCGGCGCTGGTGACGAAGCGCACCTCGCCATGTTCGGACATATGCTTGCGCTTGGCGCGGTCGCGGCGCCGCGTCGCCGACGAGCGCTTGGCGTAGTAGAATGTCTCCCAGCTGTCGCCGAGCCGGGTGAGATGCGCGCCGCTGGCATTGGCGGTGACATCGAGCGCCGTGAAGGGATTGAGCTGGGCGCCGACGGTCTGCGGCATCTTTTCCAGCTCGATCCAATCGTGCCGCCATTGCGGATGGTGTTGCATCCGCTCGCGCAGTTCGCGCCACACTGCAAGGAAGCCGTCGGCCGTGACGCGTCGCGAAAAATCCGGCGCCAGCAGCGGCGCGTTGTAGTCGGACTGCTCCTGACCGAACCAGCACAGCCGCCGCGCCGCATGGTTGCGGTCGATGGCCAGCGGCAATATGAAAGCGGTCGCGCCGTCGGCGAAGCTGCCGACCGCGATCACGGGCACCACGCCGTCGCGTTGTCCGATATGGCGATGCCAGGTCGACAGCCAATCGAAAGTCTGAAAAGCCGTGCAATCGGCATTGCGCTCGAAGCGGCGCCATTCGCTTTCCACGGCGCCGAGATCGGAATGGATGACAAGGTTGAGATCGGGCGCCGATGGCCGGGACATGTCCGCGCGACGCGCCACCGCGACGTGCCCGGCATCGGCCGGCACGGCCACGTTTCTATATGCTCTCAATGGTGTCGCGCGTGTCACTCAGATCACGGTACGGATAACAGGCGTTGTCGCAGTGATAGGGGACAATCGCTAAGGATGCATCGCTGCGCGCCGCGTAATGTCTTGTTAAGGTAAAGCCGCCGGACGCCGGTTTGCCGTCATGCGTCCGGCCGTTGGCGGTAAAAACGCCGGCAAAGTTCGGCTCCGGATGGCGTTTGCTCCGTCATCCGCCACGCCATGGCTACACCGCGTGCGGCGATTGGTAACCTTGAGACAAGGCTACGTTGCGGGAAGGATCAGCATCGTGGCGCCGCGGCGATAGAGAACGAGATAGGGAGAGAAGCATGAAGACCCGCCATTGGCTCAGCATTGCCGGCCTTTGCCTGTTGGTTCTGCCGGGCGCGCCGGCGGCGCACGCTCAGGCGAACTATCCGGACAAGCCGGTCACCATCATCGCCGACGCCGCACCCGGCGCCACGCCGGATGTCGATGCGCGTTTCGTCGCCGACGGCTTGGGCAAAATGTGGGGCCAGCAGGTCATCGTGCTCAACCGTCAGGGCGCTAACGGCAGCATCGCCGCGCGCGCCGCGAGCGAAGCCATTCCGGACGGCTACACGTTGTTCATGCCGGCGCTGTCGACCTTCGTCGCCTTGCCGTCGGTGGCGCCGAATCTGCCGCTGATGCTGCCGCGCGACTTCGTGCCGATCGGCTATACCGCCGAGAACCCGATGTTCTTCGCGGTGACGCCGTCGCTCGGCGTCTCCTCGCTGCCGGAACTGATCGCGCTCGCCAAGAAACAGCCGGGCAAGATCTCGATCGCGGTCACCGGCGTCGGCAGGCTCACGCACCTGACCGGCCTGGTGTTTCAGGAGCGCGCCGCCATCAGTCTGCTGCCGGTGCCCTATAACGGCGGTCCCGCGGCAGCGCTTGCCGACGTCGGTTCCAGCCGCGTCTCGATGATCATCGAGGGCTATTCGGGAATCGTCGGCGCCGTCAAAGCCGGCCAGGTGAAGCTGATTGCGGTGGCGTCGCCCGAGCGCCTGCCGGAGTTTCCCGACCTGCCGACGGTCGCCGAGACCATTCCGGACTTTGCCGCACGCGGCTGGCAAGTCCTGGTGGCGCCGCTCGGCACGCCGGCGCCGATCGTCAGCAAGGTCAGCACCGATCTGGCCAAAGTGGTCAGCGATCCGGATTTCAAGAAACACCTTGCCGCCATCGGCAGCTATTCGCGCGCCATGACGCCCGAGCAGGTTGTCGGCTTCGTGCGGAAGGAGCAGGCGACGTGGCTGCCGGTGCTGCAGAAGATTCCGGACAAGTAGGCGCTGGTACAGCTGGGTGGATTCGAACCACCGACCTCCTGATCCACAGTCAGGCGCTCTAACCAACTGAGCTACAGCTGCACGGCCCGCGGCAAGCATTGCGCTTGAGCACGATCCCTTCAGAAAACCGGCATCCGGCTTTCCGGACCATGCTTTGGCGCGCGAAACCTATGAGCAACGCTGTAGTTTGGCAAGGCCGGCGCGGAGCCGGCAAGCCCCTCTGCAAAGCAAAAGCCCGGGCCTGAACCCGGGCTTTCCTCGCGCCGCAGTCACTCTGCGGAAGCGTCCGCGATCGCAATCAGGCGACCTTGCTGAACGCCTTGTTCATGCCGGTCTTGATCGGCTCGGCGGTCTCGGTGGCGACCTTCTGGACGAGCGCGGTGAGTTCCTTGCTCTGCTCGGTCAGCACCTCGAACTGCTTGCGCGCATGGGCGCTCGACAGCTCGATCACTTCCGACAGCGACTTTGCCGCCAGCAACCCGCCGGCGTAATCGAATGCCGCATTGGTGTTGACGCGCGTCGCTTCGATCATTTTGAGGCCGTAGTCGGAGGCGCCCTTGCTGGCGGTCGAATAGGTGGTCTCGAGAACCTCGGTCGCCTCTTCGGCGGCGGCCTTCATCTTCTCGTAGGTATCCTTGCACTGGGCGACGCCCCGCTCCGCGAATTCGCGGAAGGCGGCCGGCATTTCGACCTTCGGGATGTCGAACTTCGGCATCTCGAATTTGGGCATTTCGAACGCGCCCGCAGGCTTTGTCGTTTTCACTTTAGGGGCAGTTGTGGCATCCGCCATGACACTCGTCCTTGAGTTTTGCTCGCTGCTTGTTGGGCTGTCTCACATGAGAATTTTTGGAATTTAGTTCGGCGTCGCCGCCCGTTGCGCGAAGCCTCTTTAATGGTTTCCCCGCAGCCGAACGCGCTACACTTCCAGGCCGCGGCTTCCACAACCGGATATAGCATCGATTTTGGTGCGGCGCAATACAGATTATTGCATCGCACAAATTTTATAAGTTATTGAAAGAATGGAACTTTTAGGGAGCGCGCGTGGCGGCGAGGCTTTGACAGCCATTGCTGCCGCCGCGCTTTGGCGGCGAAATCAGGGCTGCGGCTTGGCAGCATCGACGACCATTTTGGCGGCACTTTGGCCGAGCTCCTGGACCTGCGTCGAGATCGTCTGCATCTGGCGGCCGAGGTATTCGGACTGCAGGCGCATGACGTCGGCGGCATCCTTCGCCTGCATCAGCTGCTGCGCAAAATCGAACGTCGCTGCCACATTCTGCTCGGCATAAGACATTGATTTGTGCGCAATATCATGGGCCGTGCTGCGCGCAGCGTGGGCCTGGCCTTCGAGCTGCCCCATGGCCTGATTGGCGGCCTGGATGAAGCCATCGAAGGCCTTGCGCGCCTGCGCCACGCTCTGCTCGGCGAAAGCGCGCATCTCGTTCGGGACGGCAAATTGCTCGAAAGGATCCTTGGCCATGTTTTTGCTCCTCAAAAGGCAGGCAGCACGATCCTAGCTTAAATTTGCGTCAAACATGCAAGTCCCGCAGACGGGCGACGCGCCAAGGCGGGCGTGAACGACGCATCGGGGACGCCTTCGCGACGCGTCGGCGGAACGGCGCGATTAAGGTTATCCAGCCAAGGCCTTGGCCAACGCGTCCCCCGCCATGGACGGCGCATGGGGCCCGCACTATTAAGACTTCATTAGGCAACGATTTCGGTCACATGCCGCCCGTGGAGTCAGAGCTTGCGTTATGGCGCGATCCGCAACTTGCGGCGCTGGCGACGAGCGCATCGCCCGCCTGGTTGTGGAGCGTCGATGGCTCGCGGATCCTATGGGCGAACGCCGTCGGCGCGGCGCTGTTTGGTGCGGCCGACTCGGCCGCATGCACGAAGCGCCGGTTCGACGCCGACAATCCCGCCGCCGCGCAGATCGCTCGCCTGGCCGCAACGCTGCCGTCGAGCCGGCCGCGCCTCGAACGGCTGCGCGGCTTCGGACCGGCTTCGGGTCTCGGCCGCGCCTTCACCTGTGCGTGCTCGCGCCTGCCGCTTGCCGACGGCAATGTCGCGTTCCTGATCGCCGCGACCGAACCTGTTGGACCGCGGCTGTCGCTCGCCGAGCGGGTCCGCCGCCTGTTCGCCAATGCGGCGGAGCAGCTCGCGGTATTCGCGCCGAATGGCACGCTCCTGTATCAGACCGAAACCGCACGCGTTCGGTTGGGCGAGGCGCCTTCGTTGTCCGCGCTTGGCCTCGCCGCCATAGCGGCTCGGGCGCTCGAGACCGGCAGCGCGAGTTGCGTCGAAGCCAACATCGAGGCGGCGTTCCAGCGCCTCGGCGAGAATGCCTCCCGCGTGCTGGTGCTGATCCTGGCGCCGCAGCCGAGCGAGGCCGTCGCTGCGGCGATCGCCGCGGAGCTGGGCGAGGCTGCGGGCCGGCCTGCGACATCCGAGGTCGCGCCGCCGCCGGCCGCAGCGCCGCCCGACGCCGAGCCGCCGCCGCCCACCCCGGCATCGTCGCCGCCGCCGCACGACGCGCCGCTCGATCAGCCGGTATCGGACCGGCGGCATCCGTTGCGGTTCGTCTGGCAGATGGATGCCGACGGCCGTTTTATCGTCGGGTCCGACGAGTTCATCGAGCTGGTCGGTCCGCGCACCATGGCGGCGTTCGGACGGCAATGGAGCGAGATCGCCGCGGAGCTGAAGCTCGACCCGAGCGATCAGCTGGCGCGGGCGGTCGGCACCCGCGAGACCTGGAGCGGCATCGTCGTGTCGTGGCCGGTCGACGAGATCAACGAGCGGCTGCCGGTCGAGTTGTCGGGCCTGCCGGTGTTCGATCGTGAACGCAGCTACCGCGGCTATCGCGGCTTCGGCGTGTGCCGGGACATCGCCCGCCTCAATCAACTGGCGCGGGCGCGCCGGGAACGTCCGATCGGTTTCATGCCCATTGCGGAAAATCCGCCGCAGCCGGCGGAGCCGTCCGACCTCGATCGCGCCGCAGCCGCGGCACGCCAGGGCGCGGCGGCTGCCGACGCGCCGGTCGCGGCCGAGGCCGCAGCGCGGCCTGAACGGCCAGCCCTGAGCATTGCGGTTGGCTCCGCCAACGTGGTGCCGTTCCGTCCGGGGCCGACCATCGAGCCGAAGGCGCCGGTGCTCAGCCCGGTGGAGCGCCGGGCGTTTCGCGAACTGGCGCAGGAGCTGACGGCCCGGTTGCGCGGAACGCCGGAGGCAGTCGTCGAGACGCCCATCGAAGGCGCGCTGGCCGAAGATCGGCATCTGGCAAGCGAAGCCGTCGAGCCTGCCGCGGCAGCCGCGGCCGAGACGCCGGTCCCCTCGATGGAGCAGCGCGACGCCGAACCGCGGCGCGACAGCGATGACGGTGAGTCACAGACACCGGTAAGCGGCGCCGGCGCAGCCGCGCAACTGCAGACGGCCGCGCCGGATGAGTCGGCGCTGCTCGACCGCATGCCAATCGGATTTCTGGTGTACCGGCATGACGCGCTGCTCTACGCCAATCGTCGGTTTCTCGAATGGACCGGTTTCGACACCCTTGACGGGCTTGCGGCGGCCGGCGGCCTGAATTCCCTGTTCGTCGAGCCGGCCACCGCAACGCTCGCCGAAAGTGACGAGCCGCGCTCGCTGTCGATCACGACGCGTCACGGCGAGACGCTGCCGGTCGATGGTCGCCTGTTCGCGGTGCCGTGGCATGGCGCGCCGGCGCTGGCGCTGGTCCTGGCCAATGGTGTGGGCGTGCAAGCGCGCCGGTCGACCGAACAGGCGCTCGCCGCCGCCGAAACCGAGTTGCGCAACGCGCAACGCGAGGCGCAAAAGGCCGCGGCGGCAAAGGCCGATTTCCTCGCCAAGGTCAGTCACGAAATTCGCACGCCGCTCAACGCCATTACGGGCTTCGCCGAGGTCATCATGGCGGAGCGTTTCGGCCCGATCGGCAATGAGCGCTACCGCGAATATCTCAAGGATATTTACGGCGCCGGAACGCACCTGGTTGCGCTGCTCAACGACCTGCTCGATCTGTCCAAGATCGAGACCGGACGTCTCGATCTGACTTTCGTCAATGTCAATCTCAACGACCTCATCCAGCAATGCGTCGGCATCATGCAGCCGCAGGCCAACCGCAGCCGCATCATCATCCGCACGGCGCTGACGCCGGCGCTGCACCAGGTCGTCGCCGACGAGCGCTCGGTGCGCCAGATCGTGCTCAATCTGCTGGCCAACGCCATCAGATTCACCGGCCCGGGCGGCCAGGCGATCGTGTCCACGGCGGTGTCCGACGGCGGCGAGGTCATCGTGCGCGTGCGCGATACCGGCGTCGGCATGAGCGAGGCCGACGTCGCGCTGGCGCTCGAGCCGTTCCGCCAAACCGCCACGTCGGGAAGCTGGGGCTCCGGCGGTACCGGCCTCGGCTTGCCGCTGACCAAGGCGCTGGCCGAGGCCAACCGCGCGCATTTCAGCATCAAGAGCGCGCCGAACGCCGGTACCCTGGTCGAAATCACTTTTCCGCCGAGCCGGGTCGCCGCGAATTAGGCCGGCTGTCGCCACCGCCCGGCCCATCGCCCGCCGCTATCCACTGATTACTGATTGGATGATGCGCGTCCGCCAAAATCATATAGACTTGGCGCGTCGGGGCGTCGGTGCCGCGCGGTAATCCGCGGCTGAGGTGGCGACCATGGGCATGCGCAGAGCCCTCCGGACATATTTGATCTCGGGTTCGATCCTGGGCGCGGTCTTGGCGCCAGCGGCGGCGCGGGCCGCCGACGACGTCGATCTGCTGCTAGTGCTTGCGGTCGACGTGTCGCGCAGCATCGACGCCACCAAGTTCCAGCTGCAGCGCGAGGGCTATGCGGCCGCAGTCTCGGATCCTCATGTCCTCGAAGCCATCGGCTCGGGCCGCCTCGGCCGCATCGGATTGACGCTCGTGGAATGGTCGGGCGTGGGCGCCCAGAAGGTGGTGGTGGACTGGACGGCGATCGGCGACGGCGAGTCGGCCAAGGGCTTCGGCGACCGCCTGCTCGAGGCGCCGCGTTCGTTCGCCGACCGCACGTCGATCAGCGCCGGCATCGAATTCGCCCTGGGACAAATCGACAAGGCGCCCTACGCGTCCGCGCGCCACACCATCGACGTCTCCGGCGACGGCACCAACAATGCCGGTCCCGACGTTGCGGCGGCGCGCGATGCGGCGGTCGCCAAAGGCATCACCATCAACGGCTTGCCGATCCTCAGCGACAATCCGATGTCGTGGAATCCGGATCACACCAATCCGCCGGGCGGACTCGCCAATTATTATCGCAGCAACGTCATGGGCGGCCCGAGCGCCTTCGTCATGGTCGCCGAGAACTTCAACTCGTTCGGTCAAGCCATCATCAAGAAAATGATCGCCGAAGTGGCGCAGGCGCGCACGCCGCTGTCGCATCAGGCGGCGGTGCGGTGATCGCTGCCGGGCCGCTGCGAATCCACGGCAAGGGACGCGCTTGCGCGCGATCGCGCTGAATTCGGCGCCGGACAAATTTTTGCTTTCATCTCCGGCATTTGCTGTCGATCCTGCAATCGGCTGCGGCCACGAAAGCGACACAGATGACGAGCAGGTTTGTCGCCAACCCACCCATCGGTATATTTCAGCTGGTTTCGACAACACCGGACATGCGTCCCTTGCGCCCATTGACCGCGGCTACCGGATTCAAACGTGTCGCGCTCGCGGCAGGCGCCATTGTAGCGGTGGCTTTTGTCACGCTGGTTGCGCTGTCGTTCCTTATTCCGGCGGCGACGGTCCGCGACGCGGTCGCGAAAGAGATTCACGCCGTCACCGGACTCGATCCGATCTTGCGCGGCAGCGTTTCGGTTTCGCTGTTCCCATCGGGAACCGTAAGCTTTCACGACGTGCTGCTGGGCGACGATCGGACCGGCGAGCCCGCCGTGGTGGCCGAGGAGCTGACCGCGCGGCTGCGCTATTTCCCGCTGCTCGCCGGGCACATCGAAATCGCCGATGTGACGCTGGTGCGGCCGACGATCACCGTCACGTTCCAGCCGGGCGGCCAATCGAATTGGTCCGGACTTGCCGCGTCGCTGGCGCGGGCGCTCGCACCCGATCCCGACCGCGCGGCGTCGTTTTCCGAGATCGGCATCAACGACGGCACCATCGTCGTTCGCGACCTGGAAAAGGGCTATGTCGAGCGGCTCGATGGGGTGCAGTTCCAGCTCGCCTGGCCGTCGATCTCGCGCAGCTTCGGCGCCAACGGGCATTTCGTGTGGCACGACGAGCCGGTCGAGGCGAGCCTGACGCTCGGCGATTTTCTCGCCGCGCTTACGGGCGAGCGCTCGGGCGTCAAGCTGCGGGTCGCCGGGGCCCCGCTCAATCTGGCGTTCGACGGCGCCGCCAGCATGCAGCCGACGCTCAAGCTCGAAGGCACGCTTGGCGTCGAGGCGCCGTCGCTGCGCGACGCCATGGGGTGGACCGGCAAGAGCAAGATTCCGTTCGGCGGTTTCGGGCGTTTCGCGCTGCGGGCGCAGAGCACGATCGGCGGCGGCGTGATCGCGCTGGCGAATGTCAATGTCGAGCTCGACGGCAACACCGCTGAGGGTGTGCTCACGCTGTCGGGCGGCGATCGCCGCATGGTCGCCGGCACGCTGGCGGCCGACGCGCTGGATTTGACGCCTTACGTTTCCGGCGTTCGATTGATGTCGGCCACCGACCGCAACTGGGACCCGTTGCCGATTGCGCTGGATGGATTGTCCGACCTCAATCTCGACCTGCGGCTCTCGGCGGCGAGCATCAAGATCGCGGCCGCGCAACTGGGGCGCACGGCGGTTGCGGCGAATATGAATGACGGCAAGCTCAGCATCACGATCGGCGAGTCGCAGGCCTATGGCGGCGTCGTCAAAGGCTCGGTCGGGCTTGCCAGCGCCAGGGGCGGCGTCGAGGCGACCTCGCACGTGCAATTCACCGACGTCGATCTCGACAGCTGCCTCGGCCAGGTGTTCGGCGTGCACAAGCTCGCCGGCCGCGGCAATCTGGCGTTCGACGTCGACGGCTCGGGGAATTCCGTGCTGGCGGTGACCAACACGCTCAACGGCACGGCTAACCTCAATGCCCATTCCGGCGCCCTGGTCGGCATCAATGTCGAGCAACTGCTGCGCCGGCTCGAGCGCCGTCCGCTATCGGGCAACGGCGATTTCCGCTCCGGCAGCACGCCGTTCGATCAGCTGGTGCTCAACCTCAAGATCGATCAAGGGGTGGTGTCGGTCGATGAGATGCATATCGACGGACCGTCGGTCCGCCTGGCGGTTGCCGGGCAGGCCTCGGTGCCGACCCGCGATCTCGATCTCAAGGGCACCGCGACGCTGATCTCCAACGCCACCGCCAACGAATTCGAGCTGCCGTTCGTGGTGCAGGGCCGCTGGGACGATCCGATCATGCTGCCGGATGCGCAGAGCCTGATCCGCCATTCGGGTGCGGCTGCCCCGCTGCTCGACGCCGTGCGGGGTCACACCGCCGGCGAAGCGGTGCGCTCGGTGATCGACCAGCTCTTGGCGGCGCCGCCCGTCGCGCCGACCATGGCGCCGGCAAGCCCGGCCTCCGCCCCGGCCAACGCCCAATAGTCCGGCTTTGCAGTCCGGCGCCGCGCCGGCACGCTTTGCTTGAGGGGCGAAACGTCCCAAAAAGCCGCTGCCGGCTTTCGGATTAAGGCGGCGGCAGGCATTTTCACCGATCATGCATTATGATTTCCCCGATACGAATCAGCGCGGGTTTGGCGCCCGCGACAGGGGCAGGATGCTCAACCGCCTCACGCGCACGCTGGTCAAGGTGCTGGTCGCCTCGCTGATCGTCGGAACGATCCTTGCTCATTTCGGCATCACCACGGGCGAACTGATCGCGGCCGCCGGCCTGTCACCCGACCGCATCGGCGAACTGGCGCGCGAGGGCGTCGCCTGGGCGTTGCCCAATCTGCTGCTCGGCTCGCTGGTGATCGTTCCGGTCTGGTTCGTGCTCTACCTGTTCCGGCCGCCGGGCGAGAGCAGCGATTGAATCGGCGCCACGGGCGGCACACGCCGGCCCGGGCGCCCGGTCGGGCGAGCGCTCAATTCACCGGCGTCAGCGCCGGCGCCTCGACCACCGGGACATCGTCGAGGGATTCGGTCGCCAGCTTGCGCGGCTCCGGGCCGTAATAATCGCCGAGTTGCACCACCGGCCGCGGCTCCATCATGATGGAGACCAGGCGGTCGTA
>Ga0182024_10022600_pt1 | contig 11328 bp, 16 predicted proteins | sample P32metaG_FD_120480 | JGI IMG/M metagenome (GOLD analysis project Ga0182024, IMG submission 120480) | Permafrost microbial communities from Stordalen Mire, Sweden - P3-2 metaG (Illumina Assembly) | ecosystem: Environmental > Terrestrial > Soil > Wetlands > Permafrost | place: Sweden: Stordalen... | reverse complement strand
GGCACCGACGACGGGGCGGATTAGGTCCGAAACGGCGTCCAGAGACGCGGGAGAGCCCCTCAGAATCTCCAAGCGGGATAGGTCCGAACAGCGCATCCGACAAGTGACCCGTTCGACGTGTCGGACGTGTCGGTATTTCGACGCGATGTTCGCGCCTGTCCCAGTCCGACTGTGACGGCGTGCAGCGGAAGCGCCCTTTCTCGAAGCAAGGTAGGGGCACCGGTTCGTCTGCGACCAGGGCTATCCGCGATTGAGCAAGTCGGCCTTAGCTGCGGCGAATTCCACGTCGGTCAGAAGCCCCCTGTCACGCATCTCGCCGAGTCCGATTAGCTTGGAGGCAAGCGATGACTCAGCTGGTTGCACTTGGGCATTTACATGTGCGGTGCGCTTGATCAGCGATCGCACTTCCGACAGGGGAATCTCAAGTTGCGCTGGAGTTGCCTGATCGGTAAAGAAGTGGAGTTCCGCCTCGCGTTCTCGGAGCCGAATGACGGTGCGGACGTCGGTCCGACTGGTTAGAGAGTTCAACACTGCCGCGATCGCCATTCCTTCAACTGCTCCAGCTGCCCCGAATCCACCCCCGATGAAGCCGCCTCCAGTGCGCCTCGCTTCGCCTGAGACCTCAATTTCCTCGGCGTTAGCGTAGGCACATCTCTGGAGTACCAGCCCGCGACGCGCTGCGGTAACCCAGATCTCGGTCGCTGTGAAATGAAGGTCTACTCGAGCGCGCGGAGTAAGGCGATCATCAAAACCAAAGCCACCAAGGAATGTGCAGCCACCGATGAGATGGAGGCGCTTCTGGGCCTTTAGCTCAGCAAATTCGACCTCGGCTTCGGTTGCCGTCGCCTGGTCCCTCCGCAGCGGCTGTGCTGTTGCGGGGTCCCAGTCGACGGTCGCGTATCGACACGTCGGGCAGCGCCTCTTGGCCGTGGGCTGCCCCAGCATCTCGCAGCCCGCGCGCGCACACATTCGTTGGTCCGCGTAAGACATTAGTCGCGGCGATCATAACGTCGACCGCACGCGCCCTTTCGCGCCGTTAGCCCATGTCGCGCATTTCGTCGGAAGCGGGCGACTAGGGCGATTCGCGTTTCGATCAACCGGGAAGCGAGCCGAACCTTGACCAGAGCGCACGATGATCGACACGCGGCCACCTTGTCCTGTCCGGCAGGCGACGGGCCGCGCCGTCCTGCGCGCCGGGTCGGGCGGTCAGGTACAGGTGTAGTTCTCAACCTGACCGGAAGTCTCCTGTCCCGCGTCGTGCCAGGTGCAGGTCTCGCCGACATCGACGCGGTACGTCGCTCCGGGGTGCGGGTTCGGGGGCGGGTTCTGCTCGGCTCCGGTGCCAGGCCCGACGATCCAGAAGCACCATGTCGGGTGTTCGTTTTTGTGGACCTTGCCCGTGTTTGCGTCGATGGGGCATCCGACGGTGATCGGGTTCGACTGCGTGGCGGTCGGGATGCCGTTCACGGTTGTGCTGGTGTCCGTAGTGGAGGTCGTCGTACTCGTCGCGCTGGTGTTGCTCTCAGTCCATGCGCCAGCAGCGAGCAGGCTGGCGCATGCCTGCTGCCCGTAAATCTCGCCGCCGTCGTCGTACACCGTGGCGGTCGCCAATCCGCTGTCCGTCGTCAAGACACAGACCTGATTGAGGTTGGTGCCGCCGATCCCCGAGTCGGTCTCCTGCCAGAGGTCGCCACCCGACGCCTGGCTCTGAACAAAGCTCTTGCACGCCGGGATGACGTTCAGCGCGGAAGACTGGAATTCGATCACCGCGTCGTGACCTTGCAGCGAATCGGTGCAGGCCGTGGGGCTGGACGAAGGCGACATCCGGTAGCTGTAGACCGTCTGCCCGCCCGCGTTCGTCGTCACCGTGGCTGGCGATGATGCCGGTGGACTAGATGAACCACCCCCGGCGCCGCACCCGCAGAGTGCAATTCCGAGCAGGATCGCAAGTAGAGGCCGCCCCACCATCTTCCGACGCTTCAGGGTACGCCTGCTGCGCGCGCGCAGCAAGGTCGTCGTCAGACTGCATCTGCCCGCGTCGCCCTGTCCGCTAGGCGACGGCCCACGCCGTCCGGCGCGATGTTGACCGGAGCGGCTGCCACGATCCCCGACGGTGTTGTTTCCGTGATGTGCCGAGCCAGTCGGTAGGCCCCTCCGGGCCTGCTCGGCGTCATCTGACCTCCTGGGCGGGCTGCTCCTGGCGGGCGGCCCGCCCGTCCGACTTTTGCCGACCGGACCCTCTGGCAGGGTTTCAGCTATGACAAACGACGCCGCGAGAGCCGACCTCAACGCCGCGATCTGCGGACGACTGGGGGCAGCTGCTCACCGTCAGATGGAGTTACGTCCCGGCCAGCCGAAGGAGACATCTCCCGACGGGGTGCGCGGGGCGCTTGAGGCGGCTCAGGCCGCGCTCGCCAGCGGAGATGCTCAAGCCATTGTGGCCGCCGACGACGCGCTCGCAGCCGCCGTCGAGGCCAACCAGCCCGACCCGCAACGGCGAGGCCGACGGGATTGGGGGCAGGGCGCTCGTGGCACTCGCATAACGCCGCCGCCGAGCATGAACGATCACCTTCGATCGGCGTCGCGGCCCAATCTTCATCCCGCACACGGATCACCAGGCCCAGGCGGCCGCATCCGGTAGCTCTGGACGTACTCGCAGCACCCCGGCCAGGCGCCGAACGATCAGCCCAGGCGGCTTTCACCCAGCAGAACGGACAAACCGAGGAGGAAAGCCACCGATGAGTACCGCCATTGACATTCGCAGAATGCCGCCGCTGGACGAGCGGACCCCGAAGCCGATACGTGATGCCGCCGTCGCACAGGAAGCCGCCGCAAAGCAGGCCGCAGAAGCGCGGCGCGCGCTAGACGCATTGGAAAGCACGGGGCGGCAAGCCGCCGAATACGCCGACGCTCGCGCACTAGCGGACGCGCAGGCGGCCGGGAAAGCCGATCCTGGGCCCAAGCATGTCAAGGCCCACGAGCAGGCCGTCAGCGCGGCCAAGCGTCAGCACGACGCGGCGAAGCTGACTCAGGAAGACCGTGCCGCAGATTTGCGAACGGCGCTCGATGAGTACGAATACGACTGGCGCGAAGCTCTCGATGAGGAAGACGAGGAGCTTGCTCAGCGCTATCAGGCGTTGCTCGATGAGGCCCAGGACGTGGCCCAGCGCCGCACAGCGATTCGGGCGCGACGCGGCTGGCTCAACGACGGTCGCTACAAGGGCGCAGGCGTCCCGCACGTTTACGACCGCAAAGAGCAGCGACCCGCTGGCGAACTGTTCGACGCGCTGCGTGACTTGAACGGGTCGCCGCCCCAACCGCGCGGGCTCGTCTATATGGGGGGGCGCTGATGCGACGCACACCCGCGACAATTGAAACCTGACTGTCCGGGCGAACCGTCGCTCGTATAACGTCCTGTCATGGGGCGGTGGTCAGGCGGGCGGGGGATTGTGAAACGGCCGGGTATCAAGCTGCCGGAGTTCACCCCGACGATCAAGGTTGCTTGCGTCGCGGTCGCGGTCGCGGTCGTATGCGGCATCGTCTACGCCGTCGGCAGGGCGCACGACTGGATGCCAAGTCTCGTCGTGGGTGCCCTAACGGTCGCCGTCACAGTCACAGTCATCGAAGGGGCGATCAAGCGCGAGGAACAGAACCGCACAAAGCCGCTTCGCAGCGACGTGCTGTTGCGAATCGGGGAGAGCTTCAATGGGCTTCTCGTTTCAATAGCTCTCGACTACGCCGAATACCCCGGCGATGTGTTCGAACCAATGCCATCCGAACCGCTCGAAGTCATCGCCCTGTGGCTGTCCGCTAGGAAGGCAAAAAACCTTCCCGACGACTGGGTGCCAAGCCTTATCCAGCGAGGCAAAGAATTCGCCGATCGCCTGGAGCGCCATCGCAGGCGAGATCGCGAGGTGATCCCACTCGACCTCATCACAACGAGCGATCGCTGTTCACGAACGCTGCTGACCTACACCAGCGTGGAGCAGATGTACTACCAGGACCCAGACAAACAGGCCAGCACGGTTGTGTTCGCTGAGCGACAAGTGGTCAAAACCGCCCGCGAGTGGCTGCTCGTTTACAACCAATTCGCGCCGGAACCCGTCACGCTTTCAGGGACCTACCGCGACATAGCTGACAAAGTGAGCCAAGGGGTGATCGCCGAACGCGAGGACGGACCGCCGTCGAGCAGCTAAGCCGGTGCCCTCTGCCGCGAAACGGGCTGTAGATGGCTCAAACTCGTTGCCGACCTGCTCGAAGCCATCGGCGGACAAGTGCAGGAGCACGATGGCGAAGGGTTCGAGAGCGCACGGTGACACTCGACAATCCCGACCTCGACGACAGGCGACCGCGACTCGGCCCGCTCGACGAGGACGCCAGCGCCAGCACCCCCGCTCATTACTGAAACGCCCGGCGTCTGAAGGCCCGCACATCGTCCGCCGAAAGCGCGAACCATTCAGCGTCCGGCCGCACCCGTTTCTCGACGAAGCGCCGATGCCAGTACGCCTCAATCCCGACGGGATCGTCCGTATTGATGACGTGGACCGTCGTCGCCTTCTCCGGCATTTGGATACCTAACTCGTACTCGCGCCGACCGAAGGCGTTGCTGCGCCCGATCTTGTAATGCCTTCCAAGCTTCAGTAGATAGACGTGGCCGATGGCCTGATCGCGGGTGATCCGTTCTCCTGACTCTCCCTTGGCCACTGAAAGCGGCTCTACCACAGCGATAACGTCAGCGTAGGCGGCGGGATCATGCCGACAGAACGTGAGGACGAGGGCAGCCACGGCCGCCTTGCCGCCTCGCCGGTTGACCACAGCCGGGTTCGGAACTCTCGGGTCCTCCCGTCGCCGCAACATCATCTCAGCGCGCGTCGGAAAGTGCCCGAGGTCACGGATCGCGGCGACGAGTGCGGCGATGAGGTCGTCGTCGCTCAGCCGACCCTGCAGCTCGTTCGGGGCGAAGCCCGCCTCAACAAGCGCGTCATTCCACCTAGCCCAATAGCGCCCCTCCCAGTCCCACTGCTTGATCCCGGAAGCATGTTCGAGAGCGCGTACGCCGGGTGGCCTGCCTTGCTCAGCGGCCAAGCGGCGAATCTCGGCGATGATCTGCTCGCGTGTGAACACTCGACCAGCGAGCAGCCTATCGGCGCGCGTATCGCATTGCCAGAACCCCGGCCCACAGGGGTTCTGACCGCGCACCGAGGACCGCTGAACGACTCGAAAAGCTTCCCGCGCGCCTCCATCACGGACACCCGGTCCATCACGGGAAATCAGCATCCCCAGCGCGGGCAGGACATCGACCCACCCAGCGGACCTCCACCGGGTGACCCCCACCCGACCCACCCAGCGGACCACTCCACCGGAGACCCTCCTCGGCCACGAAATTGTCGAATGGCCGCGTTTCTGGACGTGCTGGGGAGTGCTGTGGGGCAGTCCCGAGAAAAAGGCTCCCGTTTTGGTGCCGGGGTGGCCGGTAGCGTCTGAGCGATCAAGGGACGGAAGCCAAAACCGTTAGAGCGCAAGGTGCTGGAGGGCGATGTGAGCCATCAGAAGCGTCCTGACATGGTGACCGTGGGTGGTCGGCCGGTGCCGTCCGAGCTTGCCGAGCCGCCAGCTGATCTTCAGGAGCCGGGGCAGGCGTGGTGGCGCGAAGTTGTGCCGCATCTGGTCGATGCCGGGTTGCTGGATCGCGTCGATGTGGGTTTGCTGACGATGGCTGCGGCTCAGTGGCAGCGGGCTTTCTACGCGAGGCGCGTCCTGGCGCAGGAGGGCATGTTCGCCACGGGCAGTCAGGGTCAGGTGGTCGCTCATCCGGCGGTTCGGATGGAGCGCGACGCAACCCGCGAGTTTTCCCGGCTCTGCGAGCAACTTTCGATTGGTCCTTGGGGCCGCGCCCGGATGGGACTGGCGACGCTGCATGGTGCCGCGTTGATGCGTGATCTGGACGCGATGCTGGACGGTGACGACGGCCAGGTGATCGACGGCAGCGAGGTTCCGATGACCGGCGCGGCTGTCGGGCTGCCTGGCGCGGTGTAACCCCGGCGTACTTGCCCTTTACTCACCTGTGGGTGGTTTAGGGCAGGTTTCTCGCGCTCGGGAGTGTCGTTTGCGCCGTCGCCGACGCGTAGGAACGGCTGCCAGACGCGACAGGAGACACGCTGAGGGCGATTGACGGGTCACGATGGACCCTGGGGGTGGGTGAAACGGCAAATCGCGGGAGAATGCGTCGGCAGATTTGTGACAAGTTGACACTCGGCCCGACGCTGCTCCGATTCTGAGGCGTTTGCGAACGTTCGCAAACGCGGTCACGGAGGGCAACATCGGGGCCTGGACCGTTCAGAATCAGCGGGCGAGCTTGCTACGCGACGAGTTCCACCCGCTCGACCTCAGCGGTGTCGCTTTCGAGCAAGTCGAACGTGATCGGCCGCTGAAGCACCGACTGGTGGTGGTAGCCGCGCTCCCACGCGGCCCGCATGTCCTCGAAGGCCTCCCGCCACTGATCCCGCTCGCGCTGCTCGGCACTTGTTGCAGCGGGCAGTCGTTTCAGCACGTCCTCGACCGACCAGGCGAAAGCCTGCTCGAACTCGATGCCTTGCTCGCGGTCCATCATCAGGAACGCTCGGAGAAGCCTCGCGGGCGCCGGGTGCGGTTCGGGATGAGCGTCCCGCTGGCGGCGTTGCTCGGTGCAGGTGGCGCAGAGCCAGATGTAGCTTTGAGCAACGCCGTTGCCTGATTTTGGCGGTCTGCTGCGCCGTTGGTAGGTGCCCAAGTGCAGGCGAGTCATCTCCCCGACCGCTCCCGGCAGGTGGCATCTGTGGCAGATGCGGGCATCGACCCCCTCGGGCAACGCTTCGAACGCTGCGCGCCTTGCTGCCCTCCGCGCTCGCGCGTCCTCCCGCTGCTTGCAGGTGGTGCAGAGCCCGTCGGGGTGCGCTGGCCCGACCCGCGCTCCTGACTGCGCGAGGCGAACCTGCCGACCGCAGCCGGTGGAGCACAACGGGCGGTCATGCTGCTCGCGGCGTTCGGCGCGGGAGGCAGCGAGGCGTTCGGTGACGATGCGGGTCACTAGATCGTCGTCGGCGATGACTGCCATCTAGTACGGATCGTAAAAGCGCGACCGGCGCTCACTCGGAGACACGAAAGCCGCTCCCATGTTTCAGGAGAGCGGCTTCCAAGTGTGGCGGTGCCAAGCCGCCGGAATGGATCACGACCAAATGAGCCGCTGCGAACAGTACCGCCCGCCGAGGACGGCAATTGTCACAAATCCACCCTCGGACTGAGGCAGGGATAACACCTTTATGACACTGACGTGTCTGTCTGCCCCGGCGAGGACGATTGCGATTCGCACGTCCGCCAAGACGTGGCGCCCACGACCTCAAGGAGCCAGCCGTGACCGAGACCGCGACCGCGACCGCCAACCCATTCGAGGTTGCCGCTGCCACCTGTCTGAACGCCCCGTTCTCTGTAGTACCAAGCTATGAAGACAGCGGTAGTAGTTCCCCACCGACACCTGTTCACTGTGGTACTACAGAGAACGGAGCGTTCGCGAAGCCGAATCTGGCCCTCGTGGAGCGCGTTGCTGCGGTGTTCGGGTTGCCCTTCAACGAGGCTGCGGTCAATCCCGACTCCTGGGGTCTCGGTGTATTGGAGGCGACGGGAGGGTCTTGTCCGCTACCGGGGCACGAAGGCAACGCCGCTCTGGTCGTCACCGCTGCGACCGGGAAGGCGCGCGTCGGTCGTGAGCTTCGATTCTGCTGTGACTGCCTCGGCGCCGAGTCGCATTGGGCGTGGAAGGGCGACACGTCGGTCAGCGACTACGACCGCCACCTGGGCGACGCCTACGAAGCGCTGATCACCGGTCGCGTCCTAGAGCATGGCGACACCCTGCCCGCCGGGAAGCGCGCCTACTGGCTCAACCGCCTGGGGCACGACATCGGCGTTATCGCGCCGGTCCAGCTTCCCGAGCTTCCGGCGGACGCGAGCGACCTCGAACAGCGAGCACGAGAGCACTTCGCGCTGTTCAGCGCCCGACGCCGTCACGAGACCGGCTCCCCGGTTGTCGCGTGGGCCGTGGGCGTGGTCGCAACGGACCTCGGGGTCACTAAGCGGCAGGCGCACAAGGCGATCCGGTCCTTGACCGAAGCCGGGGTGATCGAGTTCGATCACAAAGACCCGGATCGAGTCGGCGAGAAGGGCGTCCGATACGGCACGCACTACTACCGGCCCGCGCCCGTGCCGTCACCCCCCGCCCGTAGCGTTGCTGACGCACCCGAAGCCCAGGAGGCCGACGAACGTGAGCAACCGCCCTGCCAGCCCCACCGTGATTGACCGCGAGGAAGTCGTCCTCCGGGCAGCCGCTCTGATCCTCGACCGACTCCGGAACGGCGCCGCTGTCTGGACAGACGTGCTGGATGAAGTCGGCGAACTGCTGCCGACCCGGCGTGCGGCCCAGCAGGCCGCTTGGGCAGCCCTCCGCGAGCACATCGACGCCAACTACTTCATCGTCTGGGGTGGCCCGAAGGGTGCTCGGTGGCTCGCGTTCGCCAACGAGGACCGCAGCCGTCAGATCGCGTGCCCGAAGTGCGGCGCCCAGGCGGGCGAGGCGTGCTCGCGGATGCGTGGTGGGAAACCAATTCAGGGCGAACGCCATGCTCACCCAGAGCGTCAGATCGTCGCTCTCGCGCCGTCGATGGCGGACGTGCCGGTCCCCGCTTAGTTCGACGTTCCTCGAACTAACGTCCGGTGGTCGCGGGACGATGACGCCATGCGGGCCATCATCGAGCACAGCGGCCAGCTTGCGTTCGACATCGGCGAGGCCGTTCGCACTACGAGGCGCGACGCAGCGCCCGCCCCAGTCCCCACTACCGGCCCCAGAGTCTCGGGGAGGCCACGCTGCCGTCATTGCGGACTGCCAGCGGCGCAGGGGTGGCAGCTATGCGAGGCGCATGTCCGGGCGCTGCTCGATGAGCTTGCCGAGACCCGCTCCCCGTTCGCGCGGGCGGCCTGATGCCGTTCGAGAATCCGCGCTTGCAGTGGCGGGGCCTGCCTGGCCCGGATGAGGCCGAGCGCGCCCAGATTGCGCGTGACCGAGAAGAAGCACGCGAACTGGCCGAAGCCGCTCGGGCGGCTCTGCGCGCGGCTGAGGCAGGGTCCGCGCGATCTGTCGCGGGCGACGCGGGATAGCGCAGGCGGCGGGCTGAGCCGACTCGATTTTCAACGTTCAGAATCGGGGCGGCCGATGATCGATGCCACGGGCGGCATCATTTCTGATATGGTGCGCCCATGCCAAAGAACGTCCTGCACGTCCGCATCCCCGAGGCCCTGGCCCAACTGGTCCGCCGCCTCGCGGATGAACAGGGGGTCACGGTCAACGCCATGTTGGTCGCGCTCCTGTCCCGCGCCACAGCCGACTATCCACTCACCGCGCCGCCGGAGGTCGAAGATGCCTGAACCTGCCCTAAACCACCCCACCCCTGCTTTGGGGCAGGTAAGGGCGGCTGGATATGTCCGCGTGAGCACCGACGAGCAGGTCAAGCACGGCCTAAATCTTGAGGAAGATCGCCGCCTGATCGAAGTGATGGCCGCCGAGCGTGGCTGGTCGCTGGCCGACGTATACGACGACGGCGGGCGTCAGGGTGACGATGCAGAGCGACCCGGCCTCCTAGCGATGCTGGCGAGCGTTGACACGTTCGACGTGCTGATCATCCGCTCTCAGGACCGGCTGACCCGAGACCCGGGCATATGGTCGATGATTACGGCCGCGTTCAAGGGCGCAGGGGTTCGTGTCGAGACGTTCACCGGCCAGGTAATCGATCTTGAATCTCCGCAGGGCGAGCTTGTGGGAAACATCTTCGCGGCGCTCGGCAAGTTCGAAAAGCAGTTGATCGGCCAACGCGTGAAGCAGTCGAAAGGCGCTCGCGCCCGCGCTGGCGGCCACTCTGGCGGTCGTCGCCCCTACGGCTACGAATTCGGCGAGACCGGCGAGAAGGGCGCCGGGGGGAAGCCGATCAGGGAGCTACGACCGCACTCGACCGAGGCGGCAGTCGTCCGTCAGATGTTCGAATGGGCGGACGCCGGAGTCTCTCAACGGCAGATCGCGCAGCGACTCGACCGCGCCGGACTCCCCACCAGTCGCGGCGCTCGCTGGCAGCAAGGCCAGGTGTCGCACATCCTCAAGAACCCGCTGTACAAGGGCTTGATCCGCCACGCCCGAAACAACGGCGAATGGACCTTGTACGAGGGCAAGCACGAGCCGATCATCGACGCGGACCTGTTCGACCGCGTGAACGCCAGCCGGAAGATGCGCGCCTCAAAACTCGCCTACGCGGGCGCTGGCGGCCGACCCGTCCGAGGCCAACACCTACTACGGGGCGGGATGCTGCGGTGCGGCAAGTGCGGCGGCGGGATGATCCCGCAGACCCGACCCGAGAAACCCGACGTTCAGACCTACGTCTGCACCACCCGCCGAAACCATGGCCCGGATGCGTGCTCACAGCGAAGCGTCCCCCGTGCCGTGGTCGATGAGGCGCTGCTTCGGGAACTGACCGGCCGGTATCTCGACCTCGACGCCACCCGTAGCCGCTTGGCTGCACGCCAAGATGCCGACCTGGCTGCCGCCCGTCAGGCGGCCGAACGCGCCGAGCGTGAACAGGCGCTCGCCGAAGCAGCCCTCGCCCGAGTGAAACGCGACTACGTTGGCGGCGAAATCACAGCCGCCGAGTGGCGAGAGATTCGCGCCGACCTCGATGAGAGCTTGGCCGCCGCCCACGCCGCTGTCGAACAGGCCCGCGCCCGCGTCCAGACGGTCCAAGACACCCGAGCGACGACAGACGCCGAGGAAGCGATGCTCGCGCACTTGGCCGACCTCAAAGCGACCGTGGCGGGGAGCCTCGACCGCGCCCCGGACCTCGCCGCCCTGCGAACGCTCATCGGTCAGGTGATCGAGCGAGTAGACCTCGCCAGCCGCACACACCCGTGGCCGCTCACCGTCGAAGGCGAAGGCCCGCTAGACACCGGCCCAGACGTTCGGGTCAACGAGGACGGCGTGCCCGTCGATGCCGACGGAGAGCCATTGCCACCATCGCCCGGACCACCCGCCGACTACTGGCTCTGGATCACCGTCCGCAGCGAGGCGTGGGACGCCGCAGCCAACAAGCCGAAGGCGATCACGCTAGACGTGCCGGAGCCTAAACCGACACATTCGCGGTGTCGTAGAAGTTGATCCCGCCCTCGACCGCGCGCCACACGATCGGCTCCGCCTGCTCCTCCTCAAGAGCCCAGGGTCGGCTCTCGTGCTTGCCATAGCTCATCATCCCCAGACAGACGCGC
>Ga0182024_10022599_pt1 | contig 11328 bp, 11 predicted proteins | sample P32metaG_FD_120480 | JGI IMG/M metagenome (GOLD analysis project Ga0182024, IMG submission 120480) | Permafrost microbial communities from Stordalen Mire, Sweden - P3-2 metaG (Illumina Assembly) | ecosystem: Environmental > Terrestrial > Soil > Wetlands > Permafrost | place: Sweden: Stordalen... | reverse complement strand
CGAAGCCACGGCCGAGACGCTGGCTGAGCTGGAAGATCGCTACGGTCCCGCGCCCGAAGCCGTGCGAAATCTTCTGAAATTCTCGGCGCTTAAAGGCTCGGCGCAGAAGCTCGGAATCGAAGCCATCGACCGGCGCGCGGGTGTCCTGAACGTCAAATTCCACAAGGAAGCGCACATCGATCCCACACGTTTGATGAGCCTGGTAACGGCGACCGAAGGCGCGCAGTTCACGCCGGCGGGGGTGTTGCGTCTGCCGCTGGATGGAGCGCACGATGCCGGAAAAGTTTTGGGGCTTTTGGAGGATCAACTGAAACAGCTTGAGCCCCACCCGGCTGCCGAACCGCGCGCGTAGGCACGTTGCCGGAAAGCTACTCGAGCTTCTCGCCGACGCGTCGAGGGATGTCACCACGAGGTTTCGTTACACTACAGCCCGGCGGACGTGGAAGTGGACCGGCGCACGGTTCAACGTCTCAACTCGTGGTCGCGGAGCTAGTCGAACCGCGATGGCTATTCTGAGTTATCGCTCAAATGGCGCATCGCTCGCGCCACGCCAAAGCATACCAGCGTCAATAGAGGCCAAGCCAGGATGAACGATCCATGAGCAAGGCCCCAGCTATGAAAAAGAGGCCAATTCATCGAATCGAAAAGCATGCCAAGAGGGAACATGAGCAGGAAACCGACCGCTACGTAGGTTAGGCATCCCAGGAACCTCGCGGTCTTTGTCGGCTTCTCAGACGTTCGCTCTAAGCCCATCTCAAGCCTTTCAGCAATGCTACCAAGATGGCCTATAGTAGGCTTGCGCCCCCACTGCTACAATCACCAGGTGCGAACGCCCATCCCTGCCCGCTGGGTTGCGATCACCGTTTTCATCTTCGCTTCGGTCCTGAATTATCTCGATCGCCAGATCCTCGCCACCATGGTGGATATCTGGCGCACGCGTCCCGAATTTCCATTCACTTATGACGATTACGGCCTGTTGCTTTCGGTCTTCTCCATCGCCTACGCGTTGAGCGCGCTGTTTGTCGGCTGGTTCATCGATCGCGTGGGGCTGAATCGCGGCGCAGGCTGGGCCGTAGCGCTGTGGGCCGTTGCAAGCTTCGGCACCGGCGCATCGCACAGCGTTCACGAACTGCTGATATGGCGCGCGTTGCTTGGAATATCGGAAGCCAGCGCCATCGCGGCCGTTACCAAAGCCGTTGCGCTCTATCTGCTGCCGCCCGAACGCGCCGTGGGACAAGCCATGAGCCAACTCGGCTTGAGCCTGGGCGCGGGTATCGCTCCGGCGTTCGCCGTGTACTTTTCCTATCGCTATTCCTGGCATTGGGCGTTCTATGCTGCCGGGATCCTAAGCCTGGCCTGGATTCCGATGTGGCTGGCCACTTCGCGCGTCATCACACCCGTCACGCCGCTCCAGGCCGGCAAGCCCGCGCATTCCTTCGATCTGCTGCACGATCCAAAACTGTGGGCCCTCATGATCGCCAATATGCTCGGCATGACCGTCTACAGCCTGTGGGCAAATTGGGCGCCGACGTTTTTGGTGCGGGTCCATCATCTGACGCCGCCGCAAGCTTCGCACTACACCTGGATCGTTCCTCTAGCGGGCTACCTCGGGGCACTGCTAGGCGGCGCAATTTCCTGGCGATTGGTTCGTTCCGGCCACACTCCTGTTGCCGCACGCAAACGCGCCTGCCTGATTTCCGCTGTCTTTCTGCTAGGAACCATGGCGGTACCGTTACTGCCTAACCCGGTCCTTGCCACCGGGGGAATGTCGTTTAGTTTTTTCTGGGTTTGCGCCTGGAGCACCAATCACTACACGCTTCCCATCGATATCTATGGCGCGGGTCGCGCGGCGTTCGGCGGAGCATCCCTTGTATTTGCCTACGGCGTGATGCAATCTTTCGTTTCGCGTCCGCTTGCCGCAGTCATCGAACGCTACGGTTTCGGACTCGTTTGCTTTGCCTTCGCCTGGCTGCCGATAGTCAGCTATCTTCTAGTACATTTTCTGATCAGCGATAATTCAGGCTCCAGGACACTTGTTCAGTCACAAGTCGTGGAAAATGCGCCTAGTACCGCCTAGTCCTTCCGTACTTTGTTCGGCAAAAGGTGGTCAACTAAGGTATTTATCACGGGTAACCTGAGGTCGCTTTCGCTAATCTAACCTATAGACGGCTGAGACGCTGCCTCTGAGACTGCTTCGGAAGGATGTAATGGAAGTTATGAAAGTTCAGTTCCCCTATCGCTGCGACTACTGCCAGAACCTGAAGGGTCAGACGAACCATTGGTGGCTGCGGCCTCAGGATGCCGAGCAATTCCGCTTAGTGCGCTGGGACCAACAGCTTGCCGACATGGACGGTTACGAACACATTTGCTCGGAATCCTGCGCGTCAAAAGCGCTTTCCAAGTGGTTGGCGCAGGCTAGCGGCAACCAGGTGCGTCCCGCGTCGAAAGAACGGTCCATGGCCGCCGTTCAGTAGGTTTTCAGGTACGTTAATTCTTTCCTGGCGGCTGCCACGGTCCAGTTGTGCCAGGGCGGCTGATGCATAGTAATCTTTTCAAAACACGCCGCGGCCTCGCGGTAGCGCTTGCTGTTCTCTAAATACTCTCCGTAGTAAAACCAAGCCGTCGGGAGCGAAGGATGATCGCGGATCACCGCCGTTGCCGACGCTTCGGTTTCCGGCAGACGCAGTTGAGCGAAAAGGTACAGCAGCGAAACATCCGGCATCGATTCCAGTTCCGGAAACTTGTCGAGCGCCTGATGAACAAGCTGCGCGCTCGCTTCGCGATGTCCGCGATGGAACTCGTCCAATGCCTGAGCGATCCATTCGTCGCGCTGGGAAACTTCGAGGCCCGCGACATCCTTGAAAAATGCGAGTGCGATATCGGATCGAGCAATGTTCCCCGCCTCTACCTGCGCGTCCCCTGAGACCACCAGCGCCAGTATTCCCTTGCCCGAAACTTCAACCTGAACGATGAGCAGGGAAGGTCCGTGGCACCAAAGAATCTCGCTGCCATCGTACTTTTGATCGAACCAGCCCAGTGCTTTGTGCTCGTGGCTTGCAAAGCGCACGGCGTCCGGCAATCGACCGACGCGGGCCATCGGCTTTAGCGCATCGACGAACACGGTATTTTCGAGCACTTCCTCGCCCGGCGTTCCATCGGCGGTATTTTCGAGCACTTGGCGGATCGTCGCACCGGGTGGCGCCGGCGCCGGGGTATCCAGTAGAGCATGGGGAATGCGCTCGGCGATCACCGGTGCTTCGCAAGCTGCCTCGGTGATTTTGCCATTGCGCCAAACTACGCGGCCCGATTCGATGATCGCCGTGCGGCTGCCAGACGCCATGTTGTGCAGGTCGAGTTCAAACTTTGCAAATTGATCCCGCGCGGCCAATGGCCAACACGCCAATAACACCGCGAGCCAAAGCTTCACTTCTTGTAACCGATTTTGCGCAGGAACCCATGCCTCCATTCGGCATCCGTCGCCGTCTCAACCCCCTTGGGAGACGCACCGTCGATCACGCCCAGCACTCCCCTGCCCTGCTCCGTCTCGGCCACAATCACCTCCACCGGATTCGCAGTCGCGCAAAAAATGGTGCAGACCTCGGGCGTCTCCAAAATGCGATTCTTCACATTGATTGGAAACCCGCCGCGTAGCGCCACCACAAACATATGCCCCGCGCCCACCGCGCTGGCGTTTCTGGTTGCGATCGCCTTCAGCTCATCGTCGTTGCCATCCACGCGCGTCAGACAAGCCCCCGACGCTTCATTGAACGCGATGCCGAACTTCATCTGCGGAACGGTATTGACGATTGCCTCGTAAATATCTTCCACCGTTTTGATGAAATGGCTGTGCCCGACAATCACGTTGCCGTCGGTTGGAATCTCAATCCGAATCGCGTGCAGTTTCATGTCCACCATTAAGCCATAAGCCCGCGGCGGAGGTCATCCTCGGGCGAGCGGCTTCGGGTTGGAGATCCATTCCGATGACAAATTGGCCAGATAGTTTACCCGCTTCCCTCACAATTAACTTCAGTTCGACCAAGGCGCCGAGCAGCGCGTAGTTGGCGGAAGGACATTGTGTTGCCGCGTCGCACACGCGGAATGGGTTGAGCTTTCCGTTTCGGTTCGCTACCTATGCGTTAATTATGCCGCAATGACCGTTGCCTGACAGGTGAACCGCGCCCACTGTGTTATCATGAGGTCTCCGGCCGCGATCTGGGAAGCCACTGATTTAATTGCACTTATGTCGTACTCTGCGCTGAGTATCGCTAAACGGATTGACCACACGCTGCTGCGCCCCGAGGCCACGCGCGCGGACATTTTGCAGCTATGCACCGAAGCTCGCGAATACAATTTTGCGAGCGTTTGCGTGAACGGTTATTGGGTTCCGCTAGCCGCGTCCCAGCTCGCCGGATCCGAAGTCAAGGTTTGCACCGTGGTGGGATTTCCGCTTGGCGCGGCTTCCACCGAAGCGAAAGTGAGCGAGACCGAAGCAGCCTTGCGCGCGGGCGCACAAGAGATCGACATGGTGCAGAATATCGGCGCATTGCGCGGAGACGACGACCGGGCGGTGGAAGAAGAGATCGCGTTGGTTGCGGCTGCATCCCATCGCGCGGGCGCCATCGTCAAAGTGATTCTTGAAACTTCGCTGCTCAGTGACGATCAGAAAATCGTCGCATGCAGGCTTGCCAAAATGGCCGGAGCCGATTTCGTGAAAACTTCCACCGGCTTCAGTTCGTCCGGCGCCACGGTCCACGATGTCGAGCTCATGCGGAGCGCGGTGGGTCCCGACATGGGGGTGAAAGCCTCGGGCGGAATCCGTACGCTGGATGACCTGCTCAAAATGCTGGCCGCCGGAGCAACCCGCATCGGCGCCAGTGCTAGCGTCAAGATCGTCCAGGCCGCACGGGCCGCGGAGCCCGGAACTTGACCATGGGCGCGCCCACTCCCAAAACCAAAGTTCGTTTTCAGGAACGCGCCGAACTGCTCGATTTCCTTCTGGATGTTTCCGCCGCCACGTCGGACACGCTCGACCTCGATCGCATCCTGGCGAACGTGGCCGCCATCGTGAAGGACGTCGTTCCGTATGATCTCTTCGCCATCCTGCTCTATAGCGAGCGCCAGCACGGGCTGGGCATCCGTTATGCCATCGGCCATCGCGAAGAAGTGGTGCGAAATCTGGTGATCCCATTGGGCGAGGGCCTTACGGGAGTCGCCGCGGCAACCCGCCAGCCCGTCTTGTCGGCCGACGTTCGCAGCGATTCGCGTTACCTTCCCGCCCTGGACGCGGTTCAATCCGAGCTCGCTGTTCCGATGTTGGCCCGCGGCAAACTGGTGGGCGTTATCGATCTGCAATCCACGCGCTTGGCCGCCTATCGTGAACAAGATCGCGCGTTGCTACAGTTGATCGCCTCGCGCGTGGCCGTATCCATCGATAATGCGCGGCTCTATCGCCGGGTCGATCGCCAGAATCGCACGCTCAAAACACTGGCGCATCTGTCGCAGGAGTTTAGTTCGATCCTCGATTTGGACGAGCTGCTGCGGAAGATCGCCACCACCACGCATTCACTCGTCGCCTTCGACGCCTTCAGTATTCTGCTCTTGGATGCCGATCGCAAAATCTTGCGCCATCGCTTCAGTGAGCGTTATGACCAGCGCGTTGACCTGGACAACATTCCGCTCGGCAAGGGACTCACTGGCGCGGCCGCCGAATCGCGCGAGATCGTTCGCGTCGCCGATACACTGGCCGATCAGCGCTATATCGCGTCGCATCCCGACATTCGCTCCGAGATCGCCGTGCCCCTCATCGTGCAGGATCGCGTGGTGGGCGTCATGAATCTGGAGAGCGAGCGGATGGGCTATTTCACCGAAGACCACTCGCGATTGCTGGCCTTGCTCGCGCCCCAGATCGCCAGCTCGGTTGAGAACGCGCGCCTTTATGAAGAGATCGCGCAGCGCGAGCAGTGGATGGATCGCGATCTCAAGGCTGCCCGCAACGTGCAATTGGTCATGTTGCCGAGGGAAGCTCCCGAAATCGAGGGACTGCAAGTGGCCATTCGCCTTCGTCCGGCGCGCGAAATCACGGGCGATGTCTACGACATTTTCGAGCACAGCTCGGGCGAAACGGTATTTCTGTTTGGCGACGTCAGCGGTAAAGGCGCGGCTGCGGCCCTGTATGGCGCAATGGTGAGCGGTCTATTGCGGACGCTGGCGCATCGTAGGCGCGATCCGGCTGAATTGCTGAAGTTGCTCAATCGCGTGTTGCGCGAGCGAATCGTGGGAACCCAGTATGTCGCGCTATTGGTGTTGGTGTGGGAGAGCGCTCGGCATCGATTCGTGATGGCCAACGCGGGCGCCGAGCCGCCGCTGATCTGCCGCGACGGAAACATCATCAAGCCTAAAGTGGAAGGCGTTCCCGCCGGCCTGCTCGACGATCGCGAGTACGAGGAAATCATTTTCGATACCAAGCCGGGCGACGTCATCGTTCTGCACTCGGACGGCATTACCGATCAACCCAATCCGAAAGGCGTCGAATACGGCACGGCGCGTCTCGGGCGCAAGCTGCAAAAGCTATACAGCAAGCCTCCCGAGGTAATGGCGAACCAGATACTGGCCGACTTGGATCATTACAAGTCCGACGCGCCCACGCACGATGACCAGACGCTCGTGATATTGAAGGTGACCTGAAAACCGGCAGTGTAATGGAATATCGCGATCAAACACTCTATTTAGAAGAACTCCCGCTCGCTGACATCGCACGGCGCGAAGGCACCCCCAGCTACGTCTATTCGCGCGCCGCGATACTCGAACGGTTTCAAGCTTATCAACAAGCTTTCGGCGATGTTCCCCACAAAGTCTGCTACGCCGTCAAAGCGAACTCGAACCTTTCCATTTTGAAGCTGCTCGCCGATGCGGGCGCGGGCTTTGACATCGTCTCAGGCGGCGAATTGTTCCGCGCACTGAAAGCCGGCGCCGATCCCGCGACAATCATCTTCTCCGGCGTCGGCAAAACTTCGCAGGAAATCGACTACGCGCTCGAGCACCAGATCAAAAGCTTCAACTGCGAGTCCGAACCGGAACTGGCGCTGATCGATTCGCTTGCGGCGCGGCGAGGCATCCAAGCGCGGGTTGCATTGCGCGTAAATCCCGATGTCGATGCCTCCACGCATCCCTACATCTCTACCGGACTGCGCCAGCACAAGTTTGGCATCGACATCGCCGAAGCGGAAGCCGTCTATGAGCGCGCGAGAGCGCTGCAGAACCTGTCGTTAGAAGCCGTCAGTTGCCACATCGGCTCTCAGATCACCGACATTGCGCCCATGCTCGAAGTGTTCGACAAGATGATCGCACTGGTGCAGCGTTTGCGCGCGCGCGGGCTTCCCATCCGCTCTCTCGATCTGGGCGGCGGTCTCGGGGTGGCTTACAAACCAGGCGATAAGTCGCCCTCTATTTGCGAGTTCATTCAAGCCATGTGCCAGCGGACCGCTGGACACGATCTCGAAATCCTCATTGAGCCCGGCCGGTCGATCGTCGCTGAAGCAGGCGTGCTGCTCACGCGCGTCCTGTATCGCAAGAGCAATGGCGAGCGGGAATTTGTCATTGTAGACGCGGCCATGAACGATCTCATTCGTCCCGCGCTCTACCAGTCGCATCACGAAATTATTCCGCTGCGGAAAAATCAAGGCGCGACGATCATTGTCGACGTCGTCGGACCGGTCTGCGAATCGGGCGATTTTCTCGCGCGCGATCGCGAAATGCCAAATGTGCTGCCGGGCGATCTGCTCGCGATTTGCACCGCCGGCGCTTACGGTTTTGTAGCAGCGTCGAACTACAATTCGCGCCCGCGTCCGGTGGAGATTCTAGTGGAAGGCGATCGCTTCCGCGTCATCCGCAAGCGCGAAACCCTGGAAGACCTGATTCGCGGCGAATAGCCTACAGAATCGGCCAGCGCTTATTCTGCACTTTACGGCTAGGCTGCGGCCCCGGCCCGTCGCTCGATTGCGCGCGCGGCATCGCGTTATGGAAATCGATCTCCGACATCTTGTACTGCAATGGCCGGTCGAGCACCATTTCCATCGTGGTGCCTTTGGCGAGAATTGCGTCGGGTCCACGCGTCAAGAGCACGCCGATCAGCCCGGCCGTTGCTCCGGCTGCTGCGCCCAGCCCGGCTCCCATACCTGCGTGCCCGGCCGCGGCACCCGCTAAACCGCCAACCGTGGCGCCTATTCCAGTGGCCTCGCCTACTGTCTTAATGTCGCCGGGTGTGTCGCCCTCGCCTTTGATCTTGCCTTCGGATTTGTCCAACGTCTCTGGCGCGCGGCCATCCAGGCTGCCCATGCGAGCGCGGAAATCGCGTGTCACGCCGTTTGGTAACGTCAGCGAATCGAATCGGACGTATAACTCGCCCCGCCCTTTCACCCGGCCCGGACGCTTCACTTCTGTGACGGTTCCAGCCACATAACTGCCGGGAGGGATCACCACATGCCCGTTGACCAGAATCGGAAACACGCTCTCCAGATACACGCGCTCGCCGCTAACCGCCGTTTTCGTGCTGACGCTGTTGATCATGCTCAGCGGAATGCGCGTTCCCGTGGTGACGACGAACTGGTCGGGATTAGCCGCTTCGGATCGAGGGGCTGGCGCTGCTGCTGGAGGCGAGGGAGCCTGTTCTTGCGCGGCTAGCACAAACGAGACCGCGAATATGACTAAGGCCGAGCGAAAGTACATCTGGAGTGCCTCTCTCCAGTTTAAACGTAAGCCGCTGCTAGCGGGTTTCCGCCACCCGGCGAGCGCCCTTGTGCGCCCTCTTTTCCTTAGTCCCCTTCTCCTGAAGCTTAGGCGCAATCAACTGTAGTGGCGCCGATGCCAGAAAGAACGCCAGCAATGCCCCGGGCCACAATTGCAGCATAATGCGTTCGAACGACGTGCCGATCTCGAGCGCCAGGTTGTCCAGATAAAGTACATCCACTACCAATTGCACCCCTAGCGTGAGCGCAAGCGCGATTGCTGCCGTAGCCAGCCCTGCGCGATCGCGCGTGTCCATGCCGGTTCCAACCAGAGTCCGAAATCGCACCAGATACCAATAAAGACCGAGTGCCAGAAAAATAGGGATCAAGAACCGGCCGAAATTAAACAGGATTATCACCAGCCCTTCCAGCAATACGATCCAGCGCGCAGGTTCGGACAGATGATGCAGGAGCGTCGATGCCGGCACGGCGATCCAATCGCCCAGACCGCCGATGCGCAGTTTGAAGAAGGTGACCACTCCCAGCGGCGCGGCCAGCCCGAGCAGCAGGCGGAGAAACTGGGGCACAAGAAGTTTTCGTTCGCCAAATCGGATCAAAGCGATCGCGCGAGCCACTATTACCGCCAGCAGAAAGATGATGCCTTCGTTCCTACTCCAAGCGGCGAATCCGGCCATCAATCCCGCCAACGCGGTGAAGCGCATGTCCTCCGGATGGCGATCCTGCAGACAAAGCAGCGCGAGCGTGGCCAGGATGTAAAAGCTGAGCGGCACGTCGGCGTAGAGTGCGGCGCTCAGTGCAACAAAGCTCGCGCTACCCAGCAACAACGTTCCCGCAAGCAGCGCGGGAGTTTTACCGCGCAACACTCCCAGAGCGCTCACCAACACCCCCGCCGTACCGAGCAAAAAAAGAAAAGCAATGGCGACCGGCGCATTGGTGGATTCCTGTCCGGCTAGTTTCCAACACAACGCCACCAGACCCGGCAGCAGCAGCGGATAGTCCGGATGGGTAAAGCCAAGATCGCTCGAAAAGGCGTCGCGCCAGAACGCGCCCGCTCGAAATAGGAACCGCGCTTTCATGTTCCAGATGGACCACGCGCCTTCTTCGCCATGTGGATTGTAGGCTACTGCGCCCAGAAACATAATCAAGCCGAGTGCCGCCGCCACAACGAACAATGCGGTCAGATAGCGGGGGACTGCGGGTCCTTCCGCCCAATCGAGCAAGGCGCTTTTTCGTGCGAATAGAAACAGGGCCAAAGCGACGACCAGGGCCACTCCTCCGGCCGCGGGCAGCAGGGAGAACGTTGCGCCAGCCAGCACCAGCGTCAAGAAATACAAACACGAGGCTATGCCCGCGCCGGCGCCGATGCCCAGTGAAAATAGAAAAATGTTGTGCAGCGACCAGCGCAGCGGCTGAGGAAACATCCAACGAACGACTCCGAATCCTGCGAGCCAAATCGCTGCCAGCCACAACAGCAGCATCATGGCTTGTCGCTCCGGCATAGCGCCACGCCATTACCGATGTTGCGGAAGGGCCGCAGATGATTGGTGGCCAATAGCTTCATGTCCAGGTCTTTGCTGTGATAGTTCACAATCACAAGATTCTCGCGCGTTGATGGCCTGATGATGGCCGGTGCAAGCACATATTGCGTGAGATGGAACTCGGCCAATGCGCTGGGATCGTTGGCTGGGGTGTCCGAAAGATAGCCGTAAACGGTGTGCGGCTGAACCGTCTTCGGGAAATCGTTGAACCGGTTTTCAAACGCGGCAACGCCAAAGGTCTGTTTGCTGTGATTGGCGGTCCCCAGAATATCCAGCAGGAACCAAAAACTGGAGACCAAGGCGATGGCCGCAAGCGTTATTACTGCAAATTGATGGCGCGCCAAGCCGATCAGTTTAACACTACGAGCCCACGGGAAGGTGCACGCCGGTGATGCTGGTCGCGCCGTCCAACTGCAATTGGATTTCCGGATTTGCGCCGGTGGACATCGGCAGCGTCAGGTTGATCTGGTACAACCCGGCAAAATCCGGCGCGACGCCCGCGTAGTCAATCGCGTTGGCGGGAACGGCCGTTCCATCCAGCAAAATGGAAAGATTTGCGCCCGCGATCAAAGGCGCCGCCGCCGTAGGAATCTGGGAACCGTCAGCAGGCGGCGTCGTTTCGCCAAGACCAGTAGCCCACAGGATGACGATATCGCCTGGTTTGGCGGGCGACGACGCAGTAAGTACCGATCCATCGGCTTCCGTTGCCACGGCGTTTTGAGAATCGAGTTGGAAGAGTCCAGGCGCGGCGCGGGCTAACGTCAGTTCAACAAGGCCTTCACTTCGGGACGAGCCGTCGACCACTACGGATAGCGAAGCCGGCCCTGGCAGCATGTCCGGTGGAACCAAGAAATTGATCTGGATCGGCGAAACATAATATAAACCGACAGCGTAATTGTTGATCAGCACGCGAGTATCGCTCGCGCCCGGCAGCAGGATCGGCAGGGCGCCGCCCTGCAGGTCACTTTGACTAACTGCCGCAGTACTATACGCGAGGTTCGCGCCGTAGATGGTGCCGATGGTGTTGGGAGCCAGCGCTCCGGATT
>Ga0182024_10022598_pt1 | contig 11329 bp, 6 predicted proteins | sample P32metaG_FD_120480 | JGI IMG/M metagenome (GOLD analysis project Ga0182024, IMG submission 120480) | Permafrost microbial communities from Stordalen Mire, Sweden - P3-2 metaG (Illumina Assembly) | ecosystem: Environmental > Terrestrial > Soil > Wetlands > Permafrost | place: Sweden: Stordalen... | reverse complement strand
TTCACTTCCATGCTGCCCGGCTTCGGTATTCCAAGCGACCGGCGAAGATATTTGCCTCGAGGCTCGCCAACAGGGCGCATGCCGGGGCTGTCGTTCGCCCATTCGGCAGTGACCTTGCCTCGAAGGATCGTCTTCACGGGCCAGCCTTTAAACGTGTGGCCCTCCATCAGGGACCAGCCCGAGCGTGTGTTGATGTGGCCTTTGTTGACCTTTACCTCGCGGGAGAGATCGACCAAAACTGCATCCGCGTCAAAACCGGGCAAGAGCGAGCCCTTGCGTCCCCAGATGCCGGACGTCTTGGCCGGGTTTTCGCAAGCTACCTGCACGACACGCTCGATCGAAAGGCGCCCCTTGTTCACGCCTTCAGAGAGCAGAGCGGGCAGCATCATTTCCACGCGCGAGAAGCCGGTGCGGCAGGACCAGATATTGGGATTGTACATTTCTTCGTAGGAGGAGGGTTCCCACGCTACTACGTGGTCCGAGCCCACTACATCCACCGTGCCGTCAGCGAGGGCGACCCAGAGGGCTTCTATATTATCGCGGCGGCGAAGGGGGACATTGATGCGCCAGCCATATTGGGGCTCGAGCCACAGCCACGCGGGGCCGGTCTGAGCATAGACTTCGAGGCCGTCGGCGCGTGCGCGCGCGATTTCGTCGAAGGTGAGCTTCGTGGTGGCATGCTGAAGGTAGAGGCGCACGTGGCCGGGGGTCTGGCGCGCGAGATAGCTGTAGGCGTGCACGTGCTGCGCTTCGAGGAAGTCGGGCGAGCGGTCGGTCCAAGCGCCGAAATCATTGCGGCCCGCCTTGCGCAGGCGCTCCTCGAAAATACGCGCGATTTCCCAGTTTTCCGGATGGATGTGGCAAATCGCGGGGTAGCCGAGATGGGCTACGTTTTCCATTACCAGGTAGACGGTGCCGTCATCGATCCCGGAACCGAGGCCCGCGCGGCGGGACGGCCAGTTGCTGTCCTGATCGGCTCGCCAGCCTTTCATGCTGCGCGTTTGCATGTAGAGCTTGTAGGAGGTGACGCCGTGCTCCTCGGCGTATTGCGGAATCTCGTGCGCCTGCTCGTCGGTTTCCAGCATGTAGGTGAGATAGCAGTCGACCATCGAAACCGATTCGATGATCTCGACCGCCGAGCCGAAGCATTTGTTGAAGGACACTACATCACTGGACGCCACGACTTCCTTGAAGGGCTCGGTGCCGAGGCGCGTGGACGGCGCCTGGATGCCCCAGCTGGTGATTCCGGCGCAGGCTGCGGCGCGCGATTCGGTGGTCATGTCATATTTGAAGGGGACGTAGCATCCTGGGTGGGCTTCGCTGTCAACAATTCCGGGGAGGACGTGCAGACCGGTGGCGTCAATTTCTTCTTTTGCGGGGGGCAGGAATTCCTCGCGGCCCAGGGCGGCAACTTTGCCGTCCTTGATGCCGACAGCCATTTTGTAGCTTCCGCCACCGAGGACCAGGGTCCCGTTTTTGATCACTAGATCAAGTTGTTCCGCCACCGCGCCCCCTCGGTTGACAGTCTGATCGTTAGCGCCCTATTCTGTTTCTTGTCTGAGACAATATAACAACGGGGATATTTCCTCGCAAGCAGCGAATCAGGAGCCTTCATTGTCGCTCCAATCTCATTGGCCGACTCACTCCAGCGCATCCAGCGGAGATTTTGCGTCGGGACATGATGCACGGCATCCGCTGGAGGCGCGCCGGTGCACTGTTCAGCTCTCCACTGGCAGGCTCTATCTTGATGCGGTGGCGTCATCGGCGACGGCATTGCTGGGCCATGACCTGCCGCCGATACAGGCGACGGACGAGTTGACGGTGGAACGCATGTTGGCATCGCTTGCGCCTGGATATGTCTGCCTGATAATGAAATCAAGTTTCGCTGCCGCGGTGGAATTTGCTGCGCGGCTTGGGCGATCGTCTGCAGGTGCAGAAGGCCGCGTTATCGAAATCAATGCTGTCGACGGAGAACCGGCGCCCGGCGGGGATATCCTCGTAGTGCACGAAAACGAGACGCTGGGCCGCAGTGGCCGGTGGATTGCCAGCACCGCCTGGAAACGCGCCCCGGATTTTGTTGTCGTCGGCGACGCATTGGCTCTCGGCTTACCTTTCGGCGCAGTGCTGGGGCGCGGCGGCCCAGCGGCCAAACATGGCGCTGAAGCTGCAAGTTTAGCCCGCGTTGCGGCGGCATTCGCCGCGGTTGAACGCGAAGGGTTGTTGCAGCAAGGGCGCGAGGTCGCGGAGTATCTGAGGGCGCGCCTCCTCTCCGTGCGCGAAAGTTGCCCGCAAATTGAAAGCGTTGAGGGCTCCGGACTTTCGCTCCATCTTACGTTCGCTCCGCCTTTCGCAGCCACGCATATCCGCCGGCGGATGTGCGAGCGCGGTGTTCTTGTGGGGGTTGACGCGCAGGGACGGCTGGCCATCGATCCGCCGCTGGCTTTGCGGATCGCGGAAGCCGACGCGATTACCGGCGCGTTGCGTGGCTCCATCCTTGACCTGCCGATGGTAAGCGCATCGGCGTGCTGCGCCTCTTGCGAGGACGATGATTAAGGTTTATCTGACAAATCACTCGCGGCAGGATCCTTCGTTCGAATCTTCCGGTTGAAAACACCGCTATGTTTGTCGCGCCAACGGCGCGGAGGCTATCAGCCCGGGGCAACGCCCCGGGGATCGTACGCGCCGTCGTCGCTCGCCCTGAAGGGGAGGAAGATCCCTGCGCCCTTTCAGGGCGCATCCAAGTCGACGGATTCCGAAACCCAGGGCGTTGCCCTGGGCTGGCCACCGTCGGCGCATTCAGCGCCGGAAGAAATAGATCTGGTTGAATGGAAGCAGGTCTAGAGAAGCCTCAAAAGGTTGGACTGCAATTTTTTTCGTTTCATTCATAACCAGACACTTGCGTGACTGCCTCTAAAGAGATCCCTCGGCCGCCATGCTCGCTCCCAGCTTGAGCTTGGCGCCGAGCGAAGTATCCAGCGCGAAGCGGACGGCGATGACGCGCTTTACGCCGTGAACGGCGGCTGCGGCCTCGGCAACAGACCAGACGGCGAATACGACGTCGGCTTGCGGGGCGAGCTTGGCCAGCTTGTCGGTCTCGTCTTCCAGGACGGCGTTGATTTTTGCGTCGACGTAGTCTCGCACAATTCCGGACAGGCGGGTCACCGAACGCTTGTTGTGGCCTACTACCAGCACTTTTGACCCGGACGGAACGGTTAGGAGTTCGTCGAGCGTCTCGGCGCTCGGGGAAGTGTGGACCGGGACGATGGAAATCTCCTGACCAACGATTTCCTTCACTTCGGCATAGTGATAATAGGGGACGAGAATGACAGTCTTGTTCTGGCGCAGACGGTCGGCATCCAAATCGGCGATCAGGGCGCGCCCGAGTGAAAGACTCGGAAGCTCACCGGCCAGCTGCTCTCCAAGATAATTTAAGTCGTTATCATTACATTCAGTGAATACGAACTGTCCCTCGGTGTCGAAGACTTCGGCGACGATTTCCTGGATGTCGTCGAGCAGCTCTTGTTCATCGCCGCCCCACAGTTTCCATTTATGCGCGATCGACTTGATGGCCCGCTGAACGTCGGCGTGGCGAGCCGACTTGTGAGGAAGCTGGCTGCGCACGCGCACGAACTGGCGCTCCTGCACCTCGAGCCAGCCGTCGCGGATCATTTCCTGGACCGCGCGGCTCACCGTCGAGGGGCTGGTGCCCAGTTCGGCGGCAATGGATCGCAACGGCGGCAGCCGATGGCCAAGCGCGTAGAGGCCCTTGCTGATCCGTTCCTCGACGGCTTCCTGCACGTCACGAGCAGTCAATGAGGTGTGCACGGGCTTCCTCCTTTGCTCGCCGCTTTCAGCCGAGGAATGCAGATTCTCTTCGGATCCGCGCGCCGTATTGGGGAGGCGAGGGTGTGCACGGCGTGGCGTCAAAGGCGTTCCACCAGTTTTTCCGCTTGCCGCAGGACAGCATCCTGATGCGGTTGCAGTTCCTGAAAGGGATATTTTTCAATGATCGGAAGGAACGGATCCGTCATCCCGCTGCGGATGCCCGAAAGCTGCTCGATTACAGCCAATCCGAAAAATGGCACCGAGGTTTTGTGATAGCCGCCTTCGTGGCACAAGACGAGCCGGCCGGCGCACAACTCTTCAGCCGCTGTCTGGATCAAGCGCGTCATGGCGCGGAAGCAGTCGGAATGAAGCATCATTCTCGACATAGGATCGAAACACCCGGCATCGAAGCCGCAGGGAACGATGATCAGCTCGGGACCGAAGCGCCTCAATGCGGGAACGATTACCCGTTCGAAGGCGGCCAAATAGGCGCCGACGCCGCTCCCCGGCGGCAATGGAATGTTGAGATTGTAGCCGATTCCTGGGCCCTCGCCGATATCGGTGATTGGCCCGGAGCCCGGTGGAAAAGCACTGTCTTGATGGATTGAGATGGTCAGGACGTCCGGGTCCGTCCAGAAAATATGCTGCGCGCCATTGCCGTGATGCGCGTCCCAATCGACGATGGCGATGCGCCGCAGGCCATGCACCCGCTGGGCGTGGCGCGCGGCAATGGCGGCGTTGTTGAATACGCAGAAGCCGAAGCCATGTGCCGCCTCGGCGTGATGTCCGGGCGGCCGCACAAGTGCATACGCGTTGCGCACCGTCCCGGCAATTACTGCATCCACAGCCACGATCACGCCGCCTGCCGCCAGTGCTGCGATGTCGAAGCCGCCGGGACCGAACGGTGTTTCGCCAATGGGCTGGTCCATTCGCGCATCGCCGCCTGACTTGGCGCTCATCGCCTTGATCGCCGTGATATAGCTGCGGTCATGCACCACGGCCAGTTCTTCTTCCGGAGCTGGACGCGGTTTGATCACTTCCAATTGCTCGGTGACGCCGGCCACGTCGAGCAGGTTCTTGATCCGGCGCTTGGTGGCGGGGCTTTCTGCGGGTTCGTCCGGTTCGATGATGCCACGGCCCGACTGCAACATGCCCGCGATCGGACTGGTGTCATGCCACATGAAGAGTTCGTGCCACACCAGGCCGGTGCACGCCCGTGCGTTCATGCCCGCAGCCTCGCATCACGCCCCTTATTTCGATTGTGCATTGAGTTTTCCCGTAGCGCCGGCGTCTCGCCGGCAATTTTTCTTTTTTCTTTACACTGCAAAAACGCCGGCGAGACGCCGGCGCTACGAAAGACCCGCCGTCCTCAAGAGCGCATCCACTTCTGCGCGCGTGGGCATGGAAGGAGCCGTGCCGAGTCTGGTCACGGAGATGCCGGCCACAGCGCATCCGAATTGTGTGGCGGCGACGATGTCGCGCCCTTCCGCCAGGGCGATCGCAAAACCTCCATTGAACGCGTCTCCTGCGCCCGTGGTTTCGACTACAGGGCCGGCGTCCACTGCGGGGACTCTCATTGCAACAAAGGCGTTTTTGACAAAAGCGCCTTGTGCGCCGAGCGTCACGACGACGTTGCGCGTACCGCGAGCCAACAACAAGTCGGCGGCGCGTTCCGCTTCCGCGATGTTGGTCACCTGCAGGCCAGTTAACGCGCGCGCCTCGGATTCATTTGGCGTCATGTAATCGCACAATGGGAAAATGCCTTCCGGCAATTCCAGGGCCGGCGCAGGATTCAAAATTGTCTGCACACCCAGACTGCGGGCCAGCTTCAATCCATGTCCCACCGACGAAATCTGGAGTTCGAGCTGAGTCAGGAAGACAGCCGATTCGGCGATGAGATCGCGTGCCTGATCGATTTCGTCGGCGGTTACGTAATAGCAGGCGCCGGGGACGACGACGATTGCATTCTCCCCGGTCACTTCATCCACAATGACGGCGGCGGCTCCGGTGGGGTGGCTGTCTGTTTCAAAAACAAAACGAGTATCAATTCCCTCTTGCCGGTAGGTCCGGCGCGCCAAGTCTCCAAAGGAGTCGCGGCCGAGTTTGCTGAGGAAGCTCACTTTTCCACCCAGACGCGCGGCAGCAACTGCCTGATTCGAGCCCTTACCGCCGGGGCCAAGCCGGAAATCCGATCCCATAATCGTTTCGCCCCAAGCGGGCACTTTCCTGGTGCGAAACGCGAGGTCGGCAACGAAACTCCCGAGAACCGTGATCCGATTTTGATCGGCCACAAAGCACTCCTGATGAAGCAGGCGCGAGAGATCATAATCCGGGGGAACCCCTGCTTCAACTTGAGAAACTCGCGTCTCGGCCGGGTGCCCCAGGCTTGCGGGATTTGCAATGGTGGGGTTCTTCTGGCGCAGGATGAGTGAACGCGCTTGTGACAGACGAAGTGCGGGGTTAGACTCCAACACTTAATCTTGTCAGGAGTTATCGTCCAGTGGCTATTCAACCAGATTCTCCCCGGACGCAATGCACTTCCCAATGATCCCACGCCGATCTAGCTCAGCCCCCTCGCTGAAGCTCCGTTGCATTACTCTCGCCATATTCGTGCTGTTTTCCGCCGCACTGCTTTCCGATGAATGGCGGCCTCGGCACGCACTGGTCCCTCCTACCGGCGTGATGAATCTGGCCGAACCGGCTGGACCTACCGACGTGCTGCTGCCCGGACCGGAAAGTCCGGCAACTGCGGACGCTTGGCGGGCCGGGATGAAAGCATGGCGCGAGGAACGCCTCGAGCGATTGCGCTACGATGGCGCGGAGTATGCGCGGCCCGAGCTCGCGTGGACGCAGCGAGTGTACTCGCAGGTCCAGATGCTGATCTGGGACCGCACATTCTTCGATCCGGACAAGAACCAGTACACAGTCGACCGTTTTCTCGCGGATATTGAGGGGCGCCTCGGACCGATTGATGCCGTCCTGATCTGGCCGCTCTATCCCAACATCGGCGCGGACGATCGCAACCAATTGGACCTGATCCGCGACATGCCGGGCGGAATTTCCGGAGTGCGACGGATGGTGGACGAATTCCACGCGCGCGGCGTGCGTGTTTTTTTCCCAACGCTGGCCTGGGACACAGGCACGCGCGACGAGGGGACGCCGACCGCGACGGCGCTGGCTGAATTAATGGCGCAAATCGGGGGGGACGGTGTCAATTTCGATACGCTCGAGGATGTTCCCGCCAATTTTCATGCAGCGGCCGAAGCCGCGCACCATCCGCTTGCGCTCGAACCTCAATTTTCCATTCGTGACGAATCGCTTGCGTGGAGCACGATCAGCTGGAACGACTGGGTGACGTGGGAGGACACGCCTTATCCGTTCGTACCGATGGTGGATCAGGCGAAATGGCTGGAACGGCGGCACACGATCAACGTGACGGACCGGTTCACTCGCGACAAGACGAACAGTTTGCAACACGCTTTCTTCAACGGCGTCGGCTATACGTCGATGGAAAATCTTTGGGGCTTCTGGTATGGGATGACGCCGCATGACGCCGAAGCGGTGCTGCGGCTCACGAGAATCGAGCGCGCGTTCGGAGAAACTTTGCAGAGCGCGGATTGGGAGCCGTATACACCAACGCTCCAGTCCGGCATTTTCGCGAGCAAGTTCCCGGGTAAAAGTGGAACGCTATGGACGATAGTGAACCGGAATGAGTACGACGTTTCGGGCGATCAGCTTCGGATCGCGCACAGTGACGGGGTGCATTACTACGACCTGTGGCACGGCGTCGAGCTATCTACGGATATCGTTGGAGGAAAAGCCACGTTGCGATTTTCGGTGGAAGGTCTTGGGTTTGGCGCGGTGCTCGCGACCTCGGATAGCCCGCCGAGCGGCGACCTGAAAAATCTGCTGGCATTTATGGGCGAGCGAGCGAAACGTTCCCTCAGCGGTTACACGCGCGAATGGAAAAATCTGCCGCAGAAGATGGTTGAGATTCCAGCGACGAAAACAGCCACCTCCACTCCGGCGGGCATGATTCACATCCCGGGCGGCGATTTCGATTTCAACGTGCACGGCGTCGAAATCGAAGGAGGGAACGACCCCGGCGTCGACGTGCAGTACCCCTGGGAAAACGCGCCGCGCCGATTTCATCGCGAGCAGCTGCACATGAAAGATTTCTATATCGATCGGACGCCGGTGACGAATTCTGAATTCAAGAAATTTCTCGACGCCACGCGCTACCACCCCGCGGACGATCATAATTTCCTTCGGCATTGGTCAAACGGAACGGTCCCCGAAGGCACGGGCAACGAACCGGTGACCTGGATCTCGATCGAAGATGCGCGAGCGTATGCGGCGTGGGCGGGAAAACGGCTGCCTCACGACTGGGAATGGCAGTACGCCGCGCAGGGCTCGGACGGGCGGCTCTATCCGTGGGGAAATGAGTGGAATGACCGGGCGATTCCTCCAACCGACCATGGGCGAACGATGCGCGCGCCAACTAGCGTGGATGCATTTCCCGCCGGGGCCAGCGCTTTTGGCGCGCTCGACATGGCCGGAAATGTTTCGCAGTGGACCGACGAGTTTCGCGACGACCATACGCGCGAGGCGATTCTGCGCGGGGGGGCGTTCTATCAGCCGCGAGGATCCATCTGGTATTTTCCCCAGACCTACCGCCTCGACGAACATCAGAAATACCTGCTGATGTCACCGGGGCGCGATCGTGCGGGGACGATCGGATTTCGATGCGTTGTGGATGCGCCGTAAACGATTAAGAAATCGGATCGAGATTGGCTAGCGCACTTTGCTCTCCGCCTGATGCCGCACTTCGCGTACATTCTGTCCCGATACTTGCCCACGTAACACCGCGAGGTCGCCACCAACGTAGATGCGATCGATATTTTCGACCCCGCCGACAAAAACGAGGGTCGCGTAGGGGTCGAATACGTGGCCGAACTCGCCCGGATCGATTACAACAAGGTCAGCCAGCTTCCCTTTCGCAAGGCTGCCCAATTTTTCTCCGACGCCCAGAACATCCGCTGATCCAAGCGTGTGCATTTGCAATACTTGATAGGGCGAGAGCACGGCGGCGTTCTCATATTTTGCGCGGATAGCGTAGAGTCCCATGCGCATGTTTTCAAACGGGTCAGCGCGATCGGCGCTCGCTTCACCGTCCACTCCCATTCCTACGCGGATTCCTAATTTCAAATAGGCGGGAATGTCCGCGACGCCCGAGGCCAGCCGGCCGTTTGAAAGCGGGTTCCAGCTGACGCCCACGTGAAATTTCGCCGTCTGCTCCAGTATATGAGAATCAGGATGGACGAAATGTCCCCAGATCAGATTCGGCCCGAGAACCCCGCTCTCCATAAACCACGGAAATTTCGCAATCTCCTCGGATTGAGTCGCAGCAGTTTCCAGGTAGTGCTGCTGGTTTCCGATGCCTAACTCGCGCATGATTCGTGCCTCGGCCCGAACCTGGTCAGAGTTTGCGGCGAAAGCGCCGTCCCCATTGAGCATGGTTTTCAGGAAACGGCTGGAAGAGGGCTGCGTTTTCGTCCAGTCCATGAAGCTCTTGACGTAAGCGAGCGCCTGGTCCGGTGACCATTGCGGGCCTACGCTCCCGGTCTCAATCCCGTGGACGAAACGGATCCCCGACTTTGCTTCCGCGCTGAATTGGGCTTGGTCGAAATTTCGATCACCGGTGACAGGCCCGAAGTCACTCGGCGCATAATTAAAGTTGAAGGCTCCCGTTACACCATGGCGCAGATGGTCCAGCGCACCGTCGAGGGTAAACCAGTAAAACGATTCCGCAATGGCTTTCGGCGCGTGGTTGCTGTACAGCACGGTGAGCCAACCGGTCAGCTCCATATTTGGTGCGAGGCCGCGGTACGCGCTCTGCCACAAATGGCTGTGCGCGGAAATAAATCCGGGGATGATCCATTTCCCGGCGGCATTGTGATTGGTTGCGGCGGTCGATCCGGCCGGCGGCGAGCCTGCGCCGATGGCCGTGATGGTCTCATCGTTTCCCACAATGATGTATCCCAGGAATGGCTTTTCCTGGCCAGGGACCATCGTGAAGAGGAGCGCATTCGTAATAATCAGCTTTGCCGGCGGGGCTTGAGTCTGCGCCGCACAGGACTCCACCACAGAAAACAAAAGCACCAGGAAGAATGCAACCTTCGTTCGTCTTTTCATCTGAATTTTCTTATCACAGGCAACCTCCGGGAGCCAGCCCAACTTCCGAGAAAATGCAAAACCGGAATTAGATGTGGGGTTAAGATGGCGCCTGGCGCTGCGTGATCGCAGACTATTCACTTGTGATCTGAGAGGATCGGGGAGAGCGGATGCGGCAATATCGTTTTATGCGCTTGAGTGTTGGCATTGCGGCGGCCCTCATGCTGTATTTGCCGGCTCAAGCTGGGCCGCAAGAGCAAACCGCAACGACCCCACTGACATTGACTACGGAGATGGCTTACGGGATCTTCCAGAGAAACTGCATGACTTGCCACGATAATCGCAATGTTCCGCGGGCTCCTGCCGTGTCAGCGCTCAGACAGATGTCGGCCGGAGCGATCTATGCGGCGCTCGCGAGTGGGCCGATGGCCGTACAGGGGCAAAAATTAAGCGACGAGGAAAAGCGCCGCGTCGCGGAGGCTTTGAGCGGCGAGACACTGGGACTTGGAGACGCGGGAGATGCGAAGTCCATGCCGAATCGCTGCGCGTCCAATCCCCCTCTGAGAGATCCATCGGACGGGCCCGCATGGAACGGATGGGGCGTCGACGAATTCAATACGCGCTTCCAGGAAGCGAGGGGCGCGGGGATTACGGCGGACGATGTCCCTCAGTTGAAATTGAAGTGGGCTTTCGGGTTTCCGAAAGGAGTGTCCGCCTGGGGCCAGCCAACCGTTGTCTCTGGACGGGTTTTTATCGTCAGTGACATCGGATACCTCTATTCGCTCGATGCGGCGACGGGCTGTATTTACTGGTCGTTTCACGCCAAGGCGCCTATGCGCAATGCGGTGAGCGTCGGCCCGGTGTCCGGGCGAGGCCTAGTAAAGTACGCAGTTTATTTCGGCGATACGAAAGCGAATGTGTACGCCGTGAGCGCGCAAACCGGGGAACAATTGTGGACCACAACGGCGGAAACCCATTTCGCCGCGCGGATCGCAGGCGCGCCAAAACTGTATGACGGCCGTCTTTATGTGCCGGCCTCTTCGTGGGAAGAGATGTCAGCTAGCAGCCCGGGTTATCCCTGCTGTACGTTTCGTGGAAGCGTGTCGGCTTTCGATGCGAATACGGGCCGGCGGATTTGGAAGACTTACGCGATTTCAGAAAAACCCAAGCCTGTCAGGAAGAATTCGCAGGGCACGCAGTTATGGGCTCCATCTGGAGGCGCGGTATGGAACACACCGGCCGTCGATGTCAAACGCCACGCAATTTATTTCGGCACGGGTGACTCTTATACTGATCCTGCGGGAAAGACAACCGACGCCTTGATGGCTCT
>Ga0182024_10022596_pt1 | contig 11329 bp, 20 predicted proteins | sample P32metaG_FD_120480 | JGI IMG/M metagenome (GOLD analysis project Ga0182024, IMG submission 120480) | Permafrost microbial communities from Stordalen Mire, Sweden - P3-2 metaG (Illumina Assembly) | ecosystem: Environmental > Terrestrial > Soil > Wetlands > Permafrost | place: Sweden: Stordalen... | reverse complement strand
CAACCCTGCGGTTGGCAGGCCGAGTCGCCGGGCGAGTGAGCTGCGCACGGCACTCGGGTCCAAGCGTTCGCCCTCGATGGCACTCGTCGCCACGCCGTCCGAAGTCAGCACCTCCAGCTGCGCGCGAAGGTCGGAATCCGGGTCTAGTAGCCGGGCCATGCCGATCAGCTCGCCCTGAGCTCTGCGCGCGTTGGCCAGGGGTTGCGCCAAACGGCCCGAATCCCAATAGAATTCGGGCCACTCCGGACGCTGCCAGATCCATGGTTTGAGGGGTTTGGCTGCCATAATCGCCTCAAAAACTGAGGTGATTGTAACAGTTAATCACCTCACGCAGCGTACGTTCGCTTGCTGTGGATTACACGCCCTTGGCGCGAGTTCCTGAGCGATGTGAAGTTCCTGGCGTCCCAGCGCGGAGTCTCCGGAAGCTGCGTTCATTTCGGCTGGCTGGCCTGTACACTCCCCTGCCGACGCTTCACCGACATCCTCGCGGATGCCGGCGCACGGCTTGGGGTCAATGTGGGTCGCTACTCCTTCATTGCGACGGACTTTCACCGTCTACTCCTTGCCGGTCTCCCGGCGCACAAGTGGTTGTTTTAATTGGCCACTGTAGTCCTGCATTTTCCCCTGTTTTTGCGGGCGCTCGCAGCCCTGGCATCCCGACGCCCACCCGCTCAGCGTGATTTCGCTCGACGACATTGCGATGAGGATGAGCGGTCATGATGCAAACCGGGCGTGGACGTAGATCGGTGAAGGAAACAAACGGTATGGATCTGCACTATCTTGGTCTGCTCGACATCGCGGAGCGCATCCGCTGTCTGACCCCCTGCCGAACTATCTAGCGCTGATGGAAGATCCCGTAGATGATCTGGTGGTCGGGATCGACTGGAAATTCGTGACAAGCGGCGTTTCGGGGCCGGTTGTCGAAAGCCTGCGCGCGGCACTCGCCGTACTTGACCACCTGGGCGCGCGCGTGCGCGAGATTCAGTTTCCCTGGACAGAGGCCGACGCGATGCTGCTACAGCCGATCTTCGGCGCTGAACTGACTGCTTCGCACAGCGAGCATTTTCCGGCTCATGCCGAGCTCTACGGCCCATGGCTGCGTGCGGTGCTGTCGAAAGCTGCCTCCGGCGGCGGCCACGTCGAGCTCGCGCGCGCCTATCTCGAGCGCGAGCGCTTCAAGGGTCGGCTGCGAAGCGTATTTCGTGATGTTGATCTGATCCTCACCCCAGCACTGGGGCTGGGTACTCCCGACCTGGGAGCAATTCGAAAAGCAGTTCGCCGATGCCGGACAGTTTGACCCGGATCTGGTCCGCTTCACCTCGCCTTTCACCAGTCTCGATGCCCAAGGTTGTAAGCCTTTGAAGCGTGAGAGGCCAGAGCTTTTGAAGCCCATCAAGCGGATCGCTCAATATCGCTAGCAACTGGGTGAAAAGACTCACTAAACGTGCGGCAGGGCGTCCCGCATCATCGCGGCGCATCGATCTGCCTCAGCGCTGAATTCACGCCGGATGTGGTGTACGATGTGTACAAGTATCCACATGATGTAACACATTATGAAGACGATTCAGATGACCATCGATGAACGACTGCTGAAGCTTGTCGACAAGATGAGTCGGGCGCGGAAGACGACCCGCTCGGCGTTCATTCGCGACGCACTCGAGGCGAAGATCCGGCGAGAGCGAATTCGAGAGGAAGAAATCCGTCATGCCGAGGGCTACGCCCATAATCCGGTCGCGCCGGGCGAGTTCGAGGTCTGGCTCAGTGAACAGGACTGGGGCGCATCATGAATCGGGGTGACGTCTGCTGGTACACATTCAAGGCACCCGACAAGAAGCGACCAGTGCTAATTCTCACGCGCGAGTCCGCAATCTCAGTACTTAATTCGGTCACCATTGCACCCATCACATCTACGATTCGCAGTATTCCAACCGAGCTCCTGTTGACGAAGCAGGATGGAGTGCCCCACACCTGCGCGGCAAACTTCGATAATCTTCAGACCGTACCCAAGAGCAATATCGGCGATCGGATTACGCGATTGACGTCCCGCAGAATGAAAGAGGCAGCGGCGGCCGTGTCGTTCGCGCTAGGGTTCGACGATGAATGAGTCGGCGCAAAAGATCCGAAAAGCGCGCTGGATCGGCCGGCACGCCGCGTTTCGCGGCCTGGAAACTGGTGAGCGTGGAAGATCAGTGGAATCGCTTCGTCGAAGACGTTCCGGCGCATGAAGCTGCGGTGCTTTCCAAGCGCGAGTTCGACGAATGGGCGGTAGCCTACGTCGATACCGATCCTGAGAATAGAACCCGAACGCCCGCCCAGCGTGAAGACTTCGTTGGGACCGTTCAGCGAGATCATTGCCGCGTGGCATGGTTTGTTGCCCAACGACGCTTCGCAAGTGCGTGCACCCATCGCTATCATTCCGACGTGACATGCGTCGGGTTATTGCGGGTTGGCACCTCGTTCGCGATCCAACAGCGCGCGCTTGCGCTCCAAGCCCCAGCGATAGCCACCCAGGTCACCATTACCCCGCAACACTCTGTGGCAGGGAATCAACACCGCGATTCGGTTGGCTGCGCAGGCGGACGCCGCGGCGCGAAAACCCTTGGGCGAACCGATCCCTTGTGCCACTTCCGAATAGCTCACGGCGCTTCCCGCGGGCACGCCTAGCAGGAATTTCCACACTTGAATTTGGAACGCGGTACCGCGCAAATCCAGAGGCACATCGGGACACGGGGCCGAACTTGCGATGTGAGCTTCCAGTGCCTCAATCCACGCGTTTAATTCCGGCGATTGAGTCATCGTCGATGCCACCACTTGCGCCTGCGGAAATTCGCCCTTGAGTTGCGCCAGAAGGGCGGACTCGCTCTGGCCGAATTGCGCAAAACACACGCCGTGCATGGTCGCTGCCATGAGTAGCGGCCCCAGCGCCGTGTTTCGAAACGCATAGGCAATAGTCTCGCCACGTCCACCTGCCCTGTAAACGGAGGGCGCCATGCCAAGGTTTCTCGTCGCATGGCCATAAATTCTGCTGGTGGACTGAAAGCCCGCATCTCCTATCGAGTCCAGCACACTCTTGCCGGACTTTAGGCTGCTTTTGAGCAACCGCAGTCGCGCCGCGTCGTGATACGCCTTGGGCGATACCCCAAGGACGGCTTTGAAGGTCCGTTGTAAGTGGGTTGGGGACAAGTGCGCCTGCTCGGACAAAAGATCCAAAGACAATGGCTGATCGGCATGGTTGTCAATGTACTTAGCCAGGGCCTGCATCAACTTTGCCGTGCCAGTCACGCTCGATCGTGGTTGGCATCGCTTGCACGCCCTGAATCCCGCCGATTCGGCCGCCTCGGCATCGACGAAAAAGCGAATGTTTTCCGCTTTGGCAGGACGCGATTTGCACGACGGGCGGCAATAGACGCCGGTTGTGATGACTGCGTACATGAACGTGCCGTCGAAGCTCGCGTCACGCTCCACCACAGCCTTGCGCATGGTGGCTTCAGACGGTATTTGTAATTGCATCGCGTTGGTCATGTCATCTCTCCAGTATCGTGAGGAAACATCGTGCAACGCGACCAGCGTTGCCGCACTCCGATACTTGCTCTTTCATTCGCTTTGCCTCACCGGTCCGACGGCGAACTTCGAAAAGAAGAAGATAAGAAACGGAGCGTATATCGCTTCGCCAGATCATATTGTTGCAACACCTGGCAGATGAATACTCACTTACCCGCGGAGATGACCATGTTGCTACACAAGTACATTGAGCAATTTTTCAATTTTATCCGTACCCGAACCATTATCGGTTTTGTAGGGACGGTCTCGGTAAACCTTTTTAGCCTGGGCGCCGTCGAATACCTAACCAGTGTCGTGCGCCTGCCTCTGGCCTAAACCGATAAAGAACGAGCAGGAGTCAACCCAATGCCACCCAGCAGTTCGATCATGCTTCACGGTGCTTGCCGTCGAATGGAGTCATACGCGTGGCAGGACATCTTGCGCGACCTCGACGCAGCCGGAAGCGCGGTCCTGCCAAAACTGCTCGACGCCGACCAATGCACATCCTTGGCTGCGCTGTATGAAAACCGCGCCCCCTATTTCGCAGTCGCGTGGTGATGGCTCGTCACGGATTCGGTCGCGGCGAGTACCAATACTTTAGCTACCCGCTGCCGCGCCTGATCGATAACCTGCGCACATCGCTCTACGGCCGCCTGGTGCCGGTGGCGAACGCCTGGAACAGGGCTATGAAAATCGAGACCGAGTTCCCGGCCAACCATGCTGAATACTTGGCGCGCTGCGCTGAAGCGGGTCAAAGAAAGCCCACTCCCTTGCTGCTTCGCTATGCGGCAGGTGACTTCAATTGCCTGCACCAAGATCTATATGGCGAACTTGTCTTCCCGATTCAGGTTGCCATTTTGCTCTCCGAACCGCAGGTCGATATTTCGGGCGGTGAATTTGTGTTGACAGAGCAACGACCGCGAATGCAATCCCGTGTCGAAGTGGTCCCCTTGCACCAAGGGGACGCCGTCGCATTTGCGGTGAATAACCGCCCGGTAAAAGGCGCGCGCGGTGCCTATCGCGTAAAATTGCGGCACGGCGTGAGCCGATTGCGATCCGGGCGCCGTCATACTGTCGGTATCATTTTTCACGACGCCGCCTAGCCAGGCAGCACATCAACCGTGCGTTCAAATCAGTCGATACCGCGCCAGGGCCTGGTAATGCGGTTGCGCCTGGTCAGCGAGACTCTTGAGATGTGATGCAAGCGGCGCCGCCTGTTTGGGCGCCGCAGGGGAAAATCCGGTGGAACTTTCCACGGCCTGATACCAAGCCGGCGCCCACACGCCGTCGGTGGCGCGGCGGCCGGGAGCCCAATGCAACATCGCCGGCGTATATGGAATGTCCAGGGCCTTGCACAGTAACCCTAAGGTGCGCCCGGGATCGTCAAGGACATCGGCCGCATCGATCACCGGCGGGGGCGCACCGAGACGATCCGCTTCCTGTTCGAACAATTCGCGCTGCTGCACGAAACCGATGTCGGGCAGCGTGACATCCGCCCGCTTCGCCGAGTATGAGGCCAGCACCGCGGCCGGCTCGCGGATCAGAAACGCGTTGCGGACTTGCGCCATCCAGCGCCGATCGAACTCATCGATCATGTGCAGCGTCATGTGCTTCTGATACCAGACCGGCTTGCCGCCTGGGATGGCGCCGGTGAGCATCGCCGCAACTTCGCGGCAATCGAGCGACTGCGAGGCGATCACTTCATTACGCATCGGGTGCTCGATGCCGGTACGCTGCAAATACGCCGCATAGAACGGCTCGTCCGTTACGGCGCAGTCGCCGCGGGATTCGAACGAACGCATCATGGCGGTGGAAATATTCCGCGGCCCGGACCACATGGCGATGCGCACCGCCGGCGCCTCTGTCATGCCCGGCCTAGCCATCACTTTGCCGCCTGCGCGTCCTTCAGCGATTCGTACAGCCCGCGCAGACGCTGCGTCATCGGTCCCGGCAGCGCTGCCGTCAGCCGCCGCCCATCGATTTCGCGCACCGGCGTGAGTCCGCCGAAAGTGCCGGTCACGAACGCCTCCTGCGCAGCCAGCGCCTCGTCCAGCACGAAATTGCATTGCCGGATTGGAATGTCGTTGTCCTGGCACAGCCGGATGACGTTGCCGCGCGTGACGCCGTTGAAGCAGTACTCGCCGCTCGAGGTCACCAGCTCTCCGTTTCTGACGCAAAAGAAATTGGTGGCGTTGCAGCTGGAGACATAGCCATGGGGATCCAACATCAACGCCTCATCCGCGCCGGCGTCGATCGCCTCCAGCAGCGCCATGATGAGATTCAGCCGGCTATGGGAATTCAAGCGCATGTCGAACATGTGCTTGGGCGAGCAGCGGATCGAGGCCGTGCGCAGGCTAAGGCCCCGTGTCGCAAGTCCTGGGTCCGGCAACTTGTATTCGGCAACGATCGCGACAGTCGGCGGCCCAACGGCATTGCGCGGATCCTGATTCGGGGCGGATTTCTTGCCGCGCGTCACCATCAATCGAATGTGAACGCCGTCCTGCATGGCGTTGGCGGCGAGCAGGCGGCGCACTTCGGCTGTGAGCGCGCCCCGGTCGAGGCCAATGTCCAGACGAATCTGCCCTAGGCCCCAGTACAGTCGCTCGAGATGCTGCTCCAAAAAGAGCAGGGTCCCCTTGTGCAGCCGCAGTCCCTCCCAGATGCCGTCGCCGACGACGAAGCCCCCGTCGAATATCGACACGGTCGCCTCGTCGCGGGTGACGTGGCGACCATTGAGGCTGATTAGCGCATCAATGTTGCGAGGATCAGCGGCGAAGTCCTGACTGCCGGGCATCCCGGCATTTTGCCATCAATGCGGCGGTCGCAGCGGCAGCTTTACGCCATTATCATCGCGCGGCCGCAAAGGCCCGCGGCCGTCTCTGGGATTGGTGATCCCATCATCGTGCCTGAGCGTGTTCCCGGCGGGCGGCGTGGGCGCCTCGGGATGCGGCGCTGCAAACTCTCGCGGGGTATTCCCCGCTGCCTCGGCGGGTGATCCAATGACTTTCTCGGCCATATGGGAAACCTCCTGTCCACCTATCCAAGCACTGTGCACTATCGAACCGGCACCCAAATTTGACAATGGGTAGGTATGCGAAAATTATGTAGGATAAAGCAGCATTCGAACGAGACCCGACGAGCACTGGCGATGCAACACCGGAGGATGATGCATGAGCGTTAATGTGATCACGCAATTCAAAGCCAAGCCTGGCCGCGCCAACGACCTGATAGCCCTCATTCGCAAACTGCTGCCGGAGAGCCTCCGGCAAGTCGGCTGCGAGGAAGTGGCCATTCGGCAAAATCAGGACGAGCCCGACGACATCATCTCAGCGCAGAAATGGGCCTCGCGTCGCCACTACGAGGACTACATGGCTTGGCGCACCAAGAATGGCGAGACCGCGCAATTTCAAGAATTGCTGACGAGCGACTTGCAGGTCCGCTACTTCAACGACGTGCCGATGCATGCCGCGACGGCCACGCACACTCATCATCCGCACAAGCCGCACACGTTGCACCGCGAGATTCCAAAAATCTCGACCAGCGACGCCCCCGGGGGCTGACGCCGATCAAGCGAAGCGGCCCGCCTCCTCGAAGCTCAGGCGCGGATTTCGCGGATGCAGGTTGACGTCCGATCCGTAACCCAAGCTGCAGATGAAGTTGGACTTGATTTTGGTGCCGGCGAAGAACTCTTGGTCGACGGCCTCGTTATTGAAGCCGGACATCGGGCCGCAGTCCAGCCCCAGCGCCCGGGCCGCCAGAATGAGATAGGCGCCTTGCAAGCTGCCGTTGCGGAAAGCCGTGGCCTGCGAAATCGCTTCGTTGCCGCGAAACATGTCCCGCATCATCTCGCCGCGTGCGGGAAACAATTTGGGGAGCTCCTCGGCGAAATCCACGTCATAGCCAACGATCACGGTGACCGGCGCCGCGATGATTTTAGCCTTGTTGGTCTCGCTGGCCAGCAGCCCCAGTTTCTGTTTGCCTTCAGGACTTTTGACCCAGACAAAGCGTGCCGGACTGGAATTGGCGGAGGTCGGGCCGAATTTGAACAAATCGTACAGTTCGCGGATTTGCGTCTCGCTCACCGCACGGTCGGTCCAGCCGTTGCGGGTGCGGGCGGCGCGAAACAATTGGTCCAATGCGTGGGCATCAAGTTTTTCCTGCATCTTAAGATTCCTCGCTCGTTGCGCGATAATTACCAGGTGGGGTTATGCAACCCACATATCAGACCGAAATGAATCCGGCGAGCTTCAGGGCCCTGCCATCAAAAGTCGCCGTGGCGCTACAGCCTAGGCGGCGATTGCGTGCTTCGATCAGGCAATCCGCAAAATCAGCGGCCGAGTCCTTCCAAGAATAGACCGCATTCTCGACAGACGGCTCGTCCTCGAAGGCCAGATCGGCAGTATCCAGCAGTGCAGAGAAGGCCGTGACTATGTCTGCCTTCGCCAATTCGTATCGGCTTCGCAGCACCCATTCCGTTTCCAGCAAAACCAGCAGACTCACCAAGACCGGCTCGCCCTTGCTCACTTCGCGATCGATCAATCGCCGCGCCTTCTCATACTGTGGCTGGTCGTCTCGGATCAAGTAGCGGACGAGAACGTTGGTATCTACACCGAGCATCAGCGTGACAGTAGCTCGATGGGCACAGGTTTCCTGCCCTTTTTGTGCAACAGCCCCGCGACTTCAGAAATACGCTTGTTCTTTACTCGCATGACGACAATGCCGTCCGGCATCAACGTGAAACTCATTCTGTCGCCGGTCTTCATACCTAGGCTGTCCCGTATAGGCTTGGGGATTGTCGTCTGACCCTTGCTGGTCAGCGTGGCTTCTGTACTCATTGTTAGCTCCATAGTCCTTACCAGGACGATTATAGTAAGGAATGGAAGGCCGGGCAAGCATGGCGGCAGACAAGGTAAGCTATTGAGTCCTGAAGGAATGGGGTCGTCAGCTCATTAACGCCGCACCACCGACTGCTCTGCCGGCTCGACAAGTGCTGGCGGTCGCGGTGGGCAACGCGATCGAATTCTACGACTTCGTCACCTACGCCTTCTTCGCGGCGCAAATCGGCCGCGCGTTCTTTCCCTCCGATACCAAAGGGACCAGTCTGCTGGCATCGCTGGCGACCTTTGGCGCGGGATTTCTGACGCGCCCGCTCGGCGCGCTGGTGTTGGGCCGTCTCGGCGATCGCGTCGGCCGCAAGCCCGCGATGCTGATTTCGTTCGGTTTGATCGGCGTCGGCGTGATCGGTTTGCCGTTGATCCCCAGCTACGCCTCCATCGGCATTCTGGCGCCGATACTCGCCATCGTTTTTCGCTTGATACAGGGTTTCGCGCTGGGCGGCGAAGTCGGTCCCAGCACGGCGTTCATGATGGAGGCTGCCCCGCCTTTGCGGCGCGGCCTGTACATCTCATTCCAGGCGATGAGCGCAGACGTCGCGGTGATGGTGGCCGGAGTCGTCGGCGTGGTCCTTGCGAGCACGCTCAGTCCCGCCGCGCTGGATGCCTGGGGGTGGCGTGCGGCACTGCTGGGCGGCGCCGTCATCGTCCCGATGGGATTGGTTCTGCGCCGCACGCTGGGCGAGACGCTGCGTCCGCTGCAAGCCGCGGAGGTTGTGCCTACGTTGCGCACCTATGGGCGCAACGCGGCCGCCGGGCTGGCGCTGTTGGCGGCCGCCACCACCACGAATTATCTGCTGAACTATATGACGACCTATGCGGGCTCGACGCTCGGCATGCCTGCGAAGATCGCATTCGGCGCAACAGCCATCGTGGGCTTGAGCGGCGTGGTGTGCGATCCGTTGGGCGGCTGGCTGTCGGATCGATTCGGCCGCAAGCCCATCATGATCATCCCGTGGATATTCTTGGCGCTCGCGGTTTTTCCTTGCTTTACGCTGCTGGAACGCGAGCGCAGCGGCTTCGCGCTCTACATTGCGTGCGGGGTGCTGGCCTGCGCCTCGACGTTATCCACCTCCACCTCGCTGGTTGCGGTCACGGAATCGCTGCCGCACCGCGTTCGCTCCGGAGGGTTGTCGGTGCTCTATGCCATCTCGATATCGCTGTTCGGCGGGTCCACGCAATTCATCGTGGCCTGGCTCACGCGGTTGACCGGCAGCGCTTTGACACCAGCTTGGTACATGATCGGCGGCGTGGTCGTCGGCTTGATCGCACTGGCTATCATGCCGGAGACCGCGCCGATCAAAGTCCAATTGCAGCCGGACTAAATCACGCACGGCGCCTAGGCGGCGCGCTTGATTGCCTTCAGCCTCGGGATCGCATCCTTGAGAAGTTCCAGGCTCTTCCATCCTTCCTTGGGCGGAAATCCGCCAAGCAAGGGTTGGAAGCCGAAGGTGCCCCGATCCTCCACCTTGTCGGCATTCGCGATCAGCTCGTCCGGCGTCCACACGGCGAACATGCCGGACTTGCGCAAGTGCTCGAGGGTGGTGAGCCCCTTGAAGGGCGAATTCGAATTCTCTTCTTGCGCCGCCCATTTGGCGTATTCGGACACCACATGGAATGCATGGGGCTCGAGCAGCGACCAGGTCCGATCGGGGTCTTCCGACAACATGATGATGCCGGGCAGCCGGTGACAGGGGCGGGTGTATTTGCCGGGCTCGCGCCCCAGCTTGCGGCATTCCTCCTCGTAAATCGGAATGAGGTCCGCCCGCATGGGGCCGAAGCCGACGCCGAAGCGAGCCGCGCGCTTGGCCGACGCCGCGACACCGCCGCCGACGAAGACGATGTCTTCCGGCTTCTGCACCGGAAGCGGACGGACGTAGACAGGGCGCCCATTGGCCTCGAACCTTTCCCCGCGCAACGCGCGCAGGATGGTCTCGATACCCTCGTCCAGCAGCCGGCTGCGATCGTGCAGCGATGCGCCGAACATGGCAAATTCGAAGCGTACATACCCCGCGCCGAAAATCACGTTCAGGCGGCCATTCGACATCAGGTCGAGGATCGCAATCTGTTCGGCGACCTTCACCGGATCATGCAGCGGCAGGATCACCGCGCCGAGGAGAATGGACACCTTCTTCGTCACCGCGGCCATCCCGGCGCCAAGCACGAAGGGTTGCGGCAAGTAGCCGTCATCCGAGCCGTGATGTTCCATCAATCCGATGCGATCGACGCCGATCTGGTCGGCATAGGCGGCCATTTCAAGCGCGGCCGTATACAGATCCTTGGTCGGTGCACCGAATGCCGGTGAACGCATGTCGAAGGAAACGGTAGTCTGGATCGGCGTCATCACTTGTGTCCGGTATAGGATTTTGACATCTCTTCAATGGCGATGATCCGGGCCCGCCTTTGCGCCGGCGAATTGGGAGCGTAGCCAACCGTGTCATCGTCCTGTCCCCAGTTATAGTCCGGACCGTGCGGCAGCCGGGACAACCCGATCTCGGCGACGTCTTCCGGTTTGGCCATGTCTGTGGGGATGGGCTGACCATTACGCTCCATCAATCGTCGGTGCGCCGGCGTATCGGTGCGCCCCAGGATCAGATTCAGCACGTCGACGCCGTGATGGCGCAACTCGGCCCACAACGCCTCGCCGAAGCACAAGTCGAAGGCCTTCACGGCACAATAGACCGCGATGCCGTTAAGGCCCCCATAGCAGGCACCGGAGCCGACGATGATGATTCCGCCGCGCCCGCGTTCGCGCATCGCTTGGCCAAAATGGTGGCAGTTGCGCATGGTGCTGACGACATTGAGGTTTACCAGCTGATCCCAGTTGGCGACGTCATTGTCCAGAAACATTGAACCGTTGTTGTCGGCGCCGGCGTTGGCGATGAACAGACCGACCT
>Ga0182024_10022595_pt1 | contig 11329 bp, 13 predicted proteins | sample P32metaG_FD_120480 | JGI IMG/M metagenome (GOLD analysis project Ga0182024, IMG submission 120480) | Permafrost microbial communities from Stordalen Mire, Sweden - P3-2 metaG (Illumina Assembly) | ecosystem: Environmental > Terrestrial > Soil > Wetlands > Permafrost | place: Sweden: Stordalen... | reverse complement strand
CAACCGCGAGCGCGGCGTCACCGTCATCCTCACCACCCACGACATGCACGACATCGAGGCCCTCGCCCGCCGGGTGATCGTGATCGGCAACGGCGCGATCCTCGCCGATGGCCCGATCGACGTACTGCGCGCCGGCGCCCTGGCCGAACGACGCCTGCACGTGGATTTCGCCGGGCCAGCCCCGGTGATCGCCATCGCCGGCGTCGAAGAGCGCGCCCGCGAAGGACGCGCCCTCGAACTCAGCTTCGATCCCTCGCGCATCGCCGCCGCCACCCTCATCGCCCGCATCGCCGCCGATCACGCGGTCGAGGACATCCATGTCGTCGAGCCGGCCATCGAGGAGGTGATCGCCCGCTTCTACCAGCTCCACGGGGCTCAGGAGGCGTGAGGGGATGATGGCGCCGCGGCCCTACGTGGCGGCCTTCGCCGGCCGCTTCCAGCTGATGCTGCAGTATCGCGCCGCCGCGCTCGCCGGCTTCGTCACCCAGTGCTGGTGGGGGTCGATCAAGATCATGATCTACGCCGCCTTTTTCCACGCCCAGGTGGCGGCGCGTTCGCCGATCAGCCTGCCGCAGGCGATCACCTACACATGGCTCGCCCAGGCCTTCTTCATCTTGACGCCGTGGGCCGGCGATCCCGACGTCGCCGCCAAGGTGCGCACCGGCGCGGTGGGCTACGACCGGCTGCGGCCGCTCGATGCCTACGCCTGGTGGTACGCCAACGCCGCGGCCTGGATGACCGCCCGCGCCATCCCCCGCGCCGGCCTGATGTTCCTCCTCACCGCCTTGATCTTCCCGCTCGTCGGTCTTGGCGCCTGGTCGTGGCGGCCGCCGGCCGGGTTCGAGGCCGGGGCGCTGTTCGCGATCTCGCTGGTGCTGCTGGTGCTGCTTTCCTCGGCGATCGTCATGCTGATCAACCTTTGCGTCGCCGCCACCCTCACCGACCGCGGCGTCAACAACTTCGTGCCGCCCCTGGTCATCGTCTTTTCCGGCAACCTCATCCCCCTGCCGCTGTTCCCCGACTGGGCGAGGACGGCGCTCTTCCTCCAGCCGTTCGCCGGGGTGATGGACATCCCCGTGCGCATCTATTTCGGCGGCCTCACCGGGGCGGCGGCCTTGGCGGGCCTGGGCCTCCAGCTCTTCTGGACCGTCGTCCTCGTCGCCGCCGGCTGGCTATGGATGCGCCGGGTGATGGGCCGGCTACAGGTGCAGGGAGGCTGAGAGGATGGACACCCTTGACCTGCTTTGGCGCTACTTCGCCGCCTCCATGCGCGCCCAGGCCCAGTATCCGGGTACGACCCTGCTGGCGACCACCGGCGCCTTCGCCGTGACCTTCATCGACATCCTCGCCATCGCCGCTCTCTTCGCCCGCTTCGGCCATGTGCAGGGATGGAGCTTCGGCGAGGTCGCCCTCTTCTATGGCCTGGTCAGCATCAGCTTCGCTCTCGCCGACTTCATCAGCCGCGGCTTCGATGTGCTGGGGACCGAGTTCATCCGCACCGGCGATTTCGACCGGGTGCTCCTGCGGCCGCGCCCGGCCACCCTTCAGCTCGTCGGCCATGAATTCCGCCTGCGATGCGCCGGAAGGCTCGCCCAGGGGCTGGTCATGGCAGCCATCGCCACCCACGCGCTGCACTTTCACTGGGGACCGGCCGAGCTGGCCTTGGCCTCCTGGGCGATCGCCGGCGGCGTTGCCCTGTTCTGCGGCCTGCTCATCCTCCAGGCCACCCTGTCGTTCTGGACCATCGAGAGCCTGGAGGTCGCCAATGTGCTGACCTACGGCGGCGTCCAGGCGGCCCAGTTCCCTTTGAGCCTCTATGCCGGTTGGTTCCGCGATTTCCTGATCTTCGTCGTCCCCCTGGGCTGCGTCGCCTATTTCCCGGTCGTGGCTCTCCTCGGCCGCCACGATCCACTGGGAGCGCCCGACTGGTTCCTGCCGCTGAGCCCCGCCTTCGGCGTCGTCTTTCTCGCCCTTGCTTTCTGGGTCTGGGGCTTTGGCGTGCGCCGCTATACATCGACGGGAAGTTGATCTCGGAGGAGGAGGTTATGGCGCCTGGCGAGGCGTGGTGACGACACGCAAGCGGCCCAGGCTCCGGGTGCGGCGCACCCCCAGCCAGGCCCGGTCGATCGAAACGGTAAAGGCCATTTTCGAAGCGGCCGCGCTCATTCTGCAGCGCGATGGCGCCCGGGGCCTGACGACCGCGCGCATCGCCGAGCTTTCGGGCTATGGACTGAGTACGATCTACGACTACTTCGCGACCAAGGATGCGATCCTCATCGCCATGGCGCGGCGGGAACTCGATCGGACCTTCCAATCAATCCAGAAGACAGTGCTGTCGACGAATGGCGGGCAGGGTGAAACCCTCACACGGGCGCTGATCGGGGCGATGATTCACGGCTTCGGCGGGCGCCAGCGCATGCGCGGCGCCCTGATCGAAGCCATGATCGCCCGAGGCTATTCCCACGAGCTGGCCCATCCGATCGAGAAGATCACGGCCCTTCTGCTTGCCCGCAGCGAGGCGGCCGGGGGCGTGGACCTGGCTCGCCTGCGCCCGGAAAGTCTCTACGTACTGACGCGCTCGATCATCGGCGCCATCCGCGCCTGGGCGATGGAAGGCGATCCCCGCGTCAGCCCGCAGGCTCTCGAATTCGAACTCGCCGAACTTGCCCGGGCCTATGTGGCGCGCTGTCTGGCGCGAGACTGAGCCCATCGCGCCCCCGGCGACGGCTTCGAAAATCCGAGACGAAGCGCGCGCGACCTCGCCAAGCCCATGGCCGGGCGCCTCGGATGGGTGCGATATTGGCAATTTTACAATGACTTCGCCCCGTCTCGCGGCAGCCCCCCGGCGGGACGGGAATACGAGTGGCAAATTCCGAGGGTTTGTCGGATTCTAGGGGGTCGCCAGAGCTCAAGGAACCACCCGTCGATGACGACGCCTTCTCCGAACCGGCCACCGGTTGCGTTCCTCGGCCTGGGCAAGATGGGCCTCGCCATGGCCACCAACCTGCAGCGGGCCGGCTATCCGCTGGTGGTGTGGAACCGGTCGGCCGGGAAGGCCGAGCCGCTGCGCGCCGCCGGCGCCAGCCTCGCCCAATCGCCGGCGGCCGCCGTCCGGGCCGCCGACCTCGTGGTCTCCAGCCTGGCGGACGATGCGTCGCTGAGGGCTGTGGTCTCCGGCCCGGAGGGCATCCTCGCCGGCCTGCGCCCCGGCGCTGTCCACGTCGGCGCGAGCACGGTCTCTCCGGGTCTCTCGGATGAACTCGCCGCGCTGCATGCGGACGTTGGGGGCCGTTACGTCGCCGGCCCGGTCGTCGGCCGCGTGCCGGCCGCGCAGGCGGCGCAGCTGGTGAGCTTCGTGGCCGGCAATGCCGACGCGATCGAGGCCGCGCGGGAGGTGATCACCACCTATGCGCCCAGAATGGTGGTCGTCGGTGAGCGCCAGAGCCAGGCCGCGGTCGCCAAGCTGATCGCCAACTTCCTTGGCGCCTCGGGCATGGACCTGATCGGCCAGTCCCTCGCCTGGGCGGAGAAGTCGGGCCTGCCCTCGGCGCTGGTCCCGCAGATGCTGTCCGGGTTCTTCGGCAATCCGGGGACCCAGGAATACATCACCAAGATCGGCGAGCGGGACTTCGATACGGTCGGCTTCACGGCCGCCGGCGGCCTGAAGGATATTCGGCTGATGATCGACGCCGCCTGCGACGTGGGCCTTCGGCTCTCGAGCGCCGAGGCGTTGCGCGCCAAGCTGGACGAGGCCATCGCGCGCGGCTGGCGGGACAAGGACTGGAGCTGCTTCACCGACATCGACCGGCCTAGGGAGCGCGATCGCCGGAAACACGCCTAGGGAGAGAGAGCCATGTCGCTCGGTCCATTCGTGCCGACGCCGAAATTCGAAGACTACCAGGAGCGGTTCAAGGACCACTTCAAGCTGGAGCGGCGCGCCGACGGCGTTCTGCTCGTCCAGGCCCACACCCTGGGCGGCTCGATCCAGCTCAGCGTCGAGAACCACCGGGCGCTCGGCCAGCTGTTGAAGACCGTCGGCGCCGATCCCGACAACGAGCTCATGATCCTCACCGGCTCGGGTGAGCATTTCATGGCCGCGCTCGACCCCGACGGCTTCGCCCTCGAGCGGGCGGACCTGCATCACTGGGCGTATGAATACGCCTACAAGGATGGGCGGATAAACGTCAGTTCACTGATCAACGACCTGGAAGTCCCGACGATCGGCGTGCTCAACGGCCACGGCGGCCACGCCGAAATCTGCCTGATGTGCGACCTCACCCTGTGCGCCGAGGAGGCGATCCTCTTCGATGCTCATTACAATATGGGCTCGGTTCCCGGCGATGGCATCCATAGCTGTCTGCAGGAGCTTCTGGGGGTGAAGCGGGCGGCCTATGCGCTGATCACCGGCCAGCGGATCGACGCCAGGACCGCCCTGGAGTGGGGCTTGGTCAACGAGGTGCTGCCGCGCGATCAGCTGCTGGGCCGCGCCTGGAAGCTCGCCGACCACATCATGAGCCAGCCCCGGGTCACCCGCCGCCTGACGACCCAGATCATCCGCCGGCCGTGGAGGCGGCGGATCACCGACGACCTGGACGGCGGCTTCGGCATCCAGATGTTCGCCCACCTGGCCAAGAACCAGGCGATCCATGACACCGCCCACGCCCAGGCCGCGGCCAGCGCGGCGCGAAAGGTGTTCGACTGACCCCGTCTGTCGTTCCGGCAGGAGTAAACCCATGCCCATGACCCGCGAGGCGGCCATCGCCGCCGTCGTCGATCCCAAGGCCCACGCCGACCCGCCCCGCCTGAACCGCGCCTTCGCCTGGCTGCGCCAAAACGAGCCCGTGGCCCTGGCCGAATTTCCGGGTTTCGATCCGTTCTGGATGGTCAGCAAACACGCCGACATCCTCGAGGTCAGCCGCGACAACAGCCTCTTTCCCTACGGTGACTTCCCTTCGACGCTCGCCCCCCACCAGGGAGTCGAGCGCCAGCGCGAGGCGCGGGGCGCGGGTCGGCCGCTGCTCTACACCCTGGTGCAGATGGATGAGCCGGACCACATGAAATACCGGGCCCTCACCCAGGCCTGGTTCATGCCGCAGAACATCCGAAGGCTGGAGGGCCGCATACGCGAGCTGGCGCGCGAGGCGGTGGCGCGGATGGAAGCGCTGGGCGGGGAGTGCGACTTCGTGGAGGCGGTCGCCCTGCACTTTCCGCTGCGGGTGATCATGGAAATCCTGGGCGTGCCGCGCGAGGACGAGCCGCGCATGCTCAAGCTCACCCAGGAGCTGTTCGGGGCCACCGATCCCGATCTGCGCCGCCAGGGCGGGGCCGACACGCCCGAGGCCCGGGCGGTGGAAGTGCAGGCGACGCTGACCGACTTCTTCAACTACTTCAATGCATTGACTGAGGACAGGCGCGCCACGCCCAGGGACGATGTCGCCAGCGCGATCGCCAACGCCACCGTCGACGGCCAGCCGATTTCGGCCCTGGACGCGGTCTCATACTATCTGATCGTCGCCACCGCCGGGCACGACACCACCTCCTCGTCCACCGCCGGCGCCATGTGGGCCCTGGCCGAACGCCCGGCCGAACTGGAGAAGGTCCGGGCGAGCCTGGGCCTGATCCCGGGGCTGGTCGACGAGTCGATCCGATGGACGACGCCGGTGCGCCATTTCATGCGCAGCGCCGCGGCCGAAACCACCTTGCGCGGCCGGGCCATCGCCAGGGGCGACTGGCTGATGCTGTGCTATCCCTCCGGCAATCGCGATGAAGAGGTGTTCGTGGACCCCGAAGAATTCCGCGTCGACCGCAGTCCCAACCGCCATCTGGCGTTCGGCTACGGCGCCCACCTGTGCCTGGGCCAGCACCTGGCCAAGATGGAGATGCGCATCCTCTGGGAAGAGCTCTTGCCTGGGCTGAAGTCGGTCGAACTGGCCGGCGAGGCCAAGCTCTCCGAGGCCAACTTCGTCAGCGGGCCCAAGGCCCTGCCGATCCGCTACGCCCTGGCGTGAAGTGGAGGGGTCGGTGCGAAAAGCCATGAAGCGGGTGGCGATCGGCGCGGCCGCCGTCCTGGGGATAGCCCTGATCGCGGTTTTGGTCATCGCCGCCGTCCTCACCTTTCCCGCCACTCCCAGGGATTCCGCCAAGCTGCGGTTCGCCGGCTTCGTCACCCTGCCCAAGAGCGAGAAGGCCGGTATGCTGAGCGTGCTGGACTATCTCACCATCGACGGCGGGCGGCTCTATGTCACCGACATAAGCACCGGCGATGTCTTCGCGGTCCCGCTCGCGGGCGCCGGTCCGCCCTCCCGGGGGTCGATCGCCGTGGCCGCCGGCGCCGGCGGGGCGCATTCGGTGGTCATCGATCCGGTGAGCCGCATGGGATTCGTCACCCGAAGCGGCGCCAACCGCGTCGACGCCTACGATCCCGCCTCCGGCAGGATCGTCAAGCATATCGAGGTCGCCGCCGACGTCGACGGCATGATCTTCGATCCGGCCGACAAGCTGCTCTATGCGGTCAGCGGCGATCCGGAGCTGGCTTCGCTGATCGACCCGGCGACGATGACCAAGGTCGGGACCGTGGCCCTGGGCGGCAAACCGGAGTTCGCTGCGTTCGATCCGTTGACCGGGCTGATCTATCAGAACCTCGTCGACCACGACGCCGTGGCCGTGGTCGATCCGGTAAGGCCCCTCGTCGTCGACCGGTGGTCGGTGAAACCCTGCGCCGAGCCCACCGGCGCCGCCCTCGACATCCCTGGCCGGCGCCTGTTCGTGGTCTGCGGGGCAAACGCCCTGCTCGCGGTCGTCGATCTGGCCAGTCATCGGATCGTCGCCACCCTGCCGATCGGCGGCGGCCCGGATTCGGTGGCCTACGATCCCGGCCTTCGCCGGATCTACGCCACCGGCAGGTCCGGAGTGCTCTCGGTGACCCAGCAGGACGGCCCCGACCGCTACCGCGCTCTGGGCGCCATCAAGCTGCACTACGGGGCTCACACCCTGGCCGTCGATCCGGCGACCCACCGTGTCTATGTGGCCTACGCCAGCCTTTTCATCCCGCCCCGCGTGGCGGCGTTCGACGCGAGGCCGTGAGGGGCTGCCGGCCGCCGCTATCGTGAATCTCGCGCCGTGGGATTCGCCGGTGTAGATCGAGGCGAAGCTGACTGGAGCGGGCACCGTGGTTGGGTTTTCGAAGATTGGGGCCGTGTTGGCGGTCGGGGCTCTGCTCGCCGGCGCGGCGGCCGCACGGGCCGGCGGTGATCAGGTCAGGATCGCCACGGGCTTCCTTCAAGGCGCGACCCGCGATGGGGTGACGAGCTTCAAGGCCATCCCCTACGCCGCGCCGCCCGTGGCCAATCTGCGCTGGCAGGCCGCCGAGCCGCCGCGGCCGTGGTCCGGCGTGCGGCGGGCGACGAAGTTCGGGCCGGCGTGCATCCAGACACCCGGCGCCAGCGGCTATAGGGGACCCGAGAGCGAGGACTGCCTCACGCTCAACGTGTGGACGCCCGCGCGCCGGCGCGGCGCCCACCTGCCGGTCATGATGTGGATCCATGGCGGCGGCTTCACCGGGGGCACGGGCGCGGGCTACGACGGCGCGTCCTTCGCCAGGGACGGCGTCGTTCTGGTGACGATCAACTATCGGCTGGGACGGCTGGGTTTCTTCGCCCACCCGGCCCTGGCGGCGACCAATCCCTACGGCGCCCTTTCCGACTACGGGTTCACCGACCAGATCGCCGCCCTGCGCTGGATCAGGGCCAACATCGGCGCTTTTGGCGGCGATGCGGGCAACGTCACCATCTTCGGCGAGTCGGCGGGGGCGGTGTCGGTGAACAACCTGCTGATCTCGCCCCTGGGGCGCAATCTCTTCGCCAAGGCGATTTCCGAGTCGAGCTTCGCCCGCGTGCCGGCCATGCCGCTCGCCAAGGCGCGGGCGCTGGGAACCCGGTTCATGGCCGCTCGGGGGATCACCGGCGAGGACGCCGCCGCGGCGGCGGCGATGCGGGCGCTGCCGGCGAGCGCCCTGACCGCTCCGGCGGCCGGCCTCACCGATCCGGACCGGACAAGTCCGATCATCGATGGCGTGGTGGTGAGCGAGACGGTGCCGGCCGCCTTCGCCAGGGGCGATCAGGCGCCCGTCCCCCTCATCGTCGGCGGCAACAGCTTCGAGTCGAATCTGTTTCCGCAGCTTCGGGATCATCCCGACGCGGTCGTGGGTCCGCCAGGGCCGGCCCGGGAAAAGACGGTGGCCCTGTTCGGGGCCGGCGATGCGGCGCGGGCGGCGGCCAACATCGTCACCCTCTCGTTCGTCATCGAACCCGACCGCTTTCTCGCCCGCGAGGACGCCAGGGCGGGGACGCCGGCCTTCGTCTACTATTTCTCTTACGTCCCGGCCGCCCTTCGCGACTCGACCCTGGGGGCGGGCCACGGCGACGAGGTGGCCTACGTCTTTGGCGCGCTGCGCAAAGTTCCGGTCGAGCGGGACGCGGACGACCGCCGGCTTGGACCAAGGCGCCTGCCGGCGGCGACGCCGGCGGACGAGGCGATCAGCCGCGCCATGCATGCCTACTGGGTGGCCTTCGCCAAGACTGGTGATCCAGACAGCGCCGGCGGCCCCTCCTGGCCGGCGACGAGCGAAACGAGCGACGTCCTCATGGAATTCGGCCCCGATGGGCCGCGTCTGCGCCGCGACTTCGAAAAAGCGAAGCTCGATCTCTTCGAGGCTCGGTCCCAAGCCGCCCACGGCGTCACCGTCGCCCCATGAACTCGGAGGCGCACACCGCGACGGCCCTCTTCGATCCCGGACGTCATGAAGCCCTGATCGAGATGTCGTGGGACGCCGATGCCGCTCGCGCGGCGATCGAACGCATCGTCGAGGCCCGCATCGGCCGAGGATTTCGCCGTAGCGAGGGCCTCATATTACTCTTCGGGCGCCGTCGGCGGCATTTCCACCCGTCTGGCTAAGCGGCGCCCAGCTAGGCGGCTAGGCTGCGATCGTCTGCAGAGTAACGATCGAGGCGAGTTCTTCGGCCATCTCCCGTTCAGCCGCGGCCAAGTCGTGGGCCTGCTGAAGGTTGAGCCAGAGTTCAGGTCCATTGCCACACACCTTGCCCAAGCGCAGCGCCACTGGAATCGTCATGGGCGCCTTCTCGGCGAGAATGCCGTGGAGCGTCTGACGAGAGATTCGCAGACGCCTGGCGAGGTCGCTCTTGGAAATATCGAGGGAGGGCAGCACGACCCGCCGCAGGATTCCGCCGGGGTGCGACGGCGGGAGAGCCGCCGTCAGGGGATTGTGAGTCATCCTTGATTACCTATTTGACTATGAGTTAAAAAATGAGACCAAGTAAATTTAAATATATAATATTGCGATCTACAGTGTTTAGTCTCCAGAGTGCATCAGTGGTAGTCCTCTAAATCGACATCGACGGCATCTGCCCCCTCGAAACGGAATGTAATCCGCCAATTTCCACTCACCGTGACAGAATAGACTCCAGGGCGCCGTGGCGTCAGTTCGTGAAAGCGCAGGCCGGGCAGGTTCATCTGGTTAGGCGCGGTCGCGACGTTGAGGGCGCCGAGAATGTCGCCGATGCGATCCGGCTTCTGAACGCTCAATTTCGAAGCGCCCCCTCGCTCCGCGTACCGCCTAAGACCCTTATCCTTGAACGACGCGATCACCAGTTGACTGTAAAGTCACGGCTGACAGGTGTCAATCCTGACATGACAGAAAATGTCGTTTGTCGACACATGCACCATGCTGGGGCGGCAACTGGTCAACCATCAGCGAGGGCTATGAGGCCGCCAAGCAGGGCGAGTGATCGCCGAGTCCGCCGGGCGTTGCCCTCGGTGCGGCCCGCGTTGCTCCTCCCTGGCTCCAGGCCGAAGCGGAGGGGCCGCCAATGGCCGCCGCCGACAGCTCCGGCCATGCGGGCAGGCGTCGGTCGCTACCCGGCGCGGACGCCGTCCGGAACGGGCGCCTCCGGAATAACCAGAACCGGCGTGATGGCCTCCGCAGAGCCGATATCGAAGACCATGCCTTCGGAGAGAACCCCTCTCATCTCGCGGGGCGCGAGATTGACGACGAAGAGCGCCTGCCTGCCCTCGATCTCGCGTGGGTTGGCGCGCTCGCGCTTCATGCCGGCGACGATGGTGCGCTCATGATCGCCGAAGCTCTCGCGCAGGGCGAGAAGCCTGTCGGCGTCCGGCACGTCGGCAACCGCCCCGATGGCGCCCACCCGGACATCGATCCGGTTCAGGAGATCAATGGAGACTTGGGGCTTTATGGCGGCTGGCGTTCATATGGCGATTCCTTCGGGGAGACTTGCAGGTTTGGCCGCCTGGGCGCGAAGATGCCTCGAACGATGGCGCGCTCCATGCGGCGGGGAGGTCACAATGGATATCCGGCGCTATGCTTCCGCCGATCTGCCCGGCGTATTGCGGCTCTGCGCGCTGGAGAACTGGCCGTCGTTCCCCGAGGATCCGGCGCGGGCTGACCGGGCTCTCACCGCGCCAGGCGTCACGACCATGGTGGGGGTGGAAGACGGCGTCGTCGCCGGCTTCGCGCAACTCCTCAGCGACGGCGAAATACAGGCTCACCTTTCGCTGATCGCCGTCGATCCCGCCTACCGTCGGCGCGGCCTCGGCCGCGACCTCATCGTGCTGGCGCTGCGAGAGGCGGGCGGCCTGCGCATCGATCTCATCAGCGACACGGCCGAGGATTTCTACGCCTCCTTTCCCCACTTCCCGCTGGCCGGCTTCAGACTCTACCCCGACCACCGCGGCTAGCTTTCGCCGCCTGCCGGCGAGGCCGCCGCCCGAAGAAACCGGGCGTAGCCGATCTCGGCGGCATTCTTCGTCAGTTCGATGTTGACCCAGGCGACAACGTCGCCGAACGGCCGGTCCCGGAAGCGCCAGTGGGTTCGCCGGGAAGACCGCAGTTCGGCGGCCGTCAGACCGTCGAGGGCCGCTCTCCAGCGCCCTTCCAACCCCCGCAGCCATTCGCCGACGCCATCGCCGGTCCCCGGCCAGCCGATCGTCTCCCGCCGCAGAGACCCCGGCCCGAACGAATGGTCCAGCACCATCGACCACCAGAAACCCATGTGCCAGGTGATCCATGCGATGCTCGGCGGGCCGGATTCATAGTCTTCATTCACCGGCCAGTCGGCTCGCCACGAACCATCCCGACCCCGGCGGACGTGCGGGCCCCGGGCGGCGGGGCGCCATAGACACTCCGGCGTCGACAGGCCCGCCAGATGAAAGCCCGCGAGCTTCCAGGCGGTCTCGTATTGCCGGATCAGGAAGCTTCGCTCGCTGTCGTCCATGCGCCACTACTGCTTGGAAGCTT
>Ga0182024_10022594_pt1 | contig 11330 bp, 5 predicted proteins | sample P32metaG_FD_120480 | JGI IMG/M metagenome (GOLD analysis project Ga0182024, IMG submission 120480) | Permafrost microbial communities from Stordalen Mire, Sweden - P3-2 metaG (Illumina Assembly) | ecosystem: Environmental > Terrestrial > Soil > Wetlands > Permafrost | place: Sweden: Stordalen... | reverse complement strand
TACCCTCACGAGCTTCTCGAAATTCAGGTCCTCGACGATTCCACCGATCAAACCCAGCAAATCGCTCGCGATTGCGTGGACCGTTACCGCGCCCTCGGCTTGCCCATCTCTTACATCCATCGCGACAATCGCGAAGGTTTTAAAGCGGGCGCGCTTCAGGAAGGCTTGAAATCCGCAGCCGGTGAGTTCGTCGCTATCTTCGACGCCGACTTTATTCCCCCCGCCGATTTTCTCCGCCGCACCGTGCCCTACTTTGCCGACGAAAAGCTCGCCATGGTTCAAACGCGCTGGAGCTACATCAACCGCAATTATTCCGCGCTCACCGAAGTCGAGGCCATTCTGCTCGACGGCCATTTCGTCATCGAACATTCCGCACGCTTTCGCAGCGGCCTTTTCTTCAATTTCAACGGCACTGCCGGCATCTGGCGTCGCACCTCCATCGAAGACGCCGGCGGATGGCAGCACGACACCCTGACCGAAGACACCGACCTTTCCTATCGCGCCCAACTCCGCGGCTGGCATTTCCTCTATCTGCCGAATATCGAATGCCCCTCCGAGCTGCCGGTGGAAATGAATGCCTTCAAGTCGCAGCAAGCTCGCTGGGCCAAAGGCTTGATGCAAACGGCAAAGAAAATCCTTCCGCGCGTGCTGCGTTCAAACGAGCCCGCCGCCGTCAAAGCCGAAGCCTTTTTTCATCTCACCGCCAACATCAGCTATCCGCTCATGGTCGTCATGTCCATCATCTTGCTTCCAGCCATGATCGTCCGCTTTTACCAAGGCTGGTTCCAGGTCCTGGTAATCGACCTGCCGCTATTCCTCGCCTCTACTTGTTCCATCTCGTCCTTTTATCTAGCCGCTGAACGCGCGCTCTATCCGAAAACTTGGAAACGCACGTTCCTGTACCTTCCCTTCGTAATGGCGGTCGGCATCGGCCTCTCCGTTCGCAACGCCTGGGGCGTTCTCGAAGCCATCTTCAACGTAAAATCCGAATTCGTGCGCACCCCAAAATATCGCGTCGAAGCTGGCGCGCACGGAAGCAGCAGCGACTGGGCCAAAAAAACCTACCGCAAAAGCGCCGGCCTAATGCCTTTCGCCGAAGTAGCCCTAGGAATTTACTTCTTGCTAGCCGTGGTGTACGCCCTGCAAAACGAAAACTACGCCACCGTCCCCTTCCTCTTCCTTTTCGTATGGGGCTATTTATATACAGGCATCATGTCCCTAGCCCAAACCTACATCGAGCGCCTCCGCTTCACCGTAGAATCCGCCGAAGTCCGCCCCGCCTCCACAGGCGCCCCCGGCTTCTGAACGAAAAGACCGCGCACAAGAATTCATGGCTCACGGCTCGTCTAATTTGATCTTCAATGTGTGGCGCCTCTAAAATTCTAGGCGCAGTTGAAACGCGATCATTCGAGGGGTGCTGTCGCCGCCCAAGCCGACCCCGAGCAGGCCCGTCGGCGGAGAGGTTGTGTAAGTCAGGGCTCCGAAGCCAGTCTGTGTTGAAGGCTTTCCCGGAATGCCGGCCAGCACCATACCGGGAAGTCCGAAATTTGGATGGTTGAAGAGATTGAAGAATCGGGCTTCGAAGCGAAGCTTTACGCGTTCAGTCAACGAAAACCATTTTGTGAGGTAGAAGTCGCTCCAGACAAATTGAGGGCCGCGCAAGGAATTGCGGCCGAGATTTCCGAACTGGCAGGTTTGCACGCTGTCTCCACCATTGCACGCGCTGGTGCTGGGATCCACAGCGGAGACGAAAGCATTGGGATTGAGCCACTGAATTGTGCCGGGTTGAGTGACATCTGGAACGGGATTGTGTTCGTAGAGCGAAACGCCAGGAACGACGCTGGCAAATTGAGGTCCGCCGCCTTGTATGATGCCGTTTCCATTTGCCAAATACGGCGTGCTCAGCACCGAGAATGGAATCCCGCTATGCCAGAACGCGGTCCCGGAAATTTGCCAACCGTTCAGCGCATAGCTCAGTCCGCGGTTACGCACTTTTAGCGGGAACTCGTAAACGTATTCGGAGGTGAGATTGTGGCGGATGTCGTAATCGCAAGGGCCATAATTTCGCGCGAGCTCCCCCGGCAGAGGCGATAGCACCGCGCCCGCGGCAAATTGCAGAAATCCTCCGTTGGAAACTTCGTCCATACATTTGCTGAAGGTGTAATTGATTTGGCCTTGCAAGCCATGGCTCAGGCGCTTTGTGGCAGTGAGTTGCAGACCGTTGTAATGACTGCTGGCCCCGGTGGAAAACTGCGTGACTGCGCCGAAGCGGGGATCGGTCGGTTGCAAGTAGGGAAAGGGCGCGAAACACCCATCGCAGACTTTTTGATAACCGTTTACTTGCGTTAAGTAAGGCTGATCTAGCGCTCGCGTGCCGACGTATTGCGCGCGGATGCTGCCGGTGGCGCCGAACTGGTGCTCGATTCCCAAACTCCACTGCATGAAATAGGGGGCGCGGAGCTTTCCGGTTGGGACCGCGGCGATCGCAACCGGTGGAAGACATGCGGATGGATTGGCCAGAGGAGCGGCGCAGGAAAGTTGACCCTGAGAAAAGCCTCGGGTGAAAGTTTGATTCGCTGCACCAGTGGCGTCCACCGCGCTATTGGGAACACTGGGTGCGATAGCGGTACCGCCGACGGTGCCGAGGAGGCCGCCCTGAAACGTCTGAACGTAAGGCGGATTCACGCCGACAACATCGGCGATGCTTCCGGGCAAGATGTCACTGAATAGTCCAAAGCCGGCTCGGAGCACGGAATTGTCTGTGAATTGCCAAGCCAACGCCGTTCGCGGCTGCCGGATTGCGAGCGGAGTTGAAGCGAAGACGTGGCCGAGGCCGGTCTGGATCGCAGTGTCCAGCGGTTGATTTACATCATGCGAGATGGAAGCGAACGAGCCGCGCAGGCGGGCGATTTCGTCATGCGGGTTCAGCGGGTTTGAATTGAGGGTGTCGCGAATGCCGATGGTCCAGGTCAACTTCGGAGTTAGCTTCCAGGTATCCTGCGCATACAAATCGAGATTCAGAAAATTGAAAGGCTCGTTGGGTGAGGTAGGAAAAGTCTTTGTCGCCGTGGATGCGACTCCGTAAATGTATTGCGGCAGAGTTGTGTAGATGACCGTGGGAACGCTACCTTCGCCAAAATCGTAATCGTTCAAGCGCAGGATTCTCGTGTTCGTTCCGAACCTGAATTCGTGCGCACCATGGCTCCATGCCAGGTTGTCGTTGATGAAAAAGCGCGAAGCGCGCCTTCCTTGCACCCAGGTGTTGTCCAGGCCACCGACGGTGGTGAAAGGCGCGTTGGCTCCGCTTCCTTGCAACACAATCGGGAAAGCTTCCAGAGTCTTCTGAAAATCTCCCGGCGCGAATAGGCTTTCGTACCAGGAAAATCCCGGATTGAAATAGTTCACCACGTTCGGTGAAAAAACATGCGTATAGCCCGCCGCGAATGAATACAGAGGTTGTGGAGAAACGGAATCGAATATCGCATTGATGGGGTCGGTGTAAGCGGCCTGCACACCGGTGTCGGCCTGAAAGCGAACCCAGGCTGTATTGTTTGCGTCGATGTTGTAATCCAGGCGAATTGTTTGGACTTGTTCGTGGTCGTCGCTGGAATGAGAAACACTCTGGCGGTTAGCGCAGCCGTTGCCGTCCGGCGGCGTGCCGGATGCTGCGCTGCCGCCGACGTTGAAAGGACAGCCGAGCACAGCGAGCGCCGTGCCATTCAAATTTCCATAGAGCGAAAACAGTTTTTGATAGAAGGGAACTATCTGCGGCGCCGCGGCGTAAGTTGCGCCGGTGACAGAGTCCTTGCCCCCGAGCGGGAGCTGCTGGAGGACATAATTTTCAAATGCATTGGTTGGGACTGTCGTGGGTGTGACAATTGGAAGCGCGATTCGTACCCATTCGCTGTCAAAGAAAAAAAATACTTTGTTGTGAATGATCGGTCCACCCAGACTTCCCCCGAAATGATTCACCGTGGAGCGCGGCTTATGATTGCCCGGCGTGGCGTTGGTGAAATAATCCGCGGCATTTAAAAGCGAGCCATTCCAGATTTCGTAAAGATTTCCGTGGAACTGGTTGGCGCCCGATTTGGTAACGTAGTTGACCTGCGAGGCGCCGTATCGTCCCTGATCCACCGAGTAAGAAAGCGTGTTGACGGTAACTTCCGAAATCGAATTCAAACCTAGCACCAGATTTGTGGAAAGTCCGCTGTTCAGATTCGTCAGCGGATCGTTCGTTTCCAGGCCGTCCACGATGTAGCCGTTTGAGAGCGCAGGGAGTCCGTTGAACTGCACATTGCCGTAGCCATTCGACCCACCGACAAAATCGTTTCCGCTGCCGGCAGTGTTGATCAGCGCGCCTGGCGCGAACTGCAACGGGTACGTAAGATCTCCGCCGGGATTCGGCAGATTTTCCAACTGCGGTGCATTCAGATTGTTGGAAGTATTTGCGTTTCCGGGATTGATGAGCGGCGGTGCAGCGACGACTTCCACTGTCTGGCTTGATTGCGCTACTTTTAGGATGAAGTTTACCGTCTGCTTCTGGCCCAAACCGGATAACACGTTGTCGTTTTCCTGCGGGACGAATCCTTCTTTTTCAACTCTTACCGAATAAATGCCTGGCTTTAGCTGAGGGAAATTGAAAAGACCCTGGCCGTCGGATTGCAAAGATCGATGCGATCCGTTTTCGCGATTGATAATCGTAACGGTAGCGCCGGGAATGGCGGCGTTGGTTTCGTCACTCACTTGGCCTGTAATCGCGCTGGTGGTTTCACCTTGAGAAAAAGTTCCCTCAGGAAAGAGGAAAAGAAATGACCCGGCAAAAACAAATATCGACAAAGTGGAACGTATCATGATTGTCTCGAATGGTCCTGCGCTTTGGTGAGTTAACCTTACTTAACATAGAGCATTAATGCAAGTGAATATCATTAATGTTGTTAAAGGTTGGCATGGCACTTTTCTGGCAAACTGCCCATACGTTTGACGAATTCCCGAATCGGCCGTGACGCGTATTTAGCTGCCGGACCGCCAGCTGCGTGCTAGCGCCAAATCATCCGGAATAGCCCGTATCTACTTAAGCAACGAAGTACTATTGCCTCCGAAAGTGCACCGCGCTTAATCTTGAATCAGCGCCAGTTCCTGGAGTTACTGAGGAGGTTTCGATGATCGAGCGCCGCCGTTGCCCGCGCTTTCCCTATACGATTCCCGTCAAAGTTTATGGACGCACTCCCCGAAACCGTCCCTTCCGCGATATAACCGCCACCATGGCCGTCAGCCTACATGGCGGTTTGCTCGAGATGAAGCCCCCCGTAAAACTCGGCCAGAAAATCCTTATCGTGAATAGCTTCACCGAAGAAGAGCGCGAATGCCGTGTAGTGTTTGTCGATTCGAAAGCCCGCGGCCGCAGGCAGGTCGCCGTTGAATTCGCAAAATCGGACGGCGATTTCTGGCACGTCTATAGCCCGCCCGTCCCGCTAAAGACCGTCTCCCCGTCTGCGACCCCGACAGGCGATACCGCCGCCTGACGCGATCTGCTCTGTGGCTCACTGCCGGGACTCGGCGAAGATTCCGCTTTTACGCTCGACCCGTAAACATGACGAATGGGTCCATCGTTCGCACAGAGCCTTCCGCCGGCGACTTTTACCTCGCCCTTGAAATGTGATAACTGCGCCGCAGTACTAGCCCATCCACACACACCACTCCTTGAAATCCGCAAGACAAAATGCTACCGTTCCGCGTGACTCAAATAGAGCACCATCGGGCCCTTAAACAAAAAGCAGCGCCGCAATTCTTCCCGAAGATTTGCCGTCTGGAGTTCCCCCTCGTCTCTACCCAGCCTGCCCGCCGCCTTTCCGAAGGGCTTGCCCTGAATGGTCTTAGCGAAGGATACGATTGGGCCCCTTACACGTCTAACCAGCCTGCCCGCCGTCTTCTTGGAGGGCTTGCCGTGACTCCGCCTCGGGCGGACGAAATATTCGGTGTGCAAAAATGCATTTCTACCCGGTTCTGCTCGATATATAGAATGCGACGTAACTTACTCAAAACAAACGACCGCGCCGTTTCTACCCGGGGCCACAACCACATACCGCGATCGCACGAATTTCAACCAATCTCGACAAAGGTGGTAATCGAAGAACCATGAACCTTCGCAAAATCGCCCAGCGTTCCGCACTTCTGCTTCTCGCTGTCGCCTGCGCGTCGCTGCTCATCCAAGCCCGGTTCCGCCAGCCCAACGCGGAATATCAGGCCCGCCGCGCCAAGCTTCGGGCCGCGATCAATGCCCCTATCGTGGTTTTCGGCTACACCGCCCATGAGTATTCAGGCGAGCTTGCCGTCTTCGCTCAAGAAGAAAATTTTTATTATCTAACAGGCCACAGCGAGCCCGATGCCGCGCTTCTTCTGATCCCCGACTCGCCCGACCCCAAGTCTTCCGCCGGCCCGCACGAAATTCTTTACCTCCCTCCGCGCAATCCCAACGACGAAAAATGGGGCGGCCCCAAGATGGGCCCCGATGATCCCGAGGCCCCGGAAAAAACAGGATTTCAGGCTGTCGAGCCTTTCGCCAGTCTCCACGCCGACCTTGTGAATCTCGCAAAAACCTACGCCACCTTCTACACCGAGCTTCCGACCAAACAGGAGAACGGCTATCCGCACCTCACCACTTGGAGCGCTTGGGTTCGCAGCGCCCTGCCGCAATCCACTATCAACGACATCGCGCCTGCCCTTGCCTCACTGCGCCAAATAAAATCTCCCGGCGAAATCGCCTTACTTCAAAAAGCCGTCGACGCCTCCGTGGACGCGCACTTCGCCGCCATGAGAATGATGCGCCCCGGACTTTTTGAATATCAGATTGCCGCGCGCATGAAGGAAGTCCATGAAATGGGGGGCTGCACGCGCGAAGCCTACGCCCCCATCGTCGGAGCCGGTTTATATTCCACCGTCCTGCACTATGACGACTTGAAGAATGAAATAAAAGACGGGGATATGGTTGTCATCGACGTAGCCGGTGAATACGGTGGCTACGCCGCCGACATCACTCGCACTCTTCCCGCCAACGGCAAATTCACCGCCCGCCAGCGCGAAATCTACGAAATCGTTCTAGGCGCCCAAAACGCCGCTCTCGCCGCCATCAAACCCGGCGCCATGCTTTACGGCGGACCGAAGAGCGTCCATCAGGTGGCCTTCGATTACATCAACACCCACGGCCACGATCTTCAAGGGAACACTCTCGGCCGCTATTTCTTCCACGGCGTCGGCCATCACCTCGGCCTCGATGTCCACGATGCAAACGATCGCACCAGCCCGCTTCAACCCAACATGGTGATCACTGACGAGCCCGGCATCTACATTCCCGAAGAAAAGATCGGCGTGCGCATCGAAGACGACGTCCTGGTCACCGCGGACGGCAACCAGCTTCTAACCGCCAAACTCCCGCGCACCCCGGATGAAATAGAGAAAATCATGGCCGAACCCCGCGCCAACAACCCCCAACAATAGGATGCGGCGCAGCGGCACAACGCGCTAGCGCAGGAGTCAAGGAGAGAGGACGCAGCGACAGAACATGCGGTGCAGCGGCACAGGGCCGCAGTGTGCGCTGCGTGACGCTAGCGCGGTGCAGCGGCACAGCTGGATCGCTCCAGCCGTGGCCGCCACATCGTCGCCGAAGGTTAGTGTTATCGCGTCTTATTCACTACGGCTGGTTTTACGAACAACGGTACTGGCAGTGTCTGCTGCTGGATCTGGCCCCCGAACACGCTGGCATTGCCATCCGCTCCGTTTTCCATCCAGAACAACTGCCCGCCGCTAGCTTGGTACACCACAGCCTGATAATTAATCGTGGCCGCTCCATCCGCCACAATCATGGTAAAGGGATCCAGCAAGTAGCGCCCGACGTTCGTGATGGTATCTGGAGCGAGCGTGCTGTTGAACGTAGTTCCAGGATCCACCAGTTGATCTACGAGCTGCTCTCCCGGATCGCTGAGAACCCCGCCGCCCGAGAGGGCGTTGGAAGTTGCCGTAGCGTTCCCGACGAAATCAAACTCGCCGTTCGCGGTAAGATCCTGAAAGCCGAGTGCGTAGTTGCCGGCGAAGCTCGCAGTGGAGGGGTCGGTTTGAGGAACGAGAACGCCAGAACCCGCGACATTGTTGTCTAGGTCAACGACGAGAGCCCCGCCGCCACCGGATGAGTTATTTGGATCGTTGATGTTTAGATTTGGGTCGACGGCATAGATCCCAAGCGCGCTGACGTCGCCCAATTGTCCCGCCGTGATTGTTAAGCTGCCATATCCGTTGGTGCCGACGTTGTAGGTGCCGTTAATTGCTACTGCGCTCCCGGAACCCACTTGCTCCTCGTTAACATCCGCGACTCCGCTAAAGTTCCCGCCCGCCGGAGAAATCTGGCCAGCCGCTGTATATAGATTTCCAGCCAAGTTGCTCTGGATGCTGAAGACGGATGGCAACGACGAGATGGTGAAATTACCTGAACCCTGACTGAATGCCGAGCCCACCGCGGTGCTGCTGGTGTCCACATCAATCAGCCGTATTGCTTCGGGACCAACGATGTAATAGGCAATCGTATTGGCAATGCCGGTTCCGGTAAACGTGCCACGGCCGAACGAATCTGCCGCAGTCAGCGTTCCGGTAAAAGAATTGTTTGTAGATACGTTGCCTGCATCGTTCTCGTCAACAAGTCCGTTTGTTACGCTAGTTCCGGCCACATTGAACACACCCCCAAAAAAATGGGTGTTGGCGGTATTGCCCGCCCCCGAGAGCGCAAACGAAAATCCTCCCGCCAAGAGAGTGCTCGGCAGCGTCTGCAAGTCGAAGCTACCGCTGGATGTTGCGCTTCCGTCGGCCTGGATAATCAGCGCGTGGTTACTGTTCACGAAATTGAGCGCCAGTGTTTCCGTGCCGTTTATGCCGAGGTTGGCGTTGTTTGTGATTAGAGTTAGAAATCCTTGGCCGTTCGCAGGATTGATCCACAAGCTTCCGCTCGTGATCATATCGCCGCCCGGTTCAGGAGAGGTCAAACCGCTTCCGTCGTTGTAATCCTGTTCGCCGGTAAGGCTACCGTTGGAAGCAATCAGCACCGACCCAGCCAAAGAATAGACATTCGATGCCTGACCGTCCCAACCACTCAAGTAAAAGGAGTACGGTCCGGCGAGGCCGGCAGCGATCGATATGTTTACATTCAAGCTAGCGCTATCGGCAGTATTCGCGACGGACGTTGCGATCAGGGTCACGCTGCCCGCTGTTCCCGGAGCCGTATAAGTGGTGCTGGTCCCACTAGGCGTAGGTGACGTACTGAAGGAACCGCAAGAGTTGGCCGGCGTGCAACTCCACATGACGCCATTGTTCGAGGAATCCCCAAGCACGTTCGCGGCAATCGATGCTGTAGCCTGGGGCGCCAAGATCCCGGGAGGTAGCTGGCTGAAACTCACCACCACGTTGGGCGGAGTACTTGAGCTGCTTCCGCCGCAGCCAGATACGTAGGCAGCACCCAACGCTAGCAGGAAAATCCAGAGTGACTTGCGATTCATAGCTGGCCTCCCTTCGATTCTGTTGTCGCGGAGGCATTCTGTCCGGGATGCTCCACTGGGAATCCGCGTTCGTTCCGGATTGCGTAGCTTCGGCCCCCCACTTGAATGGTGCGAATCACAAACATCTGCTTACCATTCTTCATCGTCGTCATCACGCCGGTCACTTGAATCATTTGGCCCGGCTTAATAGAAATCGCCCCTTTTCCATTCAGAACGAATGGGGTCAAACTCCCTTGCACTAGCCCCGAAATCGTTTGCAGCATCAAGCCGGATTGCTGGCGCTGTCCAAGGGATGATTTCGACGGGACACTTTCGACCGTTGCGTTTAGCGTTACCTCTTTGCTGATGTCATATCTCAGCGGGATAGCGGGTTTTGTTGTCGTCTCAGCGGCGGCCTGCGCATGCGCCGGTGCTGCATTCAACATCAAGGCCAGCAGGGCTGCGAGCCCCAAGCCTTGCAACTTTCTACTCATTGTTTCCTCCCATTGGTTTGTGCCACGATTTAGAGATTAAGACGGAATCGTAAATTTGATTCCCGGAACCTTGTTTTAGTTGCGTTAAATCAAAACCCCGCCGATCTACGATCCGGGAACACCACATCCGGTGAATCATGCACTAAGACGTATCCATCCAAGCTAACACTCGAAGGATTTAAAAGTCGCGCCTTAGCGCGTTTTTGACAAGTGTTTGACAAATCAGGTTTGCCTACAGAGGACTTCGGTAAAACACCGGAAAAAGTTCCCGAAATGACTCCGCATGTCTTAGTAAATGTAACTCAGGTGCACTGTAAGCCAACGAAGGCTCGTTCGAGGCGGGGTTGTTCGTTTGCCCCGCGACCACGAACCGTATTTGCGCGTCGCGAGGAAAATCGGCCGAGGTTTACTTGGATTGGCCGTCATTCTCACCACATTGAAACACGGCCCGGCAAATCCGCCTTGTGGCGAACCTGCCGGGCCGTGTTTCTCTAATTTCGTTGTGCCGCGTTTCGCGGGTTAGCGGTGCAATCCTGCGGCGGAATGCCCAATCTGCTGTTGCCGCCGGGGCATGTTGTGGGGTAGCCGGTCCATGGATTGCGGGGCTAGGGGACGCACGCTGTGATTGGTGCTTACGTGCTCGCTGATCGCCTGCAACCTTTTCAGAATGCCTTGCCACTGAGTCCAATCGAGTTGCCGCAGGTACGGCCGAAGTCCCTGGATGAAAGGATCTTCGAGCACCGTTTCGCCATTCGTTTCCGGCACGAAAAAGCGGTTCAGTCCAACTCCCAGCGCTTCGGCAATTTTCTCAAGCGTGCCAAGGCTGGGCGTCATCTGTCCGCTCTCAATTCGCGACAGATACGATCGCGACACTCGCGAACGCGCCTGAAGCTGGCTTTGCGTCATGCCACGCGATTCCCGCAACTGACGTATTCGCTGGCCAATGTTCTCCACGGTTTCCCGATTCGGCCAGTTCTCGAACAGTTGGCGGTCATCTCCCGGTAAGTCTTGAGGAGACGGTGTCGGTATTACGAATGACACCTTGGGTGGAAGCATGCGCAAACACCGACGACAGTTGTCCGTCCGTGTGCGGTATTGCACCAATCCACATACTTGACAGCGAATTACTTCTCGATCGAGTTCCATGCTGGTTGCTGTAGTTTCTTTTTCCGCCACCGGTTCTCCTCGCAGACTATTCCGGCGATGCGAAGAAGAGGGCTCTTTAGACAGGGGGAAGGCAGGGACGGCGCGCGAGTGATTGTCGCCAGGGTGCCATTTCTTGTCAAGTGTTATTTCGCCCGCGCGAGCTGCAATTTTTAAG
>Ga0182024_10022593_pt1 | contig 11330 bp, 9 predicted proteins | sample P32metaG_FD_120480 | JGI IMG/M metagenome (GOLD analysis project Ga0182024, IMG submission 120480) | Permafrost microbial communities from Stordalen Mire, Sweden - P3-2 metaG (Illumina Assembly) | ecosystem: Environmental > Terrestrial > Soil > Wetlands > Permafrost | place: Sweden: Stordalen... | reverse complement strand
GCTATCGGGAACTGGAACTTCTGCATCGCCGGATGAATCCGTCGTTGACTCAGCAGGTGCAGGTCGCGTAACGTGCGGAAAGTCGGGAGCCGCCGCTTTCAACTAAACCCGGGACAATTTCGTTGCTCTGTGTCTGTTGTGATTCTGACCGTGCCTTGTTTAGTCTCTTGATTTTCTCTGCCTTGGATTGATAGCCCTGGGGATTCGCTGATTCCCAAAGATCCTGTGAAGAAGGTATCAATTTTCCATCGATGGCATAAAACGCCTGCAAATGGCCTCGTTTTTTGAAAAACAGGGCGAATAACGAGTTTTCGGCAAAATGGATGAATTTGACTCCAGGGAAAGTGAACAATGTATAGCACTTTGCTGGGGGCGCTTAATTTATGGGTAGCAGGGGCCATAAATTAACAAACGCCCAAAAAACGACGTTCTACAGGCCTGTAAAACCGATCTTTTTTGTCGAAAAACGGTGGTTAGGTACTGCTGGCACATCATTCATCGGCCTGCTGATTGGAGCCTCTTTCCCACATAGATGGTCCGAATTCAACCTTTGCGCAACCAGATTTTTACGATTTGCACCTGAGCTCTGCTTCTGTGTCAAAGTCCGCGATGGCGATGGAGTAATTTCCCCTTTGTGCTGCCGTCGAGACGCTTGAGAAGTTTGCCCGCGCCCTTGAGGTCCCCATGTACCAACTTTTCTACGAAGGAGAAGAGCCGCCAGCCCTACCAAATCTTCCCAAGCGTAAGTCTGCCGATGAAATCGCATGGGGGAGCAAAGGCAAAGATGCTCGAATGCTGGCGAAGTTTTGCCGTCTGTTCAGTCGCATGGACGAAGATGACCGGGGATTGGTGCTGTTCATGGCACAGAAAATGGCGAGGCGGAAGGCTGCTTGATAAGGCGGTCACGCTACACCGCCTTTGCACCTTTGCACACTTTGCAGAACCTATGACCGCATCGCTCACAGAGCTGCGTGAACTTACGTGTCCACCTTCCCCACTTACGGCATTTCAGTATCACTTTTTATCTGCCTTCTTAGCTATCTTTAATTGGGGCTTCTGCTGCTGTTCGATTGCGCGCATGTCCTTGGCATCATGGGCTGCGAACAGAGCGTCAAATTTGTTACGGGCAAGTTCAGTAGGGTTCAATATGCTTTTCCTTCTTGGTTCAAAATTTAGGGCTGCCCCCGCGTGACCGGGTCAGCACTGTGGTGGATTTCTATTATGCGTGGATCGTTACGAGAACAATAGTTGCAGTGCAGCCGACGATGTTCAAATTCAAATCAACAGGAAACCAACCAATACAGTTGGTCACTTGCACCGAGCTTCCTACCGGAAACAGACAGCTTGTATGGGCGGGAGACGCGGCCAACCTCACATTACTTGTACCAGAGCAAAGGCGCGGAACCGCTAAAGTTTAATGACCCCGAACCCCTGGATCCCGAGGACGCGTGTCTGCTGGAGCTACGTTCTACCCGGCAACAGAGCGTAGTCCCGCCTTCGATCCATCCGAGCGGAGAACGCATCCGGTGGGAGAAAAGAGGTAAGCCCGCCCGTGTGTCGTCTGACGAGCTTCGAATCGCCGTGGGGCAATTAGCGGCGGCAGCGCTGATTGCAAAGAGGTGGAGGAAGGGGTTTCGAAACGAAATTGCGTTGTCATCGTCTGGGGCGCTCCTGCACGCGGACTGGATGAAAGAGAAAGTCATCAAGTTCGTCGAGGCCATCGCCCTTGCTGCGGGTGACAAGGAGTTAAAAAAGCGCGTGGCTGTTGTCGAGGCGACGCGAGAAAAATTCGTCAAAGGCGAGAAAGTAACAGGCATACCGAAGCTAGTAGAGCTTCTTGGTAAAAAGACCGTCACCAGCGTTTGCAAGTGGCTAGGAATTGGAACACAACAGAGCAGCGCGTCAGTCGATCAACTCGAAGAGGCGAGCATATTCCACACCTACGAGGAGTTCGAAAACGCTCCGCCAATCAGTTTCTCAATCGAGGGCATTCTGCAAAATGATTGTCCGACGATGATAGCGGGGCTCAGTGGCCATGGAAAAACTCTCGCGATGCTGTCGCTGGTGAAGGCTTTGCTCAACAGCCATAAGCATAAGAAGTTGTGGCACCAGTTCAAAGTGTTGGAAACCGCTTCACGCGTGTTGTACCTGATACCGGAGTCGGGAATCACTCCGTTCAAAGAGCGGCTCAAGCATTTTCACATTTATCATTACCTTAAAGACAGTCGGTTACTGGTTCACACGCTGTCGAAAGGGCCGACTCCAGATCTCTCCGATCCTAGAATCCTTGCGGAGGCGAAAGATGCCTATGTTTTCCTTGATCCGATTATTCGGTTCGAGGAGGGGAATGAAAACGAAGCTGCCGCTAATCAACAAGGGCTAGCGTCCGACATTCTTGGACTCCTGGGCGCTGGCGCTCGGGCGGTTATAGCCGCACATCACGCTCCCAAAAATTTCGCCAATCAAACCGTCATGAATCTTGAAAACATGCTCCGGGGAACGGGCGATATCGGCGCGATGGTGGGGACTGCTTGGGGAGTCAAGCAGCTTAATGCAGAGAAGAACATAATTCACATCGAAAACCTCAAGGCCCGAGACTTCAAACCATGCGGCCCGTTTCAGATCATCGGACGCCCCATATCAACGAGGAGGGCGATTTCGGCATTCATAAGAAACCAGGCGAGTGCGGATCGCTTGGCGAGGAGCAGAAAAGTTATACCAATAAAGGCGGTGCTCCTCCAAAAGCACGGAAAGCCAAAGCCGCAAATAAACAGCTTCTGCGCGGTTTCCTTGAGGACGATCCAGAGGCAACGAGCCCTGAGCTTGTCGACCGTTTCCAGCAAGAAGGAATTGAGCTCACCAAAGCCGTGATTCGCAAATACCGCATGGAAATTCGCAAGGATGCAAAAAAGGGTGCATAACGGCGGTGTTACGAACTGTTACGCCGAGTGCGTAACGCCGATGCTCCACACACAAGACCTATAATCAAGCCCATTGTCGACATTCGCCTGCTGGGCGTTACGAACCGTTACGTACAAGAAGCGCTCGGCCGTTACGCGTTACGAACCCCCTAGTAAACTAACGGCGTAACGCTTACCCCCCGAAACCGGGAAACCTCTGTTGATTTTCCCAGTTTCTCCCCCTAGGTCTTAAAAGTTCTAGTGAAGTTTGTCATAAAAATATTTTCAAAACACTTGGAAGAAAGAAGCCTTCTTTCACTCACCAGAATAATAACGCCACCCCCGCGCTCGCAAGCTGAGAACTGGCAGTTGCCAATGACGCTGAGATGTTCCAGTAGCATGGTCAGAAGGTTGTAGATTTACGTTGGAGTATAATCGGCGCCATGTTTAGATATTTCTATCATGCGTCCGACGATAAAATTCCTCATCGGTCTGGTACTCAGTCTCGGAATCCTGACGTGGGTGACTGCCGTGCTAGTACAACGTACAACCCGGAGATGGTTTGAAAACGATTTGCGACTCCGAGCAGAACTCGTTGTTACTGGATCGCGCGAAGCGTTGAGCGCCCATTGGACCAAATATGACCAACCTGAATTGGGGAGGATACTTGAGGAGATCACGCGAGAGGATCGCATCATGGCTGCCGCTGCTTGTACAGCAGACCTGACTTTGCTCACGAGCACAGCAGGCTTTCCACCGCAACTTTCCTGCAGGGACATCGGTGTCCACCTGCGGCATTCCGACGGTGAAACGGCCGAAACTTGGTCGCGATGGGACGCGTCAACTTCTCTGCCAGGAGGATCGGTATTTGTAAGCGCCATCCCCGTCGAAAACGCAGGCCAACATCTCGGGTTCGTCATTCTGGTCCACGATTTAAGCTACGCGGAACAGCGCGAGACTCGAACGACGCGATTCGTGCTCCTCGCGTATGGGTTTCTTGCGCTGGCGGCTTCTGTGACTACCATCATCGTGGCCCGCTTTACGTGGCGAGGCTGGAGTGACGAAATCCGCCGAATAGCTCGAGGCGGGGCACCCGAGCGGCCCGAATTCCAGCCGATCTTGAGAGACGTCCGTGAATTGGTCGACCGGATCATGGTGGAGAGGGAAACGGAACTCGAGGGCGGTGCTTGGACTGCGCAGCGGCTCAAGCTGACTCTGAATCGTCATCTGCAAGGGGAGAGGGTTGTCATTGTAGCGAATCGTGAGCCTTACATCCACGAACGTCAGAGTGACGGGGAGATCCAAGTCCGACACCCTGCGAGCGGGCTTGTCACCGCCCTTGAACCGGTGATGCATGCGTGCTCAGGTGTGTGGGTTGCCCATGGGAGCGGTTCTGCCGACCGAGATGTCGTTGACCCGACGGGACACATTGGTGTTCCTCCGGGAGAAGTGTCTTATTCGCTACGAAGATTATGGCTTTCGAAGGAAGAGGAAAAAGGCTATTACTACGGATTCGCGAACGAAGGGTTATGGCCCCTCTGTCATATGGCTCATGCCCGCCCTATTTTTCGGACCGAAGATTGGCGTTACTACCAGACAGTGAATCAGAAGTTTGCTGATGCGGCTTGTGAGGAAGTGGATTCCAAAGATCCAATCATACTCGTCCAGGATTATCACTTTGCCCTTGTGCCTCGACTGATCCGGGAGCGCCTTCCTCATGCAACATTGCTGATGTTTTGGCACATTCCGTGGCCCAATTCTGAAGGATTCGCGATATGTCCCTGGCGGAAAGAAATTCTGCAAGGAATGTTGGGAAACAGCATCATCGGTTTCCACACCCAATTTCACTGCAATAATTTCATCGAATGCGTTGATAGATTACTTGAATGCCGAGTTGACCGCGAACAAAACGCCGTCATTCAGCATGGGCACGCGACACTTGTCCGCCCCTATCCGATCTCCTTAGAGTGGCCGGTACACTGGCTCAAGACGGTTCCGACCCCAGAGGAATGCCGTGCCAGCGTGATTGCGGAACACGGATTGAAAACCGATGCGTTGTTGGGAGTGGGAGTCGACCGCCTCGACTACACGAAAGGGATTGAGGAGCGCTTCCTCGCAGTGGAGCGTCTGCTGGAGCGGCATCCCGAGTATCAGGGACGATTTACGTTCGTCCAACTTGCTGCCCCCAGCCGTACGCTGATCGAACGCTACCGTCAACTGAATGAAAGCGTTGAGCAATTGGCGGCACGCATCAACGAACGATTCAAGCAAGGATCCTATCGCCCTATCATCTTGCACAGGGCCCATCATGAACCCCCGACCGTGTTTCGGTACTACCGTGCGGCGGACCTCTGCTATGTCTCAAGTCTCCACGACGGTATGAATCTAGTCGCAAAAGAATTCGTAGCAGCCCGAGAAGATCGGCGCGGTGTCCTCGTTCTCAGCCAATTTACAGGCGCCGCGCTCGAATTGACGGAAGCGCTCATCGTCAACCCGTACGACATTGACGAAGCCAGTTCAGCCTTGGCGACGGCACTCAGTATGTCGCCCAATGAGCAGATGGAGCGCATGCGTTCGATGCGTTCATTCCTTGCCGAGTTCAACGTGTACCGCTGGGCGGGGCGGATGCTCGTGGATGCGGCGCGAGTTCGGCGCCGCGAGAGGTTAACTGGCCGCCTCGCGGAGCATTGGGTGGAGGAAAAATCGGTTTGATGCGTTACGTCCTGTCCGCGCGAAGCGCCAGATGAAAAACCAATAAACCTAAATTCCTTAACACCCGGCCAGGCGGCAAAACGCTAAAACCACCCCCCTTAAGGGGGGGTGGTTTTGCGGTTATGCCCAAAGCCGCCACGTTGGCGTAGTACACGGCCCTTCGGGCCGATAGACGCGCAAGACCGCGCGTCTATCTGAAAGATTTAGATTCTGCAAGAAGAATCTATGGATTTTCTGCAGGTCAACAAAAGCAGCCAAAATGGCAGATTCTGCAGAACAATTCCAAATGTTCGCCGCACATCGGCAGACGTCATCAAAGATCTGGGAAAGGCGGCCCAGCCCAAATTTCGGAACAGGAAAATGGCAATCAATCGTGATGACTATCACCGGATGCATCCGCGTGAGTGATTTACCGAGAGTCGCTGGGACGTTCGAAGAAGACTCAGCAGGTGGGACAAAAGGAAGGACTTTTGTGACGATCAAAATTGATCAGAGCATAGCAGTTTTCAGGGAATTTTAAGTTTAGGGTATATACCTACGTGTACGTGATATATGTGCCCAAAAAACGACCATATGTATAGCGTTTTAGTGGTCGGTTTTGGCAACTCCTAACCGGACTGGCAGGGACAAAATCAGGAGCAATTATGGCAAAAGACTCTTCTTTAGCGAGATTGAAAAAACGGGCTCAGAAAGCCCTGCAGAAAATGCCAAGAGACAGAACATACAAAGAAATCAAAGACATTTCCAATTGGACGGCCGTCACAGAAAGATGGGAAGCGATGATGGGCAATGAGTATGCCAGCGGACTCGTGCGTAGTGAAAAGACACGTGGGAGAATGCGCAGCTCACAAACGGCTAGAAGAAAGAGAGAGCTTCTGGAAAGACTGCGAAATATGAAGTGCCGAGTGTCTAGTTCTAGCGAAGACTAGCTGTGGCGGGAATCACATGCCCACTGCCTGAAACCCAGCAAGAAAACAAATTTACATTGTTCTAAGCTTGCTAGTGTTGCGCCTACTCTCTATATGCGCTACAGCCGCTAGACAAATGTTGTTTTCCCGAATTTGTGAAGTATTGAGCGTTGATGTCAGCCCCCTTATACCACGCAGGCACAAATTCGCGTTCCGCCTAGGAGGCTGGCGGACCATTGTGGGAGCCACCCAAAAGGGAGTTTTTACAGCTATTATGCAGGTTGTGCGGAGGCAAGCTCTTATGCTCACTGGCCCCGATAGATACGAATTTACTTTGACGCCCCCCACCTACAAAGTGGACCAAAAAGTCTCGGGGCTTGCCACCAGGAAAATTCCTAAGCTGTACGTCGTGGTTGCGAAGGGGCGGGTCGTTTACGTCGGCATTACTCGGCAGACAATGAGCAGCCGGTTGCGCTTCGGATTCGCCGCTAGCAGAGTTAGCGCCGTGAGGAGTGTCCGATGAACGAAGCGGAAGAGTTGGCGAAATTAGTCAGTGAAATCCGGGAGACGGTCAAGTCTATGCTCGCCGTCCAGACGCCAGAGCTTCCCAGGCCAAAAGTAGCACAAGGCGCTCCGGCCACCGAAGAACTTGCCCAGTGGTCGATGCGCGTTTATGCCTATAGCCTGCTATGTCAGTTTCGCGAAGTCTTAGACAGCACACTGCTTCTGTTCGACTCTGGACACGTTCCGGCGGTATTCCTCTGCTGTCGTTCCCTGTTTGAGATGGCAGCGCACTCGTACTACACGAAGAAGTGGGCCACCGATCATCTTCGGAAAAGGAATTACGACGCGGCTTGGAAATTCATGCTCGGGATAAATCAGGGCAGCCGCTACATGACAGAGAAGCATGAGAAGTTGCCACCGATAGAACTGGTGGAAGGCCCACATATCGGTAAGGTCATCAACGGCTTCAACGAGTATTTCAAGGAGCATGGAGACATTCAAGCACGGGAGCAGTACAGCTTTCTCAGTGAATTTTGCCATCCCAACAGTTTCGCATTTACGAACCACATCGATTTCACGGAGAAGAAAGGTGATGTCGTCGTCACGTTTGCCAAGCCATCGCCGAACATTTGCATTCAGGTGTTGGCAGCTGCATGGTTTTCGTCCATGCCGCTGTTGTTCTCGTTGAACGAATTCCTTGAGGTTTGTGGTGACAAGACGCTGAACGGCGCGGTTCATGAATTTATGAAGATCGTTGGGCCGGGAGCGGAGGATAAGAAGTAATTCATGCGGCCCGGTAGCTTACTGTTCAGGAAGGGGCGGCGTATTTCAATATTCCAAGCGAAAGCTGACACTTAGCCAATGCGGCGGCATGCGTCGCCCGGTGAATCGGACCATTGTGGGGGCCGCCCAAGACGGAGTTTTCCACTTTTCAGGCAGATTTATGGGCTGGCAGAAAACGGTTGGGTACGATTGTGTCCAAGCGGCGTAGGAAGAGCCGGGCTGTCAGCAATACGAGATGCAATCGGAAATCGGTTCTGGGCGAGATTGGAGAAGGAAAAGTGTTTGAGGAATGGGCGGGAGAAGCGTCAGTTTTTGGCTTTTAGATTTTGCCGCGACCGTCGGAACGGTTCTGCACGCAAACACCTGGTTGGAGCATTGCATGCTGACGGGGGTGGGTGTACGTTATCGGTCTGCCGGGAAGTCAAAATGGAAATCCTGGCATAATTAGCGCGCTTCCCGACCTACCGTTTTGGGTGCGGTGGGAAGCAGCCAGAAAATGGAGGAATTCGTACATGCGAACGTTGCTGAGGGCTCGTCATCTTGTGTTCTTTGCCTTACTCTTTACCATACCTGCCGCGTCGCACGCGCAGGTTGGCGTCGGTGTTGCGATTACCGTGGCACCGCCGGCGCTGCCGGTGTATGAGCAACCGCCCTGCCCCACAGAAGGATTTCTTTGGACGCCCGGCTTCTGGGCCTACGGTCCCAGGGGCTACTTCTGGACTGCGGGCGTGTGGGTTGCGCCTCCGCATCCAGGTCTGCTTTGGACGCCCGGCTACTGGGGATTCGCGGGAGGTGCGTACGGTTGGCATGGGGGATACTGGGGACCGCACGTCGGATACTACGGTGGAATTAATTACGGCTTCGGCTACGGCGGCGTCGGTTTCTGGGGCGGACGCTGGGAAGGCGGCGCCTTCCGATATAACACAGCGGCGTGGCACGTGGGCGCTGGCTTCCACGGCGTGTACGAGGACCGCACCTTTATCAACAACGGCACCATCAACAACAATCACTACAGCTTTAACGGCGAGGGCGGCGTCCATGCGGTGCCGACCGCCGGCGAACGCGCCGCGATGCACGAACAGCATTTCGGGCGCACTCCGGATCAGATCTCGCACCAGCAATCCGCCCGAGTCGATCGCAGCAATTATGTGTCGGTAAACCACGGGACTCCGGCTCACCCGGAGGGGATGGGCGTGAACGCGCGCCAGGATCGCCAGCAGAATCGCATCAATCAGGGAGTTCATTCCGGCCAGCTGACGCGGGGTGAAACTTCGCACATCGAGCACAACGAAACTGGCATCCACAACGAGGTGCGCAGCGATCGCGCGGCGAATGGCGGCCATCTAACGCCTGGAGAGCACAATCAGGTCGAACATCAACAGAATAAGGAGAGCCGCCAGATTTACAACGACAAGCACAACGCCAAAACCGATGCGCACCCGGGAGCCGGAGCAAAGGGTGGAGAAAAGAAATAGTTGCGGGTATACCGCCCGAAGAGGCCTCCGAAGCTTCGGGGCCGCGCAACGGGCGGTGAGCACGCGGTGCAATTTGCGCTGTTCCACGCAGTGCAAATCGGAGCGTAATTCGAAGCTCAGGGACGGCCGAAAGGTCGTCCCTTTTTATTTTGCGGCGCGACGCCCCAAGTCCCGTGAAACGGTGCCGGGGTTAGCGGTACGAACATCTGTTGCCTAGGTCTTGACACGTCTCACAACTTCCATAGAGTTGTCCAGTGCCACAAACAGTAAAAAACTGCACATCTTACCGGGCTTAATTGGCCAAAACAAAGTGCTTTACAAATTAGCCTTAAATATGGTATATATATCACTCATATGGTAAAACCCTGCAACACGCAGCATGCCGCCAAAGCAGCGGGCATTGCGGTTATGACGCTGCACCGTTGGGTTGTGGCCAAAAGGCTAAAGGCCCCCAAGCTGCGCATACGCAACGGCAGGGCTGTACGGCTTTGGAGCACGGCGGATTTGGACAGGCTCCGCAGGCTTAAGCAGGAAATTTACTGCAAAGGGAGGGGGAGGAAGAAGGGCTACAAAAAGTAAGAAGCGGGACGCGCTGGTGCTGAAACACCAATCGCGCCCCTAACCACATCGACCTAATTAGGAGGCCAACATGGCTGTAAACGAACGTAGCATCCCCAAAGTTTCCCCTCAAGTTATCAACGGGCCAGATTTGGATCGGCGGGCAGTCCTCTATAGCAGAGTCAGCACCACAAACGGCCAAGATCCCGAAATGCAATCCCGCGAAATTCGCGAATACTGCCAACGTCGAGGTTGGGGGCTTGTCGGAGAGTACGTTGACATTGGCATCTCCGGTGCCAAGGAACGTCGCCCACAACTGGACCGCCTGATTGCCGACGCCCACAAAAGAAAATTCGAGGTTATCGTCGTTTGGAAGTTCGATCGCTTTGCCCGTTCCGTTTCACACCTGTTACGTGCACTAGAAAACTTCCGCGCCCTGGGAATCGAATTCGTTTCCCTCTCCGAACAAATCGACACCAGCACGCCCACTGGCAAAATGATTTTTACCGTGCTGAGTGCTGTGGCCGAGCTGGAGCGCAGCTTGATCGCAGAGCGGGTGCGGGCTGGTTTGCGCAATGCCCGCGCCAAAGGCAAGCGTTTGGGCAGACCAATCAAACAGGTAAACCCCGCAAAAATAGCCGCCCTACGGGCCCAGGGCGTGCCCTGGCGGCGTATTGGGGCCCAGCTAGGGGTGTGTGCTGCCACGGCCTACGCTGCCAGCAAAGGGCGTTTGTAAATCCCTAGTGGCCGGGGTGCGGTAAGTGGCTTAGTTGCAGGCCCAATTGGGCCTAAAAAGGTGTTTGGTAAACATGTGTTTTACAAACGGGTTAGGTGCAGACAACGGGGCAACGGCATGAAGGCATGTTTGGTGACAAAACGGCTGGCAATTGGCAGCGCGGCAGACACCTGGGCCACGCGGAGCAACTCTGGGCGCTGGACATATACCTAACTTTCCGGAATCGAGGAGGAGCAATGCCAACTCTCAAAGCAGAAGAATTTTGCAAAGCTTTCTACACTTGGGCAGAAGCATGCCAAACGGAATTACCCACCGACGAAGAGGACATGAAGGAATGGCGAAAAGACTTCGCGGACCATTGGAGTTTTATATCATTAGCGATTCACAAAAGCTGTCTCCTGGACCGGTTGATTTATGCTCGGGAACCTCTACGGACCGAAATGTGCCCTCAGCATAAAGGCAGATGGAGCGGTTGTGTTTGGGAGAAGTTGGAATGTGGTTGTCAGTTCGGTGCGAACGTCACAGGGTGGCTCATGCCGTCTAATCCGCAAAAGAGAGTCAAACGAAAAAGTCCCAAACGCGCTGCGTAGAGGCCAGCAGTGGCGCACCGTTTTTTCTGAAGATCAATGAGGACACCCCCGGCGTTCTAGCTGTCCTTCGTCTATGGAATAATTTCTACATCCTGATAACGAGGCCCGCCGGACCTGCGCGTCGATCGGAGCCTCCTGTTCCTTGCGGAGTTCGCCCTTGCTGG
>Ga0182024_10022592_pt1 | contig 11330 bp, 12 predicted proteins | sample P32metaG_FD_120480 | JGI IMG/M metagenome (GOLD analysis project Ga0182024, IMG submission 120480) | Permafrost microbial communities from Stordalen Mire, Sweden - P3-2 metaG (Illumina Assembly) | ecosystem: Environmental > Terrestrial > Soil > Wetlands > Permafrost | place: Sweden: Stordalen... | reverse complement strand
CGTCGGATTTACGCGGCCGGGCTTTACGTGACTGCGGGATTCATCGTCGGCTTCGACAGCGAGCAGGGATCGGTCGCCGACGCCATCGTCGAACTGATCGAGGAGGCTGCCATCCCGGTCTGCATGGTCGGCCTGCTCTACGCCTTGCCGAACACCCAGCTGACGCGCCGGCTGGCGAGCGAGGGGCGCCTGCATCCGAACCTCTTATTGGATCCTGCGGCCGGCATGGATCAATGCACGCAGGGTTTGAATTTCGATACGTTGCGGCCGCGGCACGAGATCCTGTCCGACTACAAGCGCGTCCTGGAAAAAGTCTACGATCCCGTTGCCTATGCCGGGCGTCTGCAACGCTTGGCCGGTCTGCTCGGCAGCTCCAACCCCAATCGGCAGGTGCGGGCGAACGATTCCAGGAGCAAGCTGGGCGGCCTGGAAGTTGTCCATCGGGTCGTGGCCAAGCTGCCGGCCGCACAAGACATTTTCAGGCGCACCATCATTCAATGTGCATCGACCAATCCGCAATGGGCTCGGATTATCGTTCTGCTGACGGCGCTTTATCTGCATCTCGGGCCATTTTCACGGCACGTCATCCGCCAAATCGAGCAGCAACTCGATGCTCCGCCGCATGCCGCACCGCACCTGGCCACACCCGCAGAACAGGCCGACGTCGCGATTACGGCGTGAGTCAAACACACCCTCCGGTCGGTGTTTTGCCTTGCACGCCCAATAGACGCGATCGACCCGCGGCGGAAGAATTCCCGACGGCGATCGCAGCGGCAGCATCCTGGCGTCCGCATGGCCCACATCAGAGGCCCCGCGCACGAGCGCGCGGGGCCTCTGATCAACCGACTTTCGCTTGGCGTGGGCTTATTTGTCGTCCATGTCGGGCTTGTGATCATCCCGATCGCGGGCGAAACCCCGATCGTCGCGGTCACGGTCCCGATCGCGAACTTTGTCATCGCGATCCGTCTTGAGCTTCATGTCGTCACGGTCGCGATCGTTATCCCTGGCCATGAGTTGATCGCGGTCGCGCCTTAACCCGGTGTCATCCTGATCCTGATGCCCCGGAGCGTAGCCCGACGCCCCTGGTTGTCCGAGCCTGCTGCCGTATTCCTGCATCTCATGTCCAGGAGAGATACCCGAAGCACCCGGCGCTCGACCTTGGTCTTCCGCAAGCCCAAACGTCACCGATCCCAGCAATAAGGTTCCGGTAGCGGCCGCGAAGGCAAACTTGTTCATGGAGAACTCCTCTGGATGTTTCCTCCCGCTCATGGAAAACGTGCACGAAAATACATTGTTCCTGCGAGCCGGTTGAAACAGAAAGTTCCTGCCAGGAAACACCGAAACCGCGCGAGAACGGCCCGCCGGCTCCGCCGTTTCTAAACCAATGATTGGCGATGGCAGCGTCTGCAATTTCGCGTCGGGTCCGTGTTCCGCCGGCGACCGTTGGCATATCGCAGCAGCGCCGGGATAAAAAGCAAACCGATTTCGCTCCCATCCCATAAGGTGTTCGCTATCGTCCAAGCCCCCCAGACCCGCGCCGGCTATGGATTACGCGCCGCGTGCCGTCGCGACCTCCGAACTGACTGCACAACATTGAGCGGGATGTCGGAAACGAGAGGGCGAAAATGAAGCAGCGCAGCCGCGTCTGTGTTCTTGTGATGCTATGCGCCTCGAGCACAGTGCTTTTCGCCGGACAAACCGGCGCTCAATGTTCGGCACGAGACGTGATGCTCAATCATCCGACACTGACGGAATCGCCCTCGGCTGTTGCGCCGCCGGCGATAATCCAATCCGCCGCCGGTGCCGGGGTATGGAAGACGATCAATGTTGGTGCCGTTGCAGGCAAATGGGCGCTTTATCGGGCACTGGATGCTGCCGATTGCAGTCTCGGCGACGCCGCCGAGCAAATATTTATTGGCCCGCAATTCGCTGTTTAGCACGACGAATACCAGGTTGGACCTCGTTGCCGTCGCGGTCTCCGCGCTCGGCATCAAGACCGACACAGCCCGGCTCAAAGACATCTATTCGCGTGCGCGAAAGCTCGGATTTGCGCTCGCCGCCGCGGAAGTCGGCCCGCAGCTTCGGCTGCAATATTTTGACCAGCCGATCGGCGAGTTTCTCAACGTCGCAATGGAACCGATTTTGATGCCGGACGGCGAGTCCGATATTTTTGTGATTGGCAATGGCGGCGCCGGGCTGCTGCTGATCGGTCAAGATGCCGACGCCAACACGGATTTTCACGCCTCCTCCCGTTTTGTGTTCGTGCGTCCCACCGACCTCGCGGCCGTCCATCAATGAATGGATGCCGGGACAACCAAAGCCGGCGTCGACCGCACGCCGCGCCTCACCGGACGCTGGCGGCGCGATGCCCTAGACCGGCACCTTCACGGTGGCGCGCAAGCCGCCGAGCGGGCTGTTGCCGAGCGTGATGTCGCCGCCATGGGAGCGCGCAATGTCGCGCGCGATGGCGAGACCGAGCCCGGCGCCGCCTTGGTCCTGATTGCGGGCGTCGTCGAGGCGCAGGAACGGCTTGAACACGTCCTCGCGCAGCGGCGGCGGGATGCCCGGTCCGTCGTCGTCGACCGTCACCGTGAGCCAGCGATGATCACGATGGCCGGTGATCGATACCGTCGAGGCGAAGCGCGCGGCGTTGGAGACGAGATTGGCGAGGCAGCGCTTGAACGCCGCCGGCCGCACCGTCACCTCGGGCGGGCCGTGGAACGCCACGCTGGCGCGATGGCCGTGGCGTTCGGTATCGAGCCGAAGCTCGTCCAGCAGGTCGGCGATGTCGGTCGGCGCCGACTGCTCGCCGGTGTCGCCGCGCGCGAATGCCAGATAGGCCTCCAGCATCGCCGCCATCTCGTCGACGTCTTTCTTGATCGCCTCGACTTCGGCGCCGTCGCCGAGCAACGCCAGTTCGAGCTTGAAACGCGTCAGCACCGTACGCAGGTCGTGCGACACGCCGGCCAGCATGGTGGTGCGCTGCTCCATGGCGCGTTCGATGCGCGCCTTCATTTCCAGGAACGCCGCCGCGGCGCGGCGGACCTCGCGCGCGCCGCGCGGGCGGAAATTCGGCGCCTCGCGGCCCTTGCCGAACGCCTCGGCGGCGTCGGCGAGCCGCACGATCGGCCGGATCTGGTTGCGCAGGAACAGGATGGCGATGGTGAGCACGATGAGCGACGTCACCACCATCCAGGACAGGAAGATCCACGAATTGGCGTTGTAGGCGTCGGCACGCGGCGCGAACACCCGCATGACGGTGTCGTCGAGCTTGATGCGGATCTCGACGATCGAGGAACGGCCGACTGTGTCGATCCAGAACGGCACCGCGATCTGCTTGCGGATCTGGTCGGACAGCGCTTCGTCGAGCTGCGAGAAGAACGGCTTCGGGCCCGGCGGCGGCAGGTCCGTGCCGGGCAGAAAATCGACCACCAGGCCGAGACGGTCCTGGGCGATGCGGCGCAGCGCGGCGGCGCCCTGCGGATTGGACTTGTAGACGTCGATCAGCGTGGCGATGTCCTGCGTCACCGCCGACGACAGGTAGTAGTTGACCAGGCTCGACTGCCGCTCGACAAACATGAAGGCGACGACCGATTGCAGCACCACCATCGGGATGATGACGATCAGGAGCGCGCGAGCGTACAGCCCCTTCGGCATCACCGATTTGAGCCAGCGGCCCAGCCGGTCCCACGGCCCCGTGACATAGCCGGCGGCATGCGCCACCGCGCCTGCGGCAGTGACGACGTGGCCGGCGGCAAGCCGCAATCGGCCGATGCCGTCGTCGAACGTGGTCATCGCGCCCCTTTCATGCGCTTCCCCTCATGGCGCTTCGCCTCGTGGCGGTTCCTCGTGGCGCTCTCCTCATGACGCGGCTTTTCCGGCGCCGCTCACGGCGCCGGCACGAGCCGGTAGCCCACGCCGCGCACCGTCTGGACGATCAGCGGATTCGCCGGATCGCGCTCGATCTTGCGGCGCAGCCGGTTGACCTGCACGTCGACGGTGCGCTCGCTGACCGCTTCGCCGCTGCCGGCGAGCGCCTGGCGCGGCACCGTCTCGCCGACGCTCATTGTCAGCACGCGGAGCATGTCGCGCTCGCGGTCGGTAAGCCGGATCGCCTCCTCGCCGCGCCGCAAATCGCCGCTGGCGACGTGAAAGACGAAGTGGCCGAAGCGCACCGATTCCGCGGGCGACACCGCCGGCGGCTTGGCGCGCTTGAGAATATTGGCGATGCGCAGCGACAGCTCGCGCGGCTCGAAGGGCTTCGCCAGATAATCATCGGCGCCGATTTCGAGCCCCATGATGCGGCTCTCCTTCTCGTCGCGCGCGGTCAGCATCAGGATCGGCACCGTCGAGTTGGTGCGGATGGCGCGCACCAGATCGAAGCCATTCTCGCCCGGCATCATGACGTCGAGGACCAGGAGGTCGAAGCTCAGGCCCTCGAGCTTGGTGCGCGCCTCGCGCGCGGTTTCCGCGGTCGAGACGCGATAGCCTTCGGCGAGCAGATAGCGCAGCAGCAGCGCGCGGATGCGGCGATCGTCATCGACGACGAGGAGATGCGGCGCATCGTCGGCCGGACGGGTGATCGCCGCCGTCATGAGCCGCGGTCCCGGCCGCGCGGCCGTGCCCGGTCGGCGTTGGCGATGAGGCGGAGCACGGCGTCGCGATCCTGCGCGTCGATCATGCCGGCGAGGAAGCGCCGCGCCGCCTCGCCCGCGCCGGGGCCGATCTCGGCAAGGACGCGAGCAATGCGCGCGGTCTGCAGACCGACGAGCTGCAGGGCCAGCGCCTCGCCCGCCGGGCTCACATAAAGGAGCCGCTGGCGGCGATCGTTCTGGCCCTCGCGCTGGACCACGTAGCCCTGGTCGATGAGCTGCTTGAGCACGCGGCCGAGCGACTGCTTGGTGATCTTGAGGATGTCGAGCAGATCGGCAACCTTCATGCCGGGATTGCGGTTGACGAAATGCAGAACGCGGTGGTGGGCGCGGCCAAAGCCGAGCTTGGCCAACACCTCGTCCGGATCGCCGACAAAATCACGGTAAGCGAAGAACAGAAGCTCGATGAGATCCCAGTAGGGCTCAACCTGCGGCGCCTCGATGGGCTCGCCGGCATTGCGGAGATTCCGGGCCGGAGTGATGCTGATGTCAGCCATTTATGTCAGTACTATTGACATATTCCGATTTCGTTGGTAACCCAAGACTGAGTTTAAACTAAGAGTGAGCTTAAACTACTTGGGCGCGACATTGCATCGCGACCGCGATCCCCGCGCAAGCTTGTGCGGGCATCAATCGGGCGATCTTGTGGAACGCTTGAGACCATAACGGGAGTCCGGTCCCGACGCAAAAGGCCGCGACCGTCGACCGGGCCGAACAACGCGAGGGAGGCAATGCCATGGCAGTGCCCTTCGACCAACGATCCGACGTCATCTGGTTCGACGGCGCGTTCATTGCCACGTCGGACTGCAAGATCAGCGTGCTGACGCACGGCCTGCATTACGCCAGCTGCGTGTTCGAGGGCGAACGCGCCTATGGCGGCGAGATTTTTCGCGGCACCGAGCACAGCGAGCGGCTCAAGCGGTCGGCGCGGGTGCTCGATTTCGAAATCCCCTACTCGGTCGCCGAGATCGACACCGCCAAACGGCTGGTTCTGGAAAAGAACAGTCAGAAGGACGCCTATGTGCGGCCGGTCGCCTGGCGCGGCTCCGAGGCGCTCGGCGTCTCGGCGCAGAGCAACAGGATCCACCTCGCCATCGCGACCTGGGAGTGGCCCAGCTATTTCGACCCGGCGCAGCGGCTGAAAGGCATTCGGCTCGACCTCGCCGAGTATCGCCGGCCCGATCCCAAGACCGCGCCGTGCCTCGCCAAGGCGGCGGGGCTGTACATGATCTGCACCATCTCCAAGCATCGTGCCGAGCAGCGCGGCTACGCCGACGCCATGATGCTCGACTGGCAGGGCCGCGTCGCCGAATGCACCGGGGCCAACATCTTCTTCATCAAGGACGGCAAGATCCACACCCCGATCGCCGATTGCTTCCTGGCCGGCATCACCCGCGCCACCGCGATCGACATTGCGCACCGGCACGGCATCGAGGTGATCGAACGCCGCATCATGCCTGACGAGCTCACCGGCTTTTCCGAGTGCTTCATCACCGGCACCGCGGCCGAAGTCACAGCGGTGTCCGAGATCGCCGATTGGAAATTCAGCCCCGGCCGCATCACCCAGACGCTGATGAGCGACTACACCGCCGCGGTGCAGCCCAAGGGCAAAGCCGCGGCGGCTTGATATGTGCCGCGGCGGCGGCGTGACCGCCGCCGCAGGCGATCTCGGTCCTCGCTACATCACCACCCGGAATACGATCCGGCGGTTTTGCGCCCGGCCGTCTTCGGTCGCGTTCGATGCGACCGGCCGGGTATCGCCAAAGCCAAGCGCGTTTATCCGCTCCGGCCGGACGCCGTGATGGACCAGGAAATCGGCCACCGAGGTGGCGCGGGCGATCGACAGTCTCATGTTGTACTGCGGGTCTCCGACCGAATCGGTATGGCCGCTGACCTCGATCTTGACCGCCGGACAGCGGTTGGAGATGTCGGCGACGCTGTCGAGCAGCGCGTCGCTGGCATGGTCCAGTTCGGCGCTGGCGGTCTTGAAATAGATCGCGCCGGTCGTTGAGATCACGCTGAAGCGGGTTTCGCACTCCTCGGCGCTGATCGCACGCCGCTCATCCTGCTGCTTGCGTTCTTCGTAGGCGTGCTGCTCCTGCTCGACGGTGGCGATGCGGTCGCCGCTCTCGAACAGCAGATCGAACGTGAAGCTCGCGGCGGCCACGATCGGCGTGCCGTTGACCGCCGCCGACAACTTGGCGAGGCCGGCGGTCAGCGCAAAGTCCTCGGTGGTGACGACGATCGGCTTGACGGTCGAGACCGACACCGCTCGGTCGCTCAGCCGGGTGACGTTGACCAGGGTTTCGAAATCCTTGGACAGGCCGTGCATCGACAGCGTGAAGTGCAGTGGATAGACCACGCGCGTCTGTCGGGTGAGGTCCTGAAGCCGCGACATTTCCAAATGCGCGTTCACTTCGGCAACCGGGAACTTGTAGGTTTCGAACAGCAGGTAGCGCATGCGCACGTCGCGCACGTCGATGCCCGACGACACCGACGTCAGATCGATTTTGACGTTGGCGTCACCGCGGTCGTTGATGGTTCCTTCGAGACCCGAAAACTGATGGATCTCGACAATCGATTCCGCTTTCGCCGTCTGCATATAGAAGTGCGACGCGCCGCCGTTGAGCACCCATTGCTGCGCGCTGGCGCTGCTCAACCCGGCAATCACGAATGCGGCGACGGCGCACAGGCGGATCACAACGCTGCGCATTGCACACTCCCTCGTTTTCCGCTGAACCAAATAACGCGCCAAACCATAAGGCGTGACCAAATAGCTGGCAAGACAAGCGGTGATGCGCCGCACCCGGCGCTGTCCGCGCTCACAGGCACCCCTGCCGGGCCCATTTCATCATCGCGAGCTTTTCCGGGCCGCCATAAGGGTGCTGCTTGCGGAACGCCATCGTCGGATCCTGCGCGTAGAGCTTGGCTTGCACGCACAGCGACTGCTGGTTCCACTGATGACAGTTGTTGCAGGTCTTGCGCCAGACTTCTTCCGGGAGGCCGTCGATCGGCGGATACTCCGGCACGCCTCTGACCAGTTCTTCGAGCGAGAAGCCCTGCACCGGATAGCCGCCGCTCGTTATCGGCTGCGACCACCGCACGATCTCGTTGTCGAATGGAGCTGCCTGCGCTGACGGGGCCGGCGGCGGGGCCTGCATGGGCGGTTGGGCATAGACGGGCGGAGGCGGCGGCGCCTGTATCGGCGACGGCGGCGCCGCGGCCGACGGACTCGTCATCGCTTGGCTCGGCGGCGCCGACGGTGGCGGCGGCGCCGAATTGCCCGGAACCTGAGGGAGGGACTGGGCCAGCGCCGGCGGCGGCGCCGCATTGGCTGGCACACCAGGCGGCAGCGGTTGGGCCGGCGGGGCCGCGGAATTGGCCGGAACCTGCGGCGTGGTTTGGGCAAAAGTCGGCGGGGCCGAGTTAGCGGGCACGGCCGGCGACACCGCTGAAGCCGGCGGCGCCGATTGAGCCGCTTGCGGCGGCCGCGCGACCGGAACAGCCGGCGGCGGCATGGTCGATTGCGCCCTCTGCGGCGGCGCCGCCGATGATTGGTTCAGCGCCGCGACCTCAGCCGCGGCGGCCGGCTGCAAAGCACTCATGATGCCCCAGCCGTCCATCGATTTGCGCTGGTTTCCGGGCAGCAGCCGGTAGGCGATAAAGGCCCATTTGCGATCGTCGACCTGCTGGTCGTCGGCGACGCAAACGAAATCGTTCTTGCTGAGCGCGCCGACAAAGTTTGCATCGCCGCGCGGGTCCGCAAAGACGTTCAGGCTTTCGGCCGCGACCTTGAAGAAGCGGCAATCCACCGTCTGCGCCTGGGCTGCCGACCCGGCAGCAGCGGCGAGAACGCCGAACAGCATCAGCGCGCGAAGGACTTGGCGGCCCATGGTACTCTCAAGATCTGGCGTGGCAGCCCCCCGGCGCCTTGTAGGCGAAAACTTGCTGTTTGGCCATCGCCAGGCTGGCGCTGCCGGCTTTAACGCGGGTCAAAAGCGCCCGGGCCGTCCCGCCGGCTTCTCATTGGCATCCGCTTTGCGCCCATTCCATCATCTGGATCTTTTCCGGACCGCCATAGGGATGCTGCTTGCGATACGCCATTTTGGCAGCCTGGGCATAGATTTTGGCTTGGACGCACAGCGACTGCCGGTTCCATTGATGACAATTGCTGCAGGTCTTCCGCCATATGTCATCGGGAAGCCCGTCGAAAGGCGGGAACAACGGAACTCCGGCTATCAATTGCTCCAGCGAGCGACCATTCAGAGGGCTGGAGGGGTCGGTGATCGGATCGGAGAACCGGATGACGTCCTGGCCGAGCGGCGCCGCCGGCGGGGCTGTCGGAAGAACCGCGGCGGGTGACGATGGCGGTGGCGGCGGTGCGCCCACATTGGAGGCGGCGCTCGGCGGCGGCTGAGCCGGCGCTGGTGCGGCTGGCGGTGGTGCGGCAACATTCGAGGCGGCGTTCGGCGGCGGCTGAGCCGGCGGTGGTGCGGCTGGCGGCAGCGTCACCGATCGGGCCGTCTGCGGCGGCGGCGCCAAACTGGCGGCGGGGCTTGCCGGTGTCGGCTGCCCGGGTGGCGGCGCCGGAGCAGACGGTGCGGTCGGCTCCTGCGGATTGACCTTGGCGACCTGCGGCGCGGGCGAATTGCGGAGCGCGGCGAGTTCGGCCGGCGCGGCCGGCTCTAACGCCGTCATAATGCCCCAGCCGTCCATGAGATTTCGCTGATTTTGGCCGAGCACCTGGTACGCGACAAAAGCCCACGAGTGGTCACCGACTTGCTGACTGCCGAGGACGCAGACGAAGTCGTTCTTGTTCAGCCGGCGGAGAAAGGTGGCATCGCCGCGGGGCTCGGTGAACACGTTCACGCTTTCAGCCACGACTTTGAAGAACCGGCAATCCACATTCTGCGCCTGCACCGGCGATCCGCAGGCCGCCACGATGGCGAAAATGCCGGGCAGCGCCGCCAGCCGGCCAACAAATCCGGTCATCGTGCCTCCAAAATCGGCGGGAGCTCTCTATGGGGGCCGCCGCATCCCTCTCGGACCGGAATCGGGCGGGCATCTTTGCGTCGGGCTTATACTCCCGCGCGCGAGACTTGCCGTGTTTGAATATACATCAGTACGGTAGTACCGCAATGAAGCCTTTTGCGACCGCCGGAGAACGCCGGTTACTTCGCCGCGTCGCGGCGCGGCGGTGCCGGCGGCGCCGCCGACCAGCGCTCGGCTGCCGCATCGTCCGCCGTCTTGGCGTCGACCCAGGTCGCTCCCGAGGCCTTGTCGACCTGCTTCCAGAACGGCGCCCGGGTTTTCAGGTAGTCCATGAGAAACTCCGCCGCCGCGAACGCCGCCTCGCGATGGCTCGACGCCGTCGCCACCAGCACGATGACCTCGCCGGGGATGAGCCGGCCGTGCCGGTGGATCACCGTGACGCCGAGGAGCGGCCAGCGCGCGCGCGCCGCCTCGACATGGCGGGCGATCTCGGCCTCGGCCATGCCGGCATAATGCTCAAGCGTCAGCGCCGCGATCGGCTCGCCGCTCTCGTCGGCGCGGCAGACACCGGTGAACGTGACCACGGCGCCGATATCGGTGCGGCCATGGGTCAACAGCGCCACTTCGGCGCCGACGTCGAAGGCTTCGCGTTGCAGACGGATGGTTGCGGTCATGGTCTTGATCTTAGCCTCTCGCCGCGTTGCGGGGAGTAGTGCGGCCAACCGGAAAAGGAGGAACGTGGTCAACCGCCCGTCATCGGCGGGAAGAACGCGATTTCGCGCGCGCCGTCGAGCCTGGCATCGGCGCGCACGTGGGCGCGATCGATGGCGGCGCGGATCACCTTCGGGTTCTCGAACGCATAGGCGTAGGTCTCGCCGCGCCCGGCCAGCCAAGCCACCAGATCGCCCACCGTGGCGACGCCGGCGGGCAGCGCGATCTCCTCTTCCGCCACGCCGATGCGCTCGCGCACCCAGGCGAAATAGCGGACCTTCACGCATCCTCCTGGGTCAGGTGATGCAATCCCGCGTGCAGATAATCCCAGCCGGTGTAGAGCGTCAGCAGCGCCGACAGCCACAGCAGCGCCAGCCCGATCTGGGTCACCACCGGCACGATGGCGTCGCCGGCTTCGCCGCAGATCAAAAAGCCGACGGCGACGAGCTGCATTGTGGTCTTCCATTTGGCGAGCCGGGTCACCGGCACGCTGACGCGCAGCTCCGCCAGATATTCGCGCAAGCCGGAGACCAGAATCTCGCGGCAGAGGATGACCACCGCGGCGAACAGCGCCCAGCCATGGATGGTGCTCTCGGCAGCGAGCATCAACAGGCAGGACGCCACAAGGAGCTTGTCGGCGATCGGGTCGAGCATGCGGCCGAGCGAGGATTGCTGACCCAACATGCGTGCCAGATAGCCGTCGAGAAAATCCGAAATCCCGGCGGCGATGAACACGACAAGCGCAGCCCAGCGCAGCCACAACCCGCCATGCAGGATATTTTGCCAGAACATGCAGCCGACCACGACCGGCACTGCGGCGATCCGGCAATAAGTCAGAATATTCGGCAACGCCAGCGGCAATGGGCGCGGTCGGCCGGGAGTGGTCGTTGCCGTCGAGTTCATGGCCGCACCATAGCGCCTGTCCATGACGGCGGCGAGACCCGCGCCGCGCATGGCCGTTCAAACATCCGGGAT
>Ga0182024_10022591_pt1 | contig 11331 bp, 17 predicted proteins | sample P32metaG_FD_120480 | JGI IMG/M metagenome (GOLD analysis project Ga0182024, IMG submission 120480) | Permafrost microbial communities from Stordalen Mire, Sweden - P3-2 metaG (Illumina Assembly) | ecosystem: Environmental > Terrestrial > Soil > Wetlands > Permafrost | place: Sweden: Stordalen... | reverse complement strand
GCGGGTGTAGATGATCTTCAGGGCGTGAGCCGGCCTTTTGGCGAATCTCCGCGCGCGCCGTCCTTCTGCGCGAAGCGGGGCATGACGCGTTGCACGGAATCGGGAAGAAACCCTCCGGATGCTCTCGATCCCTGACATGGCGCTGCTCGGCGCCTTCGCCCTGCTGTTCTTCGGCCCCGACCAGCTGCCCAAGGTGGTGCGGAAGGTCGGTCAGTTCACGCGCGAGGTCCAGAACACGTCGCAGTCGTTCCTCCGCGAGATGGAGCGGGCAGCCGAAGTCCACGAAGGCCCCGCGGCCTCAAACGGGGTCGTACCGGCGGACAGCCACCCGCTGGAATCCTACGAAGCTTTTCCGATCGACGAAGCGGAGCTCGCGCTAGCGGAGCCGCCGGTCGGTGAGAAGCTGGCCGAGCCCCGGGCGGCGTTGGCGCGCGAGCATCCCGCCGCCGCCGCGCCCGAAGCGGCCGCGTTCCCCGAGCCGGCCGCCGAAACGCCGGCCGCCGAGCCGTCCGGCCCGAATCCGGCCGCGCGAACCTAGGGCTCGGCCGACCTCAGATGTTGAAGTTCTGGCGGAGTTCGGTGATCCGCGATTCGAGCAGCCCGCGCACCTGACGGTGCAGCCGGTCGCGCTGCTCGTCCGGAAGGCGCGTGTATACGAGGTAGCCCGCGGCGGAGATGATCCCTCCGAGGACGCCGACGAGCACCGTCCGGCCTGCATCGCTGCCGGAGCCGGAGCCGGCGCCGCCGCTGTGTTCGTGGAGTTCGCCGTTCGGGGATTTGCTGGCGTCAGTCATCGTCCGATTCCCTTCGACGCGCGTGTACCCTGATTCTCCCGCGCGCGGCACATTGGCGCCCGAATTCGCCGGGCCCGGCCTCCGCTACGATGCCGGTTCGGTGTCGCGTACGTACCGGATCGCGCCGCGGTACTGCGACGCGATCTGCTCGATGGCCAATTCGGCCGTCGCCACGATCGCGTGGACGTCCGCGCGGTCGCGGGATTCCGCCGGCCAGGAAAGTGCGAAATCGCCTTTGCGCCGATGACCCTGCACGCTGACCTGCGCCACCTCGCGCAGCCCGGCCTCGGCCGCCTGCAGCAGCGCCGAGACCGCGGCGCAGGCGATGTCTTCGCCGGGCTCACCTTGCTCGGCGTGACCGGTCGCAAAAACAGAAGACAGCCGGTTGCGGCTGTCTCGTCGGAATCGTACTTCGAGCACGGGGTGCGCTACGACAGCGCGATCTTGTCGATCCGAACCTCGGCGAACCGCTGGCGGTGGCCGGTCAGTTTGCGGACGCGCTTTTTCGGTTTGTACCGGAAAACGAGGATCTTCTTATCTTTTGCCTGGCGCAGCACGGTTCCCGACACGCTCGCGCCCGAGACGGCCGGCGTTCCGATCGTCACGTCGTCGCCGTCGGCTGCGAGGATGACCCGGTCGAATGTGACCGACGAACCGACTTCGGTCTCGATCAGATCCGTGCGAATCACGTCGCCTTCAGAGACGCGGAACTGCTTTCCGCCCGTCTCGATGATCGCGTACATAACCCTGGAACTTTATCATGGCCCGGAAGCATCGTCAACGAGAGCAGTCGAAGGTCGGAGCGGTGGATCCCGAGCACGTGCGCACGGTCGTCTTGGCCGCCGGCGGCTCGGTGAGGATGGGCTGGAACAAGCTAGCGGCTCCTTTCGACGGGGTCCCGCTCGCCCGCCGGGTCGTGGCAGCGCTGGTCGAACTTCGACCCTTGGTCGTCGCCGGTCCCGAGGTGGCCGCGGTGCTGGCCGATCTCGACGGCATCATCCTGCTGGTGACGGAACCGACCGCCGGCCCAAGCGTCAGCCTCGGTCTCGCGAACCGGGCGCTTCCGCCGGCCGACACGCTGGCGGTCACGGCGTGCGACCTTCCGTTCCTCGACGCGGCTGCGGTGCGCGCGTTCGTCGGCCGCGTCCCCGACGATGCCGATCTGGCATATCCGACGGTCGCGGGGACGCCGGGCCACCCGGTCGTGTGGTCGGCGGCGGCGCGGGCGCGCATCGCGGGGCTGGCCCCCGGTCAAGCGCCGATGTCGCTACGCGGCGACCCGGCGCTGCGCGTCGTCGCGTTGGCGGAAACCGATGATGCGTACATCGTTGACGTCGACACGCCGCAGGCATGGGCCGACGCCGAGCGGCGTGCGCTCAGGCAGTCGCGGAGTTGATCGCGACCGCCGGCCCGTCGTCGAGCCGCAGCGTCAAACACTTCGCGCTGCCGCCTGCCTTGTGAAACTCCGAGAGATCGGTCGCGAACACGCGGTAGCCGGCGTCGTGCAGGCGTTCGCGCAGACGCCGTGAGGTGTCGTGCAGGATGACCGCATCGCCGATCTCGACCGCGTTGCACGCGAATCGCAGCGCGTCGTCGATCGAGACTTCGATCAGGTAGCCGGGCTCGATCGCGCGCCGCAGCAACGTTTGCGCGTGCGGAGAGAACGCATCCATATAGGCGAGCACGTGGCCGCTCGCGAGGGGGCACAGCGCCGTATCGAGATGATAGAAACGTTCGTCGACCAGCAGCAGCGGCAGCACGCGGCAGCCGACGATCTCCTGGAGCTGCATCGTGGCGCCGCGTTCGGTGCGCCAGCCGTACCCGGCATACAACAGCGGGCGGACACGATCGAACAGCGCGTCGCCGGCGCCCTCGAAATAGGTCTGCTGAAGGAAGGTGGTCGCGAATCCCGCCCGCGCGAGCGCGGCGCGGAAGACGGGCTGCTCGCGACGCCGTTCGGCGTGGCGGAAGCTCGAGACGATCGCCAGGTTTCCGCTGATCAGCGCGGCGTTGGCGGTGAACACCAGGTCGGGGGTCTGTTCGCCCTGGGGCACCGATACGAACTCGACCTCGCCGACGCAGCCGGCGATCTCGATGAACCGGTCCCATTGCCGCTGCGCATCGGGGGTTGCGTCACCGACGTTGCGCGTCATCCACGGATTGATCGCATAGCGCACGTCGTAGTGCCCGGGCGAGCAGACCAGGAGCCGGGTGGCCATACCTGATTCTACCGATTCGGACCCCCGCCGGTCATGCGACAAACGGCGCAACGCTGCGAGGTGCCGTGCCCCCGAGGTGGGTATCCTCCCACCATGCGACGCGACTCAGACCTCGAGCAGCAAGGGGACTACAAGAACGCCCTGCCCTCGGAGGTGACCGACCACGCGGAGTCCGACATGCCGCGCGAGCTGCACAGCCAGGCCGACGACGAGCCCCCGCTCAGCCGCCCCGAGGCGGATGTCGCCGGCATCTCGCTCACCCCCGAGGTCGTGTACGGGGACACGGATGAGGATCCCAACCGCGACGACCAGCGCGACGCGAACCAGGCCGGCGAAGACGAACACCTCTGAGCCGGCTCAGACGTCGATGAAAACGTCCTCCCCTTCGACGCGCACCGGATAGGTCGCGAGCGGAACGACCGCGGGCAGCGTCAGCGCCGCACCGGTCGTCACGTCGAAGAGCGCCCCATGTCGCGGGCAGCGGATCTGGCAGCCTTCGAGCGTGCCTTGATCGAGCGGTCCGCCGTCGTGCGTGCACACGTCCTCGATCGCGTAGAACGCGCCGTCGACGTTGCACAGCAGCGTCTCGACACCGTCGACGACGAGCCGTTTCGTCGAGCCGGGCGGGACCGAACTGCGGGCCGCGGCTGGGTGGGGCACGTGCTTCGAGTTCTCGAAGCGGCGGTGATGACCCGTTCCATCGCAGTCCTTTTGGTGATGCTCTTCGCGGCCGCACTGCCGGCCGGCGCAGCGAAGCCGGCGAAGACCGTTCGGCTTCCCGACGGCTTGATCTACACCGATCTGGTGATCGGTAAAGGCCCCCAGGCCAAGCCCGGGCAGACCGCGACCGTGCACTACGTCGGCACGTTCCCCGACGGACGAAAATTCGACAGTTCGCGTGACCGTAAGCAGCCGTTTAGCTTCGCGCTGGCGGGCCACCAAGTGATCCCGTGCTGGGACGAGGGCGTCGCATCGATGCGGGTCGGCGGCCGGCGCAAGCTCGTGTGTCCGCCTGCGCTTGCGTACGGCGAACGCGGCGCGGGCGGCGTCATTCCGCCCAACGCAACGCTCGATTTCGACGTCGAGCTGTTGGGGCTGAAGTAGCCGTGTTGGCACGCGAGGCGATCCGCGAGATCACGAATCGGGTGCGCGCGCTGGCCCGCGAGCAGAATGTCGACGACGTCTTCGTCGACGAGGAAGGAACGGTCCGCATTCGCCGCGGCCCGGCGCACGTCAAACTGGAGAACTCCGACGGCGTCGTGATGATTCATCGCAAGGGCATCGTCTCGGAACCGGTCGGTGCGCAGCTCGAAGCGCCCGACATCGAAGCCGCCGCGCAGTCGATCATCAGCTACCTGCGCGCCAATTAACAAATGGGGCCGTCGAGCTTGCCGACGGGGATCACGGCGAATTCGAAACCGGGGCCGAGCGTGATGTTGCGACCCCAGCGCACCATGTTCACGCCGGTCATCACCAGCCCCGGAATCGGCAGCGGCACGTGCGACGCGGCCTTGTTCAGCAGTGGTTCCGCGGGACTCCACACCGGCGGGAGGGTGGGGTCCATCGCGACCTCGACCCGCAGCACGCCGCCCTTCGCTTTGGTGACCATGAGATAGCGCGGCTCGAGATCGAGGAAGCCATCGTGATTGTGCCGTCCGGCGGCGGAGGCCGAACGAATCAGACCGTACCCGAGCGTCCCCGCTTCGACGACCGTACCGTCCTCGAGCGTCGTCGTCTCCGCGATCTTGAAACGGAAGGTTCCGCCGACGCGGGCGGTCGCCGACCGCACCGTGTCGATCATCGCGGCCGGGATCGAATCGGCGCAGATCTTCGCCGGCGCCGGAGCCGGCAATGCCAAAAGTGCGGCCAGGGCGAGCCCGGCCGCCCGTGGCCGCAGGGTCAGCCGACCGACCCTTCCATCTCCATCCGGATCAAACGATTGAGCTCGACCGCGTATTCCATCGGCAGTTCCTTGACGAAAAAGTCGAAGAACCCGTTGACGATCATCGCGGTCGCGTCGGCTTCGGTCAGGCCGCGGCTCATCGCGTAGAAGAGCTGCTCCTCGCCGATTTTCGAAACCGAAGCCTCGTGCTCGACCGTCGAACGCTGTTCGTCGACCTTCATCGTCGGTTTGGTATCCGATGACGAGAGGTCGTCCATGATCAGCGCATCGCACTTGACGCGCGTCTTGGCGCCATAGGCACCCTCATGAATTTCGACCAGGCCGCGATAGGTGGTCTTGCCCCCGTGCGCGGTCACCGACTTGTTGGTGACGACCGAGGTCGTGTTCGGCGCCGCGTGGATGACCTTCGCGCCGGCATCCTGATGCTGGCCTTGGCCGGCGAATGCCGCCGAGAGGATCTCGCCGCGCGCGCCCTCACCCATCAGGTAAATGGCCGGATACTTCATGGTCAAGCGCGAGCCGATGTTGCCGTCGACCCATTCGACCGTCGCGTTCTTGTAGGCGACGGCGCGCTTGGTGACCAGATTGTAGATGTTGCGATACCAGTTCTGAATCGTCGTGTAGCGGATCGAGGCGCCGTCCATCGCGATCAGCTCGACGACGGCCGAGTGCAGCGAGGAGGTCGAGAACTGCGGTGCCGTGCAGCCCTCGATGTAGTGTACCTTCGAGCCCTCGTCGGCGATGATCAGGGTGCGCTCGAACTGGCCCATGTTCTCGGTGTTGATCCGGAAGTAGGCCTGAAGCGGCATCTTTACCTCGACGCCCTTGGGAACGTACACGAACGAACCGCCCGACCACACGGCCGAGTTGAGCGCGGCGAACTTGTTGTCTTGCACCGGGATGATCGTGGCCAGGTACTTCTGCACGATCTCCGGATGCTCGCGCAGCGCCGTGTCCATGTCGCAGAAGATCACACCGTCGCGTTCGAGTTCCTCGATGACCGAGTGGTACACGACCTCGGATTCGTACTGAGCCGAAACGCCGCTGAGGAATTTGCGCTCCGCCTCGGGGATGCCGAGCCGGTCGAAGGTCCGCTTGATGTCGTCGGGGACGTCATCCCAGGACTTCTCGGTCTGCTCGCCGGCTTTGACGAAATAGAAGATGTCGTCGAAGTTGATGGCGTTGAGCAGCTCGGTGTCGCCCCACGTCGGCATCGGCTTCGAGCGGAACACGTCGTAGGCATCGAGACGGAACTTGAGCATCCAGGCGGGCTCGTTCTTCATCGAGGAAATGCGCTCGACAATAGCCCGCGTCAGGCCCTTCTCGGACTTGAAGACGTAGTTCTCGGGATCGTGGAACCCGTGTCGGTATTCCTCGATCAGGGTGTCGGGCGTGGCGGCCATGGATCTCCCAGCGTAGCGGTCGGTACCGGACCAATCAAGATTGTTCAGCACCTTCTGCACTATCTAACACCTTCCTCGACGAATTCGCCGCGCTCGGACCTCGATTTTGGCTTGCTTGGTTTGAGGATCGCGGGCGGCGGGCGATTCGATCCCGGGAACCGGCACTTTACAGGGGACCCCCTAGGGGGTACCATGGGCGTCGGACTTTCGAGGCCTTGGGTTTCGCCGTGCGGGCGATGGGACGAAAGCTCGATTGGGGACGGCGCGCCCTACGCGCCCTCGCAGTGGAACGTCCGTTCGGTCCAAAGGAGACCGTGCCGGCAAGAGTCTGCTGAAAGGTCGACAGCGAGACGGTGTACCGCACACGCTGGACGACACGCCTGGAGGTGGGATTCTCCCAACCGAACCCGAGGAGTCGAACAAAAATTGAAAGCACTGGGCACGCATATCGTGTGCGAGCTGTCCGGGTGTAACCCGGCCAAGCTCACCGACGTCAACGCTGTCCGCGCGATCATGGAAGCGGCTGCTCGCGCAGCCAATGCAACCATCGTCACGAGCGCGTTTCACCGCTTCCAGCCCCAAGGGGTGTCGGGAGTGGTGGTCATCGAGGAGTCGCACTTGTCGATCCACACGTGGCCGGAGACCGGCTACGCCGCGATGGATTTCTACACGTGCGGCGACCACACCGATCCATGGGCGGCCTGCGAGTTCGCGGCCGAAGCTGTGGGCGCCACGCAAATGCTCACCACCGAAGTCAAGCGCGGCATCGAAGCCGGTAACGGCCGGTTCACCCACGTCGTGACCACCGACCACGATACCCGAGAGCTCGCGATCGCATAGCGCGCACGCTCCTCCTCGGAGCACAAGGTTCGGGAGAACCCAGGCCCGCCGTTTCGACGGCGGGCTTGTTTTGTGTGCGGGCCGGCGCGCCGCCGGCTTGCGCAGGGCATGGCGCGCCCGCGCCCAACCGGTCGAGCGCGATGCCCAAGACCGAGCACTATCAGTGGTACACCGAGCAGTTCGCGCCGACCGAGGTGCACGCGCACGCGATCGAAGAGACCTACTTCGCGGGGCGCACCGCGTTCCAGTCGGTCGCGGTCCTGCGCACGGCCGTCTTCGGCAAGCTGCTCGTGCTCGACGGCGACACGCAGTCCTCACAGGCCGATGAAAAGATCTATCACGAGTCGCTCGTCCATCCGGCGATGGCGTCGGTCGACGACCGCACGGAGGTGCTGGTCCTGGGCGGCGGCGAGGGTGCGACGCTGCGCGAGGTGCTGCGCGATCCGTCGGTGGGGCGCTGCACGATGGTCGACATCGACGGCGAGGTCGTCGAGCTGGCGAAAACGTATCTGCCCGAGTGGTCGGACGGCGCCTTCGACGACCCGCGCGCGCGGGTCATCATCGGCGATGCGCTGCGGTTCCTGAAGGACGATCGCGGCCGCTACGGTGTGGTGATCTCCGACCTGACCGAACCGCTGCCCGACTCGCCGTCGTTCCCGCTCTTCAACGGTGAGGTCTTCCGTGACATCAAAACCCGGCTCGCGCCGGGCGGCGTCTACGTGCTGCAAGCGTCGACGGCCGGCTTCCACAACCTCGGGCTGCACGCCAAGATGGCGCGTTCGCTGCAGGCGTATTTCCGCAACGTGAGCAGCTTCTACACGCACGTTCCGGCGTTCGACAATGACTGGGCCTTCATCGCATGCAGCGATGCGGTCGACGTCGCCGCGACCGATCCCGAGCGTATCGACGCGTACGTCCGCACGCTGCGCGGCGAGAACTGGTTCTATGACGCGCAGACCCATCGCCGCCTGTTCGCGCTGCCGCTGTACGTGCGCCGCGCGCTGGCAAAGGTCGGCGACGTCTTCGCGTAGGAGGGCCACCCTATGAACGACGCTTCGGGTGCGCTTCGCCGAACCGCCCTGTACGGCGCGCACCTCGCGCTCGGCGCGCGCATGGTGCCGTTCGGCGGCTTCGAGATGCCGGTTCAATACACGAGCATCCTGGCGGAGCACGAAGCCGTACGCAAGCGTGCCGGCCTGTTCGATCTCTCGCACATGGGGCAGTTCGAACTGCACGGCAGCCAGGTCGGCGAGTGGGCCGAGTCGCTGACGGTCAACCGCGTCGCCAATATGAAGCCCGGAGCGGCCCGCTACAACATCTTCACCAACCAGCGCGGCGGCGCGCACGACGACGTGATCTTCTACCGCGTCAGCGACGATGACTGGCTGCTGGTCGTCAACGCCTCGAACGCGGACGCGATGTGGGCGGTCGTTTCGGCGGCCCAAGCCGGCGACGTCCGGCTCACCAACCTGCACGGCGAGCGGGCCTTGATCGCGATCCAGGGGCCGCGCGCGGCCTCACTGCTCCAGCCGTACGTCGAGGCCGACCTGGCCGGGCTGCGGTATTATGCGTGCACGCGCACGCGGGTGCGGGAAACGCGCGAGCCGATTCTGATCGCGCGCACGGGCTACACCGGCGAGGACGGTTTCGAACTCTTCCTTTCCAACGACGAAGCGGTCGGCGTGTGGGATATGCTGCTGGCCGAAAACCGCAAGCACGGATTGGCAGCCTGCGGCCTCGGGGCGCGCGACGTGCTGCGGCTCGAGGCGGGGATGCCGCTCTACGGACACGAGATGGACGAAGAGATCACGCCGCTGCAAGCCGGACTCGCCTGGGCGATCAAGTTCGACAAGCCGGCCTTCGTCGGCAAGGACGCCCTCGCGGCGCAGCGCGATGCTGACGACTACGCGCGCATCGTTGGGGTCACGATGGACGGGCGCGCACCGGCTCGCGCCGGTTACGCCGTCTTCGCGGGGGGCGAACGCGCCGGCGAGGTGCGCAGCGGCTCGTGGGGACCCTCGGTGGGGAAGAACGTCGCGACGGCGCTGGTCGTACCGTCGGCGGCGGCCGAGGGCACGCCGCTCGAGATCGAGATTCGCGGCACGCGGCATCCCGCGGTCACGGTACCGCTCCCGTTCTACCGGCGTCCCAAGAAATGACCGGCGGCAGGTTCGGCGCCGTGCGAGAGACTAGCTAGGGGACCGAGATGGCACAACCCGCAGGCCTGCTGTACAGCAAAGAGCACGAATGGGTGAAGCTCGACGGCGACGTCGCGACCGTCGGCATCACCGACTACGCGCAGGCCTCGCTGGGCGACATCGTCTACGTCGAACTGCCGCGCCTCGGCGCGACGCTCGAGCAGTTCGGCAGCATCGGTGTGGTCGAGTCGGTCAAGGCCGTGTCCGATATCTTCACCCCGGTCGGCGGCGAAGTGATCGCGATCAACGATGCGATCGAGGCCGACCCGGCGCTCGTGAACCGCGAACCCTACGATGGCGGCTGGTTCTACAAAGTGAAGCTCGGCGACGTTTCCCAGAGCGCCGAACTGATGTCGCCCGAGCAGTACGACCGGCTCATCAGCCAAACCTGACGGAGCCGCCGCGATCTACACGCCGCACACCCCCGCCGACATCGAGGCCATGCTGCAAGCGGTCGGCGTTGCCTCACTCGACGAACTGGTGCGGGTCCCCGAGGCGCTGGCGCTGCGGACACCGATCGCGGTCACGCCGCAGCTGAGCGAGAGCGAGATCGCCGAGCGCTTTGCGCGGTTCGCCGCGCGCACGACTGCCGGCGGATACACCTCGTTCCTCGGTGCCGGCGCCTATCGGCATTACATTCCACCCGTCGTCGGCGCGCTCGCGATGCGCGGCGAGTTCCTCACCGCGTACACGCCGTATCAAGCCGAGGTTTCCCAGGGATACCTGCAAGCGACCTACGAGTGGCAGTCCTATATCACGCTGCTGACCGGTCTCGACGTCGCCAACGCGTCGGTATACGACGGTGCGACCGCGCTCGCCGAAGCCGTGATCATGGCGGTCAATGCGAGCGGCCGCAAAGCCGTGCTCGTGTCGCGCGCCGTTCACCCGAACTACCGCGCCGTGCTGCGCACCTACGCCGAGGGTCTCGAGCTCGCCGTCGACGAGCTGGCGTATCGCGCCGACGGGCGCACCGACACGGCGTCGCTCGACGCCGCGCTCGCCGATCAGCGTTATGCCGCGGTCGTGGTTCAGACGCCGAACATGTTCGGCGTGATCGATCCGCTCGCCGCCGGAGAGTCCGCCCGCGCAGCTGCGAACGGAACGGTCGTGATCGGCGTCGTCGCCGAAGCGCTCTCGCTGGCCGCGCTCGCGACGCCCGCCTCGTGGGGCGCGCGGATCTGCGTCGGCGAGGCGCAGTCCTTCGGCAACGCGGTCGCGTACGGGGGGCCGCACGTCGGCTTCATCGCGGCCGGCAGCGAACATCTTCGGCGCATGCCCGGCCGTTTGGTCGGGAAGTCCGTCGACGGCGAAGGGCGGTTGGCCTACGTGCTGACGCTGCAGGCGCGCGAACAGCATATCAGGCGCGAGAAAGCGACCTCGAACATCTGCACGAACCAGGCCCACTGCGCGCTGTGCGCGACGATCTATCTGGCCGCGATGGGGAAGACCGGCCTGCGCGATTGTGCCGCGCTCAACATCGCGCGGACGCGCGAACTGCGCGCTGCCGTGACGGCGCTCGACGGTTTCTCGGCCCGCTTTGCGGCCCCGGTTTTCAACGAGGTCGCGATCCGGGTCCCGGGCCGCGCGAGCGACGTGCTGCGGGCGCTCGAGGATCGCGCGATCCTCGGCGGGCTGGACCTCGGCCGCTTCTATCCCGAACTCGGCGACACGCTGCTGATGGCAGCGACCGAGCTGACCACCGGCGCCGACATCGCGCGCCTGGCGGGCGCCCTCGCGGAGGTCGAGACCCGTGCCGCCGCCCGCATTTGATACACCGCTGATCTTCGACACCGGCCAGGACGGCCGCGCGAACTGCTACCTTCCGCACGGACCGCAGCTCGACGAACTGCTCCCGCGCGAGGCTCTGCGCGACGACCTGCCGCTGCCCGACAACAGCGAACTCGACGTCGTGCGGCACTTTACGCGGCTCTCACACAAGACGTTCGGGATCGACACGGTGTTCTATCCGCTCGG
>Ga0182024_10022590_pt1 | contig 11331 bp, 7 predicted proteins | sample P32metaG_FD_120480 | JGI IMG/M metagenome (GOLD analysis project Ga0182024, IMG submission 120480) | Permafrost microbial communities from Stordalen Mire, Sweden - P3-2 metaG (Illumina Assembly) | ecosystem: Environmental > Terrestrial > Soil > Wetlands > Permafrost | place: Sweden: Stordalen... | reverse complement strand
TGCAACTCGCCGAAGGGTCGCTCGCTTTGCAGGAAGGCCGGATCGGGGATGGTATTCGACTGACGCTGGAAGGGTTGAAGGATGCGACCGACCCGCGCGAGGCTGCCGTCGGGCACTCGAACCTGTGCGGCGGCTATGCATTAGTGCACGATTGGGCGCAAGCGCTCAAGGAGTGCAATAAGGCCATCGAGCTCGACCACACGAACTGGCAGCCTTTCAATAACCGCGCAGCGGTGTATGCAGGTCTCGGTCAGTACGACCTTGCATTGGCAGATGTGCGAGCAGGGCTTGAGCTCGATCCGCAATCGAGCACCTTGCAGAAGAGTCTGGCTGTGGTGCAGCACAACCAAAAGGTAATCAAGAAGCACGATCCGTCGATTTTGCGTTCCTGAGTAAAGAGTATGTACATGGGTATCAGCCAGCCACAGAACCTGCGCGCACCGCCCAATGAAAGGTTGCAGCCGTTTGGCGTACGGGTCAGCCTTCCGGTGGGTGATCCCATGCGCAAGCTTCTGGGTGCGCAGTGGCATCGGCTGCATTGGTATGCAACGCCGGACGAGCGTGATGCCGCGATCGCCGACATGAGTCGACGCCACGAGTATTCGCGAGCGACCGATGTACCTTCGCTTGTCTTTGAGAAAGTGGAAAAGCTCTCGGAGAGTCGCGGCCTGTAGCAGCTCTAGAAGGTGCGCCCGAGAAACAGGTAGAAATTCGTCGTGCCGCCGTCGCCAAGGCCGGTCCCGATGTATATCGGGCCTATCAGGGTATCGAGCCCCAAGAACAAGCTCGCATCCTTGTGCGCGGATCCGAAGCTTGCGTCCCCGCGATGCTGCCAGATGTTACCGATTTCGAATGAAGTTCCTATATAGGCAGGCACGTCAAGAAACCCGGGGCCACCGCGCCCAATCTGTCGATAAAAGAGCACCCGCGCAATGCCATAGTTCGGGCCGATAAGCGAGTCCTGCTTGAGGCCCGAGAGATTGAGAAACCCTCCCAATGTAAACAGCTTGCGGACATCGGTCGTTGAGCCGTCGAGGGTGGTGCCGGCCGAGGTCCAAAATACCGCAGTCTGCCGACCAAAGCTGCGCGCGGCCAAATAATTGACGGCGAGCCGGTCCCCGTCTGCATCCGACCCCAAACCTGTTCGGTCACCTCGCCACTCGAACGAGGACTGTTGTCCGTCGCGCGGAAAATTGACATTGTCGAGAGTGTCGTAGGACAACCGCAGAAAGAATTCCTTCTCATCGAAAGCGCCGGTGGTCAGTGTCGATGTGCCGCCGATAGTCGCCGGCGGCTCGCCGATGACCAAGCTAGAATTGCCGACATCACGCACCAAGCCGGCACGAATTTCGCCCCAGTTGCTAAAGTCCCTGCCGAAATCCATACCATACTCAAACGTGCGCACGCGATATTCAGCGATGCGGCGCTGGTCCTGAAAGAGATAGAGATCCTGCGCTTCGATCTGCGTGTGCGGCGCGAGGAAGTACGGTGATGTCTGCGAAAACGGCAGCCATACCTCGCTTGCAGCCCTCGACGTTTCCCCGACCTGCAGGTCCGATACCCACTCGCCGCCGGCCTGCGTGATTTCCGACTGGATAAAGCGCGCGGCGGCGTTGTAGTACGAGTTGCCGGCGAAGTCATCCTGCAAGTTGAGGCCGAAGCGCACGTAGGTGGGACCCCATGAGTTGCGCCGGGCGGTAAGCGCCAGACCGTATTGGCCGTCATCGTCCTGCACGACCTGGTAGTCGATCCCCTCGAAATTCTCTCCTCCATAGAAAGCAGTCACGCGCTTTGCCAGCTCGCGTGGATCAGCCGGCGCGCCAATCTGATCGTCGAAGAGTTTATGGAGCGCCGCCGCATAACGCTCCGACCCGGGCTCGACTCGCACGAACTCGATGCGCGGCGGTGTTTGGCGCGCCTCGGCGCGCCGCTGTGCATAGCGCGCGAAGGACGTAGAATCGATTGCAAGCGCCAGCAACTCCTTCTGCGCCGCTAGCGCCGCCTGTTCGCCAGCCTCGACGGCCTTCGCGACAATACCGAAGTCGAAAGGCGAAAACTCACCGAGTATCGGATCAATGCGCACGTCGCTCTTCGACAGACTTTCGAGCTGCCGCTGTTCATTGCGTCTGATCAGGATCGCAAGCATTTGATTTGAAATCACCGGAACGCTGGTGAGTTTGTCACGCGTGACGAGCGGCGTGCTCACGTCCACCACAATAAGGATGTCGACTCCCATGGCGCGCGCCACGTCGATTGGCAGATTCTCAGCAAGACCGCCATCGACCAGCAGGTGGCCATTGCGCTCAACCGGGGCAAACACTCCCGGCGCCGACAAGCTCGCGCGCATGGCGCTCGCAAGGTCGCCGTCGTGCATGACCACGGAATCGCCGGTTTCCAGGTCGGTTGCGACGGCGCGGAAGCGCGTCGGCAGCGCGTCGAAGTCCGTGATCTCGGCGATCGGCAAGGTCAGACGCCGCAGAATCTGGCTGAGTTTCTGACCCTGAATGAGACCTTTGGGAAGCTGGAAGTGGCGGCTGCGCAAGCCGAGCGGAAAATTAACAAGAAAGTTCTCCTCTTCCTCCTTCCTTCTAAAGGTGAGATCGGTACGCGTCGGCCGATCGCGAAATGCATCCTGCCAATTCACCGAAGTCATGATGGTCTCGATTTCACGTGCCGAGAAGCCGCTTGCATACAGGCCGCCGACGACCGCACCCATGCTGGTGCCCGCAATCGCATCGACGGGAACATGCAGATCGTCGAGGACCTTTAAGACGCCGATGTGTGCTGCGCCGCGAGCGCCGCCGCCAGATAGCACCAGTCCAATGCGCGGCCGCGGCGCACCCGCCTGCGGCGGCGCTTGCTCGGCGGGGTTGTGCTGGGCAAGTGCGGGACTCCAGGCCGCAAGACATGCGAATGCCAATAAGACGTCGCAGATCCTGAATCGGGGCCGAGCCAGCCGGGATGGATTCACGGTGCAAGAATAGCAGCACCGCGCGCGCGCGCGGCGCCTTCGATAGCCGATAATGAAGCCATGCCCCCACCATTCGTACGCCGTCGCGGATGATAAGGACAGTCGGCATCGTGAAACGCGTAAAGCCGCGGGCGTAGTTGCGCTGATGGGCCTATGGGCACGGCCGGCTGGAGCTACCACGGGGAGGGTGGGGGGCGGACCCGCTTCTATGGAGATCGCCTGCGCCGCCCAGTAAGCTTGCGGCCTTTCCCGGCGCGTGAGGCTCGCATGCCCTGGCTTCTCATCCTCTCGATCGCGATTCAGGTTTTGCTCATCATCCATTGCATCAAGACCGGGCGAAACCAGATCTGGATATGGGTACTCGCACTGTTGTCCTTTCCCGGCGCGATTGCCTACGTGGCGGTGGAAGTCATTCCGGATTTATATCGCAGTCGCACGGCGCAACGCACGGCACGCGGGGTCAAAAAAGCCCTCGATCCCCATGCGGATCTGCGCCGCTACGAAAGCGAAGCCCGAGTGGCCGGCAATGTCGCGAGCCGACAGCGCTATGCCGAGGCGCTCACGCGTGCGGGGCGCTATGATGAAGCGATTAGTGAACACCGGGCAAACCTCAATGGCCTGTATGAACATGACCCGGACCTGATGCTAGGGCTCGCGCGCGCGCAATTCGGCAAAGGCGATGCGGCCGCCGCGCGCGCAACTCTCGATGATCTCATCCGTTTGAATCCGGACTTCAGGTCTCCCGAGGGACATCTGCTCTATGCGCGCGCCCTGGAAGGCGAAGGCAACAAATCCAAAGCGCTCGAGGAATACCGCGTGGTCGCTCCGAGCTTCCCGGGTGCGGAGGCGACGGCGCGGTTCGTGCAGCTATTGGCGGCCGAGGGTCGGCGCGAAGAGGCGCGCAAGATTGCGCGCGAGCTCTTAGAGCAGGCGCGCATTGCGCCGGCGCACTACCGCCGCGCGCAGAAGGAATGGCTCGACATTGCGCAGCGCGTAGCCCAGGGTTAGTCGCGCGCGGCACGCGATCACCATGAGGACTGCGAGCAGTGTCAGAGCGTCGGTCGCCCCTCCGCCGGTCGACGGCGGCGCCGTGACGGTAACCTGTGCCGAAGCACTTTGTGTCCTGACGGCTACCGATTCCGCCGTGACAGTCACGGTTAGCGTTGCGGGCACCGTCACGGGCGGAGTATAGACGCCAGCCATCGAAATCGTGCCAATCGCCGGGTTGCCACCGCTCACCTTGTTCACCTGCCAGGTCACCGCGGTATTGGTCGTATTCGTGACGGTTGCCTTAAATGCCTGCGTGCCCACGCCAACTTGCAGACTCGCGCTGCTCGGCGACACCACGACGGCAACCGGCGAGGCTACAGCAACCGCGCCTAGACAGGCGTGTACACCGGCGCTCGATGGCGCGGCCGTCGTCACCGCAGTCGCCGAGATTGTGACGGTGGCGACGTCAGTGCGCTTCGGCACCGAATCGTCTAGTACCGTCAGCGTCACGCTAAACGCGCCACTTGCCGGCGCCGTGACCGTTGTAGCCGCGGCGTTGGCGTTCGACACCGGATGATTCGCGGGATCGCTGCTTATCCATTGAAAGCCCGTGATAGTGTGATTACACGCGGCAGCACTGCCTGCGCCCTGCAGAACTACATTTCCGCCAGCCATGACGGCGGCGGGCACGGCGACGGCGGCGATGGGCCGCAGCGCTGCGGCCACGGCCGCGGGGGCATTGGCCATGCCAGCCCCGCAGGTCATGTCGTCTAAGGTGCAAATGCATTCCGCGTTCTGCACATCCGCCGAGCCTGCCGGAACGTGACAGGATGGTGGTGGCGGCGAGCTTGTATTATCGAGAGACATCTGCGGGAAAGGCCGCGTCCCCTCCTTCAGACGCCTAATGAGCTCGCTCGAATTGAGATTGCCGTTCACTGCCAGCATCAATGCAGCGATTCCCGACACAATCGGTGCAGAGAAACTTGTGCCGAGATTTGCATTCGTCTGGTCGGTGTAACTATTCGTCGTAGGCGTCGTGGCGCCGAGGTTATAGGTGGTATCGAGCGTGTAGAGGCAGGCGGCGCCCGCCACGGTGGTCGCGCAGTTTCCGGCGGGCGCACCGAGGGCGATCTGGGGCCCAAGATTGCTGTAGCCGACCTTCGTACCGGCTTGGCGCAACCCGGTAACCGCTGCTACACCCGGGCAATTCGCCGGAGCGGACACGGGGCCGCCGTCATTGCCTGCGGAGACGACGATAAGCACGCCAAGCTGCGTCAGCTGCTCAATGATGTCCTGATAGCTCGCCGGACACCTGCCCGCCGCTCCGATGCTTAGGTTCTCAATTTTGGCCGGATTCGGATTGTCCGGCACGCCGTCAACGTGGATGCCGGCCGCCCACGCCATCGCCGCCTCAATGTCCGAATCGTTGCCGCCGCATTTGCCGAGAGCGCGCACCGGCAGGATCCAGCTGCTCCATGTGAGGCCGGCGACGCCGATTGCGTTGTCGGTGATGGCGCCAAGAATGCCAACCACGCGCGTCCCGTGCCACGAGCTGTCAGCCACCGTGCAACCCTTGAATTCCGGGGTATTCGTGTCCGCCATGGTCACCCAATCGCCCGGATCAGAAGCATCCGGATCCCGCCCATCGCCATCGTTGGCGATCTCCGGGTCCGATATGAAGTCGTAGCCTGGCAGTAGCCGGCCACCGTCTCCCGCGCCCGCACGCAGCAGGTCCGGATGATCGAAGCGCACGCCCGTGTCGATATCCGCGATCACAATTCCGTTGCTGCCTGTTGTCACATCCCAGGCCGTCTCCGCATCGACCGCGCTCGGTGTCGTGCTGGCATTCTGCAGATACCACTGATCGAGATACAGCGGATCGTTCGGCACGGCGTGGATGTAGCGGCGCTGATCGGGTTCCGCAAAGACGACTTCTGGATCGGCGCGCAGCCGCGCGAGTGTCGCGGCCAGCGACTCACCGGCGACGGCAGGCAGCACGCGCATCGCGTGCAGGGCGCCAGCGATCGGGCGCGACTCCATCAGGCCGAGACTTGCGCGCTTTGCAACCGCAGCAACCGGATCTGCGGACGAAGCCTGCGCGCGGCTTGTTGGTCCAGCTGCGCGCAACTTAATGATAACGCCCTGCACGACGGTTTCGGCCGGTGGCACCGAACGTGCTTGCACGGGGTTCAGCTCTGCCGCTGCGACCAATGTATTCGCAAGGATTGCGAGGCTGAGGGACATGAACAAGCACGCAACACGCATGCGACGGTGGGCCCGCAAAACCGTGAGTGGAGACCGCGAGAATACCTGAACTTGATGTCGCGGGCCGCTTTCGGCCGCGGCCGATCGCTCGCGGCACAGCCGGCGCGGAACGGGAATGAGCTGTCGCTCAGGCAGTAGGCGGGGAAACGGGGACTTGCTGCGTAATGCAGTGGATGTTTCCGCCGCCGAGCAGGATCTCCCGCGTGGCGATTCCCACGACGCGGCGCCGCGGGAAAAGGCGCTTTAAGAGTGCTGCCGCGGCCCGATCGCGGCGTGGATCAAGGAGCGGCATGACAATGCCACCGTTGGCAACGTAGAAGTTGACATAGCTCGCCGCCAGCCGTTGCCCGGCGCGGCGCGGCGCGCTGCCCGGTCGGACCTGCACGCCGCGTGCCTCGCGTGCGCTCATCGCCAGCGGTCCCGGCATCGGGAGTTTGTGCACCTTGAACCTCTGGCCACGCTCATCACGCGCATCATGCAGTCGCTCCCAGGCATCATGCGAGATTGCGTGCTGCGGATCACGTCGGTTGTCGGTCCACGTGAGGCACACGACGCCGGGCCGGACGAAGCAGGCAAGCTCATCGATATGACCGTCGGTCTCGTCGCTGAATACGCCCTTGCCGAGCCAGACAATCGTGCGTACGCCCAAGTAGGTGCGCAATAACGCCTCGATCTGCGCGCGCCGCAGCGTCGGATTGCGGTTGGCGTTGAGGAGACACTCTTCAGTGACGAGTGCCGTACCGGCGCCATCAACATGGATGGCGCCGCCTTCGTTGATGAGCGGCGCGCGATAGCGATCACGGCCTTCGATCTCAAGGACTTTGAGCGCAACAAGCTCGTCCTGATCCCAGGACGAATACAGGCCTCCCTGCAACCCTCCCCAGGCATTGAAGTGCCAATGCACACCGCGCACTGCGCCGCGTGCATGCACGACGAACGTAGGTCCGACATCGCGCATCCAGCAGTCATCATGCGACATTTCGACGATACGTACCGCTTCAGGCAGTGCGCGTCGGGCCGACTCAAAGTAGGCCGGGGATACGCCCATAGTGACCGGCTCGAAACGCGCGATCGCAGCGGCAACCCGGCAAAAGGCCTGCTGTGCCGGTGCGGCGGCGCTGCGCCAGTTGTCGGTTCGCTCCGGCCATAGCATCCAACAACCGCTGTGCCGTTCGAATTCCGCCGGCATCCGATATCCATCGGCTGCGGGGGTGGTCGCGAGGGTACGAGTCATGGCTGCGTATTCTAGCCAAGCCCGCGACAGAAACCGCGTGTTAGCATTCGCGCCCAGCTGGCGACTCCTGCGTCAGCGGGGATTGCGCACGGGGTGAAGCATGTCTACTGCCACGGCAACGAAGATTACCGCGCCCGTGGGCGGCGCCAAAATGACCCTAAGCAAGGGACGCCTTGTAGTACCGGACAACCCGATCGTGCCCTTCATCGAAGGCGACGGCACCGGGCCGGACATCTGGCGGGCGAGCGTGCGTGTCCTGGATGCCGCGGTTATGAAAGCCTACGGCAGCCGGCGCAAGATCCATTGGATGGAGGTTTATGCCGGGGAGAAGTCCAATAAGCTCCTGCATACCTGGTTGCCGGATGAGACCGTTACGGCGTGCCGCGACTATCTTGTTTCAATCAAGGGCCCGCTGACGACCCCGATCGGCGGCGGCATCCGTTCACTCAATGTGGCGCTGCGCCAGCTTCTTGACCTGTATGTATGTCTGCGTCCCGTTCGCTGGTTCAAGGGCGTGCCCTCGCCAGTAAAGAATCCGCAGAAGGTGGACATGGTGATCTTCCGCGAGAACACTGAGGACATCTACGTCGGGATTGAGTTCGAAGCGGGAACGGACGAGAACAAGAAGTTCCTTGAGCTCTTCAAGCAGGCCTTCCCCAAGGCATATGCAAAAATCCGCTTTCCGGAGACCTCCGGCATCGGCATCAAGCCCGTCTCCAAGGAGGGCTCCGAAAGGCTGATTCGCTCTGCGATCCAGTACGCCATCGCTAATAAGAGAAAAAGCGTAACGCTGGTGCACAAGGGCAACATTCAGAAGTTTACCGAAGGAGCGTTTCGCAACTGGGGCTACCAGCTCGCCGAGCGCGAGTTCGCGGCGCAAACCTACACCTGGGAGCAGTGGGAACGCACGAAGGCTGTCAAGGGTGAGAAGGCCGCCAATGATGAAATGGATGCGGCTAGGAGCGCTGGCCGCGTCCTTCTCAAAGACGCCATTGCCGACATCACCCTCCAACAGGTGCTCACGCGACCTGACGAGTTCGATGTCATCGCAACCCTCAATCTGAATGGAGATTACATCTCTGACGCGCTCGCAGCTCAAGTGGGTGGCATCGGCATTGCACCGGGCGGCAATATAAACTACATGACCGGACATGCCATATTCGAGGCCACCCACGGCACGGCGCCCAAGTACGCAAATCTCGATAAGGTAAACCCCGGCTCGCTCATTCTCTCGGGCGAGATGATGTTTCGCTATATGGGTTGGGTGGAAGCGGCCGACGCCATCATCACCGCCATGGACCGCACCATTGGCGAGAAGATCGTGACATATGACTTTGCGCGTCAGATGGAAGGCGCGCGGGAAGTCTCGACCAGCGCTTTTGGAGATGCCTTGATCCGCAATCTTTGAAAGGGCCGTGACAATGGCAGCCGAGGAGGAGCCGTCTAGCGATCCTGCCTGGGATTGCGCGCGCTACATTGCACAGGCGTTCGCCGACTACAACGCCGAGTTTCGCGCCATCACCCGCCGCGCACCGCTGCGCTTCGATGCCCGCGACTGGAAGGCGAGCCAGCGTGACGCCGTCGAGCGCATAGAACTGTACGATCGCCGCGTCGATCGCAGCATTGACGAGCTACGCGCCAAGCTTAAGGAGCATGCTTTGGATCGACGCGCGTGGACGCGGATCCGTCAGCAGTTCGAGATCGCGATCGCCGCTCTGCCGGATGGTGAATTCACCAAGACATTTTTCAGCTCCATCACCCGCCGGCTCTTCGGGACAGTAGGCGTCGACCCCGACATCGAGTTCGTCGCGAAGGATCTTGATCCGCTTGCCGGCATCGGCGCCGTCACGGGCACGAAGACCTACGTCAATCGCGGCTCGCTCAACCTGCTGTTCGAGGACTTGCTCGGCGAGTTACGGTTGCGATCACCCTGGAGGGACTTCGATAAGAGCGTCGCACACCTTGCTGCCGATGTCAGCACTCATCTCCACAGCCTTGGCGGACAGCGCACAGTACAGAAAGTCGAGGTCATCGTTCCGGTGTTCTATCAGCTTACACGCGCCTACCTCGTCGGCCGCATCACCGGCCGTGGGCTACTCCTGCCGCTCGTCATTGCGCTCAAGAATACCGACGCGGGCATTCTGATCGATGCGGTCATGCTCTCTGAAGACCAGGTCAGCATCGTGTTCAGCTACACGCGCTCCTATTTCCACGTGGATCTTGACCGCGTCGCAGAAGCCGTGGTGTTCCTAAAGTCCGTGCTGCCCCGCAAGCCAGCGGGCGAACTCTTCACCGTGCTCGGCCGTGCCAAGCAAGGCAAGACAGAACGCTACCGTGAACTCATGCGGCACCTGGAAAACGCGGCTGACCGTTTCGTGCACGCTCCGGGCGAGCGTGGTCTCGTCATGGTTTGCTTTACGCTGCCGTCATTTGACGTGGTATTCAAGATCATCCGCGACCGTTTTGCCTATCCGAAAAATATTTTGCGCGAGGAGGTCATCGCGAAGTATCAGCTCGTCTTCAAGCACGATCGTGCTGGACGTCTGGTCGACGCGCAGGAATTCAAGCGGCTGCGTTTCCCCAAGGCCCGATTCGCCCCCGAGCTCCTCGCGGAACTCGCCGCCGAGACCGCCAACACCGTGCACCCCGAAGGGGGCAATTTGATCTTCAATCACCTCTACATCGAGCGACGCACGACGCCGCTCGACTTATTTCTGCGTACGGCTAGTGCCCCCGCAGCCGAACTTGCCGTGCTCGACTACGGTCAGTGCATCCGCGACCTCGCCTATACCAATATCTTTGCTGGCGACCTGTTATTCAAGAATTTCGGAGTCACACGCCACGGTCGGGTGATCTTCTACGACTACGACGAGCTATGCCAGGTCACTGACTGCCATTTCCGCGACTTGCCGCAGGCGATCCATCCGGAGGATGAGATGCGCGACGAAGCATGGTTCTACGTCGCCGAGAATGACGTGTTCCCGGAAACTTTCATCAATTTCCTGGCCTTCGATGACGCTCAGCACGCGGCCTTTATGCGTGTGCATGGCGAGATTCTGGGCGCCGAGTTCTGGCGGCACGTGCAGCAGCGCTTGCAGGAGGGGGAGTTGCTTGAGGTACTTCCCTATCAGCCGCACCGCGCGCGCACCGCGTCGAGCGCCTGAAGGACATCCGCGACCAAGTCTTCCTCGTCCTCGAGCCCAATGGACAAGCGTACCGTGCCTTCCGTGACCGCGGAGGCGCGCAACTGCTCGGCCGATAGGTCCCGTCCGCCCATCATCTGCGGTGCGACGACTAGGGATTCGGTCGAGCCCAGGCTAGACGTCAAGGCAAAGAGCTTGAGGCTCTCGGCGAAACAACCACCGGCGGCAAGACCGCCTTTCAAATCCGCGCTCACGATCGTGCCGAACTCACGCATCTGTGAAGCAGCGAGCGCATGTTGCGGATGCCCGGGTAGACCCGGATAGTGCACGCGCGCCACCGCCGGGTGAGACGCAAGAAGCTCTGCGATGCGCATGGCCCGCGCGCACTGAGCAGAGTAGCGAACGAAATATGTCTTGAGTCCACGCTGAATCAGAAATGCCGCGTGCGGATCCAATGCGACGCCAAGAGCGCCGAAGTCGGTGCGTAACAGCCGCATGAGCTCGGTGCGCGCAATGGCTGCGCCGCCCATGACATCGCCGGCGCCCGAGGCGTACTTTGTCAGGCTGTGGACGAAGACATCAACATCGTATTCACCGTGTTGATGAAAGCCGGCGAAAGTGTTGTCCATTACGCTGAGCGCCCCATGCGCCTTGGCAAGACGTGTAATTGCTGCAATATCCGCGATCTTGGTGACTGGATTTGTCGGGCTTTCAAAGTAAACCAGCCG
>Ga0182024_10022588_pt1 | contig 11331 bp, 9 predicted proteins | sample P32metaG_FD_120480 | JGI IMG/M metagenome (GOLD analysis project Ga0182024, IMG submission 120480) | Permafrost microbial communities from Stordalen Mire, Sweden - P3-2 metaG (Illumina Assembly) | ecosystem: Environmental > Terrestrial > Soil > Wetlands > Permafrost | place: Sweden: Stordalen... | reverse complement strand
TGTCCGGTGCAGGTGCAGACGAAGGTCTTGGAGGCGGGCGACGGCTCGGCGTGGGCGAAGCGCTGGAAGTCGTTGAGCGACCAATGGCCGTCGGGCGCCTGGTGCAGCGCGAACCACTTCAGCCCCCGTGCCACGCACGCCTCCGATTCCTGGTTGCCGCCGCCTTCCTGGAGCATCTTGACGCGCGTGGCCCCGCTGCGGCCGCCGAAACCGCCGGCCGTCATGATGCCGTTGCCGTAACCGCCGGGCGTGCCGAAGATGGCGCCGCTGCCCACGTCGAGCGAGGGGACGCCGGCCCCGGTGCCGCCGCCGGTGCCGGGAGGCGCCGGGACGTTCTGCCGCATGGCTTCGGGGGCGCCGGGGATGCCGACGGCGGCCGTCGGGTCCACCGGGCCGGGCACGCTCACGTCCTCGATGCGATCAACGTTGTAGTTGAGCTGGAGCGTCGGGTCGGAGCCGATGTCGATGTTGGACAGGTCGGTGTCGTGGGTGTCCTCCTCGACCTGCGTGACGACGGCCACCTCGACGTTGTTGTCGTCGGCCTGCGCCCGGCCGAGGCCGATGTAGGCCATGATGAAGTAGAAGGCCAGGAGCATCCCGCCGTGAAGCACGGCGCTGACCATCCACACCGTAATGAGCTTGAACGCGACCAGCCATCCGCCGGCGCCGACCTTGGGGGCGACGATCATCTTGCGTCGCGGCTGCTCGGGAGGAAGTTGATTGGTTGCCATGAAAGTTCCTTCGGTTAGGCGAGCGGCCGGCGTGAGCCGGCTGATTTAGAATAGCGCCCCGGTACGGGCGACGAATCAGGGGGCTTACGCCCCCCGCTCGCCGCGGGTCGGTTCACGTTTCGGTTTTCGGCGGGTCGCCGGGGCCTTCGGACAATCGGTTGCGCGGGGCGGTCGGCCCTTCCTCCGGCGGCGGGCCGATAAACTCCGCGTGACGGACGGCGGTCAGTCGGCCGCGCACCCGGTGGTCGCTGCGTCGGAACCAGAAGCCGAGCGCGAACAATAGAGCCACGGTCACGCCGATGACGCCGAAAAAGGTCGGCCCCAGCCACGTCGCCCAGGACGGATCGGCCGGCGTATCTTCGGCGACGGCCGCCGGCGCCAGGGTCAGCGTCCGCCCGATGCAGAGCGGGGCGAGGCGATCCATTTTTGTCTTTTTGGTGTCGCCGGCGGTGTAACGGAAAATCTTGAAGAAGTAGCCGCTGAAGCCCACTTGTGCGTCCAGATGATCGCCCGGTTCCAGGCCTTTGGGCAGCTCCGTGACGACGAAGAACAGCGGGTCGTTCTCCTGGAGATCGACGAACATGCAGCCTTCGTAGTAGTTCTTCACGCCCGCCTGGGCGGCCATCGGCTGCGGATCGAACTTGCGCAACCGCACCAATTTGCCGTCGAAATGGACGACGTCGCCGCGGTAGTTCGGCGGTTCCTGAAACAGGTGGACCCAGTCCACGTCGGCGTTCTTCTTGGCGGCCTCGTCCAGCGCCTGCGGAGAGGTCCGGTTGGCGTAGAACAGCATCCAGAAATAGGCGTCCTGTTCCTGGTCGCCGATCTCCTGCGTCAGCACCGTCCGGTCCTTGACGTGGGCCAGCACCTCCGGCGCCACGGCGCGAACGACGTTGGGGTCCCAGAACGTCCAGAAGCGGTGGTATTCGCCGGCCGACAGCAGGGCCAGCTCGCCGAGGCCTTCGGTCCCGGTCGGAACCCCGGCCATGACCAGCGACGCCGCGCCCACGTCCGTCCGCTCGTCCATCGTGGGGACCCGCTTGTTGGCGGCGGCCGCCTGAAACTCCGGCTTGTCCTCGGGCGGTTCGGCCGCGGCCCGACCCGTCCAGGCCAGCAGGGCGAGCGCGGCAAGGACGGCCCCGCCCGGAAGCCTGTTCCGGCGGGTCGGGATCGTCTTCGGCGGCCGCGTCACGTCCGGCATCATTCCTCGACTCAGTGCGTATAGGTGGTGTAGTCGCCCGGCTGCGCGAAACTGATGTTCTCGAAGCCGGCGTTGCGGCAGGCGTCCATCACCTTGACCACGCCGCGCCATTTCAGGCCGCTGTCGCCCTGGATCTTGACCGACTGCTTGACGCCGCCCGTGGACGCGATGTCCGTCAGCTTGTCGCTCAGCTCTTTCAGGTTCTTGCTGTACGGCGGGCTAACGGGCGTCTTCCCGGAGCGCTCTTCGATGTTAATCATGCTGATGCCGTCGGCGTCGGTCCCTTGCGCCTGCGTCTGGACGAGGATGGTGATCTCGGCCTGGAGATCGACGGGGTCGTCGGAGGAGGAGGCCTTGGGGTTGACGTTTTCCAGCTTGTCGGCCGCGGCCGTGGCCTCCGACGGCAGGCTGAGGTCCATCGACCCTTCCATGCCGCTCGGCAGCTTGAAGGTCGAGATAAAGAAGAACAGCAACTGGAAGCTCATGTCCAGCATCGGCGTGATCGGCAGCGTGATTTCGGTCGGCGTTTCTTTCGTTCGCTTGGACATTCAACCGCCTCGCTTTCCGACCCGCGTTCCGCGCCGTCTTGTCGCTCACAGATAAGTCGAGCCGGACGCGGGATTGTTACTTCACACCGCGGATTTTTTCCACAAAGGACCAGCCCGGAGCGCGAGCGACGGGTTTCGCCCAAACCCGTCGCTCGCGCTCCGGGCTGGTAAACGCCGCTCACGTGTTTACCCCCTTGCCGATCATCGCCCGCACCTTGAGGTCCGTGAAACCCGCGTCCTTGCAGAACTTCAGGATGCGGTAGACGACGGCGTAATCCATGTCGCCGTCGGGCCGGATCACGACCGCCGTATGCACCTGACCGTCCTTGGACTTCTTCAACAGATCGTCGTGCTGGGTCTTGAGCCAGACCAGCAGCGAGTCGTCCGGCTTCATGGCGTCCTGGCCGACGATCAGGACGTAGGCGTCGCCGTCCTTGAAGGTGTTCATGACGGCCGTGCGCGACTCTTCGGCGATCTTGCCGGCCAGGTCGCCGTTGTTCGTGTCGGCGTGGTACGGCTTGACCGTGAGGAACAGGAAGTCCTGTTCCTGCTTGTCGCCCGGCTTGAGGTTGGCGTCGTCGGTCAGTTGCTTGGCCGTCTCGGAGAAGGCGAGGTTGACCGGCTCGTTGCTCTGTTCGCTGGCGTAGTTGCCGCAGATCATGAAGAACATCAGCAGCTGCATCACCAGATCGAGCAGCGGCGTGAGGTTCGGTTCGACGGCTTCGTTGCTGCTTGGCCCGTGGCTCATGGGTGCGCCTCCTCAATCTTTGGCGAGCGGGGGCGTCAGCCCCCTGATTTAGCATCACGTCGCCGACCGTATGAAGAATCAGGGGGCTGACGCCCCCCGCTCGCCCGTCTACTTCTGCTTGACCGCGGCCGACGGCACGCGGTTGTCGGCGGCCACGTCCACCGTCGGCATGGTCGCGGCGGCGGGGGCCGGCTTCTTCGAGTTGTGGTACATCTGCGTCAACAGGTCGTCGGCGATGTTGGCCGTGTCCATCGAGATGCGCGTCAGCCGGTTCTTGAAGAACGTGTGGCAGAAAATGGCCGGCACCGACAGGCCGATGCCGATCAGCGTCACCACGAGGGCGTGCGAGATGTTGGCGGCCAGGACGTTGAACTGCGGCTGCGAACCGCCCAGCGAGATGAAGGCGCCGATCATGCCCCAGACCGTGCCGACCAGCCCCAGCAGCGGCCCCAGCGTGCCGATGACCGCCAGGTAGGCGACGAGCTGGTCCTTGCTGGCGCGGATGCTGTCCACCATGTTGAAAGCGGCCTCGCGGGCGTCCTCGATGCCGTACTGCAACCGGCTCATGCCGGTCGTCATGACGCGGCCGAGGTACGAATTGTCGCCCTTGGCCATCTCATACGCGGCCTTGAATTGCCGCTTGTTCACGGTGTCGGTGAAGTCCTCGACGAAGCCGGGCGGGATGGCGACGCTCATGCGCAGGTCCATCGACAGCAGCACGCACAGGGCCACGAGGCAGATCGACACGATCAGCAGGATGGTGCCGAACACCGGGCCGACGGAGACGATGATGTGGAGGAACATGTTGGGCGCGGCCGGTGCGGCCTTGGGGGCGGCCGGTGCGGCGGGGGCCGGTTGGTCGCCGGCGGGGGCCGGTTCCTGGGCGCGGGCGGTCGAGGCGAACAGCGCGAAGGAAACGAGCGCCGCCGTCAGACAGCCGAGGAGCAATCCAGTCCACCGCCACGGAGCAGGCGCTGCGGAGAATTTCATGGTGAAAATTCCTGATACGCAAAAGGAAACATCGTTCGGTCCCGTCGGTCGTTCCGAGTGAGACGTGCAACCCGCCCGCTTGGTTCCCCAGGCGGCCGGAACGCGGACGAAAGGTGTACCCGCACGCAGCACACGTTTCTCTTAATGTGAACGACGATGGGGGTAGGTGTCAAGCATTTTCCGTCCGGCTTTGCAAAACGCCGCCCCCTCCGCATAATGTCCCCACGACCGCCCCATCGACCCCGGAGAGGATTTCCAGTGGCCGACGCGCCTCCGACCGCCGCCCCGTTCGACATCGAGCAGGCCGATTGCTTCTACCTCGGCCGCGAATACGACCAGGCCGCCAAGGCCGTGCGGCCGGACAAGTACGTCATGTACGACGCCCGCGACCTGACCACGCACGGCGTCGTCGTCGGCATGACCGGCTCCGGCAAGACCGGCCTGTGCATCAGCCTCCTCGAAGAGGCCGCCATCGACGGCATTCCCTGCGTCATCATCGACCCCAAGGGCGATCTCACGAATCTGCTCCTCCAGTTTCCCGACCTCGACCCCAAGCACTACCGGGAATGGCTCGACGAGGACGACGCCCGCCGCAGGGGCGTTTCGCCGGAACAGTACGCGGAGGAACTGTCGGCGCGGTGGCGCAAGGGGCTGGCCGACTCGGGCCAGACGCCGGAGCGCATCGCCCGACTCAAGGCGGCGTCGGACCAACGCATCTACACGCCCGGCAGCGAGTCCGGGCTGCCGCTGTCGATCCTCGGCGCCTTCGCCGCCCCGAAGGTCAAGATGCCGCGCGAGGAGCTGACGCAGAAAATCGCGGCCACCGCCACGGCCCTGCTCGGCCTCACCAACATCGCCGCCGACCCCGTGCAGTCGCGCGAACACATTCTCGTATCGCAGTTGTTGATGAACGCCTGGGACGCCCACCGCGACCTGGACCTGCCGCTGCTGATCCGCGAGATCGAACGCCCACCGATCAGTTCCGTCGGCGCCTACTCGCTGGAGACGTTCTTCCCGTCGAAGGACCGGCTCAAGTTCGCGTCGATGCTCAACAACGTTCTGGCGTCGCCGACCTTCTCGACGTGGACGATGGGCGAACCGCTCGACCTCGCCGCCATGCTCATTCGCAACGGTCGCCCGCAACAATTGATCTTTTATGTGGCCCATCTCGACGACACGCAGCGCATGTTTTTCACGACGCTGCTGCTGGAGGAAATGCTGGCGTGGACGCGGCGGCAGGCGGGGACGACCAACCTGCGGGCGATCCTGTATTTCGACGAGGTGTTCGGCTACCTGCCGCCGCACCCGGCCAACCCGCCGAGCAAGGGGCCGCTGTTGACGCTGCTCAAGCAGGCGCGGGCCTTCGGCGTCGGCGTGCTGCTGGCCACGCAGAACCCCGTCGATCTCGACTACAAGGCGCTGTCCAACGCCGGGACGTGGTTCGTCGGCAAGCTGCAAACCGACCGCGACAAGGCGCGTTTGTTGGAGGGCATGGAAGGGGCGGCGGCGGAGCACGGTTCGCTGACCGATCGGGCGCAACTGGACCCGCTGATTTCGGCGCTGAGCAACCGCATCTTCCTGATGCACGACATCCACCGGCCGGCGCCGTTGCTGTTCCAGAGCCGGTGGGCGCTGTCGTTCCTGCGCGGGCCGATGACGCGCGAGCAGGTGTCGCGGCTGATGGCGCCGTTGAAGGACAAGCCGGCGGAGGCCCCGGCGACGGCCGCCCCGCGGCCGTTGTGCGTCGCCTGTGGGACGGACCTCGGGCCGGAGGTGACGGACCACTGCCCGCACTGCGGCAAGTACCCGTGGGCCGTGCCGCAGGCGCATTTGGAGAATAAGGCGATCCGTGAAGCCGCGCCGACGGCCGCCGCCGAGCCGTCGGGCGACCGCCTGCCGCCGGTGCTGCCGGGCGAGGTGAAACAGTTCCATTTGCCCTCCGTGAAGGCGCATCCCGCCGGCGCGGCCATCGAGTACCAGCCGCGCGTGCTGGGCTTCGCCAACGTCGTCTACGTCGTGGACAAGCGGAAGGGCGTGGAACACACCGAGGCGGTGCGGCTTCTGGCCCAGCCGGCGGCGGCCGGCCACCCGACGGCGTGGGAAACGGCGGAGCCGTATGCGGGGGCGCTGCCGGAGACGACGGCGGCGGAGCCGAACGCCCGCTGGGCCGGCGTGCCCGAGGCGATGGACACCGGCCGTAAGCTCAAGGCGCTGGAGAAGGCCTTCGCCGAGCACCTGTACACGACGCGGAAGCTGTCGCTGTGGGAGAACCGCGCGCTGGGGTTGGTGAGCCAACCGGGCGAGAGTGAAACGGCCTTCCGCGAGCGCTGTCAGACGGCGGCGCGTCAGGGGGCCGAACAGGCGTTGGCGATGGAGAAGGTGAAGTTCAAGCCGAAGTTCGAGGCGTTGGACATGAAATTGCCGGACGAGAAGCCGGCGGCCAAGGCGGGCGGTTCGTGGCTGGGCTGGATCTTCCCGGCCCCGCAGGCGACGGAATCCGACGACCCGAAGCTGGACGAGAAGCGGCGCAAACTCACCACGGACTACCAATCGAAGGTCGCGGAAATCGCCGAAAAGTGGAGGCGCCTCGGCGAGGAGGCGACGGCGATCCAGGTGAAGCCGCGCAAGGCGGACGTCCACGTGACGCACTTCGGCCTGGGCTGGGCGCCGCACTTGGGGGCGACGCCGGCGTACCGGTAGCATGGAGGCGAGCCGCCGGGTTTATCCCGGCGGTTCGTGGCTGGTGTGGATCTTCAAGGCTGCCGAGGCCGCGGATTCGGTCGACCCCCGGCTGGATGAGAAGCGGCGCGAGGTGAAAATGGACTAATAAATACGACCTTCGATCAAATCAGGAATCTGCGCGCCCTCGATCAATCGGCAACCGTTGGCTTGGGCCAACCGTATCGCGGCGGGAGTGAAGCGGCTGTTGGTGATGACCAGGCAGGACGTACATTGATAGAAGTTCATCCCGGCGACCACTTCCATGACGGCGTGATTCCCGATGCTATCCGCGTATCCTTTGGCCTGAACGGCCACTCGCGTCCCTTTGCCGGTCACGATGAGGTCCGCCCCCTGATCGCCGGAGGCCTTCGTCAACTCGACGTGATAACCCAGCATCTCGAACGCCCGTGACAGGAAATGCTCGAAGTCCACTCCCCGCAAGGAACGCCAGTCCATGTGGATCAACTGGTATTTCGCGCTGGCGAGCAGCGCGGCTAGTTCTTGCTGTCTCCGCCGGGCCTTCTCCAACCGGCCATAAATCGTCCACTGTTCTCGCAATCGTTTGTAATCGGCCCAGGCCTGCTCCGTCGCCGGCCGCAGGGCTTCTACTTGCCCCTTCCATTCCTTCCGCTGCTGGCGCAGCCGTTGATAGGCCACTCGCTTGGGTTCGGTCGGCCAAAGGAGGAGAACGGCCGGGGCCGCGAGACAGAAGCCGCACGCGGTCAGCACCGCGGCCCCCTCAAGTGCGGCGCCTAGCGAACGAAACAGGAACGGCGTCGAGAGAAGCGATAGGCAGCACACGACAAATGCGGTGCCGCCGATGACCTTGGCCCTTCCGAATTTCGGCAGTCCGGTCAGGAAGAACAGGCGAACGAGGTTGAGGCAGACCCAGGTAGGGCTTGGTCGGCTCCGCGCTTTGGCCTGATCGAACTCGGCCCCCAATTTCTTTGCATTTTGCAGCGCCTGTTCCACCTGCTCGTCGGTGACGTGGCGCAGGGAGCCTGCGCGCCTCCACTCCTGTTCGCGGCGTTGCACCGCTTCATCCGCAGCCTGTATGTCGGCTGGCGAGATCGTGTAAATGTCCGCCGACCGCCTCGGCGGCGTGGCTGCCCTCTGTGCGAGCACGGTGACGACCGCCTTCAGCAACCGCCTGTTCGCGCGCCGCATGGCTTTCACTCCCATCGCTTCTCGTGTCCGAAACCGGCAGCGATGAAACCTCGCGTGGCCGAACGCATTCGTGCCGTCATGCTATGTCGATGGACAGCACCTGGGCATCAACCTTGGCTTGCTCGAACTGCGCCACGAGTCCAGGAATCCTGGCGTAGAGCTGCGACAGGTGGCGGCCGGCTTTTTCTGAACAGCCCCGGAGTTCCGCCAAGCCGATCTGCAACTTGGCCTCGATCCGCTGTTGATACTGCTTGTATTTCACAACCAGCGCCGCCAGTTCACTCCGCGACACCGCCGCCGCCGCGTCAAACCGAAACAGGCGGGACACTTGCTGCTTCCATGCAAGGAGGTTTCCTGTGAGCACAGGCCCGAAGCCGTCGATCTTCAAGATACGCTCCTGTTCGATATCATAGGCCGTCTCGATGCCATTTGACCGGAGTACCGCCTCGCGGGTTGGGCCTATGCTGGTAATGTCGTGGTCGCTGATGAACTGCGTTTGCAGGAACTGAATGCGTTGGGCCGCTTCCTTGTTCCTTTCCAGTTCCCGATGTTCTTGTTCGTGTTGCGGCTTGAGGCTCAGGTAATCGTTCTTGAGGCTTTCCAGGCTGTGTTTTAACCCGTCGAACGATTGCTCATACCATGATGCCGTCAGGCGCCAGTCGTTCTCAGCCGCCTCCAATTGGCTGTGCGCCTTGAGATAAGCTTGTATGCGGATCTCCTTTTCTCGGCGCATATCGGCAAGGATGGCGTCTCGCTCGGCGTTCGCCTCTCGTACCGCGGCTTTGTAGGCCTTATCGCGGCGAGTCCTCTCTTGTTCGAGCTTGGCCAGTAAGGCATCGCGCTCGGCGTTCGCGGTTCGGACTGCGGTTTGGTATTCCTCTTCGCGGCGCGCCTTCTCCCGCCGCAGGTCCGCTAAAACGGCGTCGCGCTCGGCGTTTGCAGTTCGGACGGCCGCCTGATGCTTTATTTCGCAGACCAGCCATCCCATGCCGAAGACGACGGTGGACATAATCACGAAGACGCCGAGGGGCGCAACAATAACACGGCCGGTCCCTGGCGAAGAGCGGGAAGTGGAAGCGACCACAATGGCGACAAAGAACACGACCGGAAGAAGGCAGGCGCTACCCACCGCCGTCCAGCCTAGAGCTTTGTGCAGGATTTCACGTGGAATAACGAGTGGGGGCAAGCCATCACAACCAGTAGGGATAATCTTTTCATATCTGGAAACAACTGACATTTCGCTCCGGTAAGACCGGACGATATACTACCGGGTAGTGGTGGGGCGGATAGAAGCGGTTTCCGGAGAGGTTCACCCATGGCAGACAAAGTGAAAATCCTGTTCCTCGCAGCGAACCCGAAGGACTCTTCAAAGCTCCGGCTCGATGAGGAGATCCGCGAGATTCATTCAAAGATCAGGGCTGCGGAATTCAGGGATTCCTTCGATCTCGTTTCCCGGTGGGCGGTTCGCCCTCTCGATCTGCTCCAGGCCTTCAACGAGGTGCAGCCAGACATTGTCCACTTCAGCGGACACGGGAGTAGGCAGGCAGAGTTAATCCTCGAAGACGATGCGGGGAACGCCGCGCTGGTGAGCGAGGTCGCCTTGACCGCCCTGTTCAAGAACGTCAACGACAACATCCGGCTGGTCCTGCTCAACGCTTGCCACTCGGAAGACCAGGCACAGGCCATAAGCCGGCAGATTGAATGCACCGTCGGCATGAGCGTGGCCATCGGCGACGAGGCCGCCATCGTCTTTGCCTCCACGTTTTACGGGGCACTCGCCTTCGGCCGTTCGGTCGGGCAAGCATTCGAGCAGGGGCGGACAGCCCTGATGCTCCAGGGCATCCCTGAAGAGAACACGCCCGTTCTCCTCAGCCGGCCAGAGACAGACGCCCTCACGGTTTCGTTCGTCAACCGAAGACCGGTCAATCCCGTCCTCCCGGCGATCGCGTTAGAGATCCTCCAGAGTGCGGTGGCAAGTAATAGCCCGGTCACCTTCGCCCGCTACGACGGCGGCGTTGCTGTACTGACGGGTGAGCGACAGTTCGACTGCCGCTTCGACCTGGAGCAGGCCGCGTTGCTGGAACATGCCTTGACCATGCTGGTTCAGGTCGGCTGGCTCCGAGAAACAGAGCAAGGCTCGTGCTATGTCACACACGCGGGGTACCAGGCGGCTCGCCAAATCCAGGGGCCGAACAGGTTCCGCTTCATCCAAATCAAGGAACAGATGCCGGGTCTGATCGCTGAGATGAAGCAGGATCTACAGAGCGAAAGCGGCAAGTTCGTGCGGGAGTTCTTCGTAATGAGCAAGCGGCACGTCCTCGGGGGATCAGAAAAGCCACGGTTCACCTACTACGAGGAAGACCACGATAACCTACGAGGAAAGATCGACATCTTGGAGAACTTGGGCTACATTGAAGACGTGACCCCGAAAACAGTGCCCATCTACCGGATGAACGAAGAGTTCGTTAGGCTGGTGCTTGGGTCGTAACCGCGATGGCCGTCTCCAGATGCCGCGGGTCGATGTTGACCACAGCCATCGAGCCGGACACGTCGAGGAGAAGCACGCAGGCCACCCTCGGTTCGGGGTTTTCCGCGAAACTGTTGGTGCCGAAGGGGACTTGTTCCACTGTCTAGCTCCATGCGCCTGGCGAGGATCCGCCGGGAGACCGACGCCGAATGTCCCAAAAGAGGAGCAGTCCAGACAGTGGCTATTCTCGTCTTTTCCGGATCGATGTCAAACAGTTTCCTGACCGAGTGTCGGAATTTCGCTCGCGGGTTCGGAGGTTACTTCTTCGCCGATTTCTCCACAAACCGCCCCACGCATTCGGGGGCGATGCCGGCATATCGAAGGTGAGCGACATCCGTATTGGCGAGCCGGGAGCGTGAGCGACCGGAGTTGCTTTCAGTGATTGCACCATCCTCCGGTCGCTTACGCTCCCGGCTCGCCCAAGACGCTCTAAATCAACTCCCGTATCGGCTCCCCATACGGCAAAATGGCCATCGGCCGGCCGCTGTGGTCGGGGAACGTCGTCTCCGTGTCGATGCCCAAATGGCGGAACGCCGTCGCCCACAGGTCGTTCGGCGTCAACGGCCGTTCCTTGGTCCGCGGGCCAAGAAGATCGTGCCGGTGATGGACAACCTGAACACGCACAAGCTCGCCTCGCCGTACGAGGCCTTCGCGCCGGAGGAGGCCCGGCGGCTGGCGGAGCGGCTGGAAATCCATTA
>Ga0182024_10022587_pt1 | contig 11331 bp, 8 predicted proteins | sample P32metaG_FD_120480 | JGI IMG/M metagenome (GOLD analysis project Ga0182024, IMG submission 120480) | Permafrost microbial communities from Stordalen Mire, Sweden - P3-2 metaG (Illumina Assembly) | ecosystem: Environmental > Terrestrial > Soil > Wetlands > Permafrost | place: Sweden: Stordalen... | reverse complement strand
TTGCCTTGCAATCTAAATTAAACAAACATTAAAAATAAAATAATATAATATAATTAAAAAAAAATATAAAATAAAACCATTAAATACAAATAGCTATTTCGTAGTATAATTATTACAAAATAATACATGAAATTAGGATTATTATTATATTTAATAGGTTTATTGGGTTTTGTGTTAAACAGAAAAAATATTATATTAATGTTAATATCTATTGAAATTATGTTATTATCTATAACATTTATAATAATAATTAATTCTTATATCCTTGAGGATGTAACAGGGCAAGTATTTGCTATATATATAATAGTTATTGCTGCAGCAGAGTCTGCAATTGGTTTAGGTATATTGGTAGCTTTTTATAGATTAAGAGGTACTATTTCCTTATCTTAAATCTAATAAAAAAAATTTTCAAAAAATATAGTGAAAAATTTTTAAAAATAAAAAAAATGCATAGTTTAACAATATATATAATAATAATAGGAATAATATCAATAATACTTTTATTAATAAATTTTATTTTTTCATATCATAAGCCTTATTTAGAAAAAAAGACTGCCTTCGAGTGTGGTTTCCATTCTTTCTTAGGACAAAATAGGACACAATTTTCAATTTCGTTTTTCATTTTTGGTATATTATTTTTAATATTTGATTTAGAGATATTATTAATATATCCTTATAGTATAAGTGCATATGATAATGGTATATACGGTTTAATTATCATGTTATTGTTTTTTATTTTAATAACAATGGGTTTAATATTTGAATTGGGGAAAAAAGCCTTAAGTATATCTTCTAGACAATATAAATAATAAAAAATATTTAATTTTCCAGAAAAAAAAAGAGGTCTTAGTTTAACGGTAAAATGTATGCCTTTTAAGCATTAAGATCTAGGTTCAAATCCTGGCGACCTTAACGGTTATAGGTTAATGGTAGACCCATCGTCTTCCAAACGATATGTATCGATTCGATTTCGATTAGCTGTATTTAAGAGTTAGTAGTTAATTGGTAAACGATTTTCTTGTCAGGAAAAGATATGTCGGATCGAGGCCGACTTAACTCGATTAAGGAAAAGTTGACATCGGTAAGTCGAAATATTTGCTAAATATTATGTTTATACATATAGATGTTCAAATCATCTCTCTTCCGTATATTTTACCAAAGAGTATAGTTTCAAAGGTAAAACAAAAAGCTTCAAACTTTAAATTTCTAGTTCAAATCTGGATATTCTTGTTTATTTTAAGAGAATTGGCTGAGTGGTTTAAGGCGGTAAGCTTGAAACTTATTTAATATTTTTATTACATTCGTTCAAATCGAATATTCTCTGAGGATGAATTAGCTCAACGGTAGAGCGTATATTTTACACATATAATGTTAATAGTTCAAATCTATTATTCTTCAAAGGTTTTTACTCTAAATATAAACATATATATATATGTTTATTAAGTTTTTTAGCTTAATAGTAAAGCGCATTTTTGATAAGAATGTTATTTAAGTGCAAATCTTAAAAAAACTATCGCATAAATTAAATATTAAAATTAAAAAAAATAGGGTATATGCCATGTTATCTATAGGAGTATTAGGTTTTATTGTTTGAAGTCATCATATGTATACTGTAGGTTTAGACGTGGATACGAGAGCTTATTTTACAGCAGCAACTATGATAATAGCAGTTCCAACAGGAATTAAAATTTTTTCATGGTTAGCTACATCTTATGGAGGTACTATAAAATTAACACCTTTTATGTTATTTACTTTAGGTTTTGTTGTAATGTTTACTATAGGAGGATTAAGTGGTATAATTTTAGCGAATGCATCTTTAGATGCTGCATTCCATGATACATACTATGTGGTAGCTCATTTCCACTATGTATTAAGTATGGGAGCAGTATTTGGTTTATTTAGTGGTTGATATTTTTGATGTGTTAAAATGTTAGGTGTAGATCAAAAAGATATTTCTTCAAAAATTCATTTTTGAATTTTCTTTGTAGGTGTAAATATAACTTTCTTTCCTCAGCATTTTTTAGGTTTACAAGGTATGCCTAGAAGAGTTAGTGACTATCCTGATGCATTTTATGGATGAAATGCTGTAAGTAGTATTGGTTCTCTCTTTTCACTTGGAGCTATTATTTTATTTATGGCTTATTTAGTACCGTTATTCCAAAATGGGTGAATAGCTGCTAGATTCCCATGAGCTACCGTTCCATTTTATAGTGATAAATTAAGAAAAGATTTAAATTCATCTACTCCTAGTTTAGAGTGAAATTTAACTAGTCCACCTAGTCCTCATTCTTTTGTTAATTTACCTATACAACAAAATATATTTATATTAAAATAATTTATTTTAATATAAATATATCTTATGTAAATAGAATATATAAATGTATATTCTAATAATTGATGGAAATAATTAAATTATAGAGATAATCTATAAAAACAAAAAATCTAATTCAAATAAACAACTTAATTAATGAATATCTTAATTTCTTTATTAATCACAGAGTTATATTTAATAAATAAACAAGTAGGTGTATATAAGTGTGATGTTCCGCAACCTTGAGGTCTATATTTTCAAGATAGCTCGAGTCCATTAATGGAAGCTATAGTAGAATTACATAATTATATTATGTATTTTTTAATTACAATTTTATTTTTAGTTATATGAGTAATGATATCAATAGTAAGAAACTATACCTATAACAAATTTAGTAATATATATCTAGTACATGGAACAATAATAGAATTAATATGAACTATTTTACCTGCAATTATTTTAATAGTTATAGCTTTTCCATCTTTTAAATTATTATATATTACAGATGATGTAACAGATCCGGAAATAACATTAAAAGTAGAAGCTCATCAATGATACTGAAGTTACGAATATCCTGATTTCTTAAATAGTGACAATGATTTTATAGCTTATGATTCTTATATGATAAATGAAGGAGAGTTAGAAAAAGGAAGATTAAGAATGCTAGATGTAGATAATAGAGTTATCTTACCAGAATTAACTCATTCTAGGTTCAATATTTCATCTACTGATGTAATTCATTCTTTAGCTACTCCATCATTAGGTTTAAAATGTGATGCATATCCTTTTAAATTAAATCAAATATCTGTTTATTCTAATAGAGAAAGTGTTAACTATGGGCAATGTTCTGAAATTTGTGGACTATGACACAGCTCAATGCCTATTGTTATTGAGTCTGTTTCTTTAGAAAAATTTTTAATGTTTTTAAAAAACCAATAATATGTTAATATATTCAACATTACTTTTGTTAACATCTAATGCTATGAATAATAGAAGAGATAGTTCAATCATATATTCAAGAATTTCTGTAATTATACTAATTAATACAATATTATTATTATATCTAATTTTAAGTATAAATTTTTCTTATAAAGGATTAATACTATATAATGGATATATAGAAATAAAGAATTATACTCTTTTTTTTATTGTATTTATATTAATAATCAGTTCTATTATAATAAGTATAAATTCTGTCTATCCTCGTATAATATTTATAAAAAACACAACATTAAAGAATAAATATTTACAAAATTTAACTAATATAATTAATAAAATGTCAGATCAATATAGAATCATAGAATATCCATTAATATTATTATTTTGTATAATAGGAGTAATATTTTTAGTTTTAAGTACAGATTTAATATCTGTTTTTTTATCTATTGAGCTACAAAGTTATAGTTTATATTTAATATCCTCTATTTATAGAAATTCAGAAGCATCTATTACTGCAGGATTAACTTATTTTTTACTAGGAGGATTATCTTCATGTATAATCTTATTAGGAATAAGTATTATTTATGTAAACTATGGTAATACTAATATAGAAAATATATATGTAATTAACAATATTTTTAATTCGTTAAAAAATAGTGCATATAATACGGAAAGTTATATGGATAACATAAATATGGTATATTTATATCTATTTATGTATACACAATACTTATACGTACAGATAGGTTTAGCTATAATTTCCATAGGATTATTATTTAAAATTTCTGCTGCTCCATTTCATTTTTGAAGTCCAGACGTATATGATGCAATACCTACAATAGTTACAACTTTTGTAGCTATTGTACCTAAAATATCTATATTAATATTATTATATAATGTTTCCTTTTATACTTACAATGATAATTGAGTAGAATTATCATGATCAAATACTTTAATTATATCTAGTATATTATCCTTTATAGTAGGTTCTATAGTAGGTTTAGTTCAGTACAGAATAAAAAGATTATTTGCATATAGTACTATCTCCCATATAGGGTTTATGTTATTAGGTTTATCTATAAATAACCTAGAATCTATAAGAGCTCTGTTCTTTTATATTATTCAATATACTATATCTAATTTAAATACCTTTTTAATATTAATAGTAATGGGTAATAGTTTATATACTTTTATATCAAATAATAAATATAGTATAAAAGAAAAAGAATATTCTCCTATTCAATTACTATCGCAATTAAAAGGATTTTTTTTCATAAATCCGATATTATCAATAAGTTTATCTTTAACTTTTTTTTCTTTTGTAGGTATTCCACCTTTAATAGGATTCTTTGGAAAACAAATGATTTTAACAGCAGCAATAGATAAAGGATATATATTGACTGTTATTATAGCTATAATAACAAGTGTTATTAGTGCAGTATATTATTTAATATTAATAAAAAATATTTATTTTGAAAAATCCGAATATAAAGTTAATAATAAAATTATCCAAAATATAAATAAACATGTAGAAGTTAATAATTATATTAAACATGATAATATAATACTATCAAGCTGTTTACCATTAATAATATCAATATTAACATTAATAATAATGTTTTTTATACTTTTTAATTATGAAATAATTAAATTAATATATATGATTACATAATAAACAGTATAAAAGGATATACTTAAATCTGGTTATTTAGTTATAATCCAATCTAATAAAATAACTATAAAAAGGATATGTTTAAATATGGTTATTTAATTCGACTGCAAATCGAATCTTTAAGGTTCAATTCCTTCTTATCCTTCAAGTATTACTATTATAATAATTCAAATATGAATTGAGAAAGATGGTTTTGGTCTAGTAATGCCAAAGATATAGGTGCACTATATTTAGTATTTGCATTTGTAGCAGGTCTCTTAGGTACAGCATATTCTATTATTATTAGAATGGAATTATCTGGACCTGGTATACAATTTATAGCTGATAATCAACTATACAATAGTATAATAACAACTCATGCTATAATAATGATATTTTTTATGGTTATGCCAGGTTTAATCGGAGGATTTGGTAACTTTTTAATGCCTTTAATGATAGGAGGTCCTGACATGGCTTATCCAAGACTTAATAATGTAAGTTATTGATTGTTAATCCCATCAATAGTTATGTTTGTAGTAGGAACAAATATTGAACAAGGTATAGGAACAGGTTGAACTTTATATCCTCCATTATCTGGTATACAAAGTCATAGTGGTCCTAGTGTAGATTTGGGTATTTTTGGTTTACATTTATCTGGTCTTAGTTCTTTACTAGGAGCTATGAATTTCATAACTACTTTGTTAAATATCAGATGTCCAGGTACAAACTTACATAAAGTTTCATTATTTGGGTGAGCTATATTAGTTACAGCTGTATTACTATTATTATCTTTACCTGTACTAGCAGGTGCAATAACTATGTTATTAACAGACAGAAATTTTAATACTTCATTTTTCGAAGTAGCAGGAGGAGGAGATCCTATATTATTTCAACATTTATTTTGATTCTTCGGACACCCTGAAGTTTATATTTTAATTATACCAGCTTTTGGTATAATAAGTATAACTATTGCAATAGGATCAGGTAAAGGAATATTTGGATATTTAGGAATAAAGTAAATAAATAATTTTTCTTTATTATAATCTTTTACACATTATAGATACTAATAAAAAAAGCAATTTTTTTATATAATAATATAAGTTATATTTCTATAATATATATATACTAGATATATTACCATGTAACAAATTTCTGAGATATATAAGTTAGAAAACAATTAAACGAATATAAGGTTTTTTTTATAAATAATAATATAATATATAATATATTCTATTAAGCCTAAAGGTACCTTAAATTATGAATGATTAATAGAATAATCATTAAGGGTTTAAATTAAAATAACTTACATATTTAATAATTTATATCTTAATAGTAATAAAAAACTAAAGTAGTTTTAAATTTTACTTAAAAAACAATTATTATGAATTATTATTATATCATAATAATATTTATATTATTTATTTTTGAGTTTGATGATGGCTCTGATAGAACACTATCTAAATGCTTGACACATGCTAACCAAACATTATTTAATAAATAAGGTGGTGTACAGGTGAATAAAAATTATAAGTATCTGCCTTAAAGTAATGGCAAAATCCATTATATGAATAAAGACTGCAAGGTTGCTTTAAGATGATATCATTATATCAGATAATATATATTATTATCTGTAATCGTAACTGAGAGGTTTATCGGTCACATAGGGTCTGAAAAAACCCCTATACGTATAGTACAGCAGTGTGGAATATTGGTCAATAGTCTAACGACTGAACCAGCAATTTGGGAGATGCAATGTTAATTTTCTTAAATGAAAACATGATTATGACAATTTTGTTTAAAATATGTCTTGACTAAATCTTGTGCCAGCAGTCGCGGTAATACAAGAAAGACTGGTGTTTGTCATCTTTATTAGGTTTTAAGGGTACCTAGACTGATTATATATTAAAAATTGTAATCTAGAGTTATAAAAATTAAGGAGTTATATAGAACTATAGGAAGAGAGATAAAATGTTGTGATACTTATGGGACTGATAAAGGTGAAGACAATACTCTATAACAACTGACGTTGAGGTACGAAGGCTAGAGTAGCGAACAGGATTAGATACCCTAGTAGTTCTGGCAGAAAATGATAAGTGCTATAGTAATTAAACAATGGTTATTATAAATGAAAGTGTAAGCATTTCACCTCATGAGTAATTCGGCAACGTTGAAATTGAAATCATTAGACCGTTTCTGAAAAAAGTAATGAAGTATGTTATTTAATTCGATAACCCTCGAAAAACCTTACCACAACTTGAATAATATTTAAATTTAAATATTACAAGCGTTGCACGGCTGTCTTTAGTTAATGTCGTGAGATTTTAATATTTTTAAATTTATTAACGCAAACCTTACTATTATTTAAAATAATAGTTTTAGGATTAAGACAAGTCATCATGACCTTAACTTAGTTGTGGGCTATAGACGTGCTACACAATACTTAGACAAAAGGATGATAAATTGTAAAATTTAACTAAACCTAAAAATAAGTTAATATGGATTGTAGTCTGAAACTTGACTACATGAAAAAGGAATTACTAGTAATCGTGAAACATTACGTCACGGTGAAATATATCTCAGATGGGTACTAACCACTCGTCAGGCGTCGAAAAAAGTATATGCAATAAATTTAGTGTTTTTAGTATTTACCTTAATATATATATTTAAATATATATATATTATTTTTATTAAGGATTCCTTTTGTATGCGTAGTTTTGATTGATGTTAAGTCGAAATATGGTTCGTGTAGTGGAAGTTGCACGGGAATAATAAAATAATGATTTTTCACAAAAATTCAAGCTTTCATAGCTCAACGGTAGAGCAGAAATCTGTTAATTTTCTTGTTGAGTGTTCAAATCACTCTGAAAGCTAAAGTGAATTAGTTAAATGGTATAAACATAATATTACGGCTATTAAGTTATAGGTTCAAGTCCTATATTTACTAATTATTACGGATTAGAACCAGTTTGGTACGGTACCTCTTTTGGGTAGAGGAATATTTATGTTCAAATCATAATAATCCGAAAAAAAATATACAGTTAATTAAAGGTATATTTCGTTTTTTCGAAATAGATAGATAATATCTATTAGTATAGATTACTAATATAATAATATGATTTATTTGTTTAAAAAAATCGAATTACTTTTTTTTTATAAGCATGAACAGAAACTTTTACAGAGATAATAGCAAAGAATAGATTCTAATAATTAAAAAGATATTAGAATTATAATTGCCATATATAAAGGATTAATACAATTATTTAGTAAAATCCTAGAGAAATTAAATAATATAAAAATATAATTAATTGAAATATCTTATTATGTATAAGAAATAAAATCAAACGAGATTAATTTGGTGTATATTTGAGTAAAATATGTAAAATATTTGAATATAGGGGAACCTTCCTCTTAATCTAATTAATATATTATGAGCGATAGATTAAAAACTTAGATAGTTGTTTTTTAAAAGAAGTTTTACAAAGGATTTAAGTATAAGATATGAGAGTATACCTTTTGCATAATGGGACAGCAAGTTAGTAATAATATGCAAGCTATAAGCTAATTAAAAAAAATTAAAGTATATTTTACTATACCCGAAGCCTAGTGATATTACCATGATCAGGATTATAAAAGTTCGAACGGGTTACTGTTTAAAAAGTATCCGAAGAATTATGGTAAGTAAGTGAAATGCAAATCTAACTAGGATAGCTGGTTTTCTGCGAAACCTATCTAAGTAGGTAATTTAATTTTTATATTTATAGGTACAGTATTTACTCTTTTTAGTATATATTATACTATATATTGGGGGGTCGTGAAGATTCTATCAGAAAGTAGTAGATCTCGGAAGGATAAATATTTATAATTAATGAATCGGACATAAAATGATAAGATTGTATGTCTAAAGGGAAACAGCCCAGAACAAAGATTAAGGTTCCTAAATTATTATTAAGTGAAAAAAAAGATGTTCAATTCTAATGTTATTAGTTAATAGGCTTAGAATCGGCCAATTTTTGATGATCTCGTAAAAGGGCACTAATATTTAAATTACTTATTTTAATTGTACAGTTTGTGGATTCTGATAATATAACGGATCTAAATAATATACCGAAACTTTGTATTAAAAAATATATATATATTTTTTTTAATGGTAGCAGAACATTGGGTAAATAGTATGTAATAGTATTTAAAATTACTATTCACATTAGATTATATCCCAAGTGATAATGCTGAACATGAGTAACTCGAGAAATTCTTGGCTAAAGCTTAACGATTTTTATTACGATTTCTAATTTTAATAAATATTTTAAAGGATAATAAGATGAAGTTAATATTTTTTAAAACTTTGGTTCTGGAAAAGTATATAACTTATCTATATTTATAGATTAATATACTTATATAAGTATATTTTTATATCGTATCCAAAAGTTAGTAGAGAATATGATGTCTATGAGTTAAAAATCATTAAGGAACTCGGCAAATTGACTCCGTAACTTAGGGATAAGGTTGGCTAATCAACTTGAATAATATCAACATTTTGATAAGGAAACAAATAATGGTGTTGTACGACTGTTTAATTAAAACAAAGCACTTTGCATAAGATTTATAATCAAAGTATTGAGTGTGATCTCTGCCCTATGTTGGCAGGATAACTTTATTTTTTGATTTTTTTCAATCAGATTATTAAGGAATTTCCAATCAATGGCGGCCTTACCGATGAGGGTCTTAAGGTAGCGAAATACCTTGGCCGTTAAATGCGGTCTTGCATGAATGATGTAACGATACAACAACTGTCTCAATGATTTAACTCAGTGAAATTATTAATAGCAGTGCAGATACTGTTTACCTCTAGTTAGACGAGAAGACCCTATGCAGCTTTACTGTTACTAATTATTGATTATATTAATCTTGTTTATAAGGTTATTGTTTAAATAATAGTGTAATACCTTTAATTACGATTAGTATAATAGAATCTTTATTTATAACTTTATTGAATTTTAATATTTTTGTATTTTAATTTAATTATAATTGTTAGAAGACAGTTTATGCGGGGCACAGATCCCATAAATAGTACCTGGGTATATCTAATGTATAGTATTATTGTATTCATATATGAATACGTTTATTAATTTATTGAAAAGTTTTTCAATCCATCTAAGAGCTATTCTAGTTAAGCTAGGAATTTTTTTATTTTAAGTAAGTTACATTATATGGGAAATAAGTATGTATTAAATTATTAACAATAAATTATTATAGCATACTATAAGTCTTATTAATAAATTTTATTGTAATAATTTATATTATATTAATATATAATAAACATTGTATGTTTTAATGGATTAATCTTGCTTTACTGTTTGATTTACAAATCTTTCAGTTGCGTAAGCAGAGCATATGATCGCAAAATACTGTAAGGAAAGATTTTGTATTATTGAATAAAGCTACGCTAGGGATATATAAGTCCTCCAATTTTAACTTATTGGTAATTTAATTGGGTTAATTTTAAAAAGTACTTAAATTTAAGTATATTTAAAGCGAAATTTGTATTTATGCAAATACGTTTAACGACTATTGTAAATCCTATATTTTAATATTTTTAATATTTTAATTAAAAAAGATTAAAAAAAAATATTTTAATGTATATTCTTTAATATAAATAATGAAAAGATTTGTTTTTAATAGATATTTTAAATATATGTCTTCTTTATCTGAATGATCTTCTAGTGTATATGTTTTTAATAAAAGAAATCTTTTTTTATTAAATAACAGTGAAAAAAAAGCATATGAATTACTTTATCATTATTTTAGTTCTAATTTATTATTTAATAAAGCAACTCCTGGTCTTAAAGTTACTAATCTAAAATCTATATACAATAACTATTTTAGGAAATTTATTTGAAATAAATTTTATTTTTTTAAAAATTTTTTAAATTTTTTAAATATTGAAAGGAAAATTTTTACATTTCTTTCTTATAATCATGATATAGAGAATCATAATTCAAAGTCTTTAATTAAAAAAACTTTTAGATGGGTTAGATTACTTAAATATAGATTACGAAGAAAATTTTATTTAAAAAGATTTAAAAATAGATCTGTTAATAAAGTATATGTTAGTAAACCTGAAATGAAACATAGTGTTAATGAAGTTATTATAACTGTATATCTATATAACAGAGAAAAATTTTATTTTTTAAAAAAATTAATCAGATTAAAAAAATTTTTTTTTGGTTTACAGAGTAACAAAATAGATAAAATTTATTTTAATTATTTAGAAAAAGACAAAATATATAATACTTTTAAAAAATTATCTATAAATTTTCCTTTTAAATTTATAATAAAAAGAATTTTACCGAAAATATACAATTCTAAAAATTTATATGTAGACATACATAGTAATTTTAATAATTATTATAGTTATTTTAATCATCTTTCT
>Ga0182024_10022586_pt1 | contig 11332 bp, 3 predicted proteins | sample P32metaG_FD_120480 | JGI IMG/M metagenome (GOLD analysis project Ga0182024, IMG submission 120480) | Permafrost microbial communities from Stordalen Mire, Sweden - P3-2 metaG (Illumina Assembly) | ecosystem: Environmental > Terrestrial > Soil > Wetlands > Permafrost | place: Sweden: Stordalen... | reverse complement strand
GTGGACATCAAAAATCTTAAAAGCGTTCCCGGAACAACTACCGAATCCCTTCTTCAGGGTCAGGCCGCCGGTGTAACGATTATCAACTCCGGTCAGCCAGGCGGCTACAGTAACGTAAGAATCAGGGGTATTACAGGTATCGGAAGCGTTGACCCGCTCGTTATTGTGGATGGTGTTCAGAGCAGTATGCATGACCTGAATGTGGCGGATATTGAATCCATCCAGGTATTGAAAGATGCTGGTTCTACCGCCATTTATGGTATCCAGGGTTCGAATGGAGTTATCATCGTTACCACCAAAAGAGGTAAGGGTGGAAAAGCTTCCATTAGTTATGACGGATATTATGGAACGCAAAGACCCCTCAAGAATGGATTTAACCTTGCGGGAAGCCAGAACTGGGCTGACGTGTTTTGGCTCCAATATTACAACGCCGGTATTGTACCGGGCGATGCCTGGTTTGGTCAGGGAGGACCCTCTTATGCTCCGCCTACTCTTCCTGCCTATCTTCAGCCAACACCATTTGTAAATGCGGCTCCTTATCCGGTTAATCCGAATTATACGGCACTGCAGAATCCAACTTCGTACGATATTGTAAACAATCAGATTACCAAGACCAATCTGGTTGGTACGGATTGGTTCCATGAAATTTTCAAACCTGCCGCGATAACCCAGCATACGATCTCTGCGAGCAATTCGACAGAAAGATCTTCGTACTATTTCTCACTCGGTTATCTGGATCAGGAAGGAACCCTGATCGGAACTCACCTGAAAAGGTATAATGTGCGCGCAAACAGCGTATTCAATGTGAAGGATCACGTGAGGATAGGTGAAAATGCTTATATATTCTATAAGGACAATCCCACAATTGGCAACCAGAATGAAGGGAATGCTATTTCACTTTCCTATCGTATTCCTCCCGTTATCCCGGTATATGATGTTATGGGAAATTATGCAGGTACACATTCATTCACCATCAACAACTCAGGAAACCCCGTTGCTGACCAGTTGCGCGGCGTGAATAACAAGCAAAATGACTGGCAGATGAATGGTAATATTTTTGCCGAAGCTGATTTCTTTCGTCATTTTACGATCCGGACCAGCATTGGTGGTACCCTGGATAATGACTATTATTATTATTTCGGTTATACTCCATATGAAAATGCGGAAGGAAGTACGGCGGCAAATAACTTTACAGAAGGTTCCGCTTACCAAAGTACTGTAATCTGGACCAACACACTTACCTACAATCAGATATTTGGCAAGCATAGTATAAAAGCATTGATTGGTACAGAATCTAAAAGCAATTACGCCAGGGGCTTGCAGGGACAGCGGAGCAATTATTTTTCAACTGATCCCAACTACTGGAGCCTCAATACAGGTGCGCCTTCAACACAGGGTAATTCAGGCCTTAACTATGCCTATAATAACGGATCCCCTGTATTCAACACTTTATATTCGCAGTTTGGCCGCGTTGATTATGCTTTTGAGGATAAATACCTCCTGAGTGGTACGATCCGCCGTGACCAGTCCTCCCTTTTTGCTCCGGGACAGCAAACAGGTATTTTCCCCTCCGGATCTGCCGGATGGAGAATTTCCCAGGAAAATTTCATGAAAGATGTTTCCTGGATGAAAGACTTGAAATTGAGGGGAAGCTATGGGATAACCGGTAACCTTTCCGATGTTCCCATCACCAATCCCTACACGCTATATAGCTCTGGCGCCAGTCACTCTTATTATGACCTCAACGGTACTTCTACCAGCACACAGCTAGGGTTCTATCCTAGCAATATTGGCAACACTGCTACCAGCTGGGAAAAGGATATTCTTGCCGACGTGGGCGTTGATTTTAGCCTGAACAAATTTGACGCAACCATTGACTGGTTCCAGAAAAAGGTCAGCGGACTCTTGTTCCAGGCAGCTCTTCCGAATACAGTAGGTGGTGCATCCGCTCCTTATGTGAATTTCGGAAATATTCAGAACACAGGTCTAGAAGCCATGCTGGCCTATCATGGTTTAGTGAACCAGGATCTCCGATATGATATTACGGGTACCATTACGCATTATAAAAGTGATGTGCAGACTTTGCCACAAGGTATCCAATACTATTCATTCGGAAATGCAGGGTCAAACCGTATCGGCGCTTTCTCACGCATTCAACCCGGACGTGCTATTGGCGAATTCTATGGTTATAAAGTGATCGGTTATTTCAAGGATGCCGCAGATGTTGCCAAATCCCCATCCCAACCCGGAGCTGCACCAGGAGAGTTTAAATATGCCGATATTAACCACAGCGGCGCAATTACTGATAGCGACAGGACGTGGATAGGCAACCCAAATCCAAAATTTACGTATGGACTTAATTTAGCGCTTACCTGGAAAAACTTTGATTTCTCTGCTTTCTTCTACGGATCTTATGGGAATGATGTGTTCAACTATATCAAGTACTGGACCGCTTTTCCGCAGGTATTTGAAGGTAATGTCCAAAAAGATCTCTTGACGAATTCATGGACTCCAACTAACCTTAACCCGAAATATCCGCAGATAACTAATAACGGTAATCTCAGCAACAGTGGAGCGATTAATTCATGGTACGTTGAAAATGGTTCCTATCTCAGGCTTAAATCCCTGAATATCGGGTATAGCATTTCTCCGGCCATGTTGAAAAAGATCGGTGTAGACAAGTTAAGGATTTATGTGCAGGGTGCCAACCTCTTTACGCTTACCAAGTATTCTGGTTTAGATCCTGAATTATCCGGTTCTAATCTGAGCGATCAGACGAATTTTGGAATTGATCTGGGTAATTATCCGGCCAACCAGAAGAATTACAATGTGGGCATAAATCTGACGTTTTAATTAAAGAAACTTTGAGAATTAACTATAAACTTTCCGCTATATGAAAAGATTACAACTTAAAATACTTATTCCCAGTTGCTTGGGGATCATGGTCTTACTCCTGGCTTGTGGTAAAAATTTCCTGAATAAACCACCTCTTGCCGTATTAAGTCCTCAGATCCTGGCTAACAAGGCTGGGGTACAGGGGATCCTGATCGGTGCTTATGCCGACCTCGACGGACTCGGTGATGCCAACCTTCCCGGTACCGACTGGGGCGCTGCCGCCTCCAACTGGGTCTATGGTAATGTTGTTGCTGATGATGCCTATAAAGGATCTACAACGCAGGACCAGCCGGATATCGTTCCTCTGGTTCAATTTAATGCCACTGCAACCAATTCTTATCCACAGGCAAAATGGGCCGCTATGTTAGATGGGGCCCAAAGGGCTAACAGTGTGATACGTACGATGAGGCAGGCAACCGGGCTTGCTGCTGCGGACACGGTGGAATTCAAGGCCGAGGCCCTTTTCCTTCGTGCTTTTTATCATTTCGAACTTAGAAAGGTATTTCATTATCCGGTCTATGTTGATGAAACCATAGGTGTTGCTAATGCTAATGTTCCAAACATTGACGGCTCCGGAAATTATATTGAAATCTGGCCCAAAATTGAAGCCGATTTTCAATATGCGATGACTAATCTCCCGGCTACACAGCCGAACAAAGGACAGGCAAATAAATATGCAGCCGAAGCATTCCTCGCTAAAGTTTATATGTTCGAGGGGAAATATGATCTGGCAAAACCATTGCTGGATGACTGCATTGCCAACGGCGTTACAGCACATGGTGACAAATATGCATTGCAGACCAATTTCCAGCAAAACTTCAACCCGGATCCCGGAGCAAAGAACAGTGCTGAATCTGTGTTCGCCGTTCAGATGTCAGTAAATGACGGTTCAGGTGCTGCAGGAAACGGGAACGGTAATGCAGGTGATGAACTGAACTTCCCTTATGGCGGAGGCCCTGGTGCCTGCTGCGGATTTAATAATCCTTCTCAGGACCTTGCCAACGCATTTAAGACTGATGCAACCGGCCTGCCCTTACTGGGTACTGCTTTCCAGGCAGGAAAGAGTGTGAGTGATCCTGCAGGGAAATATGTTGGTAACCTGGATCCGCGCATTGACTGGACCATCGGCAGACAAGGTATTCCCTATCTTGACTGGGGTCCACATCCGGGTGATACCTGGATCCGGAGCCCGGCAGATGACGGACACTTCAGCCCTAAGAAAAATGTTTATGCAAAATCACAGCAGGGGACACTCTCTGATGCAGAAAATAACTGGGCCAATGTTGAACTGGATGCAAACAATGTTAACGAGATCCGCTTTGCAGACGTGTTGCTCTGGGATGCAGAAGCGAATATCCTGGGCAGTGCAGCGAATCTGGATCAGGCAGAAACCTATGTTAATATGGTCAGGGCCAGAGCAGCCAGTCCGACAGGAATGGTGACAAGCGGAGTTTTTAATGCATCTACCTGGACATACGCTGGAGGAGCCCCGTCAGATACTTATAAAGTAGGTCAATATCCTGCCGGTGCATTTACTGCAGGCGGTGCAGCATATGCGATGAACGCAGTGATCATGGAAAGAAGGATCGAGCTTGGTATGGAAGGCCACCGCTTCTTTGATCTGCAGAGATGGCAGGCTGGAGCAGGACCTATCCCTGCAGGTTATATGACAACTATTATGACTACTTATATCGCCATTCAGACACCAATACATCCGGCCCAGTACCTGAATGTTGTATTTACAGCAGGCAAAAACGAATACTTCCCGATTCCACAGGCGCAGATCGATGCTGAGAATTCTACTGGCAAAATAGCATTGAAACAGATACCGGGATATTAATCGATGAGTGAAATTTAATTTCAAAGATCATTTGAATAAAGAGGCGGAGCGCAATCTCCGCCTCTTTTCATTTTGACAAATAATGGAATGCGGCTATGAGCAGTCAGCAAATAAAATCATTCTGATATGGAAAATTATCGCAAAGCAGAAAAGCAGAATGAAGAATATTTATTTGGAAGATGTTAATTGTGTAAAGCGCTCTGATCCGGAGATGAAATATATTTTTTATTGTACATTATTTTCCAGAAATTTCAATCATGATTGCATGTAAAGGCTGGATGATGAGCTGCCTTGCCTTGGGCAGCATTTTATACCTGAGCGCTTGTAAGAATAAGAATACCCTCTTCCAAAACATCAGTTCGGATCATTCCGGGATCCATTTCAACAACCAGATTATCGAGAATGATTCTATAAATCCGTTGGATATGACTAATATCTACAACGGTGGAGGCGTAGGCATAGGTGATTTCAACGGGGATGGATTGCAGGATATTTATTTTACGGGCAATATGGTGTCCAACCGCCTGTATCTCAACAAAGGTGATTTTAAGTTCGAGGACATTACGGCTGCCGCAGGTGTAGACGGAGAAGGAGAATGGTGCCGAGGTGTTTCGGTAGTAGACATCAATAACGATGGCTGGCCGGATATTTATGTTTGTGCTACGATAAAAACAAACCCGCAGCAAAGAAGAAATCTGCTGTATATAAACCAGGGTCCGGATAAAAATGGCATTCCCCATTTCAAGGAAATGGCAAAGGAATACGGACTGGGAGACACACTCTATTCCACCATGGCGGCTTTCTTTGATTACGACAACGATGGCGACCTGGATATGTATCTCACCGTAAATGAAATTCCCAAGGGGTATAATGCCAATGTGTTCAAGCCGATCGCTACGGATGGCTCATTTCCCAGTACTGGCAGACTCTACCGGAATGACTGGAACGATTCCCTGAAACATCCGGTATTTACAGATGTATCCAAACAGGCAGGAATAACTACGGAAGGATTTGGACATGATGTTACCATCGCAGATATCAATCGCGATGGCTGGAAGGATATTTATGTGAGCAATGATTTTATAGGTGACGATATCCTCTATATCAACAATCACGATGGCACGTTCACCAATAAAATAAAATCTTATTTCAAACATACTTCTGCCAATGGCATGGGTCAGGATATCGAGGACATCAATAACGACGGACTTGCCGATGTGGTGGAACTCGACATGAATCCGCCGGATAACTTTAGAAAGAAAATGTTCCTGAATGCCAACAGTTATCAGATCTATCAGAACTCGGATTTTTTTGGGTATCAGTATCAGTATGTTCGCAATAGCCTTCAATTGAATCAGGGGCCCCGTGTTAACGGTCACGATTCCATAGGAGATCCGGTATTCAGCGAGATCAGTTTTTACAGTGGTATTTCAGAAACGGACTGGAGTTGGACACCCCTGGTTGCAGATTTTAATAATGACGGCTTTCGCGATGTTATCATTACCAACGGCTATCCCAAAGATGTAACCGATCATGATTTTATTAATTTCCACCGGCAGGCCAGGAATATCGCGTCAAAGCAAATGATATTGAGCCAGATCCCACAGATAAAGATCCACAGCTTTGCTTTTAGAAATAACCAGGACCTCACGTTTACGGATGTTTCGGCAGACTGGGGCATGATGGCGCCCGGCTTTTCGAACGGAGCTGCCTACGCGGACCTGGACAACGACGGGGACCTTGATCTCATTATCAATAATATCAATGATGAGGCGCATATCTACCGGAATATGTCCAGGGAAAGGGATCCGGATAATAATAATTACCTGCAGATCCGCTTCGCCGGTGATAGCTTAAACAAGAATGGATTTGGCGCCTGGGCTGAACTGCATTATGATCAGGGCAAACAGCAGGTATATGAAAACACACCCTACCGGGGTTATCTTTCTACCATCCAGGATATTGCGCATTTTGGCCTGGGAAAGGTCCGGATGGTAGATTCTGTCACCATTAAATGGCCTGATGGAAGGATGCAATTGATGCAGCATGTGGCTTCCAACCAGTTACTAACGGTTCATATCAGGGATGCAACCATGCATTATTCCTTTGCCAGGAAAACCATCGATTCGGATGCCCTGTTTACCGAAATCACAGATTCTACGGGTATACATTACCGTCATGAACAGCGTGACTATATAGATTTTAATATTCAGAAATTATTACCGCATAAATTATCCGAATATGGGCCGGCTATTGCTGTAGGAGATATTGACGGAAATGGTCTGGAAGATATGGTTGTGGGGGGCTCGGCTTTTCACAGTGCGCAGTTGTTTTTACAACAACCCGGAGGAAGGTTTATCCAAAAAGCACTTTTGCCCGATTCTGTCTGCAAAACGAAAGCAGGGGATGATCTCGGCATATTGCTTTTCGATGCGGATGGAGACGGAGACCTGGACCTGTATATTACCTCCGGCGGTTATGAGAACCCGCAAAATAGTTCTGCCTACCAGGATCACCTGTACGTAAATGATGGAAAAGGAAATTTTAAACTTGATCCCGATGCGCTGCCCCAAAATTTTACAAGTAAATTATGCGTGCGTGCTGCAGACTATGACCGGGATGGAAAGCTCGATCTGTTCATCTCCGGGCGTGTGGATCCGGGAAATTATCCTAAGCCGGTATCCAGCTTTATTTATCACAATGATTCCAAAGACGGGCATATCCATTTTACCGACGTGACCAATACGGTTGCCAAAGATCTGGTCAATATCGGAATGGTATGTGATGCTGTGTGGACTGACTTTGACAATGACGGATGGCCGGACCTTATCCTTGCGGGTGAGTGGATGCCGGTTACTTTCTTAAAAAATGATGAAGGTGTTTTTAAAGATGTGACAGGATCCACGGGGGTCGGAGACAAAACAGGATGGTGGAACAGCATTACTGCAGGTGATTTTGACAACGATGGGGATATTGATTACATAGTCGGAAATCTCGGACAAAATTCGTTTTATCGCGGAAGTGAAAAATATCCGGTGAGGGCATACGCGAAAGACTTTGACAACAATGGTATTTACGATGTGATTCCCTCCCTGTATCTTCCGGATGTGAACGGGGAGAAAAAGGAATTTCCGGCCCAGGGACGGGATGACCTGCTGAAGCAGATCACTGCTATGCGAAAGAAATTTCCGACATATAGATCATACGCATTGGCTACTATGGACCAGGTTCTCACAGATAAAGATCGCAAAGGTGCGCTCATTCTGGAAGCTAATGATTTTCAGACAGCGTTGTTAAGGAATGATGGTAATGGAAAGTTCACACTCGTCCCATTACCTATGGAAGCCCAACTCTCGGTAATTAACGGGATGGTGGCAGATGATTTCGACGGAGACGGAAATCTGGATCTTGTAATGAATGGTAACGATTATGGAACCGAGGTTTCCGTGGGAAGGTATGACGCCTTGAATGGATTATTTCTAAAAGGAGATGGAAATGACGGCTTCCATGCGAAAACAATTTTGCAAAGCGGCATCTTTATTCCAGGCAACGGAAAGGCCCTCGTGAAATTAAAAAGCGCCAATGGTAAATACCTTCTTGCAGCAAGTCAGAACAGGGGCGATTTGAAAATATTCGAATTAAATAAGAAAGTAAAAACAATTAACCTGGAACCGCAGGACGTAAAAGCAACGATCAAATATAAAAATGGCAAAACCAGCACGCAGGAATTTTATTACGGATCTTCTTTTCTTTCGCAATCAGGAAGATTCTTGTTGTTGAACGATCAGGTAATCGATGTGGAGATCACGAATGGCAAAGGCATTACACGCAAAGTGAATCTATAAAAACAATCCGGTGTCTTTCAAAATACGGCCAGCCGATCAGTTCTGTAAAATTGAATCGCATGTTTCCGGCCAGCTTGGTTGGATTTTGATCATCAGCGGGATTGTCCTGATATCATCCTGTAAGCACTATAACAGAAACCAGTCACACCGGGAAATCAGTTATTCAAGCATAAGCTCCGGAGAAGCGCTGGCAAAAAATTACTGCCAGTCCTGCCACGCTTTTCCCGAACCTTCCCTGCTGGATGTGAAATCCTGGGAAAATGGTGTACTGCCCAATATGGGCCCGCACCTTGGCATATTTTTCTTCAATGAGAAATCATATCCGTCCCGGCGCAATGACCGGCACGTTCCCAAATCTTACTACCCTTCCCAGCCCCTATTGAAAGCAGAAGATTGGCAGGATATTCTGAATTATTATCTTGCCACTGCCCCGGATTCATTGCCGGGTCAGGAAAGACCTTATCCAATAAAAAACGACCTGCATTTATTTACTGCATTTGCGCCTGCGGGCAAATATCCAAATCCAACAATTTCCTACGTCCATATAGATACAACCACCTCACCGCATACCTTATTACAAAGCGATGTTTATACGAAGAACACAATCAGGTTTGATCAGCACCTGAACCGTCTGGATTCATTTCAAACGAATGGTCCCGTGGTTGATATTGATTTCACGGGGCAGATGACGGCCTGTAACATTGGCGTGCTGAATCCGAACAACGGTAAGTTTGGGAAGTTGGAACGTGTCACTAAGAATAGTTCCGGGAAGATGGTTTTGGACTCAGCCATGCTCATTGATTCACTTCAGAGACCGGTGCAGGCTGTAGCAGTTGATCTGAATGCGGATGGAAAAATGGATTATCTCGTCTGCGAATTCGGATTTCTTACCGGGGCATTGAGCTGGTATGAAAACCTGGGGAATAACAAATATCAGCGTCATGTATTGCGTGCGTGGCCGGGAGCGATAAAGGCATACATAAAGGATTATAATCATGATGGTTTACCCGATCTCATCGTTTTATTTGCGCAGGGGGAAGAAGGGATTTTTTTATTTACCAACAAGGGCCATGGAAACTTTGATGAAAAAGAAATACTCCGGTTTCCTCCCGTTTACGGTTCTTCATATTTTGAAATGGATGATTTTAATCAGGACGGGTTTCCGGATATTCTCTACACCTGCGGCGACAATGCTGATTTCTCGGCTGTATTAAAACCCTACCACGGCGTATACATTTTCTTAAATGATGGTCACTGGAATTTTGCTCAGAAATATTTTTTCCCAATCAATGGTTGTTACAAGGCGATTGCCCGTGATTTCGACGGAGACGGCGATCTGGACATTGCCTGTATTTCATTTTTTGCTGACTATACCAAACAACCGGAAGAAGGATTTGTGTATCTTGAAAATATGGGTCAGTTTGTTTTCAAGCCACATAGCTTACCGGAAACCCAGGTTGGAAGATGGCTGACAATGGATGCCGGTGACCTGGATGGTGATGGGAAAATAGACCTGTTGCTGGGAAATTTTTCTGTTGCACCCAGCTTCATAAAATCTTCAATCCCTTTTAAACAAGGACCCGCATTTCTCTTTCTGAAAAATATGGGTAGGTAGGCTGCGTATGATGCAGCTAACTGGTCATCTTTCATTTCATTACGTCCATTAAAGTGCCTTCCAATGACAATATTTTACCATTTAAATGGTTATAAGGTGTCTAAGTAATTACCATTAGAAAGGTTCCCGAAAAAGAACTTTTTTTGCCCTCCGTACACTAAGCAAACTGGAAATCCAATTCATGGAAAAGCTTCCCAAATTTGGAAGGCACACCCTCCTGCCCTTATTATAAGGGGCTGTAAGGGAGAACCTTACATAACGGTATATCAGTTGCGATTCAGGATTGGACAAATAGACTGTTTTAACCCAGACAGTCGGTTGCCAAACACCTATGCCTGGATACCGATGAAAAACCTTTACCCTGCGATTTTATGTATGCTTGTGCTGTGCATGCCAATCACGCAAGCGCAAGGACGGACTCCAAATGTCGATTTTCCCGATCATTCTACAATTCAATTGATTTCTAACAGCGATGGTCATCCGAATGACACCGCAACGCTAAATACCTTCAATGACAGATCCTATGCAGATAGTGCAATTGAAATTGGAGCAACAATCGATTCTTTCCGGATCAATTCAACGGAAAAAGATTTTAGGGATAGCGCAGAAACTACAACAGGGACTCTACATTTAAAAGAGAAGATCTTAGCTCCGCCCGGGAATGACAATTTCGCCAGCGCAACGGATATTACCAGCTTAATCAATACAAGCTGCACTTCTGGTGGTTTGTACACTACTTTAGGCGCAACACCAGATCAATCAAAGGGAACCTGCTGGAGTAATGGACCGAATAATAATGTCTGGTTCAAGTTCGTAGCCACTGCAACAGGATTTATTAATGTTCAGGTGAAAGTTAGCGGTGCCGGTGAGACCCTCCGCAATCCTTTTGTAGCCATTTTTGATGCCAGCCTCACGCAGGTTGCCTGCGAGAATTATCAGGGATCAGCTGTCGACTTAAGTTTGAGTTACCTGGGACTCGTGCCCGGGAACACCTATTATATTGCAGTAGATAATTATGCCGGCTATGCGGGTAGTTTTGATCTGTGTCTGACCGATGTACCGGATTACGATTACCCAATTGGTGCAAAGGATGTAAACAGCCTGATCGATGCAAGTTGTACTTCCGGGGGAATTTAC
>Ga0182024_10022585_pt1 | contig 11332 bp, 11 predicted proteins | sample P32metaG_FD_120480 | JGI IMG/M metagenome (GOLD analysis project Ga0182024, IMG submission 120480) | Permafrost microbial communities from Stordalen Mire, Sweden - P3-2 metaG (Illumina Assembly) | ecosystem: Environmental > Terrestrial > Soil > Wetlands > Permafrost | place: Sweden: Stordalen... | reverse complement strand
CACATATTCGCCGGCGGTTCGACGCCCGAGCCTATGGAGACGGGCGACGATCCGGAGGCCGAGTGGCTCAAGCTCGATCCGGGTCGCGTCGGAGAGGCCTTGGAGGAATTCAAAAGGCAGTGTGCACACTCGCGCTACATCGTTGGCCGAGCCGGGTCCTTCGATGTGCTCTCCGCCTCGCCGGAGCGGCCGACCCGTGACCTGCGCTGGGTCATGGTGCACATGATCGAGGAGTACGCCCGCCACAACGGCCACGCCGATCTATTGCGCGAGTGCGTCGACGGGGCCGTGGGGGATTGAGTGGTTCCCGAGTCCGTCAGGTCACCGCAGGTGCCGTGACCCCGACGCCGACGATCGCGCCGACCCTTCAACTCACGCCGACGCCGACGATCGCGCCGACGCTCGACGGGTAGGCGCCGGGAATTGTGAAGGTCTCCATTCGACAGGTCCTGGCTTCGGTCGCCGGTGCCGTGGTCGCCGCCGCGATCGCCTCGTTTTTCGGGGTGAAAGGCACCATCGTGGGCGTGGCCATCGGGTCGGCCGCTGCCACCATCGGGACCGCGGTGGTGGCGCAATCGATCGACCGGACCCATCAGGCCGTCCGTCAGGCGGTGGTGCGAGCGCCCGACGCCAGCTTGCTCCGCCGGCTGGGGGGCACCAATGCGGCCGGCGCGGTCACCGAGAGCGTTCCCGAAGCCGACGCGCCGGTGACCGAGGCGGTGGGATCGAATGAGGCTCGAGGCGATGAGGTGCCGGTGACGGAAATCACCTCTCCGGGGACGCGCACAGCTGTCGTTCCCGAAGCGCAGACGCCGGCCGAGGTGCCGCGCCAGCTGAACTGGCGCGTCGTGGCGGTGACGTCGCTCATCGTCTTCGTGCTCGTCCTCGCCATCATCACCCTGGTGGAGTTGGGCGCCGGGAAACCGCTGGCTGATCTCTTCGGCGGCTCGCCGGGGAACGGGACCTCGCTTTTCGGTGGCACGACGAACACCACGCAACCACCGGCTTCGACGACCACAACGGTCCCGACCACGACCAGGCCGACCACGGCGCCCGGAAGCACCACGTCGACGACCGGTGGTTCGACCACGACCACGACGAGCCGACCAACCACGACGACCACTGGACCGACCGCGTCGACCTCGACGTCGACCACGGCGCCGGGCGCATCGGGTTGAAGGCTCGGGTTACCAGCCCTTGAAGGCCGGGGGGCGCCGCTCGACGAAGCTGGCGATGCCCTCGGTGGAGTCGGCGGTGTGGGTGATCAGTTCCTGGGCGAAGGCCTCGTCCTGGAACGAGGTGGACCGGTCGACGTCGAGGGCTCGGTTGGTCAGCCATTTGGCCATGCCGATGGCCTTGGTCGGACCGTTGGCCAGGCGGGTGGCCAGTTCATGCAGGGCGGCGTCGAGCTCGGCCCGCGGCACCAGGCGATTGACCAGACCCAGGCGATAGGCCTCGGCGGCGGGGACATCGTCGCCGAAGAAGAACAGCTCCTTGGCCTTCTGGATCCCGACCAGTCGGGTCAGCAACCAGGCGCCGCCGGCGTCGGGCGCGATGCCGCGCCGGATGAAGACCTCGATGAACTTCGATTCCTCGGCGGCCACGACGAAGTCACAGGCCAGAGCCAGGTGCATGCCGCCGCCGGCCGCGGTGCCGTTCACGCCGGCGATCACCGGCTTCTCACAGTCGATGATGGAGCCCACCAGGCGCTGCCAGCCGTTGCGGATGGTGCGGGCGCCGTCGCCCATGACACCCTCGGGGGCGTCCTCGGGCTTGGGCCGGGGCGCGGGTCGGCCGCCTCGCAGATCGGCGCCGGTGCAAAAGGCCCGGTCACCGGCAGCGGTGATGACCACCACCCGGACGAAGAGGTCGGACGACGCATCGTGGACCCATTCGCTGATCTGGTCCCGCATGGCCGTGGTCATGGCGTTGCCGGCGTCGGGCCGATTGAGGGTGATCCACGCGATGCCGTCGGCGATCCGCCGGGTCACATCCTCGCCGGCCGGGCTTTCGGTGTTCTCACTCATCGTCGCTCCTGCGGTCTCGTGGATTGGGATGGTTCAGGACAGGACGACGAGCGCGTCGGCGGCCACCACACCCTTGGGCCCGGCCAGCAGCGGATTGATGTCGAGCTCAGCCACGTCGGCCGAGAGGTCGACGGCTAGGTGCTGGACCTTCATGAGGACATCGACCAGCGCGTCGAGGTCGGCGGCCGGTTGCCCGCGCACGCCACCGAGCATGGCCGAGCCGGCCAACTCGTGCAGCATGGCGGCGGCATCGGGTTTGGTGAAGGGAGGGACGCGGAAGGTGACGTCCTTCAAAACCTCGATGAAGACGCCGCCGAGTCCGAACATGACGACCGGCCCGAAGAGGTCGTCCTGGGCCACGCCAACCACGGTCTCGATGCCCTCCGCCATCTGGGCCACCAGCACCCCGTCGATCGATGCCTTGGGGGCGGCCTTCTTCGCCGTGGCCACGAGCCGCTTGTAGGTTCGGCGGGCGTCCTCCTCATCGCGGACGCCGACCACCACCAGGCCGAGGTCGGACTTGTGCAAGATGTCGGCCGAGACGATTTTCATGACGACGGGGAACCTGATGCGCTTGGCCGCCTTGGCTGCTTCGCTGGCCGAATGCACGACCCGCTCGGTGGGTACCGGGATGCCGTACGCCTTGAGCAACGCCTTGGAGTCCTGCTCACTGAGCGCGGTGCCGCCGGCCAGTCGCTTGCCGTTGGGGGCGATCAGGCGCGAGGCCTTGGCGGCGGCCGGGCTGGGCGTCAATACCGGGTGGGTGAACGGCGACGTGTAGCCGCTGACGAAACGGTGATGGTCGAAATAGGCCTGGGCCGCCATCACGGCGTTGGTGAAGGTGCGGAAGGTGGGGACGGCACTCTGCAGCAGGGTCGTCCGGTAGGCCTCCTCGTCGCCGACCGGTGAGCCCCAGACCACGAAGACCGGTTTGTCTGTCGTGGCGGCGGCGGCCACCAGGTCCTCGCACAGCTTGTTGCCCATGGACGGGAGGGCCCCGGTGATGGGGCAGAGCAGCAGGTCGACGTTGGGGTCGGCCAGCATCGTCTCGATGATCTTGGGCCCCCGCCAGTCACGCACGGGCGCCCCACCGTTGTCCACCGGGTTGGAGACCCGCAGGTACGGGGGGATCCAGGTGTGGAGCTCGCTCTGGGAGTGCTTGGTCAACGGGGGCAGTTCGAGTCCGGCCGCCGCCACCATGTCGGCCATGTGGGCCCCGGTGCCGCCGGAGATCGAATACACGCAGACCCGGCCGCCGGCGCCGCGCTTGAGGCGGCGGATGGCGGCGTCGGAGGGCGGCTTGGTGCGGGCCAGCGCGGCCGAGACGTCGAGTAGCTGGTCCAGGCCGTCGACGCGCTGCATGCCGTACTGGCGGAAGACGGAGGAGACCACGGCGTCGGAGCCGGTGAGGTGGCCGGTGTGGGCCTTGGCCATGGCGGTGCCCTCGTCGGTCCGGCCCACCTTGACGGCGACGATGGGCACTTTCTTCTGGGCGGCGTGGTCGGCGGCCAGTTGCAGGGTCCGGCCGTTCTTGAAGCCCTCGATGTAACAGGCGATGGCCCCGGTGGAGTCCAGGTCGGAGAAGTAGCGGATGAAGTCGGCCGACTCCATGTCGGCCTCGTTGCCCGCCGGCGCCCAGTGCGAGAGGCGAATGCCCATCTCCTGGCCCTGGAACACCGGTCGGCCCTGGTGGCCGCTCTGGGTGATCAGGGCGATCGCCTTCCCGGGCAGGTCGTCGCGGAAGACCTCGAAGGCGTTGAGGTTGGTATTGGGCCCGAGCACGTGGAGATCGCCGCTGCCGATGATCTCCTCCATCTCGGCCTGGATCTTCTCGCCTTCGGCACCCACTTCGGCGAACCCGGCGGCGAAGACGACGGCGAACTTGGCGTTGGCGGCCACGGCGTCACGCAGGATGGGGAGGGGATCGCCGATCAGGATGGCCACCAGGTCCAGCCGCTCGGTGATGTCGGTCAGGGCAGCGGCGCAGGGCCGGCCGTTGACTTCGCTGCGGTTGGGGTTGACGTAGTGGACCGTGGCCCCTCGCTCCTCGCCCCAGATGGTGATTTTGTTGGTCAGCGCCGTGTTGGGGCGGGCGTTGGAGTCCGACGCTCCGACCACGGCGACCCGCTTGGGGCGAAAGAACGTATCGAGGTCGATCTGGCGGAGGTTGACCGGCCGGCCCGTAATGTCGAGCAGCTGATCCCCGTCGGGCGCGGGTGCGTGTGCGGTCACGGGTTCCGTCCTGGCCTTCGTGGTACCTGCCATGTCCCTCCCTCGTGCGCACCGCCGGACCGGCGGGTTCAGTCGAGACATCGCGCCGCGTCCGTCCCCGGGAAGGCTCCTGGTGGAGGTGCGGCATCCCCGTTGCCGGGTGCCCGCTGACGCCCTCACCGTATATGACATTCGTGTCAGTGTCGATCCCGCGGCAGGCCCCGATGACGGCCGTGGGGGCCGAATTGTCGGTCGCTCGCCCTCCCCGTTACGGTATGTGACAGACGTGTCAGTCTTCTCTCTCAATTGGGGGTTTCATGGGTATTCTGGACGGCAAGATCGCGATCGTGACCGGGTCCGGGCACGGGATCGGCCGGGGCGAAGCCCTCGAGCTGGCGGCCCAAGGGGCCAAGCTGGTCATCAACGACCTGGGCGGTAGCTCGAGTGGAGAGGGCGCGGACAAGCGGGCCGCCGACGAGGTGGTCGCGGTGATCAAGGCCCGGGGCGGCGAAGCGGTGGCCAACTACGACGATGTGGCCGACTTCGGCGGCGCCGAGAACCTCATCGCCTCGGCCTACGAAGCCTTCGGCGGGCACGACATCCTGGTCAACAACGCCGGCATCATCCGGGACAAGATGATCGTGTCGATGACCGAGGATGACTTCGACTCGGTCCTCCGCGTGCACCTCAAGGGCACTTTTGCCGTCACCAAGTTCGCCTGCATCCGCTGGCGCGAGCGCTCCAAGGCCGGCGAGAACGTCCGGGCGGCCATCGTCAACACGGTGTCGTCGGCCGGGCTCCAGGGCAATGTCGGCCAGGCCAACTACGGGTCGGCCAAGTCGGCCATCGCCGCGCTGACCATCATCACCTCGCTCGAGGGCTCGCGCTACGGCGTGCGGGCCAATGCCATCGGCCCGGGCGGGGCCACCCGCATGGCTGGGGGAGTGCTCAAGGACGTCGAGATCAAAGAGCCCGACGCCTACGGGGACGACGAGTTCAGCCGCCTCAACCCGCAGAATTCGGCCCCCATGGTGGCGTGGCTGGCCTCCGACGAAGCCATGCATGTCACCGGCCAGGTCTTCCGGGCCGTGGGCACCAACATCGCGCACTACGAGCCCTGGAAGTTGGGCGCCAGCGTCGACAACCCCAAGGGCGAGGTCAAGTGGGACCCGGCCGCCATCGGGGCGGAGATCAACGCCCAGGTGTTCCACTCGCGCCACCCCGGCCTGAAGATGGGTTGATCGACTCGATCCGGCTGCGGCCGCGCTACTTCCGCACCTCATTCCGAACACGAACAGGAGACTCATGCCGAACCGCCGGGTAGCCATCGTCGGCGCCTCGACGTCCGACTGTGGACGGGTCGACGACAAGACCGCCTTTCAACTGAACTTCCAGGGGACGACGCGGGCGCTGGCCGACGCGGGTATCGCCAAGGACGAGGTCGATGGCTTCTGTTCGCTGACGGGGGCACTGCCGCCCATCGAGCTGGCCGAGTACCTCGGGATCCGGCCCAATTGGGTCGACTCCACCGGGCACGGCGGCAGCATCTGGGAGTTCATGGTCGAGCACGCCGCCGCCGCCATCGCGCAGGGGCTGGTCGAGACGGTGGTGCTCACCTACGGCTCGACCCAGCGGGCCGACCTCAAGAAGAAGCTCCGGATGGCCAACCTGTCCTTCGGCACCCGGGGCCCCATCCAGTTCGCCGCGCCGTTCGGGCACCCGGTCGGTTCGCACTACGCCATGGTGGCCCGGCGTCACATGCACGAGTTCGGCACCACCATCGAGCAGCTGGCCGAGGTGGCGGTGTCGACCCGGTACAACGCCGGCCTCAACCCTGACGCCTACTACCAGGACCCCATCACCATCGACGACGTGGTCGACGCACCGCTGGTGTGGGACCCGCTGACCAAACTGCACTGCTGCATCCGCACCGACGGCGGCGGCTCGATCGTCCTGACCAGCGAGGAGCGGGCCAAGGACTGCGCCAAGGCCCCCGTCTGGGTGTTGGGGACGGGCGAAGCGGCGTCGCACACCACCATGAGCGAGTGGGAGGACTTCACCGAGTCACCGTGCGTGCGCTCGGGCCAACTGGCGTTCGACCGGGCCGGCGTGAAACCCGACAGCATCGACACGGCGCAGCTCTACGACGCCTTCACCCCCATGGTGCTCCTGACCCTCGAAGGGCTGGGTTTCTGCAAGAAGGGTGAGGGTGGCGCCTTCGTCGAGGACGGCCGGCTCCGGGTCGGTGGCGCCCTCCCGACCAACACCGACGGCGGAGGACTCTCGTCGTGCCAACCGGGCATGCGCGGCATGTTCCTGCTCATCGAGGCGGTGAAGCAGCTGCGGGGTGAATGTGGCCCCCGGCAGGTCGAGGACGCCCGACTGGCCTGCGTGAACGGCACCAGCGGATGGTTCAGCGCGGCCGGGACCGTCATCCTCGGGCGGGACTGAGACCTGGCCCATAGGCCGTAGCCTGGGCCTGATGCCCGCTCCCTACGATCTGTCGCGCCAGGAGTTGGCTGAGATCCTTGGGGACGAGCCGGCCTTTCGGACCCGGCAGGTGTGGGACGGCCTGCATCGGCGGGTCCAACGGCCCGAGGAGATGACCGAGCTGCCGACCGCGCTGCGTGACCAGCTGTCGGTGGCGCTGCCCCGGGCGCTGACCGAGATCTCGCGCCTCTCCGCCGATGACGGGCAGACGACCAAGTGGCTCTGGGCCCTGCGCGATGGGGCTCAGGTCGAGGCGGTGCTGATGCACTATCCGGACCGAGTCACGGTGTGCGTGTCCACCCAAGCCGGTTGCGCCATGGCGTGCCAGTTCTGCGCTACCGGGCAGGCGGGGTTCCAGCGCCAGCTCAGCGCCGGTGAAATCGTCGAGCAGGTGGCCGAGGCGATGCGGGCGGCGCAGCCCCGGCGTCTCTCCAACGTCGTGTTCATGGGCATGGGGGAGCCGCTGGCCAACTACGACCGGGTCTGGAGGGCCGTGACCCGCCTGCACGGCGAGATGGGCCTGTCCGCTCGCCACCTGACCTTGTCGACCGTGGGTGTGGTGCCGGGGATTCGGCGCCTGGCGGGGGAGCAGCTGCCCGTGAACCTGGCCGTCTCGTTGCACGCGGCCAACGACGAGAAGCGGGACGACCTGGTGCCGATCAACAAGCGCTACCCACTGGCCGATCTGGCCGCTGCCTGTGCCGAGTACGTGAAGGCGACGGGCCGGCGGCTCTCCATCGAATGGGCCATGATCCACGACGTCAACGACCAGGAGAGCGACGCACTCGAGCTCTCCACGTTCGCACGACCGCTCGGCGCCCACGTCAACCTGATCCCACTGAACCCCACCCCCGGCTACCCCGTCCGGGGCACCTCGAGCGGGGGCGTGCGGCGATTCCGTGACCAGCTGGAGAACTTGGGCGTCAATGCGACCATACGGATGACCCGGGGGGCCGAGATCGACGCGGCCTGCGGTCAGCTGGCCGCGTCGGTGTCCCACGGTGGCACGGCACCGTCGGCGAACGTCGTCCTCGGACGGTAAGGCGACGAGCCCCGCCGCAGCGGGACGTTCCATCGACCAAGATGGTGCGATGGATCTCAGGGGAAGGCTCGCAAGGAGAGACGTCGGATGGCCAAGGTGCCGAAACACGAAACGCCCAATACGGCGGTCGGGTTCGACGGGGCCGGGAGCTTCGGTCGATCCGGTCACGGCTCCGACCATCAGCAGTCCGGCAAGCCAGGGCGCATGGGCGCCTGGTTTCTGAAGGTCCTGGGGCAGGGCTCCAACGAGTAGCCCAGGCGGCGGAACTCTCTACGGTGTCAATCCGTCGACGACCTCGGAGGCCAAGGCGGCGAGAGCGTCGTCGGTCATCACCCGGACCCATTCTGGATCGCCATAGCCGTAGATCCATCGGCGTGTCCGGGTGACCTCGCTCCGGAACACCTGATCCAGCGCGTTGGCCACCATCGAGGCCAAGCCCTCTGGCCCTCCGGCAATTGTCCGGGTGATCCCGCCGTTGGTGTTGTGGGCGTCAAGAAGGCGGAACAGGTCCCACGCATCCGAGGCGCGCTTTCGGTCTTCGGAACGGCCCTCGATGGAGTGCAGCTTCATGGCCACGAGCGCCGACGCTGTGGCGACGGGCACGGTGACCTCGACATCAGTGTCCGTCACCGAAATGGACACGCTCGTGGCTGATTCCAGGGCCCAACGGTGCCCCACGACGAAGAGGCGGGAACGCTCCGGTTCGATGCCGGCGGATTCGATCTCATCGAGTCGCTCCGTCTCGATGATCTCCACCTTCGTGTCACCGACAAACAGTCTGACCGAGGCCGTGTCGGGCGCGGCGCGGGCGACACCGCCGGAAATCAGGTTGGCGGACACCGTCCCGGCCTCGGCAACCAGGTCAGGTGACGTCTCGGCCACCAGATCGACATCCCTGGTGGGCCGATGAACCGTCGCGAGCCGGCAGGTGACCGCCAGGCCTCCGATGAGAGCGACCGGAAGGCCGGCGTTCCGCACCACCAGGTCCGTGGCTCGCACGAGGTCGACGACTCCCCCTTCGCCGCCGTCGACCAGGAATATCCGTTCACCAGACACGGGGCATCTCGTCGGGCGGATCCCAGTCGGCAATTATCTCCCGGCCACGTGAGCGATCCTGGGCCAGGTCCAAGGCAACGACCACCGGGTGGGCCAGCGGCCAGTGCAACCACGGGGTCGCTCGAGAAGGGTGGTCGAAGGCTTCCTTCCAGACCGCACGTATGGGGGCGGCGGCCAGACTCGCACCGGCTTCTGTCTCACTCGCTGGTCCCAGCCTCCGCACTGCTCGCTGGAGGACAGCTGGGGCCACATAGAAGTCAGCCCGGGCGCCCGATTGGACCACGACCGGAGCTCCCCACGCGGCGGCCGCGACGTCGCTGGAGATCACCAGAGCCGGGCCGTCCTCTCCGAGCCCAAAGGTGGTGGCGGCGTCATCCGGGGCCGGAGCTCGAACGACGTAGTGGCGCTCGGGCCGCCACACATCCGCCACGGCCCAGAACAACTCGGGCAGCAAGGGGGCATTGTCAGGCCGCACGAGAGCGGCACCCTTGAGGCGCTTCATTGCGTCGTGTGCGGTGGAGGGAGAACACTCGAGTTCGCGCGAGAGCGCGCGCACGCCGGCAATTTCATCGGGGTGCATCAACATCCACAGGGCCATTCCGAGAGCGACCCGCCCGGTCAGCGGGTTGGCGCCGGGTGCGTCCGAGCGGTGGCGTGGTTGTGGCTGCAATTCGGTGTCGTTGATCGTGACGCCGTTGATGCGGAGCCAGAGTCGGCCGCGACGGTCGAAGTAGCCCCATCCGTGCTCTCGCAAGAGCTTCCGAGAGGCCTCAGACAGTTCGTCGGCTACCAAGATGGTCGCGTCGGCTCTCGATCCGAGAGACGTCCCGTTGGCCGAGCCGATGAGAGTGGCGATCCGACCTGGGTCAGCCACGCTGGTGGCCTTGACCTCCAAGGAGATTGGGCCACTGGGTCCATCGAGGACGAGATCGACGACCCCGTCACCCGAGGGAAATTCCGGGTGCACTCGCAGTCCGGCGTCGGTGAGCGCAGTGGCGAGGGCATCGATGGCGTCCCTCCCCAGCTCTTGCCTGGAAACTCGCATGCAAACACTCTACCCGTTCGGTGTTCGGAAACAGACGAACGGGCATTACACCAGGGCCCGGGTAGCCCACACCCGCAAATCGGTCTCCCGGCCCGGCCAAGCACCCGGCGGATTCGCCGCCCGGCCGCCCGATCGGTAGAACAGGAGGATGGCCAGGCCCACGCGCTCCGGTGTGGTCCGCCCGTCGTGGGCCTGGTTCGCCCTGCTCGATGGGGGGATCGTCGCCCTGGTCATCCTCGCCTCCCATGAAGGGGCGCACACCGTCGCCAGCGGGGCCAGTCCGGCGACGTTGCCGTCGCAAGAGGTGTGCCGGTACATGCTGGTCGGCACCGTCGCCATTCACGTGGCCGAAGCGGCGTTCGCCGGCCGGATGGCCCGTCGTCGCGGGCTCTCGCCGGGCGGCTGGAGGAGACAGACGCTCACGGTCGGATTCCCCTCGCTCCTGGCCCTCCGCCGGATCGAGCGGCCGAGCGCACTCGGCTGACGAGCCGCTCCTAGCGGTTCTTCCAATCGGGCGCCCGCTTCTCGGCGAACGCCTTGGGGCCTTCGGTGGCGTCTTCGCTCGAGAAGACCTGGCCGGACAGTTCCGACTCGATCTTGTAGGCCTCGCCCATGTCGGTGGCCAACCCTCGCAACACGGACTCCTTGGTCTTGCGCACGGCAAAGGGCCCGTTGGCCGTGATCCGGCGGGCGTAGTCGTAGGCCCGTTCCATCAGATCGGCCGGACGGCACACCTCGTTGAGCAGGCCCATCTCATAGGCACGCGAAGCCGGAATCCGATCGGCGCACAGGAGCAGCTCCATAGCGGCCGGGTAGGGGATCTGCCGGGGGAGGCGGACCGTCGTCCCGCCGCCCGCGAAGAGGCCTCGCTTGGGTTCCATGACGCCGAAGCAGGCCGTGTCACTGGCCACCCGCAGGTCGCAGCCGCCCAGCATCTCCATGCCGCCGGCCACGCAGTTCCCGTTGATGGCGGCGACGATCGGCTTGTACAGCTTCGTCCCGCGCAGCACGGCCTTGACGCCGTCGTCCAACCGGTACCCGCCGATCTCGGAGACGTCACCGGACTGCATCTGCTTCTGGAGCTTGGTGATCTGGGGGATGTACGTCTTGAGGTCAGCCCCGACACAGAAGTCCTCACCCACGCCGGTGATCACGGCGACGAAGGAATTGTCGTCCTCACCGAAGCGCTCCCAGGCGCTACGGAGCTGGAAGAAGTGCTCCATGTCCATGGAGTTGCGCGCCTCGGGGCGGTTTATGGTGATGGTGACGATGTGGTCGTCACCGGTTACGTAATCGATAGACATCGGCCGGACTGGACCTAGTCGCGGTCGAGCAACTGGGACATGGTCCCCATGTTGACGATCTCACCCGGCTTGCGCTGCGAGCCACCACGCAGCTGCGACTTGAGCGCCGTGTCGACGTCCGCAGTCTCGGCCCGCAGCGCGCCCACCGTGCACTTCT
>Ga0182024_10022584_pt1 | contig 11332 bp, 11 predicted proteins | sample P32metaG_FD_120480 | JGI IMG/M metagenome (GOLD analysis project Ga0182024, IMG submission 120480) | Permafrost microbial communities from Stordalen Mire, Sweden - P3-2 metaG (Illumina Assembly) | ecosystem: Environmental > Terrestrial > Soil > Wetlands > Permafrost | place: Sweden: Stordalen... | reverse complement strand
AACCCATGCCGCATGTGAAAACAAGCTGAAATTCTTAAAGTCGATTGGCCTCAACCCGTTCAGTTCCCCTCGGAAAGCAGCGGAATCATGGCCGAATTTTACCCGCTATGGGATGTCAGTGTTTGTGTTTGGCTCGGACTCCGGGCGCAATAGGGAACCTAGAATGTCCATCGCAGTGTATAATAAGACAAGCGCTGGCAAACTGTTCTGCTTGTCCAGCAACAGCTTGACAGAAATGGTGAACTCATTCGCACGTGCTAAAAGCATTTCTTGCGGAGTCTGTTGTTTCATGGAGGCAAAATCGGCGTGAGCTTGTGTTTTGTCAATTCGGCCACGCGGCCAAAATGCGCCCTGAAGCCAACGTGGCGCGAGGGCGGCGCGGATTTACGGCTGGTGTGACCCGGACGGCGCGACCGGGCGGCGCTGAGGCTGTGGCGGGCCAGCTAGGCCCATGAACCAGAAGCCACGTGCGAAGAGAAGAGACTGGTTCGGGTCAAGCGGGGATGCCATTCTCAGGAATGGAAGAGAAATCAGCAGAAGCCATTTCGTTGGCATTGATTGTTGAATTACAAGCGACCCTGGCGACAACGCTCGACTCAATCGCCGGAAATACAACCGAAGGCGAAGTATCGTACCTGGTGTGGGGCGCAACGCACGTCGGCAAATTATTGGCGGGATACACGCAGTTAAGAAACAATCAAATGAAAAGCGCATCAAAACTCATGGTTCGACCACTGATGGAAGCGACTGCGAAGGCAGATGCCGCAGTCAAGAAACCTGGGTTTTTCTTCCAGAAGGTTCGCGCAGAGCACGAAGAAGAAAAGAAACTCCTTCAGGAGGTTCGTAAGATTTACGACAAAAGACGGGAACCGACACATCGGATCGGCCAACTACTGACGGGGTTGGAGAATGAGTGGCAAAAGTTTGAGCAGAATTGGATCAAAAAGCGGCCCCAAGACGCGAAGAACAAAAAAAGGTATAATTTTGATGATACACTGGGAGAGATTGGACTCGGGGGATGGTATGCGCAGTATCGAATATACAGCCAGTTCACACACGGCACAATTCGAGCAGCAGCAGGGCATTTCGACGCGATGACAGAGCCAGCGGATAATTTGATAATTGCGGCTTTCACGCTGCACATCCTGTTCGCGCTGAAAACGTACGCGCCCGTCACAGTGCCGGATTTAGCGCCGTTCCGAAGAAGGCTCAACGCCCTGATAACTTGAAAGAACAGAACAAAGCAGGGCAACGAGGCTAGGCGGAGGCGGTTAAGGCGGCAGCGGAAAAAGCCAAATTAGCCGGGTGCAATGGCATCGGAGGCTGGCAACGGTGGCACTACCGGCAACTGCGCAACGTGCTGGCGCGGCCTGAGCTTGGCTCCGCGTCCGCAGCCAGTCCATGCACGTGCGGCGGGATAGCTCTCTTTTTCTTCCTCATCCTTACTCCATTTAAGGATGTCGCTATATTTGTACACTTTATTCGATAACAATTTTCATCTTTCTTTCTCACCCGCTTCTAATCACACCTCTCTAATGAGTGACCGGCCACATTTTGGAACCCCTATTGCCCCTGCTTTGGGTGAGGCGGTGAAACAAATCGGTCTAGGATTAGTCGGGAATAGGCAGAAGATAAGCACCAAGAGCATCAACGTAACTGCCATTCCTTCCCCAGAAACCACAGATGTAGTAATCATCGTCTGGAAAACTAATGTCAAAAAAATTCGGTCCAGGGTTCCCACCTAGTAATCCCGTTGAATTATTGAGATTAGTCGTGAAACTGATTTGGTTAAGATAATCTCCAGAAGTTCCCCAAATTGTAGTGATAAACTCTCCCGGCCCTAAGTTTAATGGGTTCTGCACGTTGCCTCCATAACCCCCATGCCACGCCTGGAAGTCATTAAAATATGTGACAACAATTGCATCAATGTAACTTCCACAATGCACTACAATTGTTTTTATCGGAAACTCAATGATGCCTGCCCTGCCAAGAATTGCATCATCAAAAAACGCCCCTCCTGGCCCGCCAATAGGCCCAACTTGAGAAATATTCAAAGCACCCATGAGACCGAATTATTATCAAAAACCAAACTTTGTCAAGCTTTGAACCGACAATTTGCAGAGTTTTTCAAGACGGTGAATCAATTCTAAAATGCCAGACAAGCCGATAAGCCGCTACGATTTGGGCGGCTGGGTTAAATGCGCGTTCATGCCTTGTCATGGGGAAGAGGGGTCGGTTCCACAAAAGGGGCGCATCTCACTTTTTGTACACCCATCCTCATCAATTTGGCGGCACATCCGTAAGATATTTGACTCCAATGTGTTATACATTCGACCTCGATATGCTGGTTCCATTTGTACAGGGCAGAAATCGCGAACTGCCGTAAAGCATTGCCTTACGCTTACGAGGGAAAACGGCGAAAGGGGCGGCTAGTGTACAAAAACTGAGATGCGCCCGGCGGGAAATTGCGTCCTTGCGACTGGTATCGGGATGACAATCGTGGCCATCACGCTTTAACTGCACAAATATGGTAAAGCAAGCACGTCGGGGCGGGAAGTGCAGCCGCCAGCGCCCGCTGGGCCTTGCCGTTAGCCCCCAAAACCCGCTCAAAGCCGCCCTGGCGCGAGGGCGGCGCGGATTTATGGCTGATGTGATCCGGACGGCGCGACCGGGAGGTGAGGGTTAAGGGTTTGCCGAAGTGGCTTGTTCGGAAGCACCCACATTGACTTTAATCCCGGCCTTTCGCCACTTCTAACGACGAATTGGAAGAATTCCGGGTTTGGTTGTGATCCGCAGAGGGGAGCAAGTTGTTCGCCCACTTTGGTTAGGAGGACATTGCCAACATCCAGCTTGCAACTCCGAGCTGACCGAAACCTGATTAAAACGGGGATGTCGTGGTAGAACACCGTCCTCGATTGCTCCCTATGTGAGAGAATGAAACTGCCTTCAGATTCATACCGAATCAAACCGATGTCTCTAAGATGTGTCAGTTGATCGAATCTCAATCCTTCGTTTAAATAAAGCTTGGTATCTTCGGAATAAATAATGGGCACGAGCCTGTCCATGAGCCATGTGAAAGTGCAAAGCCTCCTGAAAAGGTCTGCGTCCGCCTTATCCAGCGTTGACAGAGTCGTAATTGTTCGCTTGGAGTAATTACCCGGACTGTTGGCCTCAGAAGCGAGAAGCTTCGCCCAGAGCCTCTGCATCTCTTCGTCTGAGATCAAACGGCATTTGTCGAAGAAGTTTGTAATCCAATCCTTCTCGATTTTTTCCGGGTTTGCATCATGCAATACATCCGGGGAGCGCCAGCCGGGTAATGTTCTCGATATTTGCCTGTCTGGCGGCCTCCTCGTGAAGGAATCGATGCGCGGCTCGGCGATGGATATCCCGCTTTGCTGACTGCCGCGTTTCATCATCGCTAGCAGGACGCGTCCGGAGGCTTCGGCGTGAGGCAAGCCTAAAGCGAAGAAGCACCCCACGCTCAGGCAGCTTGAACCGTGGTGCTGGCGATGATGAAACGCGTGAACGCAAACACGCCGTCCGAGTTGTTGCGGAAACCGGGTGTGGAGCCGAAGCGTTTTTTTCAGTAACTGTGGAGACACGTGTGCGAAGCCGACACCAAAGTTGTCTGGTCCGTCCATAGACCGGGCCTGGAGCCGGTTATTCGCTAGGCCTTTGTGAGGAGGGGGGGCAAAAATGCCTTTTCCTTCGCCTTAATGCAGAGTGAATGCGAACGCAGTGCGGAGTGAGCGCACGTTGGCATCACGATCCGGCCTGCTGACATTTTTGCTGACACTCGCGTGGTTTCGATTCGGAAGTGTCTTCTCCATCAACACTTTAGAGCTGGAAGCGGGGGTCGAAATCTGACCGTCGCTGAGTCAAACCCCCAGGCCATAAACTTGCACGCTGCCCCAGGCTGGCCATTTCCCATCCTTTCGCTCGGGCTGACCGTTTGCGCCGGAAATAATAAGCCTCTTGCCATTGGCGGTAAAGCGGGCTTGGGTGATGCGCTTTTTGGTGTCCAAGGATTGCACCAGATTGCCGTCCGAAGCATCAAAGACGGCTAAATTCCACGTGCCTTGGGCCTGCCGCCCAGCCATGACGAAGTGCGTGCCGTCCGGTTGCCAGGCGACAGCTTCCATCAGGCCGGCGCCGTGCTGCCCGTCTTTGATCTGGTCCAGCTTTTCACCCTCCCGCCAGTTCCAACGCTGCCATGTCATCTTGCCATTACCGGCCATCGGATCGTTCATCGGCCCCATGCCACAACCCAGCAGCGATTTTCCGTCAGGCGCAAAGGCCAGACCGTAGATGCCCCCAGAGTAATGATGCGATTTGACCGTGCCCCAAGAAGTGAAATCCGGCGATGTCCATTGTGCCACCGGTGGATTGCCAATCTTACATTGCAAATCCCAGACGCGAACCTCCCCCATTATATTGCCGGCCGCCAGATACTGTCCGTCCGGGACGAACGCGCAGCTCATGACTGGCGGAGTGTGTGAAAAGGAGGCGACCAAGTTGCCGGTGGCGGTGTCGAAGACCTTCACCGACGCCTCAGTTTCGGGCGCCGGTTCATATTTCCAGCCACCAGGAATGTATTGCCCGGTGCTTGAAGCCAGTTGCCGTCCATCCGATGACAATGCGAGTTGCCAGTTCCAAAACTTATGGGCGGCCACGCGCCGCAGGCAGCGGCCGGTTTCCGCATCATGCCAGAGCAGCGCTCCATCGTAGCCGCCGGAGATCAGCGTCCTGCCGTCGGGCAGCAACACACAGCCGCTGGCGAACGAGGAGTGTTTCACGTTAAACGGGTCCGCGTCGCCCGTGTCGAGATCAATATCGTAGAGCGTGCCATCCACGCAGGCGGCGTAGGCGGCGCTGGCGTCCGGGGCGATGGCAAGACCCAGTGCTCCGCTGGGCAGTTTGGCGTCGAATTCAAGGGTAAGCTTCATACTCTCAGGCCAGCAATTCCCGTATTGGCTCCGCGTGGTTTTCGACCCGGTGGAACGTGGGCATGGCGGGCAGATCGTATTCTGCGTACGGATCAATACCTAAAGCGGTAAATATGGTGGCGAACAGGTTTTGCTCGTCGTAAGGCTTCTCAACGACATCCACTCCGTCCACGTCAGTCGCGCCGGTGACCACGCCGCGCTTCAAGCCACAGCCAGTCATCATCAAGCTCCAAGCGTCGGGATAGTGGTCGCGGCCTCGGGCTGGATTCATCCACGGTGTACGCCCGAATTCGCCCATGGCAATGACTAGCGTGCTGTCCAACAGCCCGCGCTGCTCGAGGTCGGTGATCAAATTGAAAAGGACCCGGTCCAATTCCGGCACCAGCATCTGATGAATTTCGTGCTGGAAGACGTGATTGTCCCAATTCATGCCGTTGGCGACCATGACGAAAGGTGCGCCGTGGCTGACAAGATTCAACGCCATGAGCGAGTGTTGCGCAAAACTTCCAGCGCCGTAACGCTCGCGGTCTTTGGCGGGCAATTTATTCAGATCGAATAAGTCCGCGCTGGCAGTCATACCTTTGAGCCGATCGAATGCCGCATTCTCGCTGCGCGCCAGCCCGCTTCGACGGTCGCGCTCGTATTTTGCGGTAAGGAAGCGCCGCAATGTTTCCCGGGATTCGCGGTCGTTTTGTGGGATGGTTTCCGCCGCTGCATCAAGGAATTGGGTGTACTGGCCCCCCAGGCGCACCGGGGCGTATTCCGCGCCGAGCCAACCGGCCCAGTTTCCCCCCTTGAAAGTCTCGAACTCGTTGCCGCCAGGAATCGGGTCCAATAAAATGAAATTCGGGATGGGCGAGTCCAACTGCCCGAGTGTTTGCGCGCACACGCTGCCCAGCGTGGGCCTTGTGAATCCAGCGCGTTCCGGGTTGCCTCGTTGCAAGAGCGTGATGGCTTGGAGGTGCTCCTTCTGCGCTGTTTTCATGCTGCGGACAATATTCAGCTTGTCCGCGATGTCGGCGCATCGCGGCAACAGCGAAGAAAAGTGGACACCGGGAATCCTGGTGGGAATGCTTCCGAAAGGTCCGCCGCTAGGACGTCCGGGTTTGGGATCCCAGGTTTCGAACTGACTGGGGGCCCCGCAAAGCCACAGCAGGATGCAATGTTTTTGGGCTTTTTTCGTTTGCGCCGCGAAGATCGGATTTTGAAACAAGCCCGTAAAACTCGCGATGCTGGCCAGCGCACCGCCGGTCAATCCTTTGATAAACAGCCGGCGGTGCAGCCGGTGCTCATCGACGCGGCAGGTGCCGGGCTTTTGGTGTCCGCCCGTTGCATGGTCCACTCCACAAGGGCTGGCGCATATATCTGAGGAATCAGGATTCATCATTACGGCATGGTTAAAAATTCGGCGCTGGTCATCATGGCCCAGAGCAAATCACGGTCGGCCTGGACGGACTCGTTTGAGCGCGACTTCAGAAAAGCGCTGGCTTGGGCTGCCTCTTCCCTGTCCGGCTGGCGCGCGTAGGTGGCCAGGAACGCCTCCCGAACACGACCAGCCGGGTCAGGAAAAGCGTTCAGGCGAGACATGGTGCTACCGGGCTCGGGTTTGAGAATTCTCGCTAACATGGAGGAACTGGCGAGAAATTGCGCCTGCTGGTAAGTTGCGTTGTAGTCCTGGGGCAGCACGTCAGGCAAGGCAGCGATGGTGGCGCGCCGGAGCGCATCGTCTTCGGGCGGCAAGCCGGCTGCAACGCGCCAGGAACGAGCGAGTTGTTCAGCGGAAAGCGGACGTTCGATCGCTCCCGCGAAGGATTCGGGCGGAGCATCCGCGGTTCCCAGGGCATAGACCCGGCTGAGCAAAATGCCCCGCACTTCACGCCGGATATCATATTGATGGCCGGCGAAATCCTGCGCCAGCCAATCGAGCAATTCGGGGTGGCTTGGCGCATGGCGGCCGTTCATCTCGTCCGCCGGCTGCACGATCCCGCGACCGAGGAAGATCGACCATAAGCGATTCACGAAGGCGCGGGCCAGAAGCGGATTATTGCAAGTGGCGGCGTCGGTAAAAGCAGCGCGGCGGGAAAATTTCGGAACCCGGACTTTCGCCTTCGGGTCAAGGTACTTGTCATCGCTATCCACCTCCTTTTGATCGGCCTTGGGGCGATCCTCGTTGATGGTGACACCGGTAAGAAGCGTCAGCACCGCGGCGCTGGATTCTTTTTTTAAATTGGTGAAATTGACAAAGCCTCCGATGGCGGACTCTCCGATGTTCGTGCCGCCTTCCACATTTTTGCCGCGGTTGTAGGCCGCCACCAAGCCCCAATAATGCGCCTGCTTGATCTCTCGAACCAGCGGATGGTCGTGGCACTGCGCGCAGTTGATTTTGGTCCCGTACACCACGGGCGCGATGGCCTCGGCAATGGCCTGGTAGTCGTCGCGGCGCTCGTATAAAAACCAGGAGGCTCCGTTGTCTTCTGGTTTATCGGGCCGCGCCAGCAAAATCGCGTGAACCATATCAATCCAAGGCCGGTTGGTGCGGAAGCCATTTTCCAGAAAAGCCCACCAGCCGTTCTTTTTGCGTTGGTCTTCTGTGCGCTCGCGCTTGGGCCGGCCCATGAGAAAGACATCCCAAAGTTCGCGCATGCGCACCGGATATTCCTCCGATGCCAGCAACCGGTCCACGAGCGCGGCGCGCTTCGAGGCGGACGGTAAGTCGAGAAACGCCTGCAGCTCCGCCGCCGTGCAAATGCGCCCGGCCAAATCGAGGTAAACGCGCCGGCACCATGTGCGATCATCCACCTCGGAGGCCGGCTTGACCTTGCGCTGCTTCCAGCCTTCCGCGATGAGCGTATCAATTGCCTGCGGCACGGAGTCAAAATGACGTAGCGGACGCGGCTTGGTCGCCGCATCCATCGCCGCCGCGCTCAGAGAGGTGATCCATTCGCGAACCACTTTTCGATCTGCCTCCGCCAGTTGCTTCTTGGGCGGCATGTGCTGCTCGGCATCGGAAGCTAGATTCTTGTAAAGTCGGCTCACTTGCGGCTTGCCGGGCACGATGACGGCGCCATCGTCGCCGCCCTTCAGCAGCGCTTCCATGGTGTCCAATTCAAGTCCGCTCTTTTGTTGGAGGGGACCGTGGCACTTGACGCAGTTGACATTGAGCAGCGGCTGCACCTTGCCGGTCCAAAGGGCAGCCGCATCCTTCGCCACCGCGAATTGGGCGGCGGCAAGAAAGCCCCAGATAAGAAGGACTGCTGCACGACGCATAGCAGGAATTAATTTGCACGCATAGGACGAATATGCGCAATGAGTTATTCAAGAAAAACACACCCGTGGGTGAGCGTCGAACTGCTGCCGACCAGACCGCAGGACAAGAAGCGCCTTGTTTTGTTTTCCTGCGACTGGTTGCATCCTGGGATGCTATCACAAGCGTTTTGTTTTTTAGGGCGTTGCCTCAAACGGTCCACCCTGCTGAGCATCTTATTCTTGACTGTGTCGTCCGGCCGCGCGTCCGATTACTTTCCAAAACCGGACAGCGAAGGAGGCTGGCGCGAGGTCTATGACGAGGCGCAAGTCCGCAAGCGGGCGGGCTTGGATCTTCCCCAACTGGAGCGGGCCTTTGAGTTTACTCAACGCTGCAGCCAGAACGGCGGCTTGCTGGTGGTGCGTCACGGATACTTGGCCTTGGAAAAATATTTCGGACTCGCTCAACGCGACGCAAACCCCGACATGGCATCCACCGGCAAAGCGGTGACAAGCATCGCGTGCGGAATCATGCTCAAGGAATTTCACGGCAGAATTCCCGATGGCCTCGCGCAGAAGGTGTTTACTGAGGCGTATTTGCCCGAGGCGTTTCCGCTGGACGATCCCAGGAAGGCCGACATCACTTTGGGTCAACTGCTGTGCATGACCGCCGGCTATCACGGCGAAGGCTCCAGCCCGGGCATTGTCAACGGTCGTGTCGTTCCGCTCGACCAGGCTCGTGGTCAGGATATTCACGATTTGGATTTGTCGTCCATCCGGACGGTTCTTTGGACCAATCCCGGCGCCGGTTATTCCTATTCATCGCCCGCTCCGCACATCGCGTCCATTGTGCTGCGGCATGTCACCGGGTTGGAACTGCAGGACTACATCAACGAGCGCCTGGGCAAGCCGATGGGTTGGGGTTCCTGGGGCTATTGTTTGCATCGCGGCAAATTCCTCATGCCCCACGCTAATGGAGCGGGCAGCATCGCCTTGCATGCCACCGACGCTCTTCGATTCGGCTACTGCCTGTTGCATCAAGGAAGATGGGGCGAGAACCAATTGGTGCCGGCGGACTATGTTGCGCTGTGCGGCCAGCCCTCGCCGTTCAACCCGCATTGTCCGTTCAGCCTGATGTTCGAGAATAATTCCGACGGCCATGTGGTTGGGGCGCCACGAGACGCTTTTTACAAGTCGGGGGCGGGCGGCTTCGGGATTTTCATTGTACCCTCGCTCGACCTGGTGATTTACAAATTGGGCGGCAACGATTCCCAATACAATGTGGAACTGACGGGCTTGCCCCAACCTTCCACACACGATCACTCCCGCGCCGATTGGCGCCCGATCCCCAAGACTCCATTCAACGAAGGCAGCATGGGTGGCGACGATGGCCTGAGACAAGTGCTCGAAATGGTGGCGGCGGCGGTGAGAGATTGAGCCAATAGTAGCCAAGGCGGGCGCAAACGCCGCTCGACACACCGCTCGCAAGGGCCTGCCGCCCTCAACAGCCTGATTCCGGCGAGTACAGATCTTCGGATATTGCCTACAAAAGACGCTCGGCAAGAAGGTCAGGGGTTCGACTCCCCTCGGCTTGACCATCCTCATTATCAACTATTTACGTTTTTATAAGGTCGTAGTAACAACATCTGGTAACGACAAAGCCACAGAATCCCAAGCCCGTCCAGGAGTGTCCAACATTGCCAAAAAGGCAATGGCGGTCGCGGCTCTAAAAGCATTGTTAGACAGAGCGACATGAGCCCATAGCCGAAATGGCTGCGGATAACCCATCACCGGAATGTTGACCGGCATCTTCGCCAGCAACCGTTCCATCAACTCCACCTCGGCGGCGGAAGACCCCGCCGGCCCCCGATCATTCGGGCCAGAGATAAAAAAGGTGAAAACCTTGTTCTCGACCAGGTAGTCGCGCGGCTCCAGAATGTTAGGCCACACGCAAGCAATGACGTGATGGTTCAGCCGTGGCCAAAGGTGATCGAACGCCCAGCGGTACGCATCGGCGCGGGTCGTCCATTTCCCGCGCAAATCATCCAAAACCGCTAGCGAATTGGTCATGGCTGTCGCCAGCCGGGGCGAGACGACGATGCCATCCGCCACCGGCCGGCGGCCCATGGAATTTTCCGTCCGCGAACTGCCCGGCGGCCTGCAAGTCGATGCCGCCACCGGCGAGATTACCGGCCGGCTGCCGCGCCAGGGCAAATACGACGTTGTGTTGCGCGCAATAAACGCCTTGGGCGAAAGCGAAAAGAAATTCTGCATTGTCGTCGGCGACACCATTTCGCTGACGCCCGCCATGGGCTGGAACAGTTGGAATTGCTGGGGCAGCCATGTCACCGCGGATAAAGTGCTGCAAAGCGCCCGTGGCATGGCCGGCTCCGGTCTGATGGACCATGGCTGGACTTACATCAACAACGACGACGCCTGGCAGGGAGTGCGCGGCGGCCCCTTCAACGCCATCCAGGGCAACACCAATTTTCCAGACATGCAGGAGCTGTGCGCTCAGATCCACAGCCTGGGGTTGAAGGCGGGCGTTTATTCCACGCCTTGGACGACTTCCTAAGCCAACCACATTGGCGGCAGCGCGGAGAATCCCCAAGGCGCCTGGTCCCGCCCGACCGTGGCCAAGCAAGGCCGTGTCAATAAGAAGATTTTGCCTTGGGCCATTGGCCGCTATTCCTTCGCCACCAACGACGCCCGACAATGGGCGGCTTGGGGCATCGATTACCTCAAGTACAACTGGAATCCCAACGAAGTCCCAGAAACGCGGGAGATGGCCGGCGCCTTGCGCGCGACCGGGCGCGACGTCATCTTCACTTTGTCCGATGCTTCGCCATCTACACCAACACGCCCGCGCTGTCCCAGTATGCCAACTCCTGGCGTACCACCGGCGATATCCGCGATACTTGGGCCTCCATGAGCGCGAAGGGTTTTTCCCAGGACAAAGGGGCGCGCTTCTCCGGCCCGGGACATTGGAACGATCCCGACATGCTGGTGGTCGGACAGGTCGGCTGGGGCTCGCCGCATCCAACCCACCTGACGCCGGACGAGCAATACACTCATATCAGTCTGTGGTGCCTGTTGTCCGCCCTGTTGCTGATCGGCTGCGATTTGGGCAAGGTCGATGATTT
>Ga0182024_10022583_pt1 | contig 11332 bp, 13 predicted proteins | sample P32metaG_FD_120480 | JGI IMG/M metagenome (GOLD analysis project Ga0182024, IMG submission 120480) | Permafrost microbial communities from Stordalen Mire, Sweden - P3-2 metaG (Illumina Assembly) | ecosystem: Environmental > Terrestrial > Soil > Wetlands > Permafrost | place: Sweden: Stordalen... | reverse complement strand
GGAAAAATTCTCAGCGATTTGATTTTGCACGGGACAACAGAAATGATCGACGCGTCGCTGTTGAACCTCAGTCGCTTCGCGGAAGGCCGCCTGATTCACGAAACCGCCGTGTTGTAGAACGATTTTGTTGCGGTTTCGGTCGCGCCGTAAGAATTCGTTTGAGGGATGGGCTTTAGCGAGTGCGTGAGAACTGATCTTCAGAGAGCGTGGAGGAGCGAAAGTAACAGTTTCACGTCCCGTAGGGACGCTTGATAATAGCCCGGCGCGTTCAGCGCCGGGTTCAAGCGGAAATGTCGAGCCGCGCCCCGGAGGGGCGACTGAAGTTTCCACCCACATTTTTTAAATCCTGAGGCCAACGATTGCCCTTGCAAGAACACAACTACTGGCTAACGACCGCCGAATTTCCGAAGATAGAAGCGCGCCCACTTCCCGAGCGAGTGGACGTGGCCGTGCTCGGCGCCGGATTTACTGGGCTTTCGGCCGCGCGCACGCTTGCGAAACGCGGCGCGAAGGTCGCTGTGCTGGAAAGCGAAACCGTCGGTTGGGGTGCGAGTTCACGCAATGGCGGCATGGTGCTCAGCGGGATGAAGCTGGGCGTGAACAAGCTGATTTCGATGTACGGCCGCGATCTCACGCGCCGCATGTACGCGGCGTCGCTGGAGACCATTGATTGTGTTGAAAAGATTATTCGCGAAGAGGGGATCGAGTGCGACTTCTCGCGCTGCGGACATCTTGAGGTCGCGTGCAAGCAGAAGCATTTCGACGATTACGCGCGGCAGGTGGAGGTGATCGCTCGCGAATTCAATCATCAGCTGCGCGTGGTGCAGCGCGGTGAGTTGAGTTCAGAAATTGGATCGAGCATTTACTACGGCGGCATGGTCGATGAGGTCAGCGCCGGGGTGAACCCCCCGCGGTATGTTGCGGGACTCGCGCGTGCTGCGATCAAAGCCGGAGCGGAGATTTTCGAGCATGCTCGAGTAGAAAGTTTGCAGCACGAATCTCGTCAGGGCGAGGCGGGATGGAAAGTCATCACTTCGCGGGGTACGTTCTGGGCACGCGAGGTATTCGTTGGCACCAGCGGATATACGGGCGCGGCTACTCCGGCTTTGCAAAAGAAAATTATCCCCATCGGCTCGTTCATCATTACGACCGAAGTTCTGCCGAAAGCTCTGGCACAGGAACTCAGCCCTCGGAATCGCATGATCTACGATTCGAAGAATTATCTGTACTACTACCGGCTCACGCCCGACCGCCGCATGTTGTTTGGCGGACGGGCCGCGTTTTTCCCCGAGAACGATCAGACCATCCGACGCAGCGCCGAGATTCTGCGGCGCGGCATGATCGACGTCTATCCTCAGTTGCGCGATGCCAAAGTGGAATATGTGTGGGGCGGAACGCTCGACTTCGCCTTCGACATCATGCCGCACGCTGGGCAGATCGACGGCATGTATTACGCCGTTGGCTACGCCGGACACGGCGTTGCGATGGCGACGTATCAGGGTCAGAAGATGGCGGAGTTGATTGCGGGCGACAAGCCAGAGAATCCGTTCGTCGGCATCCCGTTTCCCGGAGCGCCGCTTGGTTTGTATAACGGCAAGCCGTGGTTCCTGCCGCTTGCGGGGATGTGGTATAGGTTTCTGGATTCGGTGAGTTGAAATACCACGGAGGCACGGAGAAAAAAGAGTTCTGGAGTCTGGCGTATTGCGGAGGTGACGAACATGGCCATAAGCGAACTGAGGCTGATTAAGCGGTGCATCGAGTTTTGCGCCAAAACGGAGATACGTAAGATACCTGGGAGGACTCGAGGAATCTACGTCCTTTTCAACATGCGCGGAAAGGCATCAGAGGACCTATACGACGTGGTGTACATCGGTATGGCGAGAGGCGCCAAGACGGGAGTGCATGGGCGACTCAGCCCTCACCAGAGGGGAAAGAAGAAAGATAAGTGGACGCACTTCTCGATCTTCGAGGTGTGGGACAACATTAGAGAAGAAGAAGTTGTGGAATTGGAAGGCATACTGCGGCACGTTTATCGGAAGGACGCCAGAGCCAATCCTCTAAACGAACAACGGTCCTTCAGGAAACTGAGGAGAGTTGGGAAACTGAAGCTTGAACAGTGGAAACCTGACCGAGCATAGCAAAACGGCAGCCCCCTCGCTATGTCCACCGCCTTGGGTGCAGTCATCGGAACGGGTTCCGAATCGTCAGCCGTTTTTCAATCACCTGCCCGTCCTGCATATCTTCCGAGTATAAAATCGTGCATTTCGCTTCGAGGGCAGAGGCGATGATGAGAGCGTCATAAATTCTATAGCCGTATCTCTCTGCGATTGCTAATGCCTCTTGGTGAGTATCAAGCGTGATGGGGAGCGGGTCGGGACAGAGGGCCTTGATGCCGTCTAAGGCCCGACGAATCTCGACCCAGGGCATCTTGGTCTTCCTGCGTGCCACTGCGGCGAACTCGCTCAAGACCTGCACGCTGACCGTTCCGCCTTGGGCAATCAATTCTTCAGCGTGGTCGGAGCGTGGATCGTCTTGGATGATGGCGTACACAAAGACGTTCGTATCGAAGAACGCCTTATCGCTCATCTCTCTTCCCTCGTCACTCTTCGCCCTTGCTTCCTCGTTCATGTGCTTCTTCGCGGTCGAAGACGAATCCGGGAGGGAAGGGACGCCGGAGCTTGCGCAGAGTCTCCAAAGCTCGTTGACGGCTCTGATCGCGCCCGACCTCGAAGGTACCGCTGCCGACGACTCGAATCTCGATATCGTCGCCCTCCTTGAGCTTCAGCGCTTCGACGACAGCGGCTGGCAGGCGGATCGCCAGGCTGTTTCCCCACTTGGAAACTTGCATAGTCCTCCTTGGATATACATTTCCCAGTGTATATCTATAGCTTGACCGGCGCAACCTTCACGATTTCATCCTCAGACACGCTTTCCTTCTCGGCGAAGTTAGAGATAAACATGGTTCGCGCGGAATGCATAGGTCCTTCGGTCCGCAAAAGGCGCGGACCTCAGGATGACAAGACTTTTCGCTGAATGAAAACTTTCAGGATGACAAGACTTTAGGGTCCTCTCCGAGCTTGCGGTTGCGAACGAATACGTACACTATCGGCCCCAGCGCCAACCCAATCACGCCGCCGATTAAGCCGAAGCGGTCGCTGCCCAAGAGCGCAACGAGCGCCATCACCGTTGGCGCGACCACTACGTAAAACAGTCCTCCCTTCCCGCCGGGAATTACGTACGAACGCGGCAGATCGGGCTGGGAGCGGCGCAGCTTCCAGGCCGACAAAACCGTCAGCACCGTCGTTGCCGAGCGCAGCAGGGTATAGACGGAGATCAGCTGGATCAGGCTCTGCCACGCCAGCAGCGCATAGATGACCGACGACGCCACAATCGCCAGCCACGGCGTGCCGTAGCGCGGGTGCTGGCGGGTGAGCGCGGCAGGGAGATACCCATCTTCGGCCATGGCGAAGGGCATGCGCGTCGTTGTAAGGACAGTGCTGTTCAGCAGAGCGACGTTGCAGACCATCGCGGCCAAAGTGATGGACGTGCCCACCCAAGGTCCTCCGATGGTACGGGCTACGTCGGAGAAATATCCCGAATGCCAGCTTTGCCATTCTCCCGCAGAAGCCAGCCCCACGAGGGCCGGGACAAAGTACGCGGCGATCGAGAGCGGAACCACCACCGCCAGAGCTAACGGATACGAGCGTTGCGGGTTGTCAACTTCTTCCGCAACGGTTGAAAGTTGTTCATAGCCGGAATAAAGCCAGAGGCCGAGCGCGAGCCCCACCCCGAAAATTTTGAAAGTGGGCTGGTGCGGCGGAATCCACGGGAGGAAGGGATTGTGGTGCCACTTCATGAGCCCGATCACAATCATCACCATAACCGGCACGAAGATGAAAATCTCGAGAGCGGTCGCGAGTTTGCCTACCATTTGAATGCCGCGGACATTGATCCAGGTAATGGCCGCAATTAAAGCCACGGATGCGGCGTAGTGCTTCCAGCCTGTGAGTCCGGGAAAGTAGTAGACCAAATAGTCGGTGAAGAGGACGGCATAGATTCCACCGAGCAGAAATGATGCTGACCAGTTCCACCATCCGGCGAGAAATCCCCAGAAGTCACCGAAGGCGGCGCGGGTCCAGCGATAGAAGCCGCCTTCGACGGGCATGGCGGTGGTGAGTTCGGCTGAGACCAGCGAAACGGGGATGCACCAGAAAAACGGAAGAACTAGCAGATAAATCAGGGCCATGCCCGGACCGGAGGTCGTGACCATGTCTTCAAGGCCGAACGGCCCGCCGGTGGTGTAGGAAAACATTACGAAGACGAGGTAGAAGAGGCCGGCCTTTTGGAGAGCGGATTGGGGTCGGGTGGTCAAGAAGAATTGTTGATTGCTGATTTCTGATTGTTGATGGAAAAGCGCGAAATCGAGCAAGTTCTCAATCAGCAATCAAAAACAACAACGTCTACGCCGCGAGCGTTCCGCTAAGCGCGCCTTCAAGTTCCAGCAACCTGCGTTTCACGGCGAGGCCTCCGCCATAGCCGCAGAGGGTTCCATCGGATGCGATGACGCGATGGCACGGGACGACGATTGCGATTGGATTGCGGTTGTTAGCCATGCCTACAGCGCGAAACGCGGCAGGCTTGCCGACGGCACGGGCAACGTCGGCGTAGGAGCGAGTTTCGCCATAAGGGATAGCTTGCAAGGCGCGCCAGCAGGCGAGTTGGAAATCTGTTCCGCGGAGATCGAGAGGGAATGTAAATTCGCGGCGCTTGCCCGAGAAATATTCTTCGAGCTCGCGGCTGTAAGGCTGCATATGGCGGGGCGCATCCTCGAACGTTAACTTGCTCTCTTGCTCTCGTCGCAAGTCGCGGGGGTTGGGACGAATCGATTGCTGGCCGGGCAGGCGGGCGTCGAATTCCAAGGCGACGAGGCCGTTGGCCGAGGCCGCCAGGAACAGAGGGCCGATCGGCGAATCTATTTTCGTGGAGAGTAGAATTCCCATGGGAGCTTCCTCGGTGAATACCATACCAGAGGGTTCTGTAGTCTCATCCGTATAAAAAGCTCAACCACAGGGGACACAGAGAAGCACAGGGTAAAGCACAAGGGCTGACAGGAGTGATAGGCCGGCCCGCCGATTGACAGAAAGCCGTTTTTGGCCCAAAGTGTGTGCGGCGTGCTTATGGCTTCGTCCCTGTCCCCTATAAAAAAGGGGCTTTTCATTCTGGCAGCGGTGGTACTGGCTCCTGTGGTGCTGGTAGGAGTGGTGGCGCTTGCCGCGAATGATTGGCGCCAGATCGGCGCCACCGCAGCGGGCGATCAAGTTCTGGTCAGCGCGGTCTCGGCGCGGAAGAACGGCTTGCGCACAGCCTGGGTACGCGTCGAGTATAAAGAGCCGACCAAGTTGCCGCAGGGTGGTCCGTTTGTGGAGCTGCGGGCCCGGGTTCGCTTCGATTGTTCAAACGGCAGCGCCGTTCCGAACTCAGAATGGTTTTACTCGCGCGACCGAGGAGGGAAACTCGTGGTCAGCAAAAAGACGCGGCGCGACGATCAATTTGGACAGCCCTCTGAGGGCGGATTCGTGGAGCTTGCACGGGACTTCGTGTGTAAGCAGAAATAAATACCGCTCGATCGATTCGAAAAAAATGAACTACTAGGACACGAAGTTTCACAAGGGAATTCGAGTTCGCCCAAAGATTTCCACAGACCCCCACCTCGGTAACCTCCGATCTACTTTCGCTGACGGCGCTTCCGTCATATTCTGGATAACGAAAACCGAGCCGGCAACATCGGTTGCCGCTCGCTCACCCTGGTTATGAATTCTCTTGGTTTCTACTCTCTGGTCGCGGCAGGCGGCGTAGTCGCACTTGGGACTTACGCGCTGTTGCGCCGCAAGCCAAAAGGTCCAGCCGAACTCGAACGCGAGCGCCGCACCTGGCTCGACGGTATTGGGCGAATCACGGATGGCACAGTCATCGATGTCCAGGAGATGGCGCAGAACAACGATCATCACGCCGCCGTGTTGCTCATATACAAATATGACGTAGCGGGCGTCTCCTACGAGTGTTCGCAGGACGTCACCTATTTGCGGCAGTGGATCAACCTACACTCCTGCCGGCTGGGGCTGCCGACGTCGGTAAAGTACGACCCGCACAATCCCGGGAACTCGCTGGTGGTCTCGGAAAGCTGGATGGGGTTGCGGCAGTAGCCAGTTGCCAGTTGCCAGTAGAAGTCAAGTCGCGGAATCCGAAAAATGGCAACTGGCAACTGATCGGTGGCAACTGCATTCAAATCTGATAATCGTCCTGAAACAATTCTGCGGCTGAGATATTTGGCGTAGCAGTGTCCTCGTCGATGCTGAGGTTCGGTTCGGCGCCGAGAGCTTCGTGCGAGTGATGCTGAAATTTTTCGCGCAGCTCTTGAACTTCGCCCGCCAGTTTGATGATCACATCCGAGAGCGGATCGCGAATATCTTTGGGATCGGTGATGACCACGCGCTTGCCGTCGCGCAGGACGATGTGTCCCGGCACGCCGACGATCGTCGAGTTCGCCGGCACGTTGCGCAGAACCACCGAGCCCGCGCCCACGCGGCAGTTGTCTCCGATGGTGATGTTGCCTAACAGCTTCGCGCCCGAGCCGATGGAGATGTTATTGCCGAGCGTGGGATGGCGCTTGCCTTTTTCCTTGCCGGTTCCACCGAGGGTTACGCCCTGATACATGGTGACGTCGTCGCCTACGATGGCCGTCTCACCAATCACGGTGCCCATGCCGTGGTCGATGAAGAGGCGCCGTCCAATCTGCGCGCCGGGGTGAATTTCGATACCTGTGAGCAGGCGCGCGAATTGCGAATTCAGCCGGGCGAGAAAACGCATGCCATGGAGCCATAGCCAATGGCTGAGGTGATGAGCCCAGACGGCGTGCAGTCCGGGATAGCAGATGAGAACCTCGAAGTAGGAGCGCGCGGCTGGGTCGGACTCGAATACGGCGGCGATATCCTCGCGCACGGAGCGGAAGAAGCTGGTCATTTTAGTTCAGTTGCCGGTTGCCAGTTCCCAGTAAGACCCAGGTCACGGCACACAGCCTGTGCCTGGAGTTTTAGAGCAAGGCGTTTCCACGCTCACAAGGAGCCTAGACTAGCAACTGGGTACTGGCAACTGGTTCCTTACCCGCCGGTTTGAAAGCCGCCGCTGTGGGCCACAGTCATGCGGAGATACTTGTAGGGATTGACCGGCGTGTCGTTGATGCGGACTTCGTAGTGAAGATGAGGGCCGGTGGAGCGCCCGCTGAGGCCGACGTAGCCGATGGTGTCGCCGCGATGGACCTGCTGGCCGGGCGCGACCGCGAAGCCGGAAAGGTGGCCGTAGCGGGTAGAGATGCCGTGGCCGTGATCCATGATAATCAGCTTGCCGTATCCGCCCATGAAGTCGGCGAAGGCGATGACGCCGTCGGCCGGCGCGATGATTGGGTGGCCGTAGGTACTGCCAATATCGACACCGCTATGGAACGCGCCTTCGCCGTTAAATGGGTCGATGCGCTCACCGAAACTGGCGGTGACTTGGCCATCGACCGGCCAGAGATTGGGCGCGGAATTGGCGCGGTACCAGTCGGCGGTAGTGGCGTTACGAGTCAATCCCAGACTGATGCCAACTGTGGCGGCGCCGGTGATGGCAGAGTTACGCAGCGCGACGAGCTGGTCCAGCGAAGAACTGACGTCGGCGTCCTCGATCTGCTGCTGCGAGGCTGTGACCAGCGTAGGCTGCGACTTCAAGCCGTAGAGCGCCGAAACTTCGCTGGCGATGGAACCTAAAGATGCGACCTGGACGTCGCGCTCTTTGGCGACTTCTTCCAGACGCGAATACCGATCCTTGAGTTGCTCTTTTTCGGTGCGTAGCTCGTTATAGCGTGAGACCTTCAGCAACATTCGGGTATAAGAACTGGCGATGCCGGTAAGGCTGAGAAATCCAATGGCGGCGCCAGCTACGAATACGTACAAATAATGGAGAGGAATAGAGATCTTGCGCAATTGCCCGTCGTCTCCGCGGGCCACAAATAGAATGTAAAAACGTTTACGCAAATCTCTTCCTTCCGTTTTTTAATTAATCAGGGCCGGAATGCCAGGCAAAGTCTGAAGTTGCAGAAGCCTGTTCGGACGACCTGATATTTGAGACGCGCACCCCATCTTGGGAATGGAAACTTCTAATCCGCGCCCGGCACGACTGACAACTTAGCGCAAGCTGACCGCTGTACCTGCAATTGACACGGAATGCAGAACTTAGCTTCTTTCAGCTACAGACTTCATTCGGCCAGAGATTATATGAATGTCACGTAAAAGGTAGCAAAGTGGGTTCCCCCTGTCAACGACCGGAAGGGGCCTAAGAAGTTACTTAAGACAGGGTAACCAAAAGAGAATGACAGCATGTTACTGGCTCGGATGGGCAGTAGGGCGAAGTGGCCACCGGGTCAATGGGCCTCACGAGAGGCTACGGCAAGCAAATTCTCTGCTATATCATTCGTTTCGACTTTCGAGTTCTTGGGTAAGCCTGACTTGCGCCGACTGGCGGAGCTGGGCGAAGGCTGGGAAGGGCGGCCGTAGCCGATTGACCGGGAGCCAGTATTTCTGTAGATTCTGTTTGAACTGAAAATAATGATATGTCGACTTTGACCGGCGTGCAGAAGCAGTACATCTTGCACTGGGGAGAGATGGGGACGCGGTGGGGAATCAACCGGACCGTAGCGCAGATCCACGCCCTACTGTACCTTTCGCCACGGGCGCTGCCCGCCGAGGAAATTGCCGAGACTTTGAGCGTGGCGCGGTCGAATGTGAGTACGTCGATCCGGGAGCTTGAGACTTGGGGGATCGTGCGCGCGGTGCATGTGCTGGGCGACCGGCGGGAACACTATGAATCGATGAAGGATGTATGGGAGATGTTCCGGCTTGTGATCGAACAGAGGAAGCGGCGGGAGATTGACCCCACGCGCGAGATGTTGCGGCGGAGTTTGGAGGAGATCGACCCCAAGGAAGCCGGCGCGGATTTCACGCGGGAGCGGCTGGCGGCGATGGCAGGATTTTTTGAAGCTGTAACCGAGCTGCATGATCAGATGAAGAGCCTGCCCACCGGGACCGTTAGGAAGCTATTGCGGATGGGGGCGAAGGTGAGTGGGAGAAAGAAATAGTTAGTACCTAGCACCCAGTTGGCGAGAGTTTCGAGTTGGGGTTAGGGATGCTTCGACTCCGCTCAGCATGACAAATGAGATTATTTATATCGAGGTGTTTTAGGAATGGCGCAAGCGCAGCAGAAAAAGATTTGGGTGACGTTGACGGGACTGCCGCTGACGATTGAGTTGGAGTGGCCGTTCCATCGGTCAACTTCTGGCGCGGATTTCTGGGTGCTGCATGCCGATGTGCAACTGGAGAATTCCGATGGCCTGCACGCACCGATGGCGGTGAATTTGTCGGCAACCGTGCGCGAGGTGCTGCCGTCGCTGGAGCCGCGGGATGTGGAAGCTCCCGTGATTAACGCGCTGCGCAAGGAAGTCGACAAGCGGCAGATTGAGTTTTTGAAGTCGGGAAAGCTGAAGCCGGTTGCGTTCTCCAGCCGGTATTATGATTTCAAGCGGCAGAAGTGGGTCTTCGGTAAGGCGGCCGACGAGGCGATTGCGACTTTTATCGAACGCAAGGTCTATTGGCAGACAAAAATCGGCGGAGAGCAGCGCGTGGGGATTGGGGATCCGACCGAGGCGCAATATCTGGAGACCACGCCGGGACATCTACTGGAAGTGGCCGCGCGGTTGGTGGCGGGAAATGGATTGTTGCGGATGGATGGCGAGTGGGCGGATGCTACGCCAGCACTGATGGGGCAGGCGGAACGATTCGAGAGTGCGATGCGCAGCGCCGCGGAAGATGTTGAGAAGAAGCACGCGTATGAGAGAGGGTAGGAAGAAGTCTTAGTCCCTGCCAGGTTGGCGAAACCAGGGTTTCTCGCTGCGCGCGGAATGACAAACATTCTGGAGATGACAAGCAATCTGGGTACGCAACGCGATTGAACAGGACGCGCATCTAACCGGTTCGGCACGCTCGGTTTTGCCCCTGCATGGGCTCGTCAACTCTCGAATCGTGAATCGACTCCCAGGAAGGGCCGCGAATCCGCGGAGAGTATGCTCGAAGAATGGCTCGGCCGAATCGTTGCAAGCGTGTCTCAAGGAAAGTTGTGCGTAGAGCGATACTGATTACCGCGCTGGCAACAACCCTAGGCGCCGCCATGCCTCTGTGGGCGCAGCAGAGCAGCCCGCCCGAACAGAGCGGCAGCCAGGTTCCCGGCAAAGAACTTCCCGACGGGCCGGAAGAGACGAAGCGGGGTGAAACGAAAAAAGATCAGAACTCCACCCCTGTGCAGGGTCTGGAGGATAAAACGCGCGACGCCGCGCAAATGACGGAACACGTGGCAACCGAGCAACTGGTGCGCGCTCGCAACTGGGAGGCCACCTGGATTTCGGGTGTGTATATCGGGAAGCACGAACCGCGGGTCACTCCCACGGCCAAGGAGCGGGAAGACATTTACTTGCGGCAAACGCTGACCACGCCGGGCGCTTACATGAAGCGCATGTTCGGTGCCGGAATCGACCAACTGCGCGACACTCCCTCACAGTGGGACGATGGATGGGGAGGATACGCTGAAAGGTTCGCCTCGCGCGAAGGGCAATTTATCACGGCGAATACACTGGCTGCCTTGGGCAACGCGAAGCTGGGATATGAAGTCCGTTACGATCAGTGCAAGTGCCAGGGGGTGTGGCCGCGGACGCGGCATGCAATCGTGAGAAATTTTCTGACGTATGACCGCAGCGAAGAAACGATGCGTCCGCAGTGGGCGCTGTATGGCGGGGCGTTTGGCGGCGGACTGCTCTCAACGGCGTGGAAGCCGAGCCCGAAGAATGCGTGGACCAACGGAGCGCTGGCGATGGTTGGACAAGCGGGCTACGGGACGCTTCTGAATTTTATTACGGAGTTTTCGAGAGAGATTAACCGGAAGCAGGGAGTGAAGTAAGGCGGCCGCAGAAAACCTTGCCGTTGCATTTGATTTCGGGTGGCGCGGCGCTTTCAGCCCCGAGGTACTTGGATAGAGTTTTTCAGCAAACTGTTTAGCCGCTGGGTGGGAACAGCCGCGCAGGAACCACTTTTTCCTGCACCCTCTGAACATCGTACCCCTCTCGATCCTCTGTCCTCGAACCGTTGCGCCGACAGAAAGCGGGCGAGGGCGCCCGCTCCACACAATCTGCAGGCTACTGCAGCAGGCCTCCGTTGCCGTTCGGTTCTTCTTCTGGCGCTAACACTACGGCGGC
>Ga0182024_10022582_pt1 | contig 11332 bp, 12 predicted proteins | sample P32metaG_FD_120480 | JGI IMG/M metagenome (GOLD analysis project Ga0182024, IMG submission 120480) | Permafrost microbial communities from Stordalen Mire, Sweden - P3-2 metaG (Illumina Assembly) | ecosystem: Environmental > Terrestrial > Soil > Wetlands > Permafrost | place: Sweden: Stordalen... | reverse complement strand
GGTATTGCTCTTTCGACTTGTAGACGGCATCGACCTTCGTCGGCCACTTTTTGAGATTTACCCCCTCGCCTTCCGGCACGCGAAAATCTTTTGAACTAACTTTCATCTTCATCCCTTCGGCAGCGAGCCGCGTTTTAGGTGACGCCAAGACGACGAAAAACCGGAACCTTAACCAAAATCCAAGATGACGGCGAAAGGCGGCGGAGCGGTCATGACCATATTCTATCCTACACTCGCCAATCTTGTCGCTCGCTCATCCGTAGTGGCTAGTCCCCTGGAACATCAAATGCCGAATGATTTGCTCAACGCCGGGAGTGCAGCACCTGCGGACATTTGTGTGCATAACCTCTAGCGCCCGCTACAGCACGGATGCGCTGGAACACCACTTACATTTTCCGAAACTGATCTAGCGTGTTGCTCGATCGCCGAGCAGACGATCGAACTCCTTCTTGGAAACGCCGCGGCACTCGCACGAGCGACGCCGCCAGCCCGGCAACGCTATCGCTTCTGTTGTCTGCGCCAAATCCATCGCCACCGCTAAGGCGCGGCCGAAATCGCGCTCGATCAACTCGCGCGCGATGCGCTGGCGTAGAAAATCTGCCCAACGGAATTCACTGAAGGGCGATTTGTCCTTGGCGTACCCCCCCGCTCTTTTGATCGCCCCTGCCAGCGAGCGAAAGGGATCGTCGATGAGCCCATTCACCGACGCTGGCATGTCGTCGTAGCAACACCGCCGGCCCTCATCGTCGAATGGATGAGTCCAGTTGCGGCTTTCGAGAGCGGTCCAGAATTCGTCAAAACTGAGCCCGCTCATGTTCGCAACGATCGAGACCGAGACCTCCGTGAAGCCTTGCTTGTGCAATGCAAGCAAGAGATGATGGCGGTCAATTATATAGTGACCAGCGCCGGGGCCTAAAATAACGGGAATTTGGTGGGATTTTAGATAGTTTGCAGTCTCGTCTCTATTTTTCTCGCGCCACCGATTGCGCTTGATATCGACTTCGCGCATCCCCACCGTCATTTGCGTCGGAAGCAGGTCAGCTATCCCAACACCCGTGTGGTGGAGTTCTTGAGCAATGTCGTTCATAACCAAGTCTCAATCAAATTTAGACCGCCGTGGATCGCGCAGTGATTATGAATGAAATAATTGTCATTATTGCCAGCCTGCACCTTGATTAAGATCAAATGCCGTTGTGGCACGCATACGGAGTCAGGATAGTGTTCGGGGCGGTATAGCTTTCACCCGCCGGATCTGCCTTTCTTTTGGCGATGCGGCTGTGATCGTGGGCGGACGTGTGGCATTCACAGCAATGTTTGGACTAGGAGCGCGTTATTGGTTGCGTAAGTCACCGATCTTCCGAACGACGGTTCTGCTCCGGCCGCCAGAGCCCCCTCGAAATATCATTGGCTTTAATTATCGCCCGCAACGCGACCAAGACGCCATAGACAATCGCATAAATTAGAATCCAGAACGCTAGCGGATAGCACTCAAGCCAGCAGCAGAAACCGGCAGCAACGGCGATTCCCGCTGTGATCACGATAATGCTCATTATTGATATTCGCGTTGCCTATAAGCGACGCAATTGCTCCATCAGTCCTAATTGAGCTCCATAACAAAAGCTCCAACTGAGGCGACGATCCTATTCGTCCCTCGAAACGACCTGATTTCTTTCGACGTTGCAGGCCGGACAGCGGTAAATCCGTGGCCAAAATAACAAAACTGCGTTGATCCAAATCAATTATGTCCGCTACCGGACAATGCTAGCCTGTAATTGTCGTACCTCACGAACAGGAAGAATTGACCATGGATAAGGATCGAATCAAGGGTTCAGCGCGTGACATAAAGGAGGTTGCCGTGAGGATACTCTTCGCCTCGATCGTAATCGGACCACTTATGCTGTTCGGCGCACCGCCCGCCGCTGCAGGTCAGTCGATCTCTTTCAACACGCCCATCCAATTGGTAGCCGGCGGCGATTCGATAGCCGACAGGGACGCGTACACTCAGAAGGCGCGGGACATCATGCACGAATGGCAGCAGAAGCTGCACGATTTCAGTGAGAAGGTAAAGGCCAAGGGGCAAGAGGACGGCAAGGCGGCCGAGAATGAGCTGAATGCGGCCTGGACCAAAGCCGAAGCCGAGCAACACAAGTTGGAGACCGCGAGCGCGGAAGGCTGGGAAAGCGCCAAGATGTCGTTCGAGAAGGCATCCCACGACCTGAAGGAGGTTTGGGAGAAAATCCGATGACAAGTAGGCTGGCGCCGCTGCCGCAGGCGACGCCGCGTGCGGCCGCGCTTGTCGGAAAATTGGTGCGCGTCATGTCACGCCGTATCTGCGGGGCAGCGTCCCAACAACAAAGGCGGGCCGCCCTTCAGCAGGATTGCCCAATCGTCCGATTTTAATGAGGAGCGCTTGGCGTACCTTTTGCTTGATCCGCATCCAAAGATGGCAAAGCTGGCATTGAGCCGCAAGGCGATCAACAATATTGCCGCCCACACGATGTCACTCAAAGAATAGATCAGCGTCGTAGCTCTCGACGTCGGCACGAGCTAGAATTTGCCTAAGGAATTCTCCTTAGGGAGAAGATCTGAATTTTCGGGCCGCTACCAAAGTGATTTCTTTACGCTGTTCTCCTTGGAGAGTGGCAGTCATGCGCAGGGATTACTTTTTGTCAGGCGTGATCACGGCCTCACTGATCATCAGCATTATTGTCGCGTGGATGGCGATCTTGGTACCTTCACATGCCGCGACTTCGATTGACGCGCTCACAACAAGCGACGTGACTGCTTTGACCGTCAGCAATACCGCGCGAAAAGGCGACCGCTTGGTGACCGCTCATGGCAAACCCGAGCACGCTGCGCGGCCCGACGCGGCACCGGCCACGAAAAGCGCGACCAAAGTCCTGGTTGGATGCGATCCGGCATTCAGCAAACTGGTTCGATCGGAAAGTCTCGCGGTGCGCTGCGTCACCAGCAGTGAAACTTCTGTAAAGCTCGCGGCGATCGTAGAACGCCAGCGAGCTAAACTCCATGGAAGCGATCATCGTCTCATTTGCGTGTAGTAATGACATTTTCAGCCCTTGGGCTTCCAGCTTCAAAATCGCTGACATTGCCGAGCGTGATATCGGCGATTTGCGTAAGCGCCTCACGCGTCAGAAAAGCTTGGTGGCCGGTAATTACCACGTTTGGGAAGGTCGTGAGACGTTCGAACACATCGTCTTGGATGATGGTTGAGGATAGATCCGAGAAAAGCAGTGGGCACCCGCCGCGACTGCATCGACCTATGTCAATGAGTGACGCCTGAAATGGAGGGAGAAATAAATAAAGTTGAGCCATCAAACACAGCGCACCATGACGAAGATCGAACTGAGCCTGAACCGCTTGGCGCAACTGTTTAATACTCTTGATCCTTCGCCATTCCACCAGCGCGATCTCGATCGCGACGCTGAGGAATATATCGTTGCCTCCGCCGATGAGGCACCGCACGGTCAGCCGCTCGCTCTGGTGATTCATCTGCCTGCCGATCAGGTGCGGGCCGCAAGCCAAACCGATGTAGCGAGCGCGGTTCATAACTATTTTGGTTATCGGCAAACGCAGGAAAGGCAGCATCTTCGTCTGCTGTTTCATGACGGTCGTGTCGCGCTCGTGATCGGGGTTGCGTTCCTGTTTTGCTGCGTCCTGATCCGGCAGTTCGCCTTCTCGTTCGGCAACGGGATGGCCTCCGACATTCTTCGCGAAAGCATGCTGATCATCGGCTGGGTGGCGATGTGGCGGCCGCTTGAAATATTCCTCTACGAATGGGTGCCAATCCGCCGGCGCCGCAAAGTGCTTGAGCAGCTTTCGAAAATGGCGGTCCTCGTTCAGGCAGCTTAGCCCTCGCTGGCGAAGATCACAGATTCAATCCCTCGTCCACGTTGCCGATTAGCTAATCGCCCGGACCAAGGGGCTGGTCTAACCGGCCGGTTATCGCGCCCACAGCATTTCGGGTCTCAAGGACGTACCATACCGCCAAACCGCTAACGCCCAAAACCAAATCCGGAACGCGTTTAACAAATGACAACGCCAACGAGAATGACATCGGCACTCCAAGCATATGTCCTATCAAAATGTATCCTCCCTCCTGGACGCCCCAACTTCCCGGAATTAAAAAGGCCGCGCTGCTGATACTGGCACCGAGGCTTTCTAGGATTACAGCTTGGACGGCAGTTACCGGCCATTGCATGCAGCGTAGAGCAATGAAAACCTCTAATGTGCCGAACGTCCAGGCCAAAGCATGCAATGCCAAAGCACCGAACACGTAATTCCAGCGGCCACGCCAAATTTGCTCCATTACAATTCGAAAACTCAGTCCTGCCTTTACTGCTGGTAAAGTTAGCCACCTCGATAGACATTCAAGAATGCGGTCGGCGAAACGAGCGCCTGCGTAGCGCTGGAGAAAATAAAAGCCAGCAAGTGCGGCTGTAGCTATTGCGGCTCCGAGGAATACCGTTGGCACGACCAATTGTAGATCGCTAAACCGCGCAAGCAGCAATGCGCCCGAAAGGGCAAATAGCGCCTGGGCAATCGTCTGCACGAGCAGATCGGCCACTGCCCCTGCAGCGGCAAGGCGAACAGGCATTTTCCAAAAGGTCAGTATACGTGCGCCGACCAAGCTACCGCCCACGCCCGCGACCGGCAACATCGCGTCGACGGCGTCGCGTATCCAGCGCGAGAGTATGAAAATTCTAACGGGGATGTCGGCTAGGCGTTCGAGTAGTCGAGCCCATGCTATGCCGTTTGTTGCGATCATCGTTGCGCGGACGGCGACAATTGCTGCAACGCCCCAACCTACGTTTGCAAAACTCGCAATTAGGGCTGGCAGGTTCGTTGTGGAAATCAACCAACCTGTGAACGCCAAGCCGAAAGCAAGGGCGAGAAGCGGCGCCAACTTCAAATCTTTCCTAGGCAGTATTTTTCTCATTTTCGCAGCGTTGATGGGTGCCTGATTTCATAGCGCAGTTAGGCAAAGGGCAGCGCCACAAAGCTAATCATATTGCCGCGTTTTATGACCAATAGCGCCGCTGTACGCCCTTGTGCACGCGTCTCCTCGATTAGTCTGCGCACTTCCGGCGGACTATTAACAGGGTGACCGCAGGACCCAAAAGATGCCGTTTGGGACACGGCGGTCGTTCACCCGCGGCACGCCCCGGGGCTTATTCGGGAGGAAAGGCCTGATCGCAGCCCACTCAAAATCCGTGAGTTCATAGCGCATGATTCGAAGCTCCAATTTTGGGAGCTTGAATCGGCCGCGGCGCAGCATGGCCCGGCCACACTTCCAAAGGCGACACATTTGGATATTTATCCGGCTGTAAAATGCCAGGAATCGTCAGTTGCAGAAGCGGAAGGCAACCGAGGGCGCCGACGAGGATTGCGCGCACGCAATCAGGCGCTGTCGCAATGTAGACATTGTTCTTTCTTGGAAGCTAATTTGGAACCAGGCGCGGAGCAGTAGCTGTCGTTCTGCGATTCAGCGACGCATGATTGTAAACGACTACTGCTCAGGGAACGCAGGTGGTAGGGCGCCTTGAAAAGTTTCCGAGGCCAGATGTGACGGCTCAGGCCCTGATAGTGATTGACGGCGATCCCGTGTCAGCATGCCCGATGATGCTGGCGCGCGGATACCCTGCATCGGTAATCATTCGCACAAATTGCACCGCATGACCGGGATCGCAGGCAATCAAAAGTCCTCCCGACGTCTGTGGATCGGTGAGCAGGTGACGCTGCCATTCGGGAAAGCCGGAGGGCAAGCTAACGCTCTCCGCGTAGCTCGCCCAGTTCCGCGCAGAAGCGCCGGTCACAAATTGCTGTCGTGCCAAATCCTCGGCGTCAGTCAAGAAGGGGAGATCGTCGAAGTTTATGGCGAGTGAAAGCTTCGAACCGCGCGCTATTTCCAGCGCATGCCCCAGCAGTCCGAAACCAGTAACGTCGGTGACGGCATGAACGGCAGGATACCTGGCCAAGTCCGTTCCTATCCGGTTGAGCAGAGTCATCGACGCCATCATTTCGGCGTAGGCTGCAGACGATAATGCCGCCTTCTTGAAAGCCGCTGAATAGATGCCAACACCGAGAGCTTTTGTAAGAATGAGGACGTCGCCAGACTTTGCTTCTGTGTTGCGCCGGATGTCCTGCGGGCGACCGACCCCGATGACGGCGAGGCCATAGATTGGCTCCGGCGAGTCGATGGAGTGGCCGCCGGCCACGGGAATGCCCGCCGTCGTGCAGATCTGCGACCCGCCTCTGAGAATTTCCCGGACCATTTCCGGCGATACCTTGTCGACCGGTATTCCAAGGATGGCCAAAGCCATGATCGGCTTGCCCCCCATTGCATAGATGTCGGAGATAGCGTTGGTCGCGGCGATGCGTCCGAAATCGAATGGATCGTCGACCATCGGCATGAAGAAATCGGTGGTGGCGATGATGCAGGTTTTGTCGTCCAGTTGCCACACCGCGGCGTCGTCACCGGTCTCGGTGCCGACCAAAAGCTCACGATAGGGCTGAACCGACGGCTGGTCTGCTAGAAGCTGCCGCAGCACGGACGGTGCAAGCTTGCATCCGCAGCCTCCCCCATGCGCGAGGCTCGTCAATCGCACTATCGGGACATTCATGAAAGCTCCTCGCAACGTGTTAGGCAGATCGCTTGCGGCGATTCGGCAACACCTGATCATTGCGACGCTTTGTCTGGGACGTAACCCGCCACGCCGCCGCGAGGCTCGATACCGCCACGGCGATATCCTCCTTCGTCGTACCGCGTCCGAGCGACAGGCGGACCGCGCCGAGCGCCTGATCATCCGGAATGCCTAGAGCTGTTAAGACGGCTGATGGATCCTCGTTGTCGGCGTGGCAGGCGGAGCCGGTCGACGCCATCACTCGCGGGCAATTTTCCAACAACTGTCGGCCAGACACGTTGGGAAAGAGCGCATTGACGGTGTTCGGCAGCCTTCGCGATCGCCGGCCAACCAGGACGACGCCCGGAATTTCGCGCTCCAGCCCCGCAAATAACTCATCGGCAAGCTTAAAGAGCCGCTGTTGTTCGCTTTCGATCATCACGCCCGCAATTCGACAAGCTTCGCCGAGCGCCACGATGAAGGCAACGTTTTCTGTTCCGGGACGGCGGCCGCGCTCCTGCCCCGCGCCGAGGAGGAGCGGCGGCAGCTCGACGCCGCGGCGGACATAGAGCGCGCCGACGACCTTCGGCGCGTACAGTTTATGCCCGGCAATCGACAGAAAATCGACGCCGAGTTGCTTGACGTCGAGAGGAATCTTTCCGACCGACTGAGCGGCGTCGGCGTGAATGAAAGCGCCGCGCCGCCTAGCGGCCATTGCAATCTCGGCGACCGGCTGGATGGTCCCGATCTCATTTTGCGCGTGAATGATCGTTACAAGAGCGGTCCGGCCGTCGATAGCCGCATTTACTCGGGTCGAGTCGACGAGCCCGTCAGACTCCGCCCTTACCCGCGTGACTTTGTGGTTGTCGCCGTGCAGGAATACGCAGCACGTCTCCGTTGCTGGATGTTCGATGGTCGTGGTGACGATATCGCGCCTATTCCCGTTGATCCTGACGGCGCCGCGAATCGCCATATTGCTCGCTTCAGTGCCGCCACTGGTGAAAATGATCTCGTCGGGCGTGGCACCGATCAGTGCGGCAACTTCGGCACGCGCAGTCTCCACTGCTTCGCGTGCTCTGACGCCGAGCGCGTGCGCGGACGACGGATTGCCGAAGTCGCCGCGCAGATAAGGCAGCATCGCCTTGAGCACGCCGGGATCGACCGGCGTGGTGGCGTTGTGGTCGAGGTAAACAGGGCTCATGGAGTCACGCCGAAGTCAGCTCCTTCGACTTGATGGTGTACTTGGACGCATCCGCGTCGAGACAATCGAGCCGCAAGCTTCCGGACTCGGCCTGCGGATACATCAGGAAGCCGATTTTCAGGCCCTTCGAACCCGGCAAGGCGATATCGTGGCCGGTATTATACGCAAGCCAGTTGCCCTCCCAGGCGCCGAACAATGTCTGTCGTGCGGCGACAACCTTGGGGTCGTTGTTCGACAGGTTTCCCGGCGGCTCTTCAAGCACGACCTTGCGCACGTCGGCAGGGTCGGTCGCCACCCAGCCATAGCCGGAAAGGAAGACCTCGGCCCGGCAATGCTGGGCCTTGGTGATCGTGTCTGAATTGGCACCCAGCGCCTTGTAGCCGAAAATCGACGGCGCAATGCGGATGCCGTAAACGTCGCGCGCGGGAATGCCCGCGGCCCGCACCAAGCCGACAAAGAGCGCGTTGAGATCGGCGCACTTGCCGCCGAGGTTGCCGGTCGTGAGCATCGATGCGATGTCGCCCATGCCGCAGCCGCGCACCTTGGGGTCGCGGAAGGTGTTCTCGACGATCCACTCGTAGATGGCATGGGCCTTCTCGATCTCGGTCTTTTTGCCGGCCACGATCTGGTCGGAGGTTTGCTTGACGATACCGTCGACCGGAATGAGTTCGGTGCCCTGGGTATTGAACTTGCGGTCGGCGGCGCTGAGCTCGATCGACGCCGTACCCGGCATCGACAGATCGACCGCGCGGTCTTGCGTGGAAATTTTGCTGGTCACCTCGACCACCGGCGCCTTTTCGTCTTCGGCCCATTCCACGTGCAACATCTCTGCGCCGTAATGGGGATCGCGTGCCCGCGTGGCCTCGCCATTGGTGGTCCACCGGCTGCCCTCCGATTTGAACCAGTCTTCCTCATTCACCGACGGTAGCGGGATCCAGGCTTGGGTCGTGCCCGCCACCTGGGCAATCTCAAGCTTGGTCGTGATCTCGAAATTTCGCCAATGGCCCGGCCGCGGCGTGAATATGCCCTCCGCCGAGGCCAGCCGTGGCAGTGCCGCGGCCAGCGTGAGGGCTGCACCGGTCTTCAGGACGTCGCGTCTGTCGAAATGCATTGTCATCCTCCGCGGTTTAAGCGGTTGCCTGGAATTTCGGTTATTGCGTGCCCCGGCGGCGCCCATGTGAGCATGTCCGGCAACTTGCCGGGATCGATCCTGTCCCAGGCAAATTCGGCTTCCACGACGAGCCGCGGTTGCAGATCGGCGTCGAGCACAAAAGTAGTGGGCAGCGTGGCGACCTTCCACGCCCTTGCCACCACGCTGTCGCGGTCGAGCAGCACAGGATAATCGACCGGCGTCCCTTCAATGAAGCGGCGAACGCTGAGGTCAACTTCTGCGACTGAAATAGCAAGCACCTTCACAGTGCCATTTGCGCGCGCCGCAAGACGATTAAGGGCCGGCAGTTCCTCATGGCAGGGCTCGCACCATGTGGCAAAGAAATGCACCAGCACGACCTGGCCGCGCACGGAATTGAGCGCGACAACCGTGCCGCTCGTGCTTGGCAAGGCAAATAGCGGTTGGGGACCTTTGGTCCAACGCTGCAATTCGGCGATGGCTGCGACTTCGAGCGGCTGCGATATCGCGTCAGAAACCAAGCCCAGCGCGCACACAAGCGCTGAGGCGATTGACATCGGCGATGCGCCCCGAGCCTCGGGAGCCGTTCGCGTGAGCATGTGCGCATTTGCTGCACAATACGCGGCTAAGTCAACATAGATCAGGAGTTTCTCGACCGTCGGACGACAATGCCGGCAACGCGCAAAAATGAGAAGAGTTCCCGCAGTGTCAGACAACATGTTTGCGCACTAATATCTCGGTTGTGAGGAATTGACTTTGGTCTAGCTCCAAAATAGCCTTCAGACACTACGGAATTTCCTTGATCGGACAGGCTGATGAGCGTTGTCCGCAGAGCGTCCCCGGCGGGGCGAACATGCTCAGGAGGACCGTCCAATGAACTTAGAAATCTCGCGGCGTCGCTTCATGCAAGGCGCCAGCGCGAGTCTTGTCGGTACGACACTCGGTGCGCTCGGCTTTGGCGATATCGAGTCGGCCTATGCGACCTCGATACGCCCGTGGAAGCTCACGGGAACGACCGAGACCCGCAACACCTGCACCTATTGCGCGGTGGGCTGCGGCATCATCATGTATTCGAACGGCAATGTGGCGAAGGGTGAGAAGGCCGATATCATTCATATCGAGGGCGATCCCGATCACCCGACCAATCGCGGCACGCTGTGCCCGAAGGGTGCGGCGCTGCTCGAATTCGTTCACTCGAAGACCCGCACGCTTTATCCGCAAATCCGCAAGCCAGGGTCCGACAAGTTTGAGCGCGTCTCGTGGGATTTCGCGCTCGACCGCGTCGCCCGGCTGATGAAGGATGACCGCGACAAGAACTTCATCGCCAAGAACGCGGACGGTGTCACCGTCAACCGCTGGCTGAGCACGGGATTTCTCGCGGCCTCGGCGACCAGCAATGAAACGGCGTGGGCCACCTACAAGGTGGTGCGCAGCGCCGGGATATTGGCGTTCGATAATCAAGCACGCGTTTGACACGGACCGACGGTGGCCAGTCTGGCCCCAACATTCGGCCGTGGTGCGATGACGAATTCCTGGACCGACATCCAGAATACGGATCTCGCCATCATCATGGGCGGCAATGCCGCCGAGGCGCATCCGTGCGGATTCAAGTGGGTCACCGAGGCAAAGGCCAATCGCGGTGCCAAGCTGATCGTCGTCGATCCGCGCTTCACGCGCTCGGCCGCGGTCGCGGATTTCTACGCGCCGATTCGCCAAGGCACCGACATCGCGTTTCTGCTCGGCGCGATCAATTACTGCATGCAGAACGACAAAGTGCAGTGGGATTACGTAAAAGCATTCACCAACGCGCCGTATCTAATCAAGGAAGGGTTCGGCTACGCCGACGGGTTGTTCACAGGCTACGACGAGACCCGGCGCGACTACGACCGCTCGACGTGGAACTATGAGATCGGAGCGGACGGATACGTCATCTCCGACGATATGCTGCAACATCCACGCAGCGTCTGGCAATTGCTCAAAAAGCACGCCGCAATCTATACGCCGGAAATGGTCGAGCGCATCTGCGGCACGCCGAAGGAAAAATTCCTCAAGGTCTGCGAGATGATCGGCGAGTGTTCGTCGAAGACCATGACGATGACGTCGATGTACGCGCTCGGCTGGACCCAGCATTCCAGCGGCTCGCAGAACATCCGCACGATGGCGATGCTGCAGCTCATTCTCGGCAACATCGGCGTGCGCGGCGGCGGCATGAATGCGCTACGCGGTCACTCCAACATCCAAGGCCTGACCGACCTCGGGCTGATGTCGAACCTTATTCCCGGTTATCTGACGATTCCGTCGGATAAGGAGCCGACGCTGGACTCCTACATGTCGACGCGTGGCTTCAAGCCGTTACGGCCG
>Ga0182024_10022581_pt1 | contig 11334 bp, 11 predicted proteins | sample P32metaG_FD_120480 | JGI IMG/M metagenome (GOLD analysis project Ga0182024, IMG submission 120480) | Permafrost microbial communities from Stordalen Mire, Sweden - P3-2 metaG (Illumina Assembly) | ecosystem: Environmental > Terrestrial > Soil > Wetlands > Permafrost | place: Sweden: Stordalen... | reverse complement strand
TGGCGAACGGATCGGCATTGTTGAACTTTTCCGCCGTTGCGCGGTCCGGCACGTCTAACACCATCAGGCTGCCGATCGCGGTCATCCCGTCGTCCGCTAGCAATGGACCGCCGACGACAATGGTGACGCCCTGGTCCATTGCGGTTTTGAGGTGGGCGACGTGCTCGGCATGGACGGCCTGCCGTTTGGCTCCGGCACCTGGGTCGTCGAGAGCGTAAACCGCGAACAACATTTGTTTCCTCCAACAGTCTTTTGATTAGCCAACCGCCTTCAGCACCGCATTTGCGATGGCCGTCGTGCCATCACTACCGCCATATTCCATCGGCTTGATGCCGCCGGCATAGGCCTTGTCGACCGCGCGCTCGATACGAAGCGCAGCGTCCGCCGCGGGCGGGTGATCGTGCTTATCTGCCAACCAGTCGAGCATCATCGCCGCCGACAAGATCATCGCGGTCGGGTTGGCTTTGCCCTGGCCCGTGATGTCGGGTGCAGTGCCGTGACAGGGTTGGAACACTGCGTGCTTGTCGCCGATGTCGGCGGACGGCGCGATACCCAATCCGCCGACCAGCCCGGCGGCGAGGTCGGAGAGAATGTCGCCGAACATGTTCTCCATTACCATCACGTCGAAATCCCAGGGCCGCTTCACCATCATCGCAGCGCAGGCATCGACGTAAAGCAGATCGGTTTTTACATCCGGGAATTTCGCTTTGCGCTCGGCGAATATCTTGCGCTGCCAGTTAAAGGCTTTGAATACATTGGCCTTGTCGACCAGCGTGAGGCGGCCGGGCTTGCCGCGTTTCTTGCGCCGCTCTGTCAGCTTGAGCGAGAAGTCGAACAGCCGCTCGGTGGTCTTGCGTGTCACGACGAGTGTCTCGCGCGCTTCGTCATGGGTGGTGATGCCCTTGCCCATGGAGGCGAACAGCCCTTCGGTCGATTCGCGGATCAACACGAAATCGATGCCGTGTTCCTGCGCGCCGACGATCGGGCTCGGTACGCCATGCACTAGTCGTGCCGGGCGCACGCCGGCATAGAGGTTGAAGATAAAGCGCAGTTCGACCTGCGGCATGATCTCGGTGTTGTCGGGATAGCGCACGCTCGGCAGTCCGCAGGCGCCGAGCAGGATGGCGTCGGCCTCTTCTGCGAGCTTGATCGTCGTCTCCGGCATCGACTTGCCGGTCTCGCGGTAGTGATTGGCGCCGGCGGCGCCTTCGGTGAAGCGGAATTGCAGGCTCGGCGTCGTCGCCTCGATCCGGCGCAGGATGTCGAGCGTGGGCGCCATCACCTCCGGTCCGATGCCGTCGCCGGGCAGCACGGCGATATGGAAGGCGGTATTGGCGGACATGAGGGAGCTTCCGGGATGGCATTATGGACGCAAGGTGGCTAATGAATACGCCGGAGCGCTTGCGCGCAAGGGAAGCTGGCTGAGGTTCGCTTATGCCCCGTTTTGCCGCCAATCTGGGTTATCTGTTCACCGACCGGCCATTGCTTGAGCGCATCGACGCCGCCGCCGCCAGCGGTTTCAAGGCAATCGAGCTGCAATTTCCCTACGACGTGCCGGCCTCGGAGGTGAAGGAGGCAATCGTCAGGAATAGGCTCACCATGCTCGGCCTCAATACGCCGCCCGGCGAGGGCGACGGCGAATTCGGGTTGGCGGCGATTCCGGGCCGCGAGCGAGAATTTCGGGAAGTGTTTGCCCGCGCGCTGGATTATGCCGCCGCAATCGGCGGCAGCGCCGTGCATTGCCTGGCCGGCAAGGTTGCGGCCGAGCAGCGTCCCGCGGCCGAGCGGGTGTTTATCGACAATCTCAAGGCGGCCGCCGATCTTGCCGCCGAGAAAAAAATCGGACTTCTGATCGAGCCGATCAATGGCCGCGACCGGCCGAATTATTTCCTCAACCGCGTCGAGCATGCCGCCGACATTATCGGCAACGCCGGCAAGCCGAACGTCCGGTTACAGTTCGATTTCTATCACGTGCAGATCGTGGGCGGCGATCTGCTCTATCGCCTGGAAAAGTACATGGCCGTCATTGGCCATCTGCAATGCGCCGCGGTTCCCTCCCGCCACGAACCGGACGAGGGCGAGATCAATTACCGCTCGATCTTCGAGGCGGTCGACCGGCTCGGCTACCGCGGTTGGATCGGCGCCGAATACCGGCCGCGCGGGCGCACCGAAGACGGCTTGGGCTGGGCCTGGCCCTATGGCGTGGCGCCGGCGCATTAACGTTTGATTAACCATCAAACTTATTGAAAACCTTTGCCTTTCCGCATTGCGCGGGCGCCGCAAATCGCTAGATTGCGCGCATGTGGAGACGTAGCAACAAAATTGGCTCGCGGCCGCCCGAAGCGCCGAATGCGCTCAAGAGTGCCGTGCGCGAGGCGCGAATCGAGACGGCCGAGCGGTCGGCCGTGGTCATCGACTTGCGCGACGCCGAACTGGCGCGGCTCGAACTGCTCGACGAGGCGCTCGACCCGGTGTTCAAGGACATTCCGGCCGGTGTCGAATTGTTCGACCGCGGCGTGAGCAAGGGCAGCGTGGCGCGGCTGTGGGTCGACGTGATCGCTCATATCGAGATGGGCCGAGACAAGCGGCAATACCGCTTCGTGCTGGACACCCGTTACGGCCGTACCGTGCTGGCGGAATCCTACGATATTTCTGAGATGGCGCAGGCGGTCACCGGTTACGTGGCGCGCCGGTTGGTCGAGCGCGAGCGCGCGCTCGCCGACGGTGTCACGGCAGGCCCCTTGGTCACGGAACAGATCGTGCGGCTGGACCGCTCGCGCCAGCGGTGGTTTTTGCTCTGGACGTTTTTCTTCGGGCTGATCGCCGGTGCGGCCGCGCTTTTTCTGCTGGCGCTGCTCACGCAACCGCATCCCTAGCCGAGAATCTTCACCCGCCGTTGCTGCATCACCGTGCCGGCGGAGCCGACGCCGCGCGAGATCATTTCGCAGGTCCAGGCGCCGGGGGTGCCGTCGATGGCGTAGAGATTATAGGCGGCTGAGTCTTTGCTCATGCCAAACGCGGCCGACGCCGACGGCACCCCCACCGCCGGCACGCGGGTGCCCCCAGGCCCGCTCAGCCAATTGAGCATATGAAGATGGTCGTGGCCGTGCAGCACGAGTTCGGCGCCGTGCGTGGCAATGACGCGCAGGAATTCCGCGGCGTCGGTCAGCCGCTTGTGGCGTTTGGCCCGGCTGGCCGGCGGGTGGTGGATCAGCACGACGCGGAAAACCGGTTCGCGCGCAAGCGCGGCCAGCGTCTCGCCGAGCCGCGCGAGTTGCGCGTCGCCGACCCGGCCGGTCGCCATGAACGGCGCCGTCGGCACCGCGGTCGAAAGCCCGATCAGGGCGAGCGGGCCGCGCCGGCGTACGAAGGGAAATCCGCCGGCGCCGTCGTCGCCATGCATAAAGTCGCCCCATTGGCGTTCCGGCTCTGCTGCTGCCGCGCGAACATAGGCGTCGTGATTGCCGGGGATTACCGTCACGTCGGCTGGAGCGCCGAGCGCCGCCAGCCAGGCGCGGCCGCCGACGAATTCTTGCGGGAGCGCGATATTGGTGAGGTCGCCGGTGACAGCGATGGCGCCGGGCGATTGCGATTTCAGGTCGGCGACGATCTTGGCCAGCACGGCCGGATCGTGGACGAAGCGGCGCCGCCGCTGCCAGTTGATGTAGCCGGTCACCCGCTTGCCGATGAGTTCGCGCCAGCGCGGCGCCGGCAGCGGCGCCAGATGCGGGTCGGAAAGATGGGCGAGGGTGAACATCGCTTCGGGGAGTAGCCCGCTACGAACTTCCGATCAATATGCCGGCGACGAACACCAGCACGCCGCCGACCACCACCTGGAAGGAGGCCTGCAGGAACGGCGTATCCATGTAGCGCATGCGGATCCAGGAAATCACCGCGAGCTCTACCGCCACCACCATGAACGAAACGATCGTGGCGGTGAGGAAGTGCGGAATGAGATAGGGCAATGTGTGGCCGAGCCCGCCGATCGCCGTCATGCCGCCGGTGACCAGCCCGCGGATGACGGGCGAGCCGCGCCCGGTGAGCGAACCGTCGTCGGACAGCGCCTCTGCGAACGCCATGGAAATTCCGGCGCCGACCGCAGCGGCCATGCCGACCAGAAAGGTCGCCCAGGTGTTGTGGGTGGCAAAGGCCGCGGCAAACAGCGGCGCCAGCGTCGAGACTGACCCGTCCATCAACCCGGCCAAGCCGGGCTGCACATATTGCAGCATGAACATGCGCTTGGATGTCGCGTCCTCTTTTTCGCGCGCGCCCTTGGTGAGAATCTGCTCGGTAAGCTTGTGTGCCAGGCTTTCGTGGCCGGCCTCGGCTTCGGCCAGTTCGATCAGCAGTTTTCGTACCGAAACGTCGCGCGCGGATTCGGCGGCCTTGCGGTAGTAACGCTCGGCTTCGAACTCCATGTTCTCGGCGAACTTGCGGGCGGCATCGAGCCCGAGCGGCCGCATCAGCCACAGCGGCTGCTTGGGGTTGAGGAAGCCCTTCACGTCCTGGCGCCGGATGAGCGGCAGATATTCGCCGAATTTCTGCCGGTAGAGGTCGAACAGGATGGTGCGGTGATGCACCTCTTCCTCGGCCATCTCTTCGAACACCTTGGCGGAGGCCGGGAACTGCTCGCGCAGCCCTTCCGCGAAGCCGCGGTAGATGCGGCTATCTTCCTCCTCATTGGTGATGGCCAGTGCCAGCACTTCCTGTTCGGTCAGGTCGGAAAATCTTTTCACGGCGCCCCTCTGATCATCGGCTGGCGGATAGATTTGATATATTGGAATAATTCTAATTCCGAAAGGTCCCGTTTGATACCGTTCGCGACTGCTGCCGATAACCCGGCGATCACCGGTGGAATGCCGAAACAAGGGGACGCGTTTGCAACGCATGCGCCGTGCGCTTGAGCCGCTGATCCGGCGGCTGATGCATTTCTACTGGCGTTTCTCGCGCGGCGCGACGCTGGGCGTCCGCGCCATGGTGATCGACGGCGCGGGCCGCATCTTCCTGGTCAAGCATTCCTATGTGGCGGGCTGGCACCTGCCCGGCGGCGGGGTGGAGACCGGCGAGACCTTCCTCGCGGCGATTACGCGCGAACTGGCCGAGGAGGGCAATATCGTGATGACCGGGCCGCCGGTCCTGCACGGCATATTTTTCAATAAACGGGTATCGCGGCGCGACCACGTGGCGCTCTACATCGTGCGCGAATTCCGCCAGGACAGCCTGCCGCGGCCCAATTATGAAATCATCGAGCACGGCTTCTTTCCGCCCGGCACGCTGCCGGACGGCGTCACCCGCGCGACTCGCGCGCGCGTTGCCGAAGTTCTCGGCGGCGCGGCGGTGAGCGAATTGTGGTGAGTGTCGAAACGAAACTATTGAAGAATTGGAAGAAAGCCGCCTTTAGAGGTGCCTGGGCATCAGCCACCTGTGAAAGTCGATGTCAGCGCTTGACCCCATTCATAAAGGCAAACTCCGAGTCTCGGTGATTTCCGAAAACGGCAAAGAAGCCATTGTCGCGATTCATGGGCCGGACGAATTCTGCGGCGAGGGATGCTTGACGGGTCATGGATTCCGTCTGTCTTCGGCCGTCGCCATGACGGAATCCGAAATCATGCGCCTTGAGAAGGCGGATGCAACCAGGCTTCTCCATGAGGAGCCCGCATTCTCCGAAATGTTCATCGCGCACCAGTTGACTCGTACCGCACGCGTTGAAGCGGATTTGGCCGATCAACTTTTCAATTCGAGCGAGAAGCGGCTGGCGCGGGCTCTTCTGCTATTGGCGAATTTTGCCAAGGACGGCAAACCCGAACCGGTGATCGGAAAAATCAGCCAAGAGAAACTCGCCGAGATGATCGGCAGCACTCGTCCGCGCCGCGTAAATTTTTTCATGAATAAATTCAGGAAGCTTGGATTCATCGAGTACAACGGCCATTTGGAAGTCCACAGTTCATTGCTGAACGTCATTCTGCACGACCAGCCCTTGGCCGATCATGACGAGCCGGAATCTTCCGCCGATTGAGCCGACGATGGTATTGCAGTAGCCGGAACCTTTATTGCAAGTTGCGCGTTACCTCCGCGTGCCCAGTTCCAACACATCGCGATACCTCTTTGCAGTGGTAGAACTCTTATGTCCGGTTTCATACAGCGGAATTTCTAAAGGCGTGCGAGAAACTTTTAACAGGCGAGTGTCGGAATTGTGACTCGCGCATCGTTCGAAACATGTCTGGCGGTTCACATCCTTCGCGCGCCTATGACTCGAATTAGCGCTCGATCCAGCGGTGGAGCGACGATGCTATCGGGAAATACGAGGGATATGCTCACATCAAAGGATTCAAATATGCAATCTGCAATCGTCAAAAGGTCAATCGTTATTGTCGGCCATAAGACGAGCGTCAGCCTCGAGGATGCTTTTTGGCTCAGCCTCAAGCAAATCGGCAAAGTTCAGAACATGACGCTTTCTACGCTGGTTGCCAACATCGATACCCATCGGCAGCATGGCAACCTCTCGTCGGCCATTCGGCTTTTTGTACTCGACCATTTTCGCGCGCGGACCGTGCTCGATTCCATCGATCAGCCCAATCGATCCGATACCCCAGATGCTATTGCTACCAACGGCTCCTACAAGGTAGCCATCAGCCCCGGCTGATGGAGCCTAATATGCGCGTGGGTTTTTGTTGAGAGCCGCCTAGCTAAAGCGCGCCCGGTCATGCGGGGCGGCGAAGTCGAGCTGCGGACCCACCGGAACGATGCCGGTCGGGTTCACCTGCCGCTGGCAGCCGTAATAGTGGCGCTTGATCTGCTCAAGGCTCACGGTCTCGGCCACGCCCGGCACCTGGTAGAGATCGCGCACATAATTCGACAGGTTCGGATATTCGTAAATGTGCCGCCAATTGCACTTGAAGTGCGAATAATAGACCGCGTCGAAGCGGATCAGCGTGCAGAATAGCCGCCAGTCGGCCTCGGTGATGGTATTGCCGGCCAGATAGCGGTGCTGCGATAGCCGCTGTTCCATGTCGTCGAGCATGTCGAACACTCCGCGGAACGCTGCTTCGTAGGCCGCCTGCGATGTGGCGAAGCCGGCGCGATAGACGCCGTTGTTGATGTTCGGATAGACCAGATCGTTGATGCGGTCGATCTCGCTGCGCAGATCTTTCGGATAATAATCGGTGTGGATATTGGTGAAGGCGTCGAACGCCGAATTGAGCATGCGGATGATTTCGGGCGACTCGTTGTTGACGATCGTCTTGCGCTTTTTGTCCCACAACACCGGCACGCTCACGCGCCCGGTATAGCGCGGGTCGGTCAGCAGATAGATTTCGGACAACTTGCTCTTGCCGTTGACGTCGTCGCCGCTCGAGCCCTCGTCCTTGTTGAAGGTCCAGCCGTCCTTGAGCATGTCAGGCGAGACGGTCGACATCGAGACGACGTTCTCGAGGCCTTTCAGCTTGCGAAAGACGACGGTGCGGTGCGCCCAGGGGCAGGACAGTGAAACGTAGAGGTGATAGCGGCCGGCCTCGGCGGCAAAGCCGCCTTCGCCGGAGGGGCCGGGGCTGCCGTCCGGCGTGACCCAATTGCGGAAACGCGTGGTCGGCCGGATGAATTGGCCGTCCTTGGTACGCACGCCGTCCTGCTGCCACACGCCGTCAACTAACTGTCCCATGCCGGTAACCTCCGCTTTCGCCGATATCATCTAGGCAATTCGGGCGCCAGGCGCTACCGGCGATGGACCTTCATCGGTCTAAGTGCTAATCGGCACCGCCCAGCCGGGCCGGGAAGCGTTCCCGTGCCCGCACCGGCGTTTTGGAGCCCATGAGCGAGCTTGCGCTGACAATCCTGCCAGAAACGGCCGACGACAGACTGGCGATCGGCCGGCTGCATGAGCGCACCTTCGGGCCCGGCCGCTATACGCGTAGCGCCTATCGTGTGCGCGAGGGCCGCGAGCATGTGCTGGACCTCTCGTTCACCGCGCGCATCGGCTCGTTGCTGGTCGGCTCGGTGCGGCTGACGCCGATCTGCATCGGCGACACCCCGGCGCTGCTGCTGGGCCCGCTCACGGTCGAACCGCCGTTCCGCAAGCGCGGCGTCGGCAGCGCGCTGATCGAGCGCGCGCTCAAGCACGCCAGGACGGCGGGACATCCATTGGTGGTGCTGGTCGGCGACGAGCCGTTCTATCGCAAGGCTGGCTTCAAGCGCATCCCGAAAGGCAAAGTGAAGATGCCGGGCCCCGTCGACCCGGCGCGCTTGCTGGTGGCGGAACTCAAAGCCGGCACCTTCGAGGGCGTGTCCGGAATGATTAGGCCGGATTGGAAATAATCAATGTCATTCCGGGGCGCGACCGAAGGCCGCGAGCCCGGAATCCATAACCCCGGCGCTGCGGAGTATGGATTCCGGGAGCGCCGCATTGCGGCGTCCCGGAATGACGAATGGGAATTACCGTCCTTCTCTGGCCCACGTGGCGGCCAGCGAGCCGACCAGCAGCAAGAGTCCGATCAGTCCGGAGAAGACCGGCAGCACGCCGATGCCGCGCACGACGCTGACGTCGCGCATCTTCAGGCCGATCCAGTCCTCGCCTTTGAACGTGGTGGAGGTGCGCACCGGCACCACACGCGGCACATCGATCGCGTTGCCGTCCGCCAGCCGCCGCGCGTCGCCGCCGGTGGCGGCGGTAAGTGCGCGCAGGACTTCGGTGGTCGACGTCACTTGCGCGAACTCGCGCGGATTGGCCGGCCCCACATTGGCGAGCGCGGTGAGCTTGCCGTCGGTCGCGCGCCACAGCCCGAGTTCGTTGGCGGTGACCTCGGCGCGCCAAAGGCCCGGTTCGACCGATTGCAGGGTAAGCGTTCGGGCGGCGCCGGTCGGCGAAGTGAGCGTCACGTCGTTGATGCTGTCGGCCATGGTCTGGCGCTGCACGGTGATGTCGCGGCCTTTGACGATCAGGCGGAGCGCTTCCTCTTCAAGCTCGGGCTGTTTCATCAGCCAATGCGACAGCCGCCGCAGCAGATCGAGATGCGGGCCGCCGCCTTCGTAGCCGCGCGCCCATAGCCAGATGTGGTCGGACAGCAGCAGCGCCACGCGGCCTTCGCCCTCATGCGCGAGCACCAAGAGCGGCTTGCCGTCCGGGCCCTGCATAACGCTGGTGCCGTTGTTGCGCTTGGTGTCGACCAGCCGGAACCATTGGCTCCATTGCGGCGGATTGCTCTCGGACCCTTCCAGTCCGCGCGTCACCGGATGGCGTTTGCCGGCCTCGGTGAGGGAGGGCCGGAACGGTTGTTCGGTAACGTCGCCGCTTGGCTCCGCCGGCAGGATCGCGTCGAGCGGCGTGCGCCAGATGCTGGTCGGGCTGGCGTAATCGGGGCCAGCGGCAATCAGTACGGCGCCGCCGTCGCGCACGTATTTTGCGATGTTGTCGAAATAGATCATCGGCAGCACGCCCTGGCGCGCGTAGCGGTCGAAGATGATGAGCTGGAATTCCGAGATCTTCTGCTGGAACAGCTCGCGGGTCGGAAACGCGATCAGCGACAATTCGTTGATCGGCGTGCCGTCCTGCTTTTCCGGCGGGCGCAGAATAGTGAAATGCACCAAATCGACCGAGGCGTCGGATTTCAGCAGATTGCGCCAGGTGCGCTCGCCGGCATGCGGCTCGCCCGACACCAGCAGCACGCGCAGCTTGTCGCGCACTCCGTCGATCGAGATCACCGCGCGGTTGTTGACTTGCGTGAGCTCGCCTTCGAGCGGCGAGGCTTCGACCTCGACGATGTTCTGTCCGGCATGCGGGATCGGCACAGTGACCTTCACGTCGGTGCCGACCGCGACCGCGCGCTGTTCGAGCACCTCGCCGTCGCGCCGCACGGTGATTTGCGCCGAGCCGACCTTGGCGCCCTGATCCTCGACGCGGAAGCCGATAGTCTGCGATTGCCCGACGATGCCGAAGCGCGGCGTCTGCGTCAGTACCACGCGGCGGTCGATCTCATCCTTGTGACCGGTGATCAGCGCGTGCAGCGGCGCGGCAAAGCCGAGCGCCGCCGCGTCGGCCGGCACGTCGTGCACGCGGCCGTCGGTGATCATGATTGCGCCGGCGACGTGGTCGGGCGACACGTCGGCCAGCGTCGCTGACAATGCCGAGAACAGCCGCGTGCCGTCGGTCTCGCCGTCGGCCGCGCCCGCTTCGGCGACACGCACTTCCAGGCCGGGGATGCGCTTGAGCCGCTCGACCAGTATCGCCCGCGCGGCTTCGGTCTGCGCATTGCGGTCGCCGAAATCCTGGCTCGGGCTCTTGTCGACGATGACGGCGGCAACCGAGGGGATCGGATCGCGGTCCTCGCGCGTCAGAGAAGGATTGGCGAGCGCCAGCACCATCAGTCCCAGCGCGACGGCGCGCATGGCCGCGCCGCGGCTGCGCGCCAGCAGCAGCACGACCGCAATCAGCAAAGCCGCGCCGAAGGCCGCCCACACGACGTAGGCCGGCACCAAGGGAGCGAATGACACGCCGAGGTTCAAGATCGAACTCCTACTGTCCCAGCCGCTCGAGCAGCGCCGGGATATGCACCTGGTCGGCTTTGTAGTTGCCGGTGAGCGCGTACATCACGATGTTGACGCCGGCACGGAAAGCAAATTCGCGCTGGCGCGGCTCGCCCGGCACCAGCGGCAGCATGGGCTGGCCGTCCGGGCGCATAGCCCAGGCGCCGGCGAAATCGTTCGAGGTGATCAGGATCGACGACACGCCGTCGCCGGCGCGCACCGGGCGTTCGGTGTCTTCCGCGGTTTCCTCCGGCAACGCCTCGACCCAGAGCTGGCCGTTGGTGAAGCGGCCCGGGAAGTCGCGCAGCAGAAAGAACGTCTTGGTGAGCACGTGGTCGCGCGGCACCGGCTCGAGTTCGGGGATGTCGAGCGAGGATAGGATCGAACGCAGCGCCACCATGCCGGGCCCTTGATTCTCGCCGCCAGGGCCGGGCGGCGCGTCGATCGCGTCGCGGGTGTCGAACAAAACGGTGCCGCCGCGCTTCATATAGCTGTTGATGCGGTCGAGCGCGGCCTGTGACGGCTTCGGCGCGCTCGCCGACACCGGCCAGTAGATCAGCGGGAAGAAGGCGAGCTCGTCGCGCGCCGGATCGAGACCCATCGGCTCACCGGCTTCCAGCGCGGTGCGCTGCGCCAGGAACAGCGTGAGGCCCTGCAGGCCGGCTTTGCTGACGGCGTCGACATCCGCATCGCCGGTGACGATGTAGGCGAGATGCGTCTGCATCGTCGCTTTCATGGCGAATTCCTGCTGCTGCGCGGACAACTGCGGCGGCTGTTGCGGCGCCGGTTGCGCCCGCGCCGGATGCGGCATCGCCAGCG
>Ga0182024_10022580_pt1 | contig 11334 bp, 7 predicted proteins | sample P32metaG_FD_120480 | JGI IMG/M metagenome (GOLD analysis project Ga0182024, IMG submission 120480) | Permafrost microbial communities from Stordalen Mire, Sweden - P3-2 metaG (Illumina Assembly) | ecosystem: Environmental > Terrestrial > Soil > Wetlands > Permafrost | place: Sweden: Stordalen... | reverse complement strand
TGCATCGCCTGCACGCGCTCGGCCCAGGTCTGCGTTGACCACCGCTCCTCTCGGAGCCTCGTTCCGAGGGGAGGACCACCGCTGAGCGGACACTGAGTACGGCGCGTCTGAGCTCCTCGACGACGGCGCGAGCGGCGTTGTCGCCGTCCGTCGCTCGGCTTCCCGCCAGGCGCCGCCATCACGATCGCCGACGCGTTTCGCTCTAAAAGGGATCCCCTCGATACTTGCCGACGGCGAGATCGGCGGGCGCGCCGCGCGCCGTCGCGTCCGAGGACACATGTCGAAGCACCGACGGCCCGCAACGTGAACGACAGTACCGTTAAACTTGATCTTCTTGCTGTTCGTGAGCTTGCGGGACTTGCAGTGGCGGCGTCGTCGGTTTCTGATCGGCGTGCTCGCGGCCGGGTTGGTTTTCGCATTGACGCTCTTGATGAGCGGCGTCAGCGCGAGCTTCGGGAACGAGATCAAACACACGGTTGCAGCCTTCGATGTCGACTCGTGGATTGTGCCGGCCGGCGTGTCGGGACCGTTCACGAGTTCGCGGGTGTTTCCGGCTTCCGAAGCGGACAAGATCGCTGCGCTGCCGGGCGTTCAGGGCGCCGAGCCGGTGCTGCTCATGCGTACGAGCGTGACGACGACGTCGGTGCGCGACCTCAACGTGATCGGGATCGTGCCGGGTGGGATGGTAAATCCGAAACTTGCCGGCGGTCGGTCGTTGCGTGCATCGGGCGACATGATCGCTGATGCCTCGCTCGGGCTGCGGCTCGGTTCGACGGTTCGTGCGCTCGGCCGCGAGTTCACGGTCGTAGGTCGCACCCAAGGACTGACGTACTTCGCCGGCGTTCCAGTCGCGTTCGTGCCGCTTGCCGACCTGCAAGCCAGCGCGCTGAACGGCGCGCCGCTCGTCACGACGGTCGCGGTGCGGGGCTCGATCGTGTCGCCACCCGCGGGTTACCGGGTGCTCTCGAACCAGGCGGTGAAGGCTGACCTCAAACGTCCGATCGGCAAAGCGACCCAGACGATCTCGTTCATCACCGTCTTGTTGTGGATCGTGGCGGCGGGAATCATCGGTTCGATCCTGTACCTGCAGGCCATCGAACGATCCCGTGACTTCGCAGTGTTCAAAGCGACCGGCGTCGCGACACGAACATTGTTGTCGGGCTTGGCGTTCCAGGCGATCGTGCTGGCGTTGTCCGCCGCGGTCGCGGCATACGTCCTTTCGTTCCTCCTGACACCCGCGATGGCGATGGCGGTCTCGGTCCCGATGTCGTCGTACGTCGTGCTGCCGGTCGTCGCGGTTCTGGTCGGTCTGGCGTCGTCGCTCGTTGCGTTGCGACGAGCCGTGACCGTCGATCCTGCCCTGGCGTTCGGCGGATGAGCGTGGCCGCGGCAACGGCCGATCTGCGCGTACGCGATCTCGTCATCGAGTACTCGTCGGGGGGATATCCGATCCGCCCGATTGACGGACTTTCGGTCGAAGCGTCCGGCGGTGAGCTCGTCTTGCTGCTCGGCGCGTCGGGATGCGGCAAAACAACGCTCCTGTCGGTGCTCGCCGCGATTTTGACCCCGCACTCGGGGGCAGTATCGGTCGCGGGTGTTGACGTCATCGCCCTGCACGGTGCGTCGCTGACCGACTATCGCCGCAAGACCGTCGGCGTCGTGTTCCAAGCGTTCAACCTCGTCCCGTCCTTGACCGCGGTCGAGAACGTGATGGTGCCGTTGCGCGGTGCCGGAGTGAGATCCCGCGCGGCTCGAGCCCGCGCCACCGAACTCCTCGAACGAGTCGACCTCGGCCACCGCCTCCAGCATCGACCGTCGGGCATGTCGGGCGGCCAACAACAGCGCGTGGCCATCGCGCGGGCGCTCGCGCACGATCCGCCCGTCATTCTCGCCGACGAACCGACCGCGCACCTCGACTACATCCAGGTCGACGGTGTGTTGAAGCTGATGCGGGCGCTCGCCGACGACGGCCGGTTAGTCGTCGTCGCCACCCACGATGAGCGCATGATTCCGCTCGCCGACGGTGTGGTGAACCTGACCCCACGCGCCGATACGTCACCCCGCGATCCCGAAACCATACATCTCGAGGCGGGCGAGGCCATCTTCACGCAGGGCGACCGCGGCGACCTCGTCTACGTCGTCGAGAGCGGCCAGATCCAGATCCTGCGCACACGCGACGACCGCAGCGAAGAAGACCTCGCGCGCATTGACGTCGGCAGCTACTTCGGCGAACTCGCGCCCATGTTCGGGTTGCGGCGCAGCGCAACCGCCCGCGCAATCGGACCGACGACCCTGACCGGCTACGGACTGCGCGACTTCCGGGAAAAGGCACAGCTTCCGAGCGATACGAAGATTCTCGCCCAAGCTGCCGATTGAACCGCCCCGACCCGCCGAACTGACCACCCGTCGATGGCGTGAGGGGATCTGACCCCCCTTCGAATCGCCGCGACGCCGGCTGCGAGTGGGGCGGAACCGCCGGGACTGACAGGCCGGATCGTCGCGGCGGCCCTGACTGGGTGACGCGGCGCGGGTGCGGGTCGACCAGAGGTACTGGCCCTCCCGGCTGGGACCGTTGGATCTGGCGCCGCGTCGGCGCCGTCACCACCGTCGCGCTAAGGCGCCGTAAAGAACCTCGGATCCTGCGTAAAGATCGCGTAGGTGTGTTCGTGGGGCGGGCTCGTGTTCCACGAGCGTTACGACGTTGTTCGAGTCGCGTTAGACGTGAGGTCCCGATGACCGTGATGAGGCCGGGTTGACGACCGCGCAGGAGCGGATGTTGCCAGCGGTGGGCGTGCCGATTGAGTTGTCGCGCCTGGATGTGTACGCGGCGCTCGACAGTTCGCCGCGTGGCCTCACGAATGACGAGGCCGCGGCGCGCCTCGCCCGGTGCGGTCCGAACGAGCTCCCGCGCGCGAAGCGCCGCCCGATCATTTTTCGGTTCTTCGCGCAGTTCACCGACCTTTTCGCAGTCGTACTGATCGTGGCGTCCGCGATCACGTTCTTGGCGTACGGCATTCAGACGCCCCACGATCCGGGCAACTTGGAACTGGCGATCGCGATCTTGTGTGTCGTGTTGCTCAATGCCGTGATCGGATTCTTCCAGGAGTATTCCGCGGAGCGGACCGCTGAGGCCTTGCAGGCGATGGTGCCCCGATCGAGTCGAGTGATTCGCGACGGCGAGCGCGTCGAGGTACCGGCGCGGGAGCTGGTTCCGGGCGATGTTGTGGTTCTCGAGGCGGGCGATGCGATCTCCGCGGACGCTCGCGTTGTCGAGGCTCATGAGCTGTCGGTCAACAACATTGCGCTCACCGGCGAGAGCGACCCGGTGGGACGCACCGACAGCGAGGCGGCTCCGGGCACGGAGCTCGTCGAGGCCCGCAACGCAGTGTTCATGGGAACGTCCGTCGTGAACGGAACCGGCAAGGCCGTCATCTTCGCGACGGGGCTAGGAACCGAGTTCGGGCGAATCTTCCAACTCACTTCTGAGGTCCACGAGGAAAAAAGCCCGCTCCAACGCCAGGTCGCGATCATGGCCAAGCGTGTTTCGGTCGCGGCCATCGGTCTCGGTGCCGTGCTGTTCGCACTGCGCGCCACGACCAGTGGCTCGAAGGTCACGGACGCATTCGTATTCGCGCTCGGCGTGATGGTCGCGCTCGTTCCGGAAGGGCTCCCAGCCACATTGTCGGTGTCGTTGGCGATCGGCGTGCGGCGCATGGCGAAACGCAATGCGTTGATCAAGAAGCTGCTCGCGGTGGAGACTCTTGGCTCGACGACAGTCATCTGTACCGACAAGACCGGCACGTTGACCAAGGCTGAAATGACGGTACAGGCCGCGTGGGCGTCCGGCATCGTGCACCGCGTACATGGTGTCGGCTATGCGCCCGAAGGAGCTGTCGACGACGTCGACGAAGACGTGTCTGTCCTGTTGCGAACGGCTGCGCTGTGCGCGGACGCGAGACTCTTGGCGCCGACGTCAGACCAGGGCTGGCGCATCCTTGGCGATACAACCGAAGGCGCGATCGTGGTCGCTGCCGCGAAGGCGGGTTTCGACATCGAAGCCGCGGCTGAGAAGACCCCACGGGTCAGTGAGCACCCCTTCGATTCGGATCGCAAACTGATGTCAACGATCCATGATGTCGACGGCTGCTACGAGAGCTTCGTGAAAGGCTCTCCGCAAGAACTCCTGGCGCGGTGCACGACGGTTCGCTGGAACGGAACCGTCGTCGCACTGACCGACGACCTCCGCGACGAGATCACCGCCGCGAACGACGCGCTCGCCGGCGATGCGTTGCGGGTGCTGGGCGTTGCGTCACGACCCGTGTCCCAGGCCTACGCGCCGGTGGACGAGGCCGAACGTGACCTCGTGTTTTTGGGCTTGGTTGGGATGCTCGATCCTCCCCGCCCGGAAGTGGTCGATGCGGTGCGTGAGTGTCGCGGTGCGGGTATCCGCGTCATCATGGTCACCGGCGACTACGGCCTGACTGCCGAAGCCATCGCTCGACGGGTCGGCATCGTTGTCGGCGATGACGCCAAGGTCGTCAGCGGCAACGATCTCGAAGCCATGTCCGACGACGAGCTCAAGGACGTGCTCAAAGCGCATTGGGAGATCGTGTTCGCACGGGTACGGCCGGAACACAAGATGCAGGTCGTGAGCGCCCTGAAAGACATGGGTGAGATCGTCGCGGTCACCGGAGACGGCGTCAACGATGCTCCGGCGCTCAAACGCGCGGACATTGGCGTCGCGATGGGCATCACCGGCACTGACGTCGCACGGGAAGCCGCAGTGATGGTCCTGCTCGACGATTCGTTCGCGTCGATCGTCGCGGCGGTCGAGCTCGGCCGCTCGGTGTACCAGAACATCCGTAAGTTCCTCATCTATCTGTTCAGTCACAACATTGCGGAACTCAGCCCGATCCTGATCAGTGTGTTCGTCGGATTCCCGCTCGTGCCGCTCACCGCGCTGCAGGTCCTCGCGATCGACCTCGGATCCGACGTCATGCCTGCCCTGGCGCTCGGCGCCGAGCCACCCGAACCTGGCATCATGGAACGCCCGCCCCGCCCTCCATCCGAACGGCTGTTCTCGGCGTCGGTCGTGCGCCGATTCTTGTTTCTGGGCATTATCCAGTCAGCAGGGGTGATCTTCGCCTTTTACTGGCGGATCCATTCCGCACACCTCGGGTTCAGCCACTTCACCACCGGCAACCCCACCTACCGCGAGGCGCTGACCATGACCCAAGCCGGGATTGTTGTCAGTCAGTTCTTCAACGGCTTCGCGGTCCGCACCGACGAAGAAAGCGTCTTCCGGGTCGGACTCTTGTCCAACCTCCCGCTGGTCGGCGCAGAGTTTCTCGGCATCGGGATCATTTCCGCGATCAGCTATGTCCCGCTGCTGCAATCGGTGTTCCACACCGCGCCGCTCACCGTGTACGACTGGCTCATGCTCGTCGCGTTCGGTGTCGTCTTGCTGGTCGCAGACGAGCTTCGCAAAGTGTGGGTCCGATCACGGCGCCAACTGACGACCGCATAGGAGAACCAGGATGCATGCCATTGTCATGGGCTGCGGCCGTGTCGGAGCCGGAATCGCGGAACGGCTCGACAGCGAAGGTCACTCTGTCTGCGTGATCGACAAGAACCCCAAAGCCTTCCTCCGACTGTCACGTCGCTTCTCAGGACGCGCGCAGACCGGTATCGGGTTCAGCAAACGCGTTCTCGAAGCCGTCAACATTCAAGAAGCCGACGCGTTCATCGCGGTCACGTCCGGCGACAACTCCAACATCGTCGGAGCGAGAACCGCCCGAGATATCTACCGCGTTCCGAAAGTCGTCGCCCGCATCTACGACCCCCGCCGCGCCGACATCTACCGAGACCTCGGGATCACAACTGTTGCCTCTGTACGTTGGACCGTCAACGAGATCCATCAACTTCTTTCCTTCCGTGAGCTCGAACCGGAACAGGTCTTCGGCAACGGCGAAAACCTTCTGGTCCGTGCCCCTGCGCCCGTCTATCTCACCGGCCGTAACGTCAACGAGTTCAACGTCGACAGCGAGATCCACGTCGTCGACATCAACCGCGGCGGCCAATCCCTCATCCCCACGACGACAACAGCCATCGAAGACGGGGACATCATCAGCTTCATCGTCGCTGCAACCTCTCTTCAACGACTCCGCAGCTTCTTGGACAAGGAATGGCCACGATGAGAGTCATCATCACCGGAGCCGGACGCCTCGGAATCGAAACCGCGACCGCGCTGACCGCGGCTCGCCACGAGGTAAGCCTCATCGACATCGACGACGAGCTCGTCGAACGCCTCAAAGGCAACCTCAAATGTCAAGTCTTGTGGGGTGACGCCTGCGATCCCAACGTCCTCGAAGGGTCAGGCGCGCTCAAAGCCGACGTGTTGGTCGCGACCACCGGCGATGACGAAGACAACCTCGTCACATCGCTGCTCGCCAAACGCTACTTCGACATTCCACGCATCGTCGCACGCGTGAACAACCCCGAAAACCAATGGCTCTTCGATGAACACTGGGGTATCGACGTCGCGGTCTCCGCATCGTCGACCCTGTTGTCGCTGGTAATGGAAGCAACCGGCTCGGCTGACACGATTGGGCTGCTGCAACTCGCCCGCGCCGGCGTGAAGCTCATCGAAACGACGATCGGCGCACACTCCGACGCTGCAGGACGCACGCTCGCCGACATCACGATGCCGACCGGCACCATGATCCCAGCCGTTGTACGACACGGCGAACCCAACGTCCCCGGCGGATCGTTCCAACTCGCGCCGGGCGACGAAGTCATCCTTGTCACAGAAAGCGCGACCGAAGCCGACATCGAACGACTCTTCCAACATTCAGCGTCCAACCCCAGACACGGCTAGAGGAGACCCGCACGGCGACCCAACGACAACAGAAACCGGCGACCCACACGCACCAGCCACCGGAACGCCCGAGGCCATCGCCGATCCTGCCCGGACCGCAACGATGCCCGGACCGCCCGACAGTACGAGAGTCGTGACCAAACTGCTCGTCATCGAGGACGACACAGCGTTAGGGCGCGCGCTTCGCATCCTCCTCGAGGCCCACGACTACGAAGTCGCGATCGCGACCACCGGCAGCGAAGGTCTGACGGTCGCCGAACGCGAACATCCCGACGCCATCATCCTCGACCTCTATCTGCCCGACATGGCTGGCGTCATGGTCGCGACCGCGTTGCGGGACTGGACGGACGTACCCATCGTGGCGTTGTCGGCCGTCGACACCGAGTCTGCGAAGGTCGCCGCACTCGACGCAGGCGCAGACGACTACGTCACCAAGCCGTTCGTCGTCAACGAATTCCTCGCACGACTGCGCGCCGTGCTGCGGCGAGGAACCACCACAGAAGCAACACCCGTCGTCGTCACCGACGACTTCACGATAGACCTGCGCGCCAAGCAAATCCGCGGCCACGACGGCGAGATCCGCCTCACACCCAGGCAATGGCAGATCGTCGAGCAGCTCGTCCGCCACCCCGGCCGGCTCGTCACGCAACAGCAGATACTCCAACACGCATGGGGGCCGGAACACGACGCCAAGACCCACTATCTGCGCATCTACATCAGCCAAATCCGAAACAAGCTCGAACCCGAACCGTCCCGACCGCGGTACTTCATCACCGAGCCCGGCATGGGATACCGGTTCGACAACAACGGACGCTGATCCCGGCCGCCAACAACAATCCTGCACAACGCTGCCGCAATCAACCCCGTCGACGGGCCGGCCAACCGCATCAGGTCATCGAGCCACTCGGCGGCCGGAATTCGGGACACGACGCACACGCCCCGCCGCCGCGGTGCGATCACATGACCCTCACGACCGACCGTCCCAGTACGCGACCCGCGCACACCGGCCTCGACACGTCCGGGAACTTCACCGTGCCGTCGTCGATCGTCGTCGGGCGACGACGCGCCGTGTCTCGCCCCTGCCGGTGTGGGCGGCTCCTGCCGACCGGCGATCGCCGACTCGAACGCAAGCCGTGAACATCAGTGCTGCCCGACAGCTTGCGTCGGCCGCGCCTGGCGGGCACCCGCTCGGACCGTCACCGACGTTGCGGTGATCGGCACGCGGCGCGAGCCACGACACTCCCGACTTGCTTGCCCTCGCCTGGACCACGCGTGCGCGGACCGCGCTGCGACCTGACTGAAGGCCGCCGCCGGCGGACCGTCAGTCGGCCGTCGTGTCAACGATGAGCAAGCTGCACGGGCAGTGGTGCGACACCTTGTTCGGGACGCTGCCCAGCACGAACCGTCGCTTGCCGCTCATTCCCCGGTTGCCCACGACGACGAGATCGGCCCCAACATCTTCGGCAACCCGCACCAGCGCATCAGCAGTCTCGACTGGGACCGCGTGCATCTCAACCGAGACTCCGAGCTGGCGCGCCTCGCTGGCGGCATGCTCACACACCAGTGCGCTTTCGGCGCCGACACTTTTGTTCACCGCCTCGACATCGATATTCGACACTCCCCCAGCAGTCGCGGCGACCGCCACGCTGCTGATCGACAAGGTCCGGTAGGCGTTGACGATATGGAGTGTCGCTCCGGTGAGGGCTGCAAGGGCGGTCGCTTGATGTACTGCGACGCCCGCCGTCTCCGAGCCGTCCGTCCCGACCACAATCACGTTGTACATGAGGGTGAGTCTTGTTCGTCACCGGCCCGGGGCGCCACCCGGGCCCTGACAAGCACGAAGCAGCCACCACGTCCGTTCCTGTCTCCGCCTCGTCACGCCGACGCCGAACATCGTCTTGCCGTCTTGACGCTTCAGAAATCGACCAGGGATCGGCAGAGAACCGCCGGGCGTGTCGGACGTCGAGTCGCAACGCGGAACGGTTCCGCCACGTCGCCGGGAAGGCGGTTGCCGGCCCGCAACGGTCGCACTGACCCTGACGTGTCGCGCGAGCCGACCCGGACAGGTATCGAACCTTGCGCCACTGCCGTGGCACGAACGCCACCCGACCTGGCGTTCGGGCATGATTTAGCGATGCGGGGAGCGGCCGCGGGCCGCATTGCGGGAGGCCAGCATGAGCTACGACGTCTTCATTTCGTACAGCCATGGCGGCGACGATCTGTTATCCGAACGCGTGCAAGACGCACTGTCGAAGTTCGCCAAGCCGTGGTACCGGCGCCGGGCACTGAACGTGTTCCGGGACCGGACAGCCCTGTCGGCCAATCCGGGGTTGTGGTCTTCCATCTCCGACGCGATCGATAGCTCACGGTATTTCCTGTTCCTTGCCTCACCCGACGCGGCAGCGTCGGTGTGGTGTGGACGCGAGGTCGAACACTGGCGGGCCACACACGGCTCGGATGGGCTGTTGGTGTTGTTGACGGACGGCGAGATCCGCTGGGACGAGGACGCGAACGACTTCGACTGGCAAGCCACAACCGCGCTCGGGCCGGCGTTCGCGGGCTGTTTTCCGGAAGAGCCGTTTCATGTCGATATGCGCTGGGCACGTGCAGACGTACAGCTCGACCTGACCGACGGCCGCTTCCGAGATCACATCGCCGACCTCGCCGCGCCCGCGCATGGGATGGCCAAGGATGACCTCACCGGCGAGGACGTACGCCAGCATCGGCGTGCGTTGCGCCAGGCGGTCGCGGCGGGCGTCGCGCTCGTGTTCCTCACGTTGGCGTCCATCGTGACGTCCGTCCTCGCGGTCAACGCGGCAGGTGCCGCTCGACGCAGCGCGGCGCGGGCGCGGACCGAACAACACCTTGCCGACGTCCAAAAAGGGCTCGCACTCATCGCGAGCGATCGGGCGACCAATGCCAGCCTTGTGGCGGACCAGCAGCGTGGGGTGGCAGACCAGCAGCGTCAGGTCGCGGACCAGCAGCGCGGTTTGGCGTTCGCCCGCCAGCATGAGGCCGACCTCAGCGCCATCGCTGCCTCCCAGCAGCGCACCCTGGCCGAGAGCCGCGCGCAAGAACTGTCCGTCACCAACGCGAATCTCGACACTGCGAACGCGAACTTGGTCAAGGGCAGCCTCGCGCTGCAGCAATCGACCTTCCTCGCCGAGGCGCGACTTGCCGCCCGACGCAGCGAACAACTGATGAGCTCGGGCGACCAGACCTACCAGCTCGGCGTCCTCCTCGCGGCGGAAGCCGTACGGCACGCGTGTGCGAGCAGCGCGATCAACCCGACCTCCACCTCGAACACTGCCCCGTACCCGGACGACGGCTGCGCACAGCCTGGTATCCAGATCGACGGTTCAGTTGCGAACAGCGCACTGGACGCACTCGCGAATGCCGGCGGCCGCTTCGTGACCGGCCAGCTGGCCGGGTCGACGTCAGACCTGCAGTCACTGCAGTCGGCGCAGCCGTATCCCGTGGCATGGTCTTCGGACAGTCAGCGCTTCGCGACGTATTCATCAGCACAATCGAGCCGGCCCGACGTCGTGCAGGTGTGGGACACGGACGGCTCACTCGCGGCGAACGCGACGAGTATCAGTGGCCTGACGTCGGAAAGTGCGCTCTCGGGCGACGGGAGCGTCCTGGCGCTGACCTCGAACGCCGCCCGCGGCGACGACGGCACCGTCTCGGCATGGTCGGTCGCATCGCAAGAGCCGGACAGCGGCAACGGTCTGACCGGACGGCACCCTGCGCTGTCGGGAAACGGCGACGTGCTCGCGTGGCTCGCGCCGCGGGGCGCGAACGCGGTCGACATTTCGAACGATCAATCACTGCCGCGGCGAATCGCACTCCCCCACGAGCCGGTCGGCGTCGCGATCAACGAGGACGGCTCAGTTGCCGCTGCGCTCGTCTACACCGGAGGCGACAGCTACGCCTTGGTTCCGATCGACGTCGCGACCGGCACGGTGGGCGTCGCCCGCGATGTCGGCAGTTTCGCGACACCGGAGTTCAGCAGCTGGGTCAACCCGCCGCGGATCTCGTCCCACGAGACCGTCGACCCGCCTGCCTTGGCGTTCGCTGCGACCGGCTCGACCGTGTGGGTCTACAACAACGAACGGCACGTCGGACTGCAGGTGGTGGCCGGAGAGTCGGCGCCCCATGCGCAGCTTGACGTAGTGCGGCCGATTCCGGCTGCGCTCGGTGGCGGTGCCCTCAACAATCTGGTGACGTCGACCCCGGACGGCCGCGTGGTCGTGCTGCTCAACCCGAACGGGTCGGTCCCGAGCTACCAGGTGTGGATCCTCGCGGCGTCGAGATGGACGACGCAAGGTGTCGTACCGCTCGAGTTGTGCTCGTCGGACGTTTGCAACCTGTCGATCAGTCCGGACGGATCCAGTCTGGTGGTGTCGAGCCTGTCGGCATTGCAGATCATCGACCTGCAGTCGCCGGCCAGCACG
>Ga0182024_10022579_pt1 | contig 11334 bp, 9 predicted proteins | sample P32metaG_FD_120480 | JGI IMG/M metagenome (GOLD analysis project Ga0182024, IMG submission 120480) | Permafrost microbial communities from Stordalen Mire, Sweden - P3-2 metaG (Illumina Assembly) | ecosystem: Environmental > Terrestrial > Soil > Wetlands > Permafrost | place: Sweden: Stordalen... | reverse complement strand
TCACCTCGCTCGGAGGCTCCGACTCCGAAAGCAACACGCCCATCCTGACCCTGTAGTCGAAGTTCGAGCGGTCCAGCTCCTTCAGCTTATCGAGGAGCCCCTCTACCATCGATTTCGTGGCTTGCTCGCAGTAATCGCACACGATGTATTGCGAACTGTCCTCGTTGTATGTTATCAGCCGGAAGCTGAGGTTCTGCCCTAACACGATGGGCAGTTTGTCCTCGACGCGGCGGTATCCGGATTTCAGGAGGTTCGACGCCAGTCTGTCGGCCTTGCTTTCCTTAGCGACCGCCTGAGTGTTCACAGGTACCGTCACCTTCTGTCCGAGGCCCACCTTGTCGAGCAGCGCGGCGAACCTAGGGTCGGTTCTGATGCCGTCGAACTGCCTCTCGACTTTCAAGTTGCAGAGGTAGGGCGAGTGTTCTGAGAACGCCTTCTGCAACCATTCGAGCGCTCTATCGGTCTCTCCCAGGGAGGCGTACATGCCAGCGAGCGCCATGGGGGGAACACGGACGGCGTCACCGCTTCGCTGGTCCGCCTCGACCCGACCTAGGATGTCTCTGGCCTCACGGGACCTCCCGGCACTCGCGTAGGCATAGCAGAGGTCCGCCATGAAATTCACGTTGTTCGGGTCGAGCTCCATCGCCTTCTTGATCTCGGCCACTCCTTCGTCGACCTTGCCTTCTAGACAGCGGGCAAGGCCCAGGTTGTCATGCGCGAAAGCCGCGTAGGGGTCGATCTCGATGGCCCTCCTGAACCTCTCTATGGCTTCGCTGACCCTTCCCGCATTGCAGAGTATCGAACCAGCCACCTGACTTACAGCGACGGAGAGCGGATCCAGTTCCTCGGCGGTCTTGATCTCCGCCAGGGCTTCGGCGTTTCTGAGCAGGTTGTTCAGAAGCAGCGCGTACCGGTAGTGCGCTTCTGCGCTGTTCGGGCTGATCTCTATGGCACGTTTGAATTCGGCCTCTGCGCCAGACCAGTCCCAGTCTGCGTCCATCAACAGTCTCCCCATCAGCATGTGCGCTGTGTCCAGATGGTCGTCTATCTCGATGGCCCGTCTCAAGAGCGGTCTGGCCTTCTCGAAAGCTTCGCTGGGCGCGACGAACCCGTAGAAACCCAAGAACATAGCGCACTGCGCGGACATCGCGTAGGCGGATGCGAATTGGTCGTCGAGTTTCGTAGCCTGTTCGAAGAGTTCCGAGGCCTTCCTGACCTCTCCCTCCGAATATCGAGCCAGGTGGTACCTTCCTTTCAGATAGAGCGTGTACGCCTCGGAGCTGGACGTCCGGCTCTTCCTGAGATTCCGTCTCTCCGATTCTTGCAGCTTGACCTTCAGGGCCTCGACGACCTTCTCCGCTATCTCGCTCTGCACCGCGAAGATGTCGTCCAGTTGTTTGTCGTAGGTCTGGGTCCAGAGGTGCCCCTCGTCTCGCCCGTCTATGAGCTGGACCGAGATTCTGACCTGGTTGGCGGCCTTCCTGACGCTCCCTTGCACCACGGTATCAGCGGCCAGCTCTTTTGCTATGTCGATGACTCCCTTCGAGCTGGTCTTGTACTGCATAACAGAGGTCCTCGATATGACCTTGAGCCGGTCGATCGCCGCTAGCGCGATTATGAGCTCCTCCGTGATTCCGTCTGCGAAATACTCGTTTTCCGGGTCGGAGCTCATATTCTTGAACGGAAGAATCGCAACCGTCTGTTTGTCCATGACCTCGGGCCCCTCCTGCATGTCTTCCGCGGGCATCAAGACGTCGAACTCGACCTCTCAATATAGATATGTCTTTGGATTCGATCGGTTCTTGTTTGTCGTGACAGAGAGTCTTTTCGTTCCCTCGATCGCAATGATGATTTGCAACGAGCTTCTCGACCCTGCGAGTTAAGGCAAACCAAGCAACGCTTTTAACGAGAAATTATCCACCCAAGGCCATATGCCTCCTCTCGGTCGAGAGAAGGAGATCGTCATCGAGGATAGGGAGGAGCTCATCTTCATTCTCTCTGAAGCCGCGACTCTCGAGCACATGGTGCTGTGCGGTTATCTCTACGCCGCCTTCAGCATGAAGCACGGGGAAGGCCAGGGCTTGGACTCCGAGGAACTGAGACTGGTCGGGCAGTGGGACAGAACCGTATCCCAGGTTGCCGTCCAGGAGATGCTCCACCTCTCGCTCGTGAACAACCTGCTCACGTCGATAGGCGCCGCACCACACTTCCTGCGGCCCAACTTCCCGGTCCGGTCGAAATACTTCGCGTCGGCGATGCAGATGGTCCTGCTCCCGTTCGGAGAGCAGGCGCTGCGCCACTTCCTATACCTCGAGCGGCCAGAGGGTATGCCGATGCGAGACGCGAGGTCGCTCTCCAGGAGGCTCGAGCGTTCCAAAGTCCGCGACCATATGGAGCTAGTCCCGGCCACACAGGAGTTCTCGACGATCGGCCACCTCTACCGGGGGATCGAAAGGGGACTCGTCCATCTGGCCGACAAGTACGGAGAGAAACGGTTGTTCGTAGGTTCGACGCGCACCCAGGCGACCGAGGAGTCGTTCGGATGGCCGGAACTGGTGACTGTGCACGACTCGAAGTCAGCGGCGAAGGCGGTTGAGACGATAATCGTCGAGGGAGAGGGGGCGAGGGGTGACTGGAAGAAGGCGCACTTCGGCAGGTTCCTCAAAGTCCACGACGAGCTACGCGAAGTCAGGTCGGGAAACCCGACGTTCGAGCCGGCCAACCCCGTCATACCGGCCTATGTCAAAGAGCACAGTGACATCACAGCGCCGGTGGCGATCATATCTGACCCCTTCACCCTCAAGGTCGCGGAGCTGTTCAACGCCTCCTACGAGACGGCCATGCAGATGCTGACGAGGTACTTCCTGCACGTAGACACCTCGCAGGATGAGCTCGGGACCCTCGCAGACTCGGCCGTCGGGTTGATGTCGGAGGTATTGCGGCCTCTCGGTCGGCTCATGACGACGCTCCCAGTCGGACCGAACCATCGGGGGAAGACTGCCGGCCCCGCATTCGAGGTCTACCGAAGAATTTCGTACGTACTCCCGCACAAACAGGCAGCCTGGGTCATCCTCCACGAACGGCTCTCCGAGCTGGCGGACTTCTCAACCAGGTTGAAGGTTCCGAAGAGCGCCGAAGGTAGCCTTGAGCCCGTGAGCGACTCGCTCAGGGCCATCGCCTCCAAGCTAGAAGCCAACGCCAGCGCGGGCCACGTCGGCAGCAAATCATAGACGATTTTGCGCAAAACTCGGTATTCTGGCATTGAGTTAGAGCGAGGCCATATCTTAGTGAAGATGAAGCGGGCCCGGTGAGATTTGAACTCACGACCTACAGCTGACCCCTCAAATGAATAGGGGGCTGCCACTCTGTCCGTACTGAGCTACGGGCCCGTTTCGGCAAGATTCAGGGGGCGTTTTAACGGTTGTCTCTTTATTCAGGAGTTGACCACTGCCGATTACCCGAACAAGGCCCGAAAATACGCGATGAATTGGAAGAGCTTCACAGAATTCTTCGAAGGCGAAGGAGCCGTTTCGTGCCGCGCCCACAAGCGGAAAACCCGAAACTACGTGCTAGCACTTTCAATCGTCATAGGTCAGAAGTGGGAGCCGAAACTAAAGCAGCTAAATGATTTCCTGGCCTTCGAGGGAATCACGAGCAGGATATACACGGAAAGGGAGGGGCACAGTCTCAGGATATTCGAAATTAATTCAGTTCGCGCGCTGCTTCAGGGAATCGAACCTTACAGTTTTCTGAAACAAGTGCAGGTAACAAGCGCCCTGAGCTATTTGGCCGACGAGATAACAGCAAACGAGCTATTGACAATCTTGTCACTTGAGCATGCTCGTGGGAAGAGGAGGAGGGCGCCACCGCCCTTGACATCCCCTACACGCGGATTGAAGGTTTGCAGCTGGCGCGCCGATTGTCCCCTTGGGGCACGCACAGCTTCACTCCGGCGGCCCGTCGGCGCATCGATGCCTTGTCTTGCCCGTCAGAAAGCTAGGCGTTCGCCAGTTTCATCAGGTCGGAGAGCCTCGTCTGGAGGCCGAACCTCCTCTCGTTCTTGTGCATGTAGAGATAGACGGACAGGAGCTCGGGGAAGTTCCTCATGATGCTAAAGTCGTCGTCCATCTTCGACTTCACGAACCTGAAGACCTTGGTGTAGATGTCGGTCTTCTTGAGCACCTCCTCCGAATAGGCCTCCATGTCGTCGATGTTCTCGATGAACATCTCTGCGCACTGCATGCTCGGTATGATCCCCTCTCCGAGCATGGGAAAGACAGTCCCAATCGACTCGCCTACCCCGGCCACCTTCCCCACGCTGAACGGCTGACAGTACGACGGAGGGACTATCCTGACCGGCCTTCCTATCTTCCTTATCACCTCGCAGTCGTACTTCTTGAGCATCGCCTCCAGCTCGCCCTTGTAACCACCGTGGAGCTCCCCTGCTCCGATATGGGCCATCCCCTCCCCGAGCGGGAAGAACCAGAGGTACCCGGTGAGGCCGTGATACGGCTTGATGTAGAAGTCATCCCACGGGAACTTCTTCGACTTGACCTGGTACTCGACGCACGGGACGATGATGTCGTCCTTGATCTTCGGGAGGAGAGCGCGCTGCATGCCGGTGGCGTCGACGACGCGGTCGAAGTCCGCGAACCTCGCGTCAAGCTGCTTCACCTGCGTCCCCCAGTGCATCGTCTTGCCCTTGAGCATGTCCTCGCAAAGCCTGTGCTTGTCGTAGCTGACCAGGCCCGAGAGCTTGATGTCAAACGTCCCGTGGCCCGTGTCCACCGTCATCTTGCTGCCCCTGTGCAGTACGTAGTCCTGGAAGTTCAGCCCCGTCTTCTTCACCATCTCCGAGATGTAGGGCTCGCTCGTCCCCCAGGCGCAGACGGTGTACCACTTGTCCTGGGGTCGCATCTCGAAACACTCCACCTGGTGACCGTCGAGCCTGTTCAGGAGGTAAGAGCCGGCAACGCCCGCTCCAACGATCGCGATCTTCAAGATTCTCCGCTCATGCCCTCCGGACCGCTTCTAAACCTTTTCCGCCCTACTTCGACAATAGGCTAAAAGGGATAAATCCTCCCGTGCATCGGGCCGAACCGATGTCGAAGGGGCTCGAAGACATAGTCGCCGGCACCAGCGCGATAACCTTCATCGACGGCGCGCGGGGCCGACTGATCTACTGCGGATACGACATCAGCGACCTCGCAGAACACTCCAACTACGAGGAGGTCGCCTACCTCCTCTGGCACAAGCGCCTCCCACAGGAGGAGGAGCTGAGGATCTTCACCGAAGACCTGCTCTCGAAGAGGGTCGTGCCTCAGGGGGTGCTCTCGAGCATCGACTCGCTCTCTTACGATTGCGATACCATGGACGCCCTTGAGATGGCGATCGCCGGTCTCGGGATCTATGACGACCCCGACCTGACCCTGATCGAGAAGGCAGCCTCGATCGCCTCGAAGATAGGCACGGTGGTGCCCTACATACACCGACACAAGTATCGCCTACCCCGGCTGGAGCCGAGGAAGGACGTCAGCTTCGCCTCTGACCTCCTCTATCTTCTCACAGGCAAGGAACCCGATGCCTTTTCCGAGAAGCTGATGAACGTCATGCTGGTGCTGCACGCCGACCACGAATTCAACGCGTCGACCTTCACCGCCAGGGTCGTGGCGTCGACCCTCTCCGACATGTACTCGAGCGTCACAGCAGCGGTGGCCGCGCTCAAGGGGCCGCTTCACGGCGGCGCCAACGAGAGGGTGGTGGAGATGGTGCAGCAGATCGGCTCCCCAGACAAGGTACCTGCCTTCCTCCACGAGAAGCTCGCCAACAAGGAGAAGATCATGGGCTTCGGGCACCGCGTATACAAGACGGTGGACCCCAGGGCAAAGATCCTACACGCGTACGCCGGACAGATAGCCTCCAGCGGGGAGGAGCGGAACGACCTTGCGATCCTCGACGCACTTGCCGACGCGATGGTCCGAGAGAAAGGGATCTACCCGAACGTCGATTTCTATTCCGGCTTCGTCCTTCACCACCTCGGGATCCCCACCTATCTCTTCACGCCCGTCTTCGCCGTGGGAAGGACGCCGGGTTGGCTGGCCCACGTGATGGAGCAGTACTCGAACAACCGCATAATGAGGCCGATCGCCGAGTACACCGGCCTCGTGGACCAGAGGTATACACCCGTGGAGCTTCGCGGCGGGAAGATCACCGCATAGCCGCGGTCTGCGCGTAGCTTCAAGACTTAAAAACAGGCGGAGGCGATTCGAGCTGATTTCGCGGTGGTGCTCTTCGGAGATATCGGTGCCGTCTTCGTCATGGGACTCATAGGCGCCGGCTTCGCCGTCCCGACGCTCATCATCCCCCGGCTTCTGGCCCCTCGCCGCCCCAACCCCATCAAGAACGCGCCCTTCGAGTGCGGGCAGGTCCCTGAGGGGAAGGGCAAGATGCACTTCATGATGCAGTACTACGCCTACCTCCTGATGTTCGTGGTCTTCGACGTGATGGCGATGTTCCTGTACGCCTGGGCGGCGGCCTACCAGCCCCTCCTGCTAGGTGTCTCGTCGAGCTGGATGATAACGATCTTCATCGGGGCGCTGCTGCTGCCGATGGCGTTCACGGTATACATGGCCGGGAAGAGAGAGATATGGTAGAAGCGCAGAAGACGGGCGCCTTCGACGCCCTCGTGGGCAAGGCGAGCGACATCCTCCAGGACTCGATAGGCGCTCCCATCCGCTACGTGGTCAACTGGGGGAGGCTCTACAGCCTCTGGCCGGTGCACCTAGAAACGGCGTGCTGTACGCCGCCTGACACCGTGATCCTGGGCGATAACAAAGCAATTTCAGCATATCAGACGGGCGACAAAGTGGTAGGCGCAAGTGGGCACGTCGGGGTCACGCAGACCTTCTCAAGAGACTTTGAGGGGGATCTGCTCCAGATAAGGGGCAGAGGCATGCTGCCGTTACGCGTGACTCCCGAGCACCCGATACTGACCGTGGAAAGAGACATGCATGGCGGCAAGGGAATGTATTCGGACGTACGGGTTTGGAAGCAGGCTGCGGAGCTGGTCCGTGCGCCTCCCGTGAAGAAGGACGGACGATTTCTGTACCCGACGGGACAGCACGATTGCCTGTTGATACCGCGGATAAAGGGATCCTTGGCCCTCGAAACGATCAAGCTCGATGATTACGCAACGAGACGCGGCTTGAACATAGTCAGGGGCCGAGGAGAAGACCCTCCGCTTGAGTTGCCGCTCAACGTCGACACGGCCTGGTTCTTGGGAGTGTACGTGGCAGAGGGATGGACCACGGAGAATCACGACGTCTACTTTGCACTGGACCACGATGAAGGACCGTTGGCCCGACGCATTACGAGGATAGTAGATTCGCTCGGTTATTCACCCTCTCTCTACGCGAGAGAGACTGGACTCAACATAAGATTCTCGTCCAGCATATTGGCGCGAGCGTTGCGAAAGTGGTGCGGTCATCTGGCCGAGAACAAGAGAATGCCTGACTTCATTCTGTATCACAAGAACGTCGACATACTGAAGGCGTTCATCTCTGGCTATCTCGAGGGCGACGGCAATGAGACGATAGACCTCAGGGGTCCAGTGTACGACAGGGCCAGTACGACATCAAGAGTTCTAGCCCTGCAGATTCAATTGGCATATGCCCGACTTGGTCTGTTCGCCCGTGTCGCGCTGGGCCACAAGGGAGGCCGGTCGATAATAATGGGCCGGTCGGTGAACACAAACGATTCGTATGAGGTCTGGCTCATGACTTCCAGGCGGAAGTGCTCAGGCTTTGACATTCAACCCGATTTCATAGCCGTCCCGATCCGGGACGTATCCAAAGTCCCATACTCCGGGCGCGTAAACAACCTCGAGACCGCGGACAATACGTACCTCGTCTCGAACGCCGTCGTCCACAACTGCTCCGTCGAAGTAGGGGCTGCGGGAGGTGCCCGTTTCGACATGGAGAGGTTCGGCGTCCTCGAGGCCTTCGGCTCGCTCCGGCAGTGCGACCTCCTCATCGTGATGGGGACCGTGACGCGCAAGCTGGCTCCGCGCCTCAAGCTGATCTACGACCAGATGGCCGAACCTCGCTGGGTAATTTCTATGGGAGCTTGTGCGATCACAGGCGGCCTCTACTTCGACTCTTACAACGTCCTCCGGGGCATCGACGACCTCATACCCGTCGACGTGTACATCCCCGGTTGCCCCCCGAGAGCCGAGGCTTTCATGCAGGGCCTCATCCTGCTACAGGAGAAGATACGGATGTCCAACAGCATCGGCGGGCGGTAGCCAGGACATGCAATCCACGGGTCCGGTAGCCGCGCAGCCAGCGGTGCCCAACGTTCGCACGGCGGAGCTCTCCACAAAGTTCCTCCAGCGCTTCTCGGCCGCCGCCTCGGACTACATCAGGCCCAAGAGGTTCAAGGTCACCGTCCGCCCCGAGGCCATCACCGAGGCCGCGGTCTTCCTGCGCGACGAGCTCGGGTTCGACCACATAATCGCCGTCTCCGGCACCGATTACATCGCGAAGAAGGAGATAGAGGTCATCTACTTCGTCGCATCGCTCAGGCCCGGGCAGGAGGACCTCGTGGCCGCTCTGGCGGAGAGGACGGGCAGGGACGCCCCCGTCACCCCCTCCTTAGTGGGGGTCTGGCCCGGCGCGGAGTATCACGAGAGGGAGACCTTCGAGATGCTCGGCGTGAAGTTCGACGGGCATCCGGACATGAGGGGCATCCTGCTCCCCGAGGACTGGAACGACATCCCGCCTCTCAGGAAGGACTACAAGTCCCCGGGACGATAGTTAGAGAGATAGATAGACCATGACCACCACGACAGAGACCGACTACACTCCAGACCCTGACAAGATAATGTCCGTCGCCCTCGGGCCGCAGCACCCCGGCTCGGGGCACTTCCGCATCCGCCTCTGGCTCGACGGCGACTACGTCGTGAGGGCGGACCCCGACGCGGGCTACGTGCACCGGGGCGAGGAGAAGATGGCGGAGTACAGGAACTACATCCAGAACGTCCCGCACCTCGAGCGCCCCGTGATCCTCGACAGCAGCGGGATACTCTTTGCCTACGCCGAAGCGGTCGACGAGCTCATGGGGAACAAGATACCTGTAAGGGCGCAGTACCTGCGCGTCATCATGGCCGAGCTCAACCGCATCATCTCGCACATGTACTTCCTCGGCATCTACGGCGTGTTCGAGGGGCACACCACGATGATCGAGTGGGGGCTCGGGGACAGGGACCTGTTCATCGACCTCGCCGCTAGGATAGGCGGCGCCCGGGTGACCTTCGCCTACACCATCCCCGGCGGCGTCCGCAACGACATGCCCAGGGACATGACCGAGCAGGCCCTGAAGACCTTCGACTGGTTCGAGAAGCGGCTCCAGGAGTACGAGAAGGTCTTCCTCAGGAACCCCATCTTCGAGCAGAGGACCAGGGGGGTCGGGGTGCTGAGCACCCAGGATGCCATCAGGTTCGGCACCACCGGGACGGTGCTGCGCGCCTCTGGCGTGAGGCACGACATCCGCCGGTCTGAGCCCTACAGCGCCTACCCGAACTTCGACTTCGAGGTCCCCATGATGAAGGAGGGGGACTGCTGGGCGCGCACGCTCATCGCCGTCGAGGAGATGAGGCAGTCGCTGAAGATACTCAAGCAGGCGTTCAAGACGATACCCGAGGGTCCTGTCAGGCTCAAGCTCGGCCCGCAGCCGAGGGTCCCGGCTGGCGAGACCTACTTCAGGACGGAGGCCGCCCACGGGGAGCAGGGATACCATCTCATAAGCGACGGCACGCCTAGACCCTACAGGCTCAAGATGAGCGACCCGAACTTCCGGAACATGATCCTGCTGCCCCTCCTGCTCAAGGGCGCGCACGTAGCCGACATCCCGTCGATATATTGGTCGCTCAATTTTTGGCCTGTGAGCTCCGATAGGTAATTCTTACTTAGTCGCATTTGACTACTTTACGTTTCGCTCCGATAATGCGCGAAGGGCGTCTTCGATGAAAGCCTGACGTTCTCTTTCTATCTCTGCAAGATATTCCCTCCAACCTTCTGGACCTACCTCGGAATCAAACGGTGACTCTGAATTCATGGATGAGAGTGCAAGTCTGGCCTTGGTCACTTTTTCTTTGTGCCGGAGGGGCAGAGTCATTAACAGTCTCTTCACTTCTTCGAAGCGGTGAAAGCTAAGTTTCCATATTTCGAATTCAATAACTTGCTCAGGAGTTGATATTTTCTTGACGTTGCGATATAGCCGTGGATGATAGCCTTCTGCAGATAAAAGTTCCTTGATTCTTTCTAGCAGTCTTAGATTCGTGTTTGAAACGTGAAATTCGAAACTAGAGCCATACGTTTTTCGATGGAGATAAATGGTGCCTTCTGCATCTGCAAACCCTGCCACGAAGCTTAGCAGAGTATCTCTGTTCTCTAGCATTCTGGGAATCTGTTGAATGTTCTTCTCGAGTAGAAACTCAAACGATCCATCCAAGTCGACCTCAAGGTTCCATTCTGCGGGCGTAACCTTGGCAAGTTTGGGATACATCCTAATCTGTCCGTGGGAGCTGAACAGACTCTTGAACAGATTCACAAATTCAGGATGCGTGGTACCGCTGCGTACCCTTATTGCTCTCCCATGCTTCTCGACGCTGCAGTCGCCCCAGACGAAGGCTAGGACATAGGCGCGTTCAGAAACATCTCCTCCAAATGGTGTCCTTCGAAACTTGGTGACTGCTTGAATTTGGGCGTCCACCTTGTCCCTCAGTTTCATCCCGCGCTTCCGCAGGTGCAAGAACACCGTAACCGGTGAAAACTCGTTTCCAGCTATCTGTTTCAGTGATTCTCCTGCTTCGTACCTCTTGACCCACCCGTCTACCATCTCCGGGGTCACCCTCCTGATGTGCTCTGCTTTGTCGCGCCGCGATATCCCGTTCTTCTTCAGGTGGTAGAGCACGGTGGATTCGGCCGTCTTCGGGCTGGCATACTTCAGACCATAGCGGGCCGCTATCTTCGCCGCTGAGAGGTGTTCATCGATGTACAGCCTCCTGAGGTCTTCATGGATCGGCGGCCAGACGAGCTTCTCTTCCTCTGAGGCATCATTCATCCTTCGATGAATTCGGGTCGACTATTAACCCCCAAGGAGCCGCTCGACTATGGGGCCTACGATTCAATCGATGTTCTCCGGGATAAGCCTCTCTACCTCGACGACATCGACCCACCTACCCTCGAGCTTGCTGTGCTTCTCGAGGACCCCGACCTCCCTGAAGCCGTGCCGCTTTGAGAGGTGCCGGCTGGCCTCGTTGAACGAAAATATCCG
>Ga0182024_10022578_pt1 | contig 11334 bp, 6 predicted proteins | sample P32metaG_FD_120480 | JGI IMG/M metagenome (GOLD analysis project Ga0182024, IMG submission 120480) | Permafrost microbial communities from Stordalen Mire, Sweden - P3-2 metaG (Illumina Assembly) | ecosystem: Environmental > Terrestrial > Soil > Wetlands > Permafrost | place: Sweden: Stordalen... | reverse complement strand
GCCACGACGGGGGCAAGCGAGCACGGACTCTGGTTTGCAGGCGCCGTCGAACGAGATAACGTTTTTGGAGTGCAGTTCCATCCGGAAAAATCCGGCGATGTGGGGCTCTCTATCTTGAAAAACTTCTGTGAGGTCTGATGTGTTGACTAAGCGCATCATCGCCTGCCTGGATATGGACGGCGGCCGCGTTGTGAAAGGCGTGCGATTCAAGAACCTGCGCGATGCCGGAGATCCCGCGGCGTGTGCTACGGCTCACGCTGCCCACGGCGCGGACGAAATCGTTCTCCTGGACATTACGGCCACAAGCGGGAACCGGGGCACCCTGCTGGATGCTGTTCGCCGCACAGCGCGCTCGCTTTTTGTCCCGTTTACGGTTGGCGGAGGAATCCGCAGCCTCGAGGACGCAGCCTTGGTCTTCGATGCTGGCGCCGACAAGATCGCAATCAACTCGGCCGCCGTGAGCGACCCCGCATTGATTGGCAGAATCGCAGGGCGTTTTGGATCGCAGGCAGTGGTGGTGGCAATCGATGCAAAAAAGATCGATGGAACCTTTGAAGTGTTCGTTGCCGGAGGACGTGTATCGACAGGTCGCAACGCCATTCAGTGGGCGCGAGAGGCCGCTGCTTGCGGAGCGGGGGAGATCCTGCTGACTTCGATGGATCGCGATGGAACCCAGTCAGGGTTTGACTGCGAGTTGGTGAGCGCGGTGGCGCAGGCGGTTTCGATTCCTGTCATTGCCTCGGGCGGAGCAGGATCGGCGCGCGATTTCATTGAAGTGTTTCACCAGGGCCATGCGGACGCGGCTTTAGCAGCGTCCATCTTTCATTTCGGCATTGAGAATATCGCTCAGCTGAAAGGCGAACTGCACCATGCCAGGGTGCCGGTGAGGTGGCCATGCTGATTCCATCGATCGATCTGATGGGTGGCAAGATTGTGCAGTTGGTGCAGGGCGAGAAGAAAGCGCTGGAGTTCGACAATTTTGAATATTGGATTGAGCGCTTCTCCAGATATCCGATGGTGCAGGTGATCGATCTGGATGCCGCACGGGGCAACGGGAATAACCTCTCAATCGTGAATCAGGTTGTCGAGCGGTTGAACTGCCAGGTTGGGGGCGGGATTCGCAGCCTCGAAACGGCGCGCGCGATTCTACGGGCGGGCGCATGCAAGGTAATCTTCGGTTCTACGTTGGTGGAAGATGGAAAGATCAACACGCAGTTCGCCGCGCAACTTGCGACCGAACTAGGCACGGCGCCGCTGGTATTTGCCCTCGATTCCAGAGCCGGCCGGGTGGCGATCGACGGCTGGCGCAAACAGACAGCGGTGACTGCGTTCGACATGATTCGCGAACTCGAACCCTTCTGCGAAACTTTTCTCTACACGCACATTGATACGGAGGGGCTGATGGGCGGAATCCCGATGGAGACCGTGAATGCAATCCGGCAGGCAACTTCGCGGCGGCTGGTGGTGGCCGGTGGCATCAAAGCTCAGCAAGAAATCGATGCCCTCGACGCGCTCGGCATGGACGCCGTAGTTGGAATGGCCCTGTATTCAGGCACTATATCGGCGTGAATCCAACGATTCGCGGCAGCAACTTTTCTGTGCCCACCGCTTCTGAAATTCGCATACTCCGCATCGAAATTCTGAGTTGTACTTGTCAACGGCGAAGGCTTATCACAGAATCGACGGAATAGGCTTGCAGTGGAGTGTGGGCTGCGCCCCGCAGCCTCGGGCTCAAGTCCAGGAACAGCCGATTCGTGGTTCGAAATTCATCCCTAGGAGAAGCAGTGACGTCCCGTGCAAGCCATATAAATGGCATCCCGCCGGCGCAAGGCCTGTACCATCCTGCCCAGGAGCACGATGCCTGCGGGATCGGGTTCGTGGCCAGCATCCGCGGCGCGAAGAGCCACGACATCATTCGCGACGGGATTCAAGTGCTGCTGAATCTGGCACACCGCGGGGCTTGTGGTTGCGATGCTGAGACCGGCGACGGCGCAGGTGTGCTGATTCAGATTCCGCACAACTTCTACGCACGCGAATGCGCGCAAGTGGGATTCGAGTTACCGCTGCCCGGTTCTTACGGGGTCGGTATGACGTTCCTGCCGGTGGAGAAGCACCCCCGGTTGCAGTGCGAAGGGATTCTTGAGCGAATTGTTCGCGAGGAGGGTTTGTCGGTATTGGGCTGGAGAGATATGCCGGTCTTCGCTTCGGCAATTGGTCGCGTCGCGCGAGCCTCGCAGCCCTATATCCAGCAGATTTTTATCGGACGGTGCCCTGGTCTCGACGAAGATGCCTTCGAGCGAAAGTTGTACGTCGTGCGTAAGCGCGCCGAGAGTGAAATACGCGAATCCGGCGATGAGAGTGCGGGCACGTTTTACATCCCCTCGCTTTCTTGTCGAACCGTCGTCTACAAAGGATTGGTGCTGGCCTCCCAGCTCACGAACTTCTACCGCGAGCTTTCCGATCCAGATGTCATCAGCGCTCTCTGTTTGGTGCATCAGCGTTTTTCGACGAACACATTTCCCAGCTGGCAGCGCGCGCATCCTTATCGTTACATCGCGCATAACGGCGAGATCAATACGCTGCGCGGAAATGTGAACTGGATGCATGCCCGCCAGTCGCTGCTGGCATCGCCGCTGTTTGGCGACGATCTGAAGAAGCTTTTTCCTGTCATCGAGCCGGAGGGGAGCGACTCCGCGAATTTCGACAATGCCTTAGAGCTTCTGCTCCAGGCCGGGCGCAGCCTGCCGCACGCGATGGCCATGCTGATTCCAGAAGCTTGGGCAGGAAATCCGCACATGAAGCCGGATAAGCGGGCGTTTTATGAGTATCACGCTTGCCTGATGGAGCCGTGGGACGGCCCGGCGGCGGTTGCGTTCACCGACGGCCGCGTCATCGGAGCCACGCTCGATCGCAATGGTCTGCGTCCGGGAAGATATGTGGTAACGCATGATGAGGTTGTGATCATGGCCTCCGAAGCCGGCGTGCTGAAAGTTGCACCGGAGCAAGTAAAGATGAAAGGCCGTTTGCAACCGGGAAAAATGTTTCTGGTCGACACGGTCGAGGGCCGCATCGTCTCGGACAAAGAGATCAAGCACCGCCTGGCCTCGCAGCAGCCGTATGCCGAGTGGCTCAAGGACAACCAGATCACGATGAACCAGTTGCCCGAGCCTTCACGGACGCATCCTCCTGATCCCGAGACTCTTCTGCGGCGGCAGCGCGCATTCGGTTATACCGATGAAGATTTGAAGATGATTTTGGCGCCCATGGCATCGAATAGCGAAGAACCCGTGGGCTCGATGGGAACCGACACTCCGCTTGCATGCCTCTCGGATCGGCCACAGCCGTTGTTCAATTACTTCAAACAATTATTCGCGCAGGTCACCAATCCTCCGATCGATCCCATTCGCGAAGAAATGGTGATGTCCCTGATCAGCTACATCGGCAGTGAGCGCAATATTCTCGAGGAAGCGCCGGAAAATTGTCACATGCTGAAGCTGGAGCATCCGCTGCTGACCAATCGCGAATTGGAGAAGCTGCGCCGCGTTTCGACCCGGGATCTGCTGGCCACCACGCTGCCTGTGCTGTTCCGGGCAAGCGAGGGGGAGGCAGGACTAAAGCGGGCGCTCGATGAACTTTGCCAGAGAGCGTCATTGTCGGTTAGAGCGGGATACAGTCTGCTGATTCTTTCCGATCGCGGAGTGGATAAGGATTACGCGCCCATCCCTTGCTTGCTGGCTCTGGCCGCGGTGCATAACCTCCTCGTCCGAGAAGAGACACGAACTCAAGTGGCTCTCATCACCGAATCTGGCGAACCGCGCGAAGTGATGCATTTCGCTTTGTTGAGCGGATACGGAGCGAGCGCAATCAATCCTTATCTGGCACTGGAGACGGTGGAAAATCTCGCCTGGCGTGGCGATCTGGCCAGCGGCATTACTCGTGAGCTTGCGGTCAAGAATTTCATGAAGTCGGTAAAGAAGGGGCTATTGAAGACCTTCGCCAAAATGGGTATTTCGACCCTGCAAAGCTACCAGGGTGCCCAGGTCTTCGAGGCAATTGGACTGAAGAAAGATTTGGTCGAATCGTATTTCGCGGGGACCTCCTCGCGCCTGGAAGGAATAGGCCTTGACGTCCTCGCCCGCGAGGCACAACTCAACCACGAACATTCTTTGCGTCCCGTTACAGAATTCGAGACCGAACTTGCAGTCGGCGGCGCCTACCACCAGCGAGTGGATGGCGAATATCATCTGTTGAATCCCCTGACCATCAGCAAACTGCAGCAGGCCGTGCGGCAGCAAAGCTTCCAGACATTCCAGGAATACACCGAACTGATCGACAAGCAGAGCAGCAACCTGTGTACTCTGCGCGGATTGATGAAGCTGAAGCAGAGCGCCAAGCCTGTTTCTATTGCCGAAGTGGAGCCAGCGAAGGAAATTGTGAAGCGCTTTACCAGCGGAGCAATGTCATTTGGCTCCATCAGTAAAGAAGCTCATGAGACGCTGGCCATCGCCATGAACCGCATTGGGGGCAAGTCGAACACGGGCGAGGGGGGAGAGGATGAAGAGCGCTTCGCGCCGGATGCCAGCGGAGATCTGCGGCGCAGCGCGGTAAAGCAGGTAGCTTCGGCGCGTTTCGGTGTGACCGCGAACTATCTGGTCAACGCAGACGAATTGCAGATCAAAATGGCGCAGGGCGCGAAACCTGGCGAGGGTGGCCAGCTTCCGGGGTACAAAGTGGACGAAGTGATCGCTCGCTTGCGGCATTCAATCCCCGGGGTCGGACTGATTTCGCCGCCGCCGCACCATGACATCTACTCGATCGAAGATCTCGCACAACTGATTTACGACCTGAAAAATGTTAACCCGCAAGCTCGCATCGCGGTGAAGTTGGTAGCCGAGGCGGGTGTGGGCACGGTGGCTGCGGGCGTGGCCAAGGCGCACGCCGATGTAGTTCTGATTAGCGGCGACAGCGGCGGGACGGGAGCGTCCCCGCTGAGTTCCATCAAGCACGCGGGCATTCCTTGGGAGTTGGGCTTGGCGGAGACGCAGCAAGTGCTGCTGTTGAACGATCTGCGAAGCCGCATTCGCGTGCAGACTGACGGCAAATTGCAAACCGGCCGCGATGTGGTAATCGCCGCATTGCTCGGAGCGGAAGAGTTTGGTTTTGCCACCACGCCGCTGATTGCCATGGGATGCGTGATGATGCGTAAGTGTCATCTCAATACCTGCTCGGTGGGCATTGCCACGCAGGATCCTGTGCTGCGCAAGCAGTTCCAGGGCCAGCCCGAGCACGTCATCAATTTCTTTTTCTTTCTTGCCGAACAAGTGCGCCAGTACATGGCGGAGCTCGGATTCCGCAGCTTCAATGAGATGGTGGGGCGGGTTGACATGCTAGACGTTGAACCCGCGGTCGATCACTGGAAGGCGCGAGGGCTCGATTTTTCGGCAATTCTCTACAGCCCCCCGGTGCCCTCGCGAGTGGCCCGGCGGTGCGTGCAGGCGCAGGACCACGGTCTCGAAGACGCGCTTGATCACAAAATTCTCCAAGCTGCGCGGGTCGCTATCGACACGCTTACTCCGGTCGAGATGAGCCTGCCGGTGCGCAACGTTCACCGCACTGTGGGTGCGATGCTGAGCGGAGAGATTGCGCGCGCCTATGGCTCTGTGGGATTACCCGACGATACCATTCGGATTCATCTGACGGGCTCAGCCGGACAAAGCCTCGGTGCTTTTCTTGCGAACGGCGTCACTCTTACGCTCGAGGGCGAAGCCAACGACTATGTCGGAAAGGGTCTATCCGGCGGACGCTTAGTTGTGTATCCACCGCGTGCGTCGGGGTTCGCTGCCGAAGAGAATATCCTGATCGGAAATGTTGTGCTCTACGGCGCCACAAGTGGAGAGGCTTTTTTCAACGGAGTTGCCGGAGAACGATTCGCGGTTCGTAACTCCGGAGCGACTGCGGTGGTGGAAGGAGTCGGCGATCATGGCTGCGAGTACATGACGAACGGGCTGGTGCTCGTACTGGGATCATGCGGAAGGAATTTCGCGGCGGGCATGAGTGGCGGCGTCGCTTACGTCTTTGATGAGCGGGGTAATTTCGCGGAGGAGCGATGCAATCTCGGTTCGGTCGATCTTGAATCGGTGACCGAGGCGCAAGATACGGAGGTTCTTAGAAATCTGATCGCGCGGCATCTGGAGCTGACCGGGAGCCAGCGAGCGAAGTCGATTCTCGAGAATTGGTCTGACCTGCTGCCGCGCTTCATTAAAGTATTCCCCCACGAATTCAAGCGAGTGCTGGGAGCAAGCCGCAGCCGCCCGTCCCTTGTTCCCAGTCAGCCGATGGCTCGGGTCGCACCAGCGCAGCATGTGCGCCACGCACAGGTGCAGAATGGGTAAGACCACGGGGTTTCTTGAATATTCTCGCGAGCTTGCTCCGCGTCGTCCGGTTACGCAGCGGGTCAATGACTGGTTCGAAATTTATCTCGACCTGCCGGAAGAAACTCTCAGGAAACAAGGCGCGCGCTGCATGGATTGCGGCGTACCTTTCTGTCAGACGGGGTGTCCGGTCAACAATCTGATTCCCGATTGGAACGATCTGGTGTACCGCGGCCGCTGGAAAGACGCGGTGCGGCAATTGCACGCGACCAATAATTTTCCGGAATTCACCGGCCGCATTTGTCCAGCCCCATGTGAGGCATCGTGCGTGCTCGCGATCAATCAGCCGGCGGTTACGATCAAACAAAACGAAAAGAACATTGTTGAGCGGGGATTTCTGGAAGGCCTAATCCGGCCGGAGCCGCCGAAGCATCGGACCGGGAAGAAGGCCGCGATTGTGGGCTCTGGACCAGCGGGCCTGGCAGCGGCGCAGCAACTCTGCCGCGCTGGCCACGCGGTTGTGGTGTACGAAAAAGCGGACCGCATCGGTGGCTTGCTGCGATACGGCATTCCGCAGTTCAAGATGGAGAAACATATCATCGATCGTCGCCTGGAGCAGATGTCAGCCGAGGGCGTGAGTTTTGTTACCGGCGCTGAAGTGGGAAAGAATATTTCGGTGGAGGATCTGCGCCGCGACTGCGATGCGATCGTGCTTGCGGGTGGCGCTGAACAGCCGCGCGATCTCAAAGTGCCGGGGCGTGAACTGAAGGGAATCCATTTCGCCATGGAATACCTGCCGCAGCAGAACCGTCGCTGTCTAGGGGATACGGTCGACCCGGAGACGGAGATTCTGGCTACCGGCAAGCGAGTGATTATCATAGGAGGCGGCGATACCGGCGCAGACTGCCTGGGAACCTGTCATCGGCAAAAGCCGGTCTCGGTACACCAGTTCGAGATCATGCCAAAGCCACCAGACGAGCGATCGCCGCTCACTCCCTGGCCCATGTGGCCCATGCAACTCCGCATCGAAGGGGCGCACGAGGAAGGCGGCATTCGCGACTGGAGCATTGCTACCACGAAATTCACGGGCGAGGTAGGAAGCGTCAAGCGACTGCACGCCGTGCGCGTTGGTCCCGCGCCGAAATTCGAGCCGATTCCGGGTAGCGATTTCACGATCGATGCAGACTTGGTACTCATCGCGATGGGCTTCCTCGGTCCGGTTCGGAATGGAATGATTGAACAATTGGGGGTGGCACTCGATCAGCGCGGCAACGTGGCGACAGATCGCGACTATATGTCCTCGGTGCCCGGAGTTTTTGCGGCTGGAGATATGCGGCGAGGCCAATCGCTGGTAGTTTGGGCGATTGCCGAGGGCCGAAAAGCAGCCGCTGCGGTCGACACCTATCTCAGGTCTTCGGCCGTAAGATCCGCTCCCCAGATTTCTGCTGTGCAACAAATCGCCTCGTAATTGTGACCGCCGGTGTTGCTGCCAAGGATTTAAGATAAACAGCGCGAGCGTAATGATAGGGATCCAGGATATTCAGAGGGCGATGGGCCGGATACGGGGAGCCATTCGCATCTCTCCCTGCACCCACTCGGAGGCTTTTTCAGCACTCACCAAATGCGAAATCTTCCTCAAACTCGACAATCAGCAGCGAACCGGAGCCTTCAAAGAGCGCGGTGCCCTGAATAAGTTGCTCACGCTCACCGCCGAAGAAAGGGCGCAAGGAGTGATTGCCGCGTCCGCTGGCAATCATGCGCAAGGAGTTGCTTATCATGCTGGGCGGCATGGCATTCGGGCGCTCATTTACATGCCCTTGCCCACACCGCTCACCAAAGTATCTGCCACCCGCGCCTACGGAGCGGAGGTAGTCCTGCACGGCACAAACTACGACGAAGCGTATGAGAAGGCCATCGAGCAAAGCCAGCAATACCATTTGACGTTGATCCATGCTTTCGACGACGACGCGGTGATTGCCGGGCAGGGCACACTGGGATTGGAAATTCTGGAACAGCAACCGGATATTGAGGCCATCGTTGCGCCCATCGGGGGCGGTGGCCTGATCGGTGGCATCGCGTGCGCAGTCAAAGAAATGAATCCAGCTGTCCGGGTCTTTGGAGTGCAGCCGAGCAAGATACCTTCCATGAAGGCCGCGATGGCCCATGGAGGCCCGGTAACGCTTCAGTCTGCTGCCACGATTGCCGACGGAATTGCGGTGCGGCGTGCCGGAGAAAGGACGTTTCCGCTGGTTCGCAAATACGTAGACGACATTGTTACCGTCGAAGAAGAAGAAATTGCCAATGCCATACTGCTGCTTCTAGAAAAGGAGAAGACTCTGGCGGAAGGTGCGGGTGCGGCGTCTATTGCGGCGCTGCTCAATCATAAGCTGCCTCTGGAGGGTAAGAAAGTTGCGGTCCTGGTGTGCGGAGGCAATATCGACGTGACACTGCTCTCGCGAATCATTGAGCGCGGCTTGGTTAAGGATGGCAGGCTGGTCCGCCTACGCGTGCATTTGCCGGATTATCCTGGAGCTTTGCACCGGCTCACGGGAATTCTGGCAGATCTTCGGGCCAACATCGTGGAAACTGCTTATGATCGCGCCTATCACGGGGTGAACCTGGGCGATACGGCGATTGACATCACCATGGAAACTCGAGGACCAGCCCACATCGCCGAGTTGCTGACGGCGCTGCTCGCCGCCGGCTACGCCCACGAAAGAATTCTGTAGGCGGAGGTGGGACCGTGTATTCTAGCCGGCGCTATTGGATAGTCTGATGGGCCCTATAAGAAATTTGAATTGGACTCAGTTGATTTTGGCCTTTATCGTCTGCGGATTAGGGAGAGGACTGCGATCGAACGCCATGGCGCTCGCCGAAGTCGGCTCACTTTTTGGTTAGCCCTTCCCTCCAAGATTATGAAGTGCGGTCGCATCGGCATTGCCGGCGCTTTTCTAGTGCGCGCGCGACCACGAAAGACTTACCCACGCCTTAAAAACAGGAGCAAGCAAAGATGATAAAGCGAGTCGACGGGCACTCTCTGCGCCTGTCGTTAGTCTCGGCTGGTACCACAATCGTTCTAGCCGCCGCATTGTTCGGAGGGCTGTCCGCGCCCTGTTTTGCCGACGATGGGCCTAAACCAGATCCATCGGGCGTGGCCACGGGCGACAAAACTACCGCTGTGGATGGCGCGGGTAATCCCTTCGTCGTGCTCGAGCCCACAGACAAGTCGGCTCCGGACTACGCGGCGAACAAGAAGGCATTCGACGATTATCAGGCTCAGGCGGCGAAGGAGCCGCTGGCAATAAAGCTTGCCGACACCGTGGGCCATGTTCGCGTCGCTACCAATTTCGCCTGGACTTTGAATACCGGCTACCTGGTCCTGTTTATGCAGGCGGGTTTCGCCCTGCTCACTTGCGGACTGGTTCGCAAAAAGAATGCCGCCCACCTGATGATGCTCAATTTCGCGGCCTACGTGTTTGCCTTCCTCGCGTATTACGCAGTCGGATATGCATTTCAATTCGGCGCCGTCGCGATCAATGCCGCACCTACTAACCTCGGTGGTATTCCGACTCTCAATCACTTTTTGGTCGGAAGCGGCCAGTGGGGCTTCGTGGGTGGCAGGGGATTCTTCCTCGTCGGTCCGGCCTATGACAGTGCCAGCAACTGTCTAACGCTGTTTGAAGTCGTGTTTATGGAGACTGCCGGCTACATTATTGTCGGGGCGGTGTGCGAGCGAATCACCTTCTGGGCATTCTTGCTCTGTGAACTCTTCATCGGCGCAATACTTTACCCCATTTCCGGCTGCTGGACCTGGGGTGGAGGATGGCTGTCGCAAGTCGGTTCCACGCTGAATCTGGGACACGGCTACGTCGACTTTGCCGGGTCCACAGTGGTCCATGCCGTCGGCGGTTTCTGTGCCATGGCCCTTGCGATTATTTTGGGTCCGCGACTTGGGAAGTATGGACCGGGCGGGAAGATCCGCGTTTTTCCTGCGCATAACATTGTGTATGTCGTGACCGGCACCTTCATTCTCCTTTTCGGATGGATGGGATTCAACCCGGGCTCCACCCTGGGAGCAACCGACCTTCGCATCTCCGTGGTTGCTGTGAACACGAATCTGGCCGCCGTTGCCGGCTCCGCCGCGGCCATGCTTCTGTGGTATTGTGCGTTCGGAAAACCCGACATAACCATGGCATGTAACGGAATGCTGGCGGGATTAGTCGCCATTACTGCTCCATGCGCTTTTGTGTCTCCCACCTCCGCGACGGTCATCGGCGTCATCGCGGGCTGCCTGGTTTGCGGCGGCGTTCTATTCAATGACCGGGTTCTTAAGATCGATGATCCCTGCGGCGCGATTTCGGTGCACGGTTACTGTGGTTGGCTGGGAGCAGTCAGCGTGGGCGTTTTTGCCGACGGCGCCTACGGCCAAGGATGGAACGGCGTGGGAGCGACATCGTATCTGGGACGAGCCGGCCAAGGTGTGACGGGATTGCTCCACGGGGATACGCGACAGTTCTGGTGCCAGCTCATGGGAGCAACTCTGTACGCCATCTGGGCGTTCGGTGCCACCTACGTCGTCTTCTGGAGCGTCAACAAAGTGAAAAGCATGCGAGTAGCGCCGCAAGCGGAAGAAGAAGGCCTCGACTATCCGGAGTTTGGGATGGCAGGTTATCCGGAAGACGCCGTAATTCCGGCCCCTTACTAGCCGACTTCAAGTCAGGCGCAATGTAAGCGATGGCAACGGCAGTCCCTCGACTTCGACCGTCCAGACATCGCCTCTGTCGGTCTGGTGTCCCCCCGTAAGCGTTCCGGAACTGACGATTTCTCCAGCTCCCAGGGGCTCGGACCGAAACCGGCGTTCGATCGCCGCTCCAAGTTCTGCCAGACATGAAGCCGGACTCTTCAAAGCGTTTTTGCCGGATCCTTCTTCCACAAACTGCCCATCCTTCGACATGCGTACCTT
>Ga0182024_10022577_pt1 | contig 11334 bp, 14 predicted proteins | sample P32metaG_FD_120480 | JGI IMG/M metagenome (GOLD analysis project Ga0182024, IMG submission 120480) | Permafrost microbial communities from Stordalen Mire, Sweden - P3-2 metaG (Illumina Assembly) | ecosystem: Environmental > Terrestrial > Soil > Wetlands > Permafrost | place: Sweden: Stordalen... | reverse complement strand
TAACCGAGCAATATCGCACACCTACTTAGACTTGCATCGGCTCCTCCACCTATCACGAACTGCATACATATTCATGACTAATGTAAGTATCTCTCTTTGGGCTTACAGGAACATGTGATTGACATTGCTCTTGCCTAGATACACCATTCCATTACATAGCAGGCAGTATCTCTATTTGACAGCCCTGAGGAGAACGTTCATGAATAATCTAAAACACATTTTGTCTGGCCTTCTAAGTGATGAATCCGGCCAGGATCTTATCGAATACGCACTCGTGGCTGCACTGATCGCTTTGGGCGCCACGGCTGCCATGAACAGCCTCGCAACCAGCATCAGCACTGCCTTCAGCACCGTCGGAAGCAAGCTAACTACCGCTGTATAGCTCGCTGGCTACTGGCGCGATCGGCAGACTCATCGCAAGCTGGTCAGGCTCCGATCCCATGGGATAGACCCAATGCATGATCTCAACCGGCTTTTCCCGAATTTTTTTCATGATGAGTCTGGCCAGGATCTTATCGAATACGCACTGGTTGCAGCGTTAATCGGGCTGGGGGCCACGGCCTCGATGAAGGTCCTCGCAACCACGATCGGGACTGCCCTCATCGGCATTGGTACCAGACTCACGGGGGCCGTCTGACTCCACCGGCCAACCCTCAGGATCGAGGCCAATATGAAACTTGCACGATTGCAGATCGAACCAGAATTGCGGACTTGAAAGCATCTCGTGGGAAAACTGAACATCGAGTTTGCGTTCGCGGCCTGCTCACTTTTGTGCGCTCTCGTTGGGGCGGCGTATGACGTAATAAGCCGCAGGATACCGAACGCTTTTACATTTCCGGCAATCTTGTTTGGGCTGCTGCTGCATTTCAGTCTTGGCGGATGGCGGCAGTTGGGATCGGCAGCAGCAGGTGGACTGCTTTGCGGCCTGATCTTTCTCGTGTTTCACCTCGCCGGGGGCATGGGCGGGGGGGACGTGAAGCTCATTACCGCGGCGGGTTGCATTGCCGGGCTCTCGCTGGTTGCGCCGTTGCTTATATTGACATCTCTTGCCGGTGGAGCGATGGCAGTCGGCCTTGCACTCTATCATCGACGCCTCAAGCAGACGATGTTCAACATGTGCGCGCTGGTGGCTCATCACGGAATTGCGGGCCTGGCGCCGCATCCGGATTTCAACCTAGACAATGCGCAGGCGCTCCGCTTGCCCTATGCAATGGCTATCGCCGCAGGCAGCGCGCTTAGCCTTTGCCTGTTGATAGTGCAGAGGTGAAGCAATGAAGGCAAAGCGCCTGCTTATCGCCTTGTTGCTAGCGGTGCTTGTCTCCGGTCTATTTACTTTCTGGCTGAGCAGACGGGTGGCCAAGGCGGCCCGTGTGGATGTGCCGCAAAAGCAACGGTATGTTACTGCAGGAAAGGCTCTGGATGCGGGCGAATTGCTGAAACCGGGGAGCCTGCAACTGGTGGAATGGGCGGCACCGGCACCGCTTACAGGCGGCTTCACCAGAATCGAGGACGTCGCGGGCAGAGTCGTGCTCTATCCCTTGCCGAAGGGCGAACCCATTTTGGAACGGCAATTGGCAGCGGTGGGAGCCGGCGCAGGCCTCACGGCAAAGATTCCATCGGGCATGCGGGCGATTTCCGTTCGTTCCGATGAAGTTGTGGGGGTCGCGGGCTTCCTGCTGCCCGGCACCCATGTCGACGTGCTGATGACCTATCACTCGGTGAGCGCCCCGGAGCCACAGACACTGACGGCGTTGCAGGATGTGGTGGTTCTTGCCGCCGGTCAGCAGATTCAGCCCCAGGCAGATGGCAAGCCGATCAGCGTCAACGTGGTGACGCTGCTGCTGAAGCCGGAGGACGCGGAAAAGTTAGTGCTCGCAACCAGCCTGGGTGGGATCTATTTCGTACTGAGAAATGGCGCGGACGAGGAGCAGGCACTCAGTCCACCGGTTGGGCTTACTCAACTCGCGGGCGCTTCTGCTCTCTCGCCTACCCCGGAGGCCGTGGCGCCCATTAGCAAACTAACGCACCCCAAGCCCAGGCAATACGAGGTGGAGACCATCCTGGGCGATAAGCAAGTAGTGAACGGTTTTCACTGAGGGGTGAAGGTTTACTCATGAATTGTTGGTTCAGAGGTACATATCGCGCGCTGGTTTCGGCTATGCTTCTGGCTCCCGGCCAGGCACAAACCCCGCCCCCCGTTGCAGCGGTGACAGCTCCTGCCGCCGCTTCTGGGAGGGCGGAGTACGTAGCGACTGTGCCCGATGCGACCACTGCGCTCAGCAGCTCGACGAGATCTGCGAGCCAATCGCTGCACGTCCTGGTGGGGCGGTCGATTTTCATCAAGAGCGTGAGCCGGCTCAAGCGCGTGTATGTAGGCAATCCGGTGGCCGTCGATTCCTTTACCTCGAGCCCTACGCAGATCGTTATTACGGCTAAGACACCGGGCGTGAGCAGCCTTATCTTGTGGGATGAAGCGGGGCAGTCGGCGACCTATCTGGTTTTTTCCGACCTGGATGTGGCGAGTCTGCAGGAGGCAATTCGCGCGGCGCTGCCGGATGACAACATCACGGTAGAAGCGCAGGAGGACCGCGTTTCTCTCTCTGGCACGGTGTTGAGCGACGCTTCCGCCGAAGTGGCCGTAAAGCTTGCCGCCTTGTACGCGAAGAGTGTGGTTAATTCTGTGGTGGTTCGATTGCCGCACACCAGGCAGGTGAAGCTGCAGGTCCAGATCATCGAGATTGACCGCTCGAAGGTAGAACAGTTTGGTATTAACCTGTTCAGCTACGGTAAGAATCAAAGCAACGTCACTACCGGACAGTTTCCCTCCACCCAAACCTATACGCCGGCAAGCGGCAGTGCTGCAGCAACGCTCACCAGCAGCAACCCTCTCAACCTGCTCTTTTACAATTTTGGCTTGAATATCGGATTGACCCTGCAGGATCTCCAGGCCAGAAATATTGCGCAAATTCTTGCCGAGCCGACCATTACTACGCTAAGCGGACAGAAGGCCTCGTTTCTTGCCGGGGGTGAGTTTCCCTTCCCGGTGGTTCAGGGTTCATCGGGCGGACTTACTTCCATCACTATTCAGTTCCGCCCCTATGGTGTGAAGTTGGAGTTTACCCCGATCGTCAATGACGATGGGACGGTTCAGTTGAAAGTTGCACCCGAAGTGAGCGCGCTCGATTACACCAATGCGGTCACCATTTCCGGGTACACGATTCCTGCCATCTCCACCCGCCGGGCAGAGACCCAGGTAGAACTGCGCGATGGACAGAGTTTCGCCATCTCCGGGCTGCTCGATCATCGCACCACCGACATTTTCGACAAGATGCCGGGCATAGGCGACGTGCCGATTCTGGGTCAGTTGTTCCGCTCAAAAAATGTTAATCACTCCACCGTGGAGCTTATGGTGATCGTCACCCCCACGATAGTCGATCCGCTGAACGATGCGACTTCGCCCACTCCGCCAAAACTTCCGGTGCCGATGCTCGACCCTAAACAGTTTGACAAGAAGACCGGCAAGCAGAAACCAGCTACGCAACCACTACCAGGGACAGGCGGCACAGAGTGACAGAGAACATACATAATCCGGATGGTCTTCAGGTGGCGCTGTTGACCGTGCAAGTTGAACAGGAGACGGTGGACCAGATCCGCAAGACTACTTCCCAGATGCCCTGGACGCTGGTTCATGTAGATTACGAAAACTACTTCTCGACCACCAAGCTCCCAGCGCTTACGCAACGGGCCATCGAAGCCCAAGGCTGCATCGCGGTGGTCGACTTCGATAAGGACCCGGAGCTCGCGCTGCAGACCGCTGAATGTTTGCGCCAAAGCTTTTACCACAAGATCGCGATTCTGGCTCTCTCTTCCACCACCGATCCTGACCTGTTGCTACGCGCCATGCGCGCGGGGTACAGCGAGTTTCTGGGCAAACCGTTCGACTCTGACGAATTCACGGATGCGCTCACCCGGCTCGACCATCGCTGGTCGGCCAGCATAGCCCGTCCGCACAATTCGGGAAAAATTATTTCCTTCTTCGGCGCGAAAGGCGGCGTCGGCACGACGACGCTGGCGGTCCATCTGGCCATGTTTCTGGTTCGGGGCCTGGGCAAGAAAGTGCTGCTTATCGACAATCACGCCCAGTTAGGACATGTAGTCCTGTATCTCGGAATGGATGGAAGCAATCATCACTTCTATGATCTGGTCCAGAATGTCAGCCGGCTGGACCAGGAATTGCTCCGCGGATTCATCGCCACGCACAGCAGCGGCCTCGATGTTCTATCCTCCCCGGACGTTTATGGCGGCTCCTGGAAAACCGACGCCGACTCGGTCGAACGGACACTGGAGTTCCTGGGCACCCAATACGATTTCGTGCTGCTGGATTGTGAGGCGTCGTTTGAGGACATCAACCTTGCCGTCATTGCTTTCTCCAACTGGATATACCTGGTCGCTACTCCGGAAATCGGAGCTATCCGCGATCTGTCCCGTTATGTGGACGGTCTTATTCAGAATGAGCAGGCGACCAAGAAGCTGCAGGTAGTCATCAACCGCTACTCCTCACACGAGGCAGTCACGATCGAGCAGATCGAACGGGCGGTCCACCTGCCGATCGCGATCAAGATCCCCAATAACTATGGCGAACTGGTCCGATCCATCAATATCGGCGAGCCGCTGTCAGCGGACAGCAAGTCAGATTTTTCCTTGCAGATGACGAAGTGGGCTGCCTCGTTAGTCAAGGTTGCGACACCCACGGCTGCGGAGCCGGCGAAGAAGAAGTTTGCCCTGTGGAAGTAACGTAACGTGCGCTTGAGGTCTGGAGAGGTTTCGGGATGAATGATTTGACTATCAATGGGAGCACCCGGGTTGTTCCCGCCATCGTGAGGACCTCAAAACCTGTTGCCCTAAAGCTGCAGCAGGAAATTAAGGGCGCGGTGCATCTGGGACTCATCAAGCGCCTGGATCTGGAGAAGATCGCGCTGATGCACGAGAACCCCGCTTCGCAACAGCAGCTGGTTGCCGTGATTCAGCAGCTGATCGGCGAGCAGAACATTCCACTCTCTGCGGCAGAGCGTGACCGGTTGGCGCAGGAGGTGCTGGATGAAGTCTTCGGCCTTGGTCCCTTGGAACCGCTGCTTCAGGACCCGACGGTCAACGACATTCTGGTAAACACTTACAACGCAGTCTACGTAGAACGGCGCGGCGTGCTGGAGAAGACCACGGTCATCTTCAAGGACGACCGGCACCTGATGCACGTTATCGATAAGATCGTCTCCGCCGTGGGGAGGCGAGTGGACGAATCCTCGCCTATGGTGGATGCCCGTCTCAAGGACGGTTCGCGTGTCAACGCGATTATTCCGCCTCTGGCCGTCGACGGCCCTATTCTGTCTATCCGTAAATTTGGCTCGACACCGCTGGGGGCAGAAGACCTGTTGCGCAACAAGGCGCTCACCGAGCCGATGCTGGAGATCCTGAAGGGTGCCGTGCAGGCCCGGCTCAACATCATCGTCTCCGGCGGCACCGGCGCGGGCAAGACTACTTTGCTGAACGTGCTGTCGGGCTTTATCGACGAACGCGAGCGCATCATCACCATTGAAGACTCAGCCGAATTGCAGGTGAAACATGCGCACGTAGTGCGGCTGGAGTGCCGGCCCCCGAACGTGGAAGGGAGAGGCGCGGTAAAGCAAAGAGAACTGGTCATCAACGCGCTTCGCATGCGTCCGGACCGAATCGTGCTGGGCGAGGTCCGTGGCGAAGAGTGCATGGACATGTTACAGGCCATGAACACTGGCCACGACGGCTCCCTCACCACTGTCCACGCCAACACGCCGCGCGATGCCCTGGCCCGGATGGAGACCATGGCCATGATGGGTAGCGTGAGCTTGCCGGAAAAAGCAATTCGGGCGCAGATCGCGTCTGCCGTCCATCTGATCGTGCAGATAGCCCGCATGAGCGATGGTTCGCGTCGGGTTACCCATATCACCGAACTCACCGGAGCGTTCAGCGATGTCATCAGCATGCAGGACGTCTTCCTCTTTGAGAAGGAGGGTCTGGGACCAAATGGGAAGGTGAAAGGCCGCTTTCGCGCGACTGGCATCGTGCCAAAATTCGGTGACAAATTGAAAGCCGCAGGTATCCCGCTGCCAACCGGCCTGCTTGACTACTCGGTGGAAGTGTAGGAGTTATAAAGATGGCTCTCGTGGTTCTATTGTTTCTTTCGATTCTGTTGGCCACCTTTGGGTTGGTCATTGCGATGACGCGCCCGTCGCCACAGGAGAAAACCATCGAGCAGCGGATGGCATTGATCCACATATCGCAGAAGAACAAGGCTGGCACTGCCCCTGAGAGTGCGCAGTTGTTCAAGGCGACAAAGATCGGCAGGTTTGGCTGGCTGGACGAAATCCTCGAACCTTACTCGTTCGTGCAGATGATCGAGAAGCGGATTCTCCAGGCAGGTAGCTCGACGACGGTTGCGACTCTTATCCTGACCAGTCTGAGTCTGTTCATTGCCGGTTATGCAATTGCGTGGCTGTTCGCGCCGATGATGTTGATCGACATCCCCAGCGGGATAGTGCTGGGCTCGCTGCCATACGGAATTCTTTGCTTCAAGCGGACGCGGCGAATCGGCGCCTTCAACGCAGCTCTCGCTGAATCCATTGATATGCTGGCTCGCGCTCTGCGTGCGGGCCATTCCGTGGTAGGTGCCATGGAAATGCTAGCTGCGAATGCACAGGAGCCCGCCGCCTCCGAATTCGGAGAAGTTTTCAAACAACAGAATCTTGGCTTGCCAATGCGCGACGCACTGATGCAACTTCTGGATCGCGTCCCCTCGGCCGATCTGCGGGTTTTGGTGACCGCAATCCTGGTGCAGAGGGACACCGGCGGCAACCTCGCCGAGATTCTGGATCGCACGGTTTTCGTCATTCGAGAACGGCTGCGCATCCAGGGTGAGATCCAAGTGCAGACCGCACAGGGAAGACTTACCGGATGGATTCTGAGCGCGCTCCCGGTGGTGATGCTGGTACTCCTCAACCTGTTGAATCCGGGATACTCCAGTATTATGCTCAGCGATCCATTCGGCCGCAAATTGATCTACGCCAGCGTGGGGATGCTAGCGGTGGGCACTTTGATCATTCGCCGCATTGTCAATGGAATCGAGGTTTAGCCAGATATGAGCCTGATCTTTTACGTCGCAGTGATGCTTACCGTCTTTCTTTTTCTTGCCCTGCTGCTCGCTCCAGTCATCTTGCGACCCTCGCCAGCCGCCAGACGAATGCTGGAGATGGTGCAGAGCACTCGCCCGGACGAAAGAAGCGTCGGTTACAAAGAGCGGGTCCAAAGGACGATTCTGTCCATGGCCAAGGGCCTCCAGTCCCGGTTGGGGCTGACGGAGGATGAAAGGATCAAACAGCAGCTGTTGAGCGCGGGACTCAAAAGCAGTCGAAGCCTCAACGTTTACTCTGCCAGCCGTTTCATTGGTCCAATGATAGGGCTGGTCTGCGGAAGCCTGATGCACAACAACACGGTTTTCTGGGCTTTGTCTCTGGCCGCCGTCTTTTATCTTCTTCCCGATATGTGGCTGAGGATGAAGACCAAGAAACGGCGAGAAAGAATCAGGAAGAGCCTTCCGGATGCACTCGATCTCCTGGTTATCTGCGTGGAAGCGGGCCTTGGTTTGGATCAGGCTATGCTGCGGGTTGGACAGGAGCTGATTATCAGCCACCCGGATATCCACGAGGAGTTTATGCAGGTCAACTTGGAGCAACTTGCGGGAAAGCCCCGGCTGGAAGCATGGAAGAGCGCGGCAGAGCGTACACAGATTCCGGAGTTCTCACTGTTCGTAAGCATGTTGACGCAAGCTGACCGGTTCGGCACTCCCATTGTCAGAGCACTGAGCAGGTTTGGCGACGAAATCCGTCTGAAAAGACGGCAGCGAGCCGAAGAGATGGCCGCGAAGACAAAAATAAAAATACTCTTTCCGCTTGTACTGTTCATCTTCCCATGCATTTTCATTGTGTTGCTCGCGCCCGCAATCCTGAACATTGCGAAGAATATGCAGTCGTTCAAGTAGTTTGACTGCCCGTGACTATCTGCAACGGTATTAGTTTCTTAAAGAGTTTGCCCGTTATACGAGATTGGGAGAAAGGAGGATACATCAGATGGATACGACAACACTGGTTCGCATCATCGCAGGTGTGTTGGCAGTCGCTGTGCTCGCTTTCCTGATATACCGCAGAAAGCACGCAAAAGTTTAACAGCGATTTCACAGTGAGCTGGTTGAGATGGCGAGGATTGGAAGAACACCACTGATCGTTCTTTCGCTCTCCGAATTTCCTTGAGTGCTGCACTCGCCGGGGACAATCATGTGCGGTCCCGGATAGTTGGGACCGCATGCAGTTCCATGGCCTGGCCCAGCTCACCCAAAAGATTCTGGTTTGAGCGAACCCGGATCTGTGAGGACAAGAAATCGAGCTGATAGACAGAACGAGCGCCACCACGGTGGCTACACGGATAACTATCGCCGACACCTCTCTCACTCGCCTGGCAGGTTTGATGGGGAGGAGGCGGCTCGACGCCGGATGCGGGCTGCTTATCAGGCCGTCCTGCGGTGTTCATACTTTTGGTATGTTCTTCTCGATCGACGTGGTCGCGCTCGACAAAGGCCTGCGCGTTCTAAAGCTCTGGCCTCGATTGGCTCCCTTCCGGGTCACCAGCATTCATCTGAAGGCGCACAGCTTCCTGGAACTACCGGCCGGACAAATCAGTCATTGCCGGATCAAGGTAGGGGACCAGCTGGAGTTTGTCTAAGTCTTCAGCAGCCGATCGCCGGTTTCGCGGGCAGACAGCAGCCTTCGATTATCAAAGGCGGGGACGTCTCTATTCGAGCGGCAGGTAAATTCGCCCAAGCAGGAATCCCGATGTTCATCCCACAAATCCTTTCCATGGCCAATATCTCCATCGATTCATGCCGCATAGCGCCGGTCGGCATTATCATCGCTTGAACCAAATTCCATGGTGAGCAGGGTAGTAGAACTTCCAAGCCTTTTCAGGAGAGATGGGAATGAAGAACCTAACATGGCTTATGTTGCTACTGGGAATCCTGAGCTTATCCTCCGGATCGCCAAGAGCGTTGGCGCAAAGCGGGATTACCGCGCAAAACGGGCGGCAAGTGACCTGCGCTTCCGATGACATGAAACGACATCTGTGCCGGGTTGATACCAGCCGCGGCGTGCAAATGACGAACCAGCGCAGCGGCTCGCCCTGCATTCAGGGGCAGACTTGGGGCTACACGCGCCAGGGAATTTGGGTGGACCGCGGCTGCCGGGCAGATTTCTACCTGGGTACGAACTTTCGCCCCGGGCCTGGTCCAGGCGGACCTGGTTATGGCGGCGGGGTAACCATCACCTGCTCGTCCAATAATGGCAAGCGAGTCTACTGCCCGGCAAACACCAGCCGGGGGGTACAGCTCACCAATCAACGCAGCGGCTCCCCTTGTGTCCAGGGGCAGACATGGGGCTACGACGGACGGGGCATCTGGGTGGACCGCGGCTGCCGGGCAGACTTTCTCACCATGCGGCGATAAATAGCTCCGGGGCAGCGGCCTGGATGAAAGGCCGCTGCCCCGGAGGAAATTGCCGCAGATTCGAGCTGCAATCTTAGTTCAGTTTTAGCTGCACGGCTTGCCCGCATCCGCGTGGGCGCCTTTGGCCTTGGCCGCAGCTTCGGTCATGTATGCGCCGGCCTTGGTTGTGCCGTAGTACTTGGTCCCGTAGCAGTGGTAGACCTTGGTGGAGGTGTTTAACCAGACCATACCTGGTCCACCGCCGGCTGCCGGAGTGGTCGATGCCATGGTCTTGGCTTTTGCTGCCGGCGCCGCGGCGGCAGGGGCGGCAGCAGCTGGTGCTGCAGGCGCCGCCGGGGCAGCAGCCGGAGCCGGCGCGGAGCCAGTGGCTGCGTACCAGGTCTTCACACCCTTGTGGCCTCGGCACGCCCCGCTCTTGCTCGCGCCGGTCCAGTAGGACCCGTCATTACAAAGCCCGGTAGCTCCCGCGGGTGCGCCTGCGGGGGCCTGGGCTACACCTGCTTGTGAAGCGATCATTGCGGTTACAGCCAGCGCGGTTGCAGCCAGCAGCGAACTAACCAATGTCTTCATATGCACTCCAGTTGAGCTAAAAGCGAGAATTTTAGAGGGTTAAAGCCCACCTATCCTACGACGACTGCAAATGGGAGTACAAGCGCTTTTCTCGAAGGAAGGGTGCCTGGGGGTTGATGGAATAAAAAAGTCATTTCGCGGCAAGCTCTGCACCCGATGCGCAGAGCCGCAACCACAGACGCTCCGAATGACATAGCGGCCGGGAGGCATGGTAGCCCACTCATCGCCAAAAACGGGCGAAGAATGGGGCCCACCCAAAGCCTTGGTTGCCGGTGCAGAGAAGACAGGTCATTGCTTTCCCGAGCCGCCGTCGCGAGTAAGCTGGCGCAGCCACCGACGCTCGATGTTATGCAACGCATAACATCGAGATAGGGGTTGCATTAGTGCCACTTATATGAATAAATGGGCTCCCCCATCTGTTTCGGCCCCGAACCCCGGCCAAATTCCTAGTTCCAAGAGACGGTCTCCCCCCGGCCCCTAAGCACAATCGCGATTTCATAAGCGGGAAAATAAGGAGAAACGGGATGGACTGGATGCCGATTATTATTCAGCTGATCAGCGGTGGCGTGGGTGGAAATATAGCCGGCGCACTGTTGAAGAAGTTCAATCTAGGTCCTATTGGCAATACGATTGCCGGAGTCCTTGGTGGAGTTGGCGGAGGTCAGCTGCTCAGCATGTTGACCGGAGCCGTTGCCCCGGCCGCAAGCGGCGGGCTGGATATGTCTTCGATTCTGTCGAGTGTCGGTGGCGGTGGGGTTGGAGGGGCCGTGATCATGGTCATCGTGGGACTGGTCAAGGCGCAGATGTCGAAATCCGCCATGGCCTGAACCGGGACCAATCTACGCAGCTAGCAACCGTTTCATTGATTACTGAAGCCAGCGTAGAGGGCGGCTTTCCGTCAAGGAAGGCCGTCCCTGCGATGACATGTGCCATAGAGCGAGGTCCTGCGAACCCGACTTATTGCAGGTCACGACTGGTGATGGTTACGCGGAAGAGCGGCTTGGTTTTCTCCGCCGGGTCGATGACATAGGCCTGGCTGGTCTTTGCCGGGTCGTAGTCGTGCCAGAGCCAAATCATCTCCGCAGGAAACTCGGCTGCGCCGTGACCGGAATTGTGGGTTCCCTGGCCAAAGCTGAAATGAAAATCGTAGTTCTTCAGCTTAAGTGCGTTGGCCATGCGGATAT
>Ga0182024_10022576_pt1 | contig 11335 bp, 12 predicted proteins | sample P32metaG_FD_120480 | JGI IMG/M metagenome (GOLD analysis project Ga0182024, IMG submission 120480) | Permafrost microbial communities from Stordalen Mire, Sweden - P3-2 metaG (Illumina Assembly) | ecosystem: Environmental > Terrestrial > Soil > Wetlands > Permafrost | place: Sweden: Stordalen... | reverse complement strand
CCCTTCCTTGGCGATTTCCGCATACAACGGATCCAAATCAGATTTGCCCGCCAGTGTGTGCCACCATTTCTTTTTCACGTCGCTCCCCTTACGTCGCATGTAAAAAAACTTCAATCGCCCGATAGGTACGCGCGAGTGCGGTTCCTCGGCGCGGCAGTGCTGCACCGCGCTAAATCATGCCCGCTCGGTCTGAGCCGGGCCAAATCTCAAGGGATCACCGCGACGACGCGCTCGGCGGGGCCTGACCACGAGCGCCATTGCCCCGATGACCATTTGCGCCAGCGCCGTGGGTTCCGGCACGCCCGTATACACCGTAAATTGGGCCTCGTAATTAGAAGGCTCGTCCGTTACCAGGTAATTGTCGGAAATCTCGGCAACGCTCTGATCCGTAAAATTGGCGGCCGAGCCGCGACCCGTGGGAAGCATTGCAAGGTACTGATTCGTGTCCAGGTCATAGATGAAAGTTTGCGACTGGTCCAAGCCGCCCCCGTCCGCGGAAATCAACAGATCGTGGCCGCTGATCAGAGGGTCTACGCCAGAAGCAGGGGCAAGTCGGTACTGCACCGCCTCGGCCAGGTGCAATTCCTGGATACTCGATTCGAAAAGGCCTCACGCCAAAGGATTATCGACCGAAAGCTCGTCGACGTCGTGGAAGTCGCGGATGTTTCGTGTCAGGAGCGTGGCATCGTTGACGATCGCAACAGAGGCGATCTTCAGGTCGGCCGCCCCGTGCCGGCGGTATTTGCGGCGCAGCTCTCCAAATCGTCTGGCGGCGATGACATCAAAGGCCAACACCGGCAACTCGCTGAAGTCCGACAGCAATTCTCCGAGCCGCGCATATGCTGCCGACTGCTGCTCGAACGTCTTCGCCTTGGTGATGACTGCGAGCCACCCGCGCATCTGTTCCTCAAACGTGATGATCGTAACGGCAACCTCACGGTCATCGGCACGGTCGAGCCACGCCAACAGCCGAGCACGCTCCGTGGCGGGGCCACGGAGGAGTATCGTTAACAGATCAGTATCAAGAACGAGCACCGTCAGCCCTCCCCTTCTTCGGTTTGCCTGACCCGTGAGGCACCGGACGTTGCGACTCGCGCCACTTCCGGCCCTCCTTGGCAATTTCGGCGTAGACTGGGTCCGAATCAAATTTGCCGGCCAGTGCGTGCCACCAGTTCTTCTTGGCAGTGCTTTCCTTCCGTCGAGCCTTAAGGCGTGCGACCTCCTTCTCAAGGACGCCTAAGCGGCGCGACAGCTCTTTCGAAGTGGGCGAATCGGTCACCTGGGTGGAAGAAATCAACGACATAATGTGCCTCGATACAAAACGAAACCTCGTCCGCCGATTTCCGCTCATTATACCGTCGGGCGTCTTCTTGCACTCGTGGAACGACTGAACCAGCTTCAGTCAAACCTTAAGAAACGTCGGTTGCTCGATGAGCACGCGCGAGTGCGGCCCGCCCGATGCGGCAACGCTGCGCCGCGCCAAATCATGCCCTCACGGTCTGGGCCGGGCAGATCTGTCCGCGAATCCGAGAGAAGTTTGCCCGGCTCAGACCGTGAGGGCATGATCTCAGAACTTCCGATCCAGCAATCTGTACTGCACCGCCTCGGCCAGGTGCAATTCCTGGATGTTCGCCGCGCCGTCGATGTCGGCGATCGTGCGGGCCACGCGCCGCACCTTGTCGTACGCCCGGGCGCTCAGGCCCAATTCGTCCATCGCCTGCTTCATCATGAGCAGGCAGGAATCGGACAGGTCGCAGAACTGCTTGAGCTGCCGGCTGTCCATGCGGGCGTTGCTGGCGATGCAGTCCCCGCCGAATCGCTTGGCCTGCACCATCCTGGCCCGGCTCACCTGCTCCCGCATCGCCTCGCTGCTCGTCCCCGGCTTCCGCCCCGTCAATTCCCTGTACGGCACCGCCGGCACCTCGGCGTGGATGTCGATCCGGTCCAGCAGCGGCCCGGAAAGTTTGGCCAGGTACTTGTCTCGCGTCGGCGTCTTCTTCCCCGCCTCGCCATACCCGCTGGCGGTCGGGTTCATCGCCGCCACCAGCATGAACCGCGCCGGGAATTTCACCGACCCGTGCACCCGCGCCACCGTCACCTCGCCCCCCTCGATCGGCTGCCGCAGCGTCTCCAGCACGTGCCGGCTGAACTCCGGCAACTCATCCAGGAACAGCACCCCATGATGCGCCAGCGAGACCTCGCCCGGCCTCGGGATGCTCCCCCCGCCGACCAGCGCCTGCGCCGTCGCCGAATGGTGCGGCGTACGCACCGGCCGCCGGTCCATCAGCGCCACGCCGTCCGGCAACAAGCCCATGGCCGAATAAATCCGCGTCGTCTCCAGCGACTCCGCCCGCGACAACGGCGGCAATATCCCCGGTATCCGCGCCGCCAGCATCGACTTCCCCGTCCCCGGCGGCCCGATCATCAGGAGATTATGACTCCCCGCGCAGGCGATGGTGATCGCCCGCTTCACCGCCTCCTGCCCCCGCACGTCCACAAAGTCGAGGTCCGCCGACAGCTTGCTCGCCTCGTACGGCTGCCCATCCAATTCATACGGCTCCAGCGCCAGCGTCCCGTTCAGGATGGAGGCCGCCTGCCCCAGCGACGACACCGGATACACCTCAATCCCCTCCACCACCGCCGCCTCCCGTGCATTCTCGAACGGCAGGATCACGCCGCGATACCTTTTCTCGCGGGCCAGCAGTGCCAGCGAAAGCCCGCCCTTGATCTTCCGCACCCGCCCATCCAGCGCCAGCTCCCCAGCGATGAGGAAATCGCGGTGCCGATCCGTATTGATGCAGGCGGTCGCCCGCATGATCCCCACCGCGATCGGCAGATCCAGCGCGGTCGCCTCCTTCTTCACGTCGGCCGGCGCCAGGTTCACCAGCAGGTGGCGGGCGAGGTACGGATACCCACAGTTGATGATCGCCCGCGCCACGCGCTCCAGCGATTCTTTCACCGCGGCCTGGGCGAGGCCGACCACAACGGTTTTCTCCATCCCATGCTGCGAGGCATCCACCTCGACTTCGCAGAGCTGCGCGTCGATGCCGAGGAGAATGAATGAGTTGACCTTGGCGAGCACAGGCTAGAGTGTAACCGGGCAGACGCATCGACGGCAAAAAGGCGGTCACCCAACGCGGGAACACACGCGTTTCGCGGCGGCCCAGAGCCCGTCGCGCGGTTGGGCCGCCGAATTAAGCCGGCTGATTCCGCCGTGGATGTCCATCGGCGCCGGAGGGCCGGGCGTCGCGATCTTCTCGACCTTCGTTTTCGGCTCAAAAACGCAAGTATTCAAGTAATCAAGTATTCGAGTAATGCGTGTTGCTGCGGCAACGATCGGCCCCGCATCCGTTCCGCCACAGGTCCGCAGTGGATCCTGACCGGTCACCCTACGCTCGAACTGCGGCATAGATCTGGCTTCCTCACCACCGTACCCCGTTTTTCAGCCCAAAAACGCACGAAGCCAGAAAGCCAGATCAGTTTTGTTAGGTATCGGCTACTCACCATCGCGGTCGCGATACCGCCACTGCTCACCGACCTCCGCCGCCCGCCTGGCCCGCTCCTGCTCCACCACCTCCTCCGGCGTGTCGCACGCAGTTCATCCAAACTCGGTTTCGGTGGGCGCTTTGTAGTCTCCTTTCCAAATGAAGCCGCTGGAAACCCGCCGTATCAGGCCGAACTTCGGCACCTCAAGTCGAAGCTCGGCACCTTCGCCGCTCGCAGGTGCCGAGCTTCGATTGCACCCGCTGAACATGCGGCCTTTCGCGGCGACTTACCAATTTGTCACCGCGATTATTCGCGTAAAAAACGAACTTCGGCACTCCTGAACATTTTTCTTCATTCACCGTCCTCGCCGTCCTCATCGTTGAGATCCGGGTCTTACAACTAAGGCCAGACCAGTCACCAACCCTTATCCTAACAAGTGCCGAACTACCTGTCCATAGAAAAATCGGCGAGATCGACGGCGAATATCCGGCTGCCACCACTTCCCGCCCCCTATTCAGGCGTTGGGAGACGCCAGGGAACTTGCCCAAGGCGTCTATCGACCTGTTCTCTCTTGGCCTCCATCCGGAACAAGAACGCCGGATGGTTGGAGGGCATAATTCGATCAAGTCGGCGACGTTATCGTCCAAACCAGAAATCCCGACTATGACAGGCGCGTGGCGTTACCCGCGCAAGGCGTGGTATTTCCGCGCCAGCACGCGGCGATAACGCGTCAGCCGGGGTTGCGTCGATTCATTCAAAAGCGCGTCACTGAGTTGGCGGATCACTAGGTCGCGCTGCCCCGCGTCGTAGTGCACCAGCGCAAGGAACATGACCACAACGAGGTCTCGGGGAAACAGCCGTCGGGCTTTGCGAAGGGTCGTGATTGCCGCCGGCGTATTTCCTACGGTGCGCAGCGATGAGCCAAGGCCGATTAGCGCGGTATGCAAATCTTCGTTTGCCAAGCCGCGTGCCAGGGCCAGTCGATACAGCGGGATTGCTTGCTTTTCGCGTCCCGCCGCGTCGAGTGATAAGGCCTCTGTCAAAGCCGATAGCGCCGATGACGATTCAACCATGCTGGAATTTTATCATACCGCGAACAGGGAGAAAGTGGCCTTGCCACGTCTGGTGACAGGATCAATCGCGCGAAATAACGGGCTCAGAATAACGCAGAATAACAGGCGGGGCGGGCGGGGCGCCTTTCGGGGATCTCCGTCTGCTGGGCTGCTGGGCATGCTAAGGGGGTCAGGGCATGCTAAGGGGGTCAGGAATACTTCCAAGCCCGGCAGATCGAGAAACCCAAAGGGGATAAGCTCCTGGCTTGAGGCGCTCAACTTCTGGCTCCCGCCCGGACCGCGGGCCGGCGGAATGGCGATCCCACGGATCGAACGTTTTCTCGTTCCGCTGCTGCCGATTGGCCGGGATCCGACCCGATCAATACACTCTCAACACGCAAATGTCCTCGCGGGTCGTCGAATTGTGGTCCATTCCGGCGGGAGACAAAGTATGATTGAGTCGCCATTGATCCAAGAGCTCGAAGCGTGCCGCAAAAGGCAACGCTCGAAGCGATGCATAAAAGCATCCTACTTCGCGCCGCCTGGCCCGGCCGGCGCAGGGTTCATCTCGTCCAGTCCCACCTGCACGTCTTCCGTGACATCTCTTGGCGGGGATGGTTTGAGCCTCAATCTCGGGTCATGCGAGGTGGCGCTCTGCATCTGGCTGGCGGCCTTGGCACAAATCCATTCCCCACCCGAGAGGCGAATGTCGGCGTCGATCTGGGACTGGAAAGTAATCACGTCGGCGTCTTTCTTGACCTCCTTGCGGGCCGTCAGCAGCACATGCGCGCCCAGGCTGGTTTTTTCGACTTTACTGACCGCGATTGTGTAGGCTCCATACTTTTCCGGCGCTTGGGCGAGGATGCGGCGCATGTCGGACTGCATCGTGGCGGCGAGGCGGTCGGCAAGTCGGGTCAACTCATCGCCGGCGGGGCCAGGAAGGACCTTTGCTTCGGCCACGACGGGTTTCGTGGCCGGCCCGGCGCCATTGCCGCGGCGCGCGGCGGGCTTGCCATCGAGCCAGTTCTGTACCTCGTCGGTTACGTCCCGCTTTGGGCCGGTGCCATTGAGGAGCGGGCCATTCCTATCGCTGGCTGAATCGAGTTGGGTGGTGGCTGCGGCGCATTGCCAATGGCCCGGCGAGCCCCGGAGGGTCACGTTCATCGAGGTGTAGGCCTGCATCGGCTCGGCGGGGTTGGGAGCGTTGCCGTTGGCCATGAAGTCGTGCCGTATCCCAAGAAGGATGTGCGCGCCAGCTTCGGTCTTTTGGATTCCGCCGACCCGGACGGTGGCCCCTGTGAATTCCGGGAATTGGGCTGCGTCGGCCCAGGCGCCGGTCTGCACCGCTTTTGCCAGTTGATTCGCAAGGTTCGTCAACTCGTCGCTAACCGGGCCGGGAAGAGGCTTGTCGGCCGGGCCGAGCGGCTGTGCCTGCGCGACCTTGATCCCCTGGGCCACGTCCATGGCTTTGGTCATCCGATGGGTCACGTCCAAACGCGACAAGCCATCGACGCCGAAGGTACGCGAAAACTTTATCGCCTTGACGCAGATCCACTTGTCGTTTTCGCGGCGGAGTTCGAGGATGATCTCGGAGGTGACAGTGGACGCGTCCGGGTCGTCTCGCCCCTGCCGGACCTCAATCTGCCCGAGGGTGACGCGAGCCTCGTCGCCGGAGCGGTTGGCGGCGTCCAATGAGTAAGTAGATGAGATCGTGGTGACGGGGCCTGGGTCATGGCCAAGGTCCTTTTCGTCAGCGGCATCCAGGTCGCTGGCCATCTTCTTGCCGACGCGGGCGAGGTCCGCATCGGCGCTGGCGCCCGCCAGCGGCTCCGGATATATCCGACCGGCTGGGCGAGGGACGGCGCTGGGCGCCGTGGCGGGCGCCGGTCCCGCCTTAGACCCGGCGGGCGGGGCCGCCCGTGTGCCAGGGACGGCGGCGAGAGTCCAAAGCACGAAGGCGAGACAGATCGCGTGCCGCATCGTAAACCTCCTTATGTTTGTGCCACACTATCGCCCGTGAAGCGAGAGACGATATCACTGCCGGCCGCTAATTCAAAGATTTGAAGAGTTTCGCAGCGGTTACGGGACGATTATACAGAACGGACTAAGCCTGCCCGGGAACGAGCGACGCGCCAGTTGGAGGAGTTGTTCCCGGAGTTGCGGGGGCTGCGGAGATGACTCGCCGCACGCGACAGGTATGGAGGACCGAACAACGTGCTCCTGAGCTGCGGGTTATTAACTATCAGTTCCCCGGCACGATGCGGTAGCACCAGCCGAGGGTGTTGTCGACCATGTAGAGCTCTCCGTCGGCGTCTTCGCCGAAGCTGGAGGGCTGGATGGACTTTGGGCCGGCGTTTCGCGATGGGTCGCGTGAGTCGACGAGCACGCCGCTGGCGGCGACCTTGCCGTCTTCGTATTTGATGGCCCAGATCATCCCCTGCGAATAGTCGCCGAAGACGTACCAGCCGCGGAGATCGGGGATTTTTTTGCCGCGGTAGACGTACCCGCCGGTGATGCTGGCGGACGTGCCGTGGTGGCTGTACTCGAAGATTGGGTCGATCGTTTTGGGCATCGGATTGGCGGGCTTGAAGTCGTGCCGGCCCTCGCGCACGCTCCAGCCGTAGTTGCCGCCCTTCTGGATAATGTCGATCTCTTCCCACAGGTCCTCGCCGACGTCGGCGGCATAGAGAAGGCCGGTCTGGCGGTCGAAGCTGAAACGCCAGGGATTGCGCATGCCGATGGCGTAAATCTCCGGCGCCCAATTCTTGTTTTCCACGAAGGGGTTGTCCGGGGGGATGCCGTAAGCCTGACGTGGCGTGACGTCGATGCGGAGCATCTTGCCCAGCAGCACCTGCGGATTCTGTCCGTTGCCGTGCGGATCGCGCTGGTTCCCGCCGTCACCCATGCCAATGTAGAGGAACCCGTCGGGGCCGAACTGGAGCTGGCCGCCTTTGTGATTGACGTACGGCTGATTGATCGTCATCACCACGCGCTCGGTCGATGGGTCGATCTGCTTCGATGCCGGATCGACGTGGAACTCGCTGATGAACGTCTTGAGGTTCGGCGAAGTCGCGGTGTAATCGGCGTAGACGTAGCCGTTATCGAGGAACTTGGGGTGGAAGGCGATGCTGAGCAGGCCGCACTCGTAGTCGAGCGTCACCTTCTTGCTGATGTCGAGGTACGGCGTATCGAGGAGCTGCCCGTTCTCCATCAGCCGTACGCGCCCCCGCTGCTCCAGGAAGAACATACGGCCGTTCTGATCGTGCACGGCGTAAGTCGGGCGCTCGATCTTGAACAGACGCTCCAGCCCGACGTGCGGCAGTTGCGTCGTCGGCGCGGGCAAGTAAGCCTCGCCGGAGACGCTGGGGTGCGGATCATCGACGGCGGCGCAAAGCGCGCAGGCCAAAGTCACGAGCAGAACGAAGGCGATTTGGCGCATGTGTCCTCCCGAGGCTGTGTAAGTGAGCGTTCAGTTTCTGAATCTGATGGATGTTACCTCAGCTTTCATCAAAAGTAAGGCCCAGCGATAGCTGAACGGTTCCTGGTGAAGACCGCCACGGCGTTCAAGCGGCAAGACGTCGCGCTCGTGACCGGCAGTGCGCGCCAAAAGTGATGACACGAGTAACTTTTGCCATGGACGCTCAAAATCGGGCCTGCCGCGCCGCTGGCCAGACGCGAATAACTCACCGATGCCGTCCCTGTGGCCCGCGTTTTTGCGCCGAAAACGCAGGATCTCGAATAAATCGACTCCAGTAGAGCCATGTCATCCCGACATCACGAAACATCGAGACCCGGCACGCGTAGTATTGAAGGCCCGAAACCACTTTCAAACGGAGCATTTTGAGAACATCCCACAGCAATCGAGCAGGCGCACGTCACCCTCTTGTTGAAACGCCTGTATCGGCAATTCGCCCGGTCAAGGTCCAGCCGTCAAAAGAAAGCCGAAACAAAGCGAATGCAATCAGGAACTCTGCGAAGGTTGAGCATTACCTCACGGAAGTGGAGAAGGCTCATGGCTTCGCCAAATCCTGGGCATTAAGAGAGCGGCTTGAGCATGGGCATGTATCGTTCAACGAATTGCGACGGCGTTGACCGATCTGCCCGAGTTATTTCGCTCGATCATCCGGTGCTGACTTCCACTGTTTCGAGTACCATTGCAAAGATGCGAATCCCGCCAGACACTTTGAGCCAGTTAATTCTCAGCCAACTTGCCTGTGGTGAGAAGCGGCTACTCGTCCTGATCGTCGGCATACGGAAGGACCTCAGGGGTTCAGCCGTCAAAGGCGATCTGTCGGCACGGGTCCAAGCGGCCTTACGCAGCCTTGTAGCATCGAAGTCCATCGTGAATCACGATGGCGTGTACTCACTTTGGGGCGGCACTGGTCTTTAGCCAGGCCAATCGGTTACCGGCGATACCGTGTTGAATACTCAAGATTGCTGACGAGGGAGAGAGCAAGCCGGCAACGCCGCTTCAGCGGCGTTCTGGAAGCTGGCAATCGGTTGTAAGTGGAACCGCAAAATGGGGGAAACCTACCGCGACGCATCCTATGATGTTCGTACAGGGGCAGAGCGTTCACTGCGTCCGACGCCAACCCAACCCATTTCCCTTGAAACCGGTTCGGCCTGACTGCCGGGCGGGAAAGGAATCTCGTGACCATCTCGAAAGACGGCGGCGGCCTCAATGATCAGCCCGCGGCCGATCGCGGCGAATTCGAGTCCAAGCCGGCGTGGAGCACCCAGTCGCTGCGCGACCTGAATGAAGCCGTACGACGGGGGCGGCGGTTCGACGATCCGTGGCGCTTGCGCCAAGAGGCGGAGCAGATGGCGGCGCAGGCCACTCGGGCGATGCGAGCCTATCGGGCCTATGAGGACAGGGCGGTCGGAAGGTGCGCCATATAAGGCATCGGATCTGATGCTGGCGTACGGCTTTAGACGACGGTCCAGATCACCCCGGTCCCAGTCAACGCCACGCTCCCGGCATCGGGCAAAGATCCGTAATGAGCCATCAGGTTTATCGGAAGCAGGACCAAAAACACGCTTGAACATGGCCGAAATCGGCTTTTCATATTTGTGAATTCTCTAGACCCGGCAATCACAATCGACTACGATGTGTGTGGTTGGTCCGCTGATCGAATCAGATTCCGCCGCAGTTTTTTCCTGCCTGCTGTTTCTTTTCCAATCACCCCTCCCGCCTGTCTGGGCCGATACGCCGGCCTCTTTCATTTGACCTGGAAAGTAAAATGCGGGTCTGTTGCCCATTCTCAAAAGGAGAATCACATGGGTAAGAAACTGTATGTTGGGAATTTGAGCTACGACGTTGACTCTTCGGCCCTGGGTGAACTGTTCTCCCCGCACGGGGCGGTCACCAGTTCGCAAATCATCATGGACCGCGACACCGGCCAGAGCAAGGGATTTGGCTTCGTGGAGATGGGAAGCGAAAAGGAGGCGCAAGATGCCATCGCTTCACTCAACGGCCAGGACCATGGCGGCCGCGCGCTGACGGTCAATGAAGCCAAGCCGAGGGAAAGCCGCAATGGCGGGGGCCGCGGCGGCTACGGCGGCGGCGGCGGGGACAGCGGCAGCCGCGAAGTATACGCGGGCGGTAACCGCGGCCGCTGATCCATCAGTTCGATCTTTGCAGGAACGAGCCGCTTCATCGCGGCTCTTTCCTTTAGGCCCTGTCTGAAGCATCTCATTCGCACTTCGTCTGACGGGACGCCCAGCGTTCGGCCCGCAATTGAGCCTCGGCTTGCAGCCAGTCCTGCAAGGCTCCGCCCTCCACCCTGCCGTTGTTCTCCCAGATGTGGTGAGCGAGTTCGGCAATTGACTCATGCGTTATCTCCACCACAGTCGCCAACGAAACCAGCGGTACGATCTTGTCAGGTGTACTGGAATCCATCTCTGGTTGCGTTGCGATGTTCGTGAGAAATCGGATCGCCTCATCTCTTTCCACAAAGTAGGCCCGTCGAACCGCGCGATCGATCAACAGCACATGAGTACCCGGTGATCCGCCGCTCCCCACGTCCACTTTGTGGAGGTCGGCCACCGGTGCGAGCTCGTCGATGAAAAGTTGCCCTGCCCCGGTTGAGAAGCCGGACGAGTGGCTGTCCCGCCAGATCACCTCTTCCCCCCGTGGCTCATAATAGAAGAGGACGAAGCGGTCCCGCCCGTGATAGCCGAGTTTCTGGTCCATGCCTCGCACGCAGTTTTCGATGAGGGCCACGAGAGCCGCGAGGGCCGCTGGATGACTTTCCGGATTGGGGCCGAATGTAGACATGATCGCCTCCACTACGGCAATTATATCGCAACGAGGAAAAGCTGCAACGGATGTTCGAGGACGCGGCAGGGCTGTTTGACGAGATCATGATCGATGATTTCTTGTTCACCGACTGCACGTGCGCCGAGTGTCAGACCGCCCGCAAGGCCCGGACGGTCACGATGGGGGACAAGACTTTCCCGGTCGCCGACGATTCCTGGGACGCCTACCGCAGTGAGCTGATGGTCCAGGTGTCGCGGCAGCGCATCCTGGCGGCGGCGCGACGCGCCAATCCCCACGTGAAGGTGATCATCAAGTACCCGCAATGGTACGACCGCTTCCACGAGCGCGGGTACGACGTCGTGTGGGAGACGGCCGACTTCGACCGCATCTGGGTCGGCACTGAGACGCGCGACTATGCCGACAAGCATGGGGGCGGCACGGCGCAGTACGAGGGGTATTTCATCATGCGCTGGCTGGGCGGCATGGCCTGAGCCTTCGCGGCCCCAACCTCATCGGTTTCTACCCTTTCAAGGACGGT